>OAWV01000451.1_pt1 | contig 33071 bp, 36 predicted proteins | sample 1495551 | NCBI WGS metagenome assembly OAWV01 (sample SAMEA2580245, study PRJEB22360) | human gut metagenome | biome: human gut; feature: human-associated habitat; material: faeces | place: Denmark | collected 2008/2010 | reverse complement strand
TTCAAGGTACAAACAAAATCAGATATTTATTAATGTGTCTTTTGACACCCTAATCCTATGAAAGAAAAAACTTGCTCGAAATACTTCTTTCATAACGTATTTCGAACAAGTTTTAACTTTTATTTTAATATTAAATGAGCTTTCTACTCAGCCGCCACAATCTTCCCAGCCACAGCAGATGCCGCAGCCGTCTTCGGTGACCCGAGATAAATCTCAACCTTCGATGTTCCCATTCTTCCAAGAAAGTTTCTGTTATTGGTGGCTAGAATCTTCTCCCCGTCGGTGAGGATTCCCCCGGCTCTTCCACAGCAAAGCCCGCATCCCGGCTGGGTGATAATGGCTCCTGCCTCAGCAAGAATTTTCAGATAGCCGGCTTTAGATGCCTCCATATAAATTTTCCTGCTGGCAGGGGTCACGATCAGCTTCACAAAATCAGCAACCTTTTTCCCATCGAGGATTTCTGCCGCTGCTTTCAAATCTTCCAATCTTCCGTTGGTACAGGAACCGATGAATACCTGGTCAAGTTCTGTACCCTCAACCTCAGATACTGGTTTGATCTTATCCACCTGAGACGGACATGCGACCACTGGAACCAGCTCCTCTGCCTTATAGACAACCGTCCTGCAATACTCGGCATCCTCATCTCCGTAAATCCAATCCACATCGGAAAACTCTACTTCAGAATACTCTGCTGTCTTCTCATCCGGCGCAAACAAAGCCGCCTTTGCTCCTGCCTCGATGGCCATATTGGAAATCGTCATCCGGGAAGCCACACTCATCTCTTCCACTGTGCTCCCGGAAAACTCCAGAGCCTTGTAAGTAGCCCCGTCGGCCCCGAGGTCTCCGATCAGTCTGAGGATAATATCTTTCGAAGATACATTGTCCGGAAGTTTGCCGTCGATGACAACCTTGATCGTTTCCGGTACTCTGACCCACATCTCTCCGGTCCCTAAGATCGAAGCCATCTCCGTGTACCCGATGCCTGACGAAAAGCAGCCAACGCATCCGTAAGTGGTCGTATGAGAGTCAGTTCCGAATACAATGTCTCCTGGTTTGGCATACCCGCACTCTGTCATGAGCTGATGGCAGATCCCATCGCTTCTGTGAATGTTTTTCAGTCCGTATTTCTTTACAAACGCATCACCAATCTTAAAATGCCGGATATCTTCCACCGCACTGGCCGGAACCAGATGATCATAAATCAAAACCACCCTGTCCGAATCCCACAGCTTTGTAAATCCCATCTCCTCAAACTTTTCTGCCACAAACGGGATAAAAATATCATGGATCATCACGCGGTCCACATTGACTGTCACGATCTGTCCCGGGGAGACTGTCGGGGCCCCTGTATTTCTTTTAATAATCTTTTCGATAATTGTATTTCCCATGTCTATTCCACCCCATTCCTTTTCTTCATTGCTTCCACCAGTCCTCCGGCTTCAATAATGTCCATCAGATTCTGAGGCAGCGGCTGGATCGGGTACTCCCTGCCGTCATGCACAACAGACTCGCCCAGCGTTACATCAAGAGTATCCCCTTCCTTCACCTTCTCCTGAATCTGGTCATTTTCGATGAGCAAAAGCCCGTTATTGATGGAGTTGCGGAAGAAAATCCGCGCGAAGGATTTGGCAATGACACATTTGACGTTCAGTGCCTTAATGATCTCAGGAGCCTGCTCTCTGGAGGAACCGCAGCCAAAGTTTTTTCCGGCCACGATGATATCGCCTTCCTTTATCTGAGATGCCAGTTCCGGACGCAGCGGAGAAAATCCGTACTGCTTCATGTCTTCCACGGTCGGAAGCGCCAGATACTCTGTAGGAATGATGATATCCGTATCGATATCATCGCCCAGCACCCATACTTTTCCTGTAAACTTTTCCATATGTAAACTCCTTTATCTTTTCACGATTTTCCCTGCGATGGCAGACGCTGTGACAGTCGCCGCAGATCCCAGATAGACATAAGAATCCGGATGTCCTGCACGTCCTTTGAAATTTCTTGTACCGGTGGAGATCAAAACTTCCCCTTCACCGATCACGCCCTGACAGCTTCCCCAGCACACACTGCAGTTGCTGTTCATGACCATGGCCCCGGCTTCCATAAAGATGTCGATCAGTCCCTCGTCCAATGCCTGCATATAAACTTCATTGGAAGCAGGTGCGATCAGGAATCTGACGTCCTCATGAACCTTCTTTCCTTTCAGTATCTCAGCCGCCAGACGCAGCTCATCGATCCGTCCGTTGTTGCAGGAACCTAAAAATGCCTCGTCAATTTTAACGTCTCCGGCTTCTTCAACCGGCACGACATCATCGATCAAATGCGGCCTTGCAACGACCGGCTCTATCTCATCCAGGTTGATATGGTAAACTTTTTCAAAACGGGCATCCTCATCGCTCACAAACAGGTTCTCTGCCTTACGGCCTCTGGATTCCACATATTCCACAACCTTTTCATCAGGCTCCACGATTCCGGTTTTAGCTCCTGCCTCCACCGCAAGGTTACACAATACCAGACGCTCATTAATACTTAAGTTGTGTGCCCCTTCTCCTGCAAATTCCATGATCTTATAGTTACATCCATTGGCTCCTACCATGCCGATGATTGAAAGGATCAGATCTCTGGCATATACGCCTTCTCTTAATTTTCCGGTCAGCTCAAAGCGGATCGTCTCAGGTACCATGACCCAGGAGGTCCCTGTGACCATGCCGTATAAAAAGTCCGTGCATCCGATCCCTGTTCCGAAGGCGCCAAGCGCACCGTATGTACAAGTATGGGAATCGGCTCCCATGATCAGCTCTCCCGGACATACATAATCCTCCACCATGATCTGGTGGCAGACTCCCTTTCCTTCATAAAAGGCGATGTCATGTTCCCTGGCGAAGTTCCTCATTTTCCTGTGGGCCTCCGCAGTTTTTGGATTCTCCGCCGGGATATTGTGGTCAATAATGAAGACCAGTTTGTCTTTATCTGCAATCTTTGGATGTTTTAAATCATTGTGATACATATCGATCGTCAAATGTGTCGTCCCGTCATTGCTCATCAGGCGGTCAAGCTCCACTGTATGGATTTCTCCCGCTTTCACTTCCGGCACCTTTGCCGCCCTCGCGATAATCTTTTCTCCGATTGTCATTCCCATAATCTACACCTCGCCTTCATTCAGAAAATTAATTAATCCGCCGTGATCCAAAATATTCTGCATATAAGGCGGCAGTTTTGTGCAGGGCAACGTCTCATCTTTCGTCTTGATCACGCCTTCAGACAGATCCAGTTCGATCTCGTCAAGCTGCTCTACTTTGTCATAGAGTTCCCCGCTTACAACGACCGGAAGTCCGATATTGATGGCGTTGCGGTAAAATATCCTGGCAAAGGATTTGGCAACGATGGCTTTTACCCCCAGGGCCTTTAACACACTCGGCGCCTGCTCTCTGGAGGAGCCGCATCCAAAATTCTCCCCGGCAACAACGATGTCGCCTTCCTGCACCTTCTTTGAAAAATCCGGATCGATAGATTCAAAGGCATATACTTTCATTTCCTCAATATTCGGCAGCAACAAATACTGGGATGCTATAATCTGGTCCGTATCCACATCATTGTGGAACTTAAATACTCGACTCATAATCAACCTCCTTGTATAAATTCTCATTTTAATAAGAATACTATAAAACAGGCAAAAAATCCATGGCGTTTTCAGAAAGGAAGGTGCAAAATGAAAAAAACAGACCCCGCAGGGTCCGCTGTACTTCTTTTCGTTTTAACAGAATGTATTCTTTATGTTTCCTTCTTAGTGCTGGATCTCACATCTTCCTCAGGCCTTTTAAGCACCATTCTGAAATACTGCTCCATCCTGCTGTGCTTCTTCTTCGGTTTAATGTATGGCAAAACTAAGGACCGCATACTGGTAATATCCGCCCTCGGACTGACCGCCGCTGCCGATGTATTTCTCCTGGTCCTTGACACAAATTATCCGGCCGGTGTCCTGTGTTTCTGCGGAGTCCAGATGCTGTATTACTGCCGTCTCCTCCGGGCCGGAGGCTTTGCCTTTCTTCCGTTTCTGCCCGTTCGTTTTCTTCTCACAGGATGTATGTTTGTGTTTTTAGGAATTCTCCAAACATGGAATCTTCTCACGGCGGCCGGAGTCTTCTACTTCACCCAGTTACTCTTCAATGCGGCAGAAAGCCTTGCCGTACGCCGTATAAATCTTCAACACAGATTGTTTAGTGCAGGACTCATTTTATTTCTCTGCTGTGATATCTGCGTAGGACTTTTCAATCTTTCCCCCGCAGCTCCCTTTTCTGTACCGGAACCGGTTTTATCCTTTGCACAAAACGGAATGTGGTTCTTTTACCTGCCATCCCAGGTTCTGATTACACTTTCTATACTCCAGGACTATCCTTCCTGTACTTCGGAATCTTCTTAAACACCTTGGTATCTCTCCATGTAATCGGACTTATGAGGACCAGCATCGGGAACAGCTCAAGCCTTCCTGCCAGCATATCAAACATCAGGACCACTTTGGAAAAATCAGAAAACATACCAAAATTGCTGGTTGGTCCCACCAGCTCAAGCCCCGGTCCGATATTGTTCAGAGTCGCCACGACCGCAGTAAAATCTGTGATCAGGTCAAATCCATCCAAAGCGATCAGCAGTGTAGAAAATGCCAGAATCATCATATAGGTGATCAGAAAAATATTGATGGAACGTATCACCTCATGCTCGACTACATGCTGATTAAATTTTATTTTCCGGATACTTCTGGGGTGTATGTAAAAATACATCTCTTTTTTTACCGTCTTCAGCATCAGAATCACTCTGGACACTTTAATCCCTCCCCCGGTGCTTCCGGCACAGGCTCCGATAAACATCAGCATTACCAGAATCACCTTGGAAAATTCCGGCCAGACATTAAAATCTACGGAGGAATAACCGGTAGTCGTAATAATGGAGCCTACCTGAAAGAAGGCATGGCGGAATGAAGATTCCAGGGTTGGAAACAGGTCCCTGATATTGTAGGTAATACATATGACAGCAGCCGCAATGACAAACAGATAGTATTTCAGTTCTTCAAACTTCCATGCGTCTTTAAACTTTCGGATCAGAATAAAATAATATACATTGAAATTTACACCGAACAAAATCATAAAGACTGTCACCGTATATTGAATATAGGGAGAATAGTCGGCCAATCCGGAGTTAAGAATAGAAAAGCCTCCGGTACCGGCACTTCCGAAAGAAAGCAGCATGGAATCAAACAGAGGAAGTCCTCCAAACATGAGCAAAACGATCTCTATCAGCGTCATAAAACAGTAGATTCCATAGAGGATCTTGGCGGTCTGCCTTACCTTCGGCACCAGCTTTCCTACGGACGGGCCCGGACTCTCCGCTTTCATCAGGTGCAGATTTTGTCCTCCTCCCATCGGAAGGATTGCCAGGATAAATACAAGAACACCCATACCCCCGATCCAGTGGCTGAAGCTTCTCCAAAACAGACTACACTTTGCCAGCACTTCGACATCGGACAAAATACTGGCTCCCGTGGTGGTAAATCCTGAAATCATCTCAAACATTGCATTTGTAAAGGATGGGATGTCTCCGTTAAATACAAAAGGAAGACACCCGAAAAAACTCAGCAGAATCCAGCTCAATGCAACGGCCGCAAATCCCTCTTTGGCATAGTACTGCATATTTTTGGGTTTCTTATGGCTCAGTAAAAATCCGACAAAGAAACAGAGGAGCATGACTGCAAAGAAAGGGATGCCTCTGGCTTCCCTGTAAATCATGGCTACAATGCACGGCAGTGACAGAAAGGCACCCTCAAACAGGATGACCAATCCTAATATATATCGGATAACAGCGTAATTCATTTTCTTTTTTCTCCAATCATCTCTATTCTTTTTTCAGTATATCACTGATGTCGTGCAGGCCTGTCTTCGTGGTCACAACAATCACGGTGTCTCCCACCTGGATCATATCCTGTCCTGTTGGAATCTTCACCGTTCCGTTCCGGTTAATACTGCAGATCAGGATCTGGTCCCTCAGCGGCAGTATCTGGAGCGGAATACCGATGACCGGTGCATGTTCTTCAATATGAAACTCCAGGGCCTCTGCCTTTCCGTCCACAATCTTATACAGATTCTCTATATTGCTCCCGATAGAATTCTGTTTTGCCCTGACATACTGAACGATATACTGAGCCGTGATATATTCCGGATATATAAGACTTCCCAGGTCAAGACCGTCGATAATATGATTATAGCTGACACGTTTCACCTTTGTGATCAGCTTTGCGGGTGTCTGCCCTTTTACAAAGAGAGATAAAAACACGTTCTCCTCGTCAAAATTTGTCAGTGCCACAAAGGCATCTGTCTCCAGGAGCCCCTCTTCCAGCAGGACTTCCTGGTCACTTCCGTTTCCGTGGATAATGACCGCTTTGGGAAGCAGTACGCTCAGTTCCTCACACCGGTCAAAGTCCTTGTCTATGATCTTTACCGATATCCCTATTCTGAGCAGCTTCTTAGAAAGATAATACGCTGTTTTGCTGCCTCCTACGATCATGACGTTCCTGACAGGGTTCATCTGGACACCGATTTTCTGAAAAAACTTGCTGGCACTCCTCGGGGAAGCCACAATCGAAATCCTGTCGTTTTCCTGTAAAACAAAATCCCCGGAAGGAATGAAAACATCCTTCTGTCGTTCCACTGCACAGACGAGAACCTCACCGCGCATTCTCTCGCCTATTTCTTTCATCTTCATTCCATTTAGAATGGAACTCTTTCTCAGAACAAATTTTAACAGTTCTACTTTTCCTTTTGCGAAGGAGTTGATCTCCATGGCCGTGGGAATCCTTAAAATTCTGGACATCTCGGAAGCGGCTGCGAGCTCCGGATTAATGATCATGGAAATCCCCATCTCTTCTTTGATAAAATTGATCTCATCAAAATAAACCGGATTGCTGACTCTTGCGATGGTGGCACATTTTCCGGCTTTTTTAGCGATCAGGCAGCACAGCAGGTTTAATTCATCCGAATTCGTCACCGCAATCAAAAGATCGGCCTCTTCCACTCCGACTTCCGTTAAAACATTATAGCTTGCCCCGTTTCCCACAATTCCAAATACATCATACATATCTACCATTGACTGGACGACGTATGCCTTTGGATCTACAATGGATATATCATGATTCTCGCTGCTTAACTGTTCTACCAAAGAACGGCCGACTTTTCCGCAGCCTACGATAATGATGTTCATATTCCCCTCATCTTTCCCATACTTCTTTCTTTTTCGCTAAGATAACAGTATCGTAACAAGAATTCACCAGGGAAGCAATAAAGAAATGCCATGAAAACCAAATATTTGTTAGTTTCTATTTCTTATTGCTTTTCAGTGTCACTGCATAAGTATAGACATTCAAAGGATAAGTACCATTTCGAATGGTCTCTTTAGAGGGCTTGACCCCATTAACAGAAAGCATTTCGATGTGTGGATTCACAACCAACATCAAGTCTTCCTCCTCCATAAACCAAAACAAAAGCTCCGGCAATCAAGTAATCAAAAAATCGGAAAAAGCTGTATGGTGCAGCTGCTATGCGAATCATAGAACCCAGACACCATACAACCCATCCCGCAAATCCCCAGACTTCTGTCATGATCAGATTAAATCCAGCTCAGAAAAGCTATTTTAAGGCCTGGTTATATTTATCATAAAATATAATGAACAAGCTGAGTCATATTCTTTACGAAAAAGCAGCACAGACAGCCGGCTGCGGTGGGGAGCAGAAAAGCAGCAAACGTCCACTTGAGACTTCCTGTTTCCTTTTTAATGGTGAGGAGAGTCGTGGAACACGGCCAGTGCATCAGAGAAAACAGCATCATACACAGGGCCGTCGTCTGTGTCCAGCCGTTATGTATCAGAAGCTGACGGATCGTCTCCACACTTCCGGGTTCTGTAATTATCCCCTGAGACAAATATGCCATGATCATCACCGGCACGACAATTTCATTGGCTGGAAACCCGAGGATAAACGCAGCCAGGATCACTCCGTCCAGTCCGATCATTCTCGCGAACGGGTCCAGCAGCTCCGTAAATCCGCAAAGCAAGGTTGTTTCCCCTATTGAAATATTGGCCAGAATCCAGATCAGCAGTCCTGCCGGTGCAGCCACTGCCGCCGCACGGCCCAGGACAAATAAAGTCCGGTCAAAAATAGATCTTACGATGACTTTCCCGATCTGAGGCCTCCGAAACGGCGGAAGTTCCAGCGTAAAAGATGCCGGCATTCCTTTGAGCACCGTTTTTGACAACAGTCTTGAAACTGCAAGGGTCATAAATACCCCCAGCAGAATCAACAGCGTCAGCAGCACCGCCGAGCCGATGGAGGCGGGCAGTCCGTCTCCTGTCCCTACAAAAAACAGGGTGATCATAAGGATCAGCGTCGGAAATCTGCCATTGCACGGTACGAATGAGTTTGTGAGGATCGCTATGAGCCTTTCCCTGGGCGAATCAATGATACGGCACCCAACGATCCCTGCGGCATTGCATCCAAAGCCCATACACATAGTAAGTGCCTGTTTTCCGCATGTACAGCATCTTTTAAAGGACCGGTCCAGATTATATGCGACTCTCGGAAGATATCCTGCGTCCTCCAAAAGTGTAAAAAGAGGAAAAAAGATTGCCATGGGCGGCAGCATGACGGATACGACCCAGGCTAAAACCCGGTAAACTCCTGAGAACAGCATACTGCAAAGCCATGCAGGCAGTCCCGCATTAAGAAACAGCCCGGCAAGGCGGTCTTCCGCCCAAAACAGAGCCTTTGACAGCAGTTCTGAAGGGTAGTTGGCTCCAACGATCGTAACCCACAGCACCATGGCCAAAAGTCCGATCATCACCGGATATCCGGTTTTCCTGCTGGTCAGAATATCATCCAGCCTCCGGTCCCTTTTTATATAATCTTTTGTCCCGAACAGGACTGTATCGGCACAAATGTCCTGAGCTGTTTTTACCAGCCCTGAGACAATCCTGTCTTCCAGATCCTCTGTTCCGTCTTCTGAAAGAATCTGTTCTGCTTTTTTAACAGCCTGTTTCATATCCGGATCTTCTCTTAGCTCGGTGCCCAGCCGCTGTTCTATCTCCAGAAGCAGAAAAGGATCTGACTCCAGAAGCATAAGTGCAGACCAGCGGCCCGGAAACCTACCCGATACCTTTTGGTCCACCACCGGCTTGAGATTTTTCAGTGCTTCCTCTAAACAAGAATCATACGATGGTTTTACAGGCTTTTGATCCCATCTGCCGTCGGCAACGGCATCGACGGCATTCATCAGTTCCGCAAGGCCCTCTCCGCTTCTGGCAGCCGCTGCCACCACCGGAACCCCCAATTTGTCTGAGATCGCCCGGACATCGATCGAGATTCCCTTCTTTCCCGCCTCATCCATCAGGTTGATACAGACTACGACCCGGTCTGTGATCTCCATAGTCTGGAGTACCAGGTTTAGGTTTCTCTCCAGACAGCAGGCATCACATACAACGATGACCGCATCCGGTTCTTCAAAACAAATAAAATCTCTGGCAACTTCCTCTTCCGCGGAATGTGCCATCAGAGAGTAGGTGCCGGGTATATCGATCATGACATAGGAATTCTTCTCTGTTTTGCAGTACCCCTGTGCATTTGCCACTGTCTTTCCCGGCCAGTTCCCTGTGTGCTGTCTCATTCCCGTCAAATTGTTGAACACCGTGCTTTTCCCCACATTGGGATTCCCCGCTATGGCAACAATTTTGTCCTTTGGATTCTGTTTTTTTACGTTCAGCCCCGAATCTACGGATTTCATTCCGGTGGAATGACTGGTCAGTCCCATCGCATTATGTCCTCCTGTTTTAAATCCTTACTACAATATCTTTCATATCTTCAGACCGTATCGCGATCACCGCACCCCTGATCAAAAAGGCCGCCGGGTCTCCTGCCGGGCTCTTCCCGACGCACTCTACCTTAGTGTCCTTCACCAGTCCAATGTCCAGAAGCCTCCTGCGGATGCTCCCCCTGATCTTAAGTTCTTTTACCACCGCGATTTCACCCGGATTTAATTCATTTAAACTGCAATTCTGACTCATAAAACGATTCACTCCTTAATATCCATTAGGATAGGGAAACTTTATTTCTCAATGCTATTATATTGAGGGACAAAATAAGGCGTTACAATATTTTTATGAAAAGGAAGCGGCTCATGGAAAAAAAAGAAGGATTTTATACACTGAAAGGGTATCAGAACGGAGAGGCCCACAATATGACGGCCTCTATGGAAGACTATCTGGAAATGATCTGCCGCCTGCTCCTGACAGAAGAAGTCGTCAGGGTAAACCAGCTGGCCCACATGCTCCATGTCAAGCCTTCCTCTGCATCAAAGATGGTAAAAAATTTAAAGGACCTGGGATATCTGTTATCTGAAAAATACGGATATATCCGGCTCACCGACAAAGGCAGAAAAGCCGGGGATTATCTTTTATTCCGGCATGATATCCTGAACCGGTTCCTGTGCATGATCAATGAAAGCGAAGATGAACTGGAACAGGTAGAAAAAATAGAACACTTTATAAATGAAAAGACCATTTATAATATAGAGAATTTCTTAAAAATTCACGAAAAAGAAAAACGGCAGAACAAAGGTCCTGCCGATTAAAACGAGAAAAAACTTCGTAATTATTTGGTTTTGCAGTCGAAAGCGGGGTTGAAAGCGTAGAAGTTTTTAGAATCAAGATGATCCTGAACTCTCCTCAGAGCTTCACCAAACCGCTGGAAGTGGACAATTTCTCTCTCTCTGAGGAAAGCAATCGGATCTCTGACATCCGGATCTTTAATCAGACGGAGCAGGTTGTCATACGTTGTTCTTGCTTTCTGCTCAGCAGCCAAATCTTCTGTCAAGTCTGTAATTGGGTCTCCCACAGACTGGAAGAAATCTGCGGTAAATGGTTCTCCGCTGGCTGCCTGTGGCCAGATACCGGTTGTGTGATCTACATAATACTGGTCAAACCCGGCTGCCTGTATTTGCTCGGGCGTAAGGTCACGTGTGAGCTGATGAACAATGGAACAAACCATCTCAAGATGGGCAAGTTCTTCTGTTCCCACATCTGTAAGCACGCCGCATACTTCTTTATAGGGCATCGCAAATCTCTGAGACAGATAGCGCATAGAAGCGCCCAGTTCACCGTTCGGTCCGCCGTATTGAGTGATGATCACTTTCGCAAGCATTGGATCACATTTTCTGATGTTGACTTTATATTCCAAACGTTTTTCATAATTCCACATAGGCTAACATCCCTCCTTCTGCCAAGGCCATTTCGTGGTTGCCCAGGTGAAAGTGTCAGTAATCTCTGCAGAATCAATTGTTAATGGCTCAAAGTATTGGGAATACTCTTTAACAGCCTTATTTCTGGCACACTGGTACTGATTAAAGTGACTGATTGCCTCCTGGTCATCCGGATGGGTATCCAGGTACAGTGTCGTATCAATCAAGGCAAAGCTGACTGCATCAATATATCTCAATAATTTTTCCTGATCATATTTATTCATCGTCTGCACCCCGCTTTCCCATAAAATGGTTTGTTAAGTTCCGGGAAAATGGTACCGCATGCCAATCCCTCTTCAGGGCAATAGATCTGATCCCAATGCTGCCACGGCACATATGCCATTGCGAGTGCCATGGAATCCACGCCGTCGTGGCGGTGACCGTAATTACCATTTCTTTTCATTTTTGAATTGTACCCGCAGGTACGTTCCATCTCATATGGTGCCGGCTGTCCGCATGAGCATCTATGCTGATTGTATTTTTCCAACGAAATATCTCCTTTCATTTCTGTTAATATCAGTTTATGTGAACATCCATAGAATGTGCAGATCAGCTTTTATTTATATTATGGAATCAGAGTCATGAACGCCAAAAAAAGGATTGCCTAACAAAAAGGCAATCCCGGAAAATTTTATGAAATTTATAAAACAGTCAGTGATGGAGCGGCATAGACTCTTGCCTGAAGCTCTGCATCCAGCATATATAAGCCTTTCGGGTCAGTCCCAAACATTTCAAATTTTTGTACGAGGGAATCGGTATTATTCTCCTCTTCCATCTGTTCTTTCACAAACCAGTCCAGGAACTGCATACTCCTGAAGTCCTTGCACTGATATGCCGCATCATAAATATTGTTGATCAGAGAAGTAACATACTGCTCATGCTCCAATGCTGCTTTGAGCGGGTCCACCGGTTCTTCAAAGCTCTTATCCGGTTTTGCGACTGCCTCCAGTGTTACTTTGCAGCTGTTTGCCTGAAGATATTCCATAAATAAAATGGCATGATCTCTTTCTTCCTGTGCCTGAATCTTAAACCAGTTGGCAAATCCGTCCAGATTTTTGTCCACATAGTAATTGGACATATCTAAATACAGATAGGAAGAATAAAACTCCTTATTGATCTGATCGTTCATCAATTGTGCTACTTTTTCATTTAACATACTGCTTTTTCCCCTTTCTTTATGTAAAACTTACCATATCCATATCATAACGCATTATTTTCAAACTTTAAAGAGGCTTTCTTGCTTCTTCAAATTCTTCCTGCATTTCTTTGGTCGGTTCTTCTGTCAAAAGGCTGACAACGATGATCATCAGAGAAGACACGATAAATGCAGGCAGCAGGCAGTAAATTTCAAAAATCCCGCCAAGCTTTGCAAACGTATACGGCCAAACAAGGGCGATGACACCGCCGCTGACCATTCCTGCAACTGCTCCTTTTAAATTGGTGCGTTTCCAGAACAGTGCAAATAAGATCAACGGACCAAACGCTCCGCCAAATCCTGCCCATGCATTTTCCACCAGCTTAAATACGGAGCTGTTTTCATCCAGTGCAATGATAACTCCGATGGCCGCGATGACAACTGTGGTAGCCCTGGAAATGATAAGAATTTTTTTCTCGGAAGCTTTTCTCTTAAAGAATCCCTGATACATATTCTTCGCGACACAGGAAGAAGCGATCAATAGCTGGGAATCTGATGTACTCATGGTTGCTGCCAGAATTCCTGACAAAATAATACCTGCAAAAAGCAAAGGAATAATTCCTTTAAACAGGTGCATCGTCATATAGATAAAAATCCTCTGGTTTCCGCTGCCTGCAAGCTCCGCTACGTTCGGATAAAGAGCCGCTCCGGTAAATCCGATGCACACAGCCACAGTCAGTGAGATCATCACCCATACCATAGCAATCCTTCTGGATTTCTTGATCTCATTTACATTCTTGATGGCCATAAAACGTACCAGGATATGCGGTACGCCGAAGTATCCAAGTCCCCATGCAAGTCCTGAAAGGATGGGAATTACACCCTGGGATACGGCATGTCCGGTGGCCGGATCATGATATTTCATGACATCAAAGAATCCTTCCATAGCCTTGCCGTGTTCCACAACATTTCCGACGCCTCCCACAGCCGCGACTCCCACGATCAGGACTGTGACGATCGCAAAGGACATTAAAAGCCCCTGGATCAGGTCTGTGGTACTGGCGGCAAGGAATCCGCCGATCGATGTATAGATGACAATAACTGCCGCGCAGGCGATCATGCTTGCCTGGTAATTGAGCCCGAATACTGAATTAAACAGAGTTCCGCAGGCCGCAAATCCGGATGCTGTATATACCGTAAAACAGATCAGGATCATGATGGATGAGACAAACATTAAAATCTTCTTCTCATCTTTGAAACGGTTGCTGAAAAAGTCGGGAACCGTGATAGAGTTGTTGGAAACTTCCGTATAGCGGCGGAGACGTTTTGCAACGATCTTCCAGTTTAAATAGGTTCCTAAAATCAGGCCGATGGCAGTCCATCCCGCCTGGCTGAAGCCGGATGCATAAGCCAGTCCCGGAAGCCCCATCAACAGCCAGCTGCTCATGTCGGAAGCCTCGGCGCTCATTGCCGTAACCCAGGGACCGAGTCCTCTTCCTCCCAGAAAATAGTCTTCAGAAGTCTTATTCTTCTTGCTGTAAATCACTCCGATGTACACAACCATTGCCATGTAGGCAATCATGGCGATCAAAATTGGTGTTTTCATATGATTTCTCCTCTTTGTCAAAATATAAGACCAAGCCTTTTGACTTGGTCTTTTTCGGATAATATTATATCATAGCTTTGACAACAGATGCAATTACTATTTTTAATACCTTCTCTCGGGTATGATGACTGCCGCCACGATGTAAACCAATATTCCGGTTCCTGAACAGCCCAACAGTACGGCGCCCAATCGTACCAAGGTCGGGTCCACATCGAAATATTCTGCGATTCCTCCGCATACGCCGCAGACCATTTTGTCCTCTCTTGATTTATATAATCGTTTACTGCTCATGAAAATCTCCTCCTTATACATTGTTCAAAAAGTTGATGTCGATATCTCCGCTTCCACATTCAACACCTATGAATTTCGTCCCATTTCCCCAGGAACCCTCTTTATTGCTGTGTTCCAGTTCGTGTCCGTCAAAGACCACATCTCCGCTTCCCACACTAATATTATATTTGTAGTTCTCTCTGCCGTCCCATATATCTGCGTCCACATCCCCGCTTCCACACTGGATATCAATATTATCAGACCTGAGACCAGACAATTTGATGTCTCCGCTTCCGCACTGGATCTTCATGTTTTTGGAAGACAACTCCTCTGATGAAAAATCTCCGCTTCCTACATCCACACTGAAAACATCCAGATTCATATCTTTTGGTATGCTCAAAACTGCCTGTTCATATCCATAATCAAAGAAAAAGGGACGGTGAACCGAAGATTTTGACCGGATGGTCAGTTCATTGAGGCCTTCATCAAGCCGGGATTGAAACAATTTTTGGCTTCCTTTTGTTGTGAACACAATTTGACTCCCCTCTCCTCTGACGATGGACAAATCCCTGCTTCCAACCGCTATTTTTATCTTCTTTACTTTGGCTTTCGGAAATTCCAGCCGCTCTGCCTCATCATTTTCATATCTGCCTGTGTACCCGTTTATTTTGTCTCTGACATAGTCATAAGTATCCGTGAAGGAAAAACCCATAGCCGCCGCTGCGATAATGCAGCCAGCTCCTGCAACAGTAAATACCAGACAGATGATCAGGCAGATCTTATAAAATTTTTTCATGCTTCTTCTCCCCCTTTATGAAACAGCCTCCGGATCAGATCTACGACTCCTCTGATCAAAGGAGGAAATACTTTTACGAGTATCCAGACAAAAAGTACACAGAACAAGAGGCCCACTGCCATCATGATCAAACCGCCGCCGCACATCATAAATCCTGTGGGAAGCTGCGTGAACATCTTTACGATTCCGGCAGCGAATACACCGAACCCTCCTGCCAGAAGCCCCACACTGATTCCGGCAACCCCGGATATGAAGCCGAAAAATATACCGACGATCCCGACCGCAGTTCCTCCAATCACACCGATCAGGGGAAGACCGAGTACCACTGTGCCCACAACGATCAAAACGATGAGGATCAGATTCCGGTCCCGGTTCCCTTTGAAATGAAATCCTGATTCTTTCTTTGCCTTCTCAGGCATTTTCGTGTTCTCGTCATATCTCTGATTGTGATATCCGTTTTCTGTATATTCTTCTTCTCCGGTCGTCCCGTTCAGTGAATCCCGGATCATGGCGGCAATTTTTTCAGGGCTCCCCAATTCCTCGATCACCTGCTGCTCACGTTCCGGTCCCGCCTCCTCAAAATAATCCACATAATATCCAATTGCATCATCCCGTTCTTCCGGCGCAATGTCCTGAAGCAAATATGCCAGTTGGTCCAGAAATTCTTTTTTACTCATGGACTGCCCCTCCTTCAAATATTTTCGTAATTTTAAATGAGTAAGATTTCCACTCTGTCCTATATAAGTTCAGTTGAATCATACCCTGACTGGTCACTTTATAGTACCTTCGGTTTCTCCCGTCGCACTGCCTGTCGTAAACCTCCATGCAGCCTTCTTTTCTGAGTCTGCGCAACACGGGATACAAAGTAGACTCTGATACATCCAGGACTCTTCGTACATCCTGGGTAATCTTATACCCATAGGACCCTTCTTCTTCTTTTGAGACTACTGCCAGGACAATGGCGTCCAGCAAAGCAGCTCCTGTATTAAATACCATAGACACGCTCCCATATTATACTTTTATTAATACTATATGATATATAATATACTCTTTCTTATAATATGTCAATGCAAATACTTTTTTGTCCGTGAAAAAGGAGCATATCACACAGATTATTTTATGTGATATGCCCCTTTTAGATGTTGTCTTCCAATCATACGGCAGTCCATTTTTTAGTTTTCCAGCATTCTAAGCACTGTTTTATCTTTCCGTGTCCCTGTTATAAATGATGTTACGTTGATAACCGGACAAGGGACTTCACAAAGCATTTCAGGGAAATCCGGTCCGTGACGTTGACCTGCTGATCACAGATTCCAATATTTTGGCTGAGGATGCCAAAAGTATTCAAAACAGTGCGAAAGAGATGATTGTTGCAGACTTGTGACATATCATGAAAAAGTAAAGTGGGCAGTAAAACAGCATTTTTTATTAAGACACGGAAACTCATACTAATTATAATGATGGAAGGAGGTGAAACTATGAAACAGCAAAAAGAGATTGTAGAAAAAGTCGTGAATTACATTGAGGATAATATCAAAAGAGAAATTAGTGTAGATATAATTGCTAAAAATGTTGGTTACTCAAAATTTTATCTGAATCGCATATTTTCTGAACGTACCGGAATTACCATTTATAAATACCTGCAAAGCCGCAGGCTTACCATTGCTGCGGAAAAACTGATAAAAACAAACGAGCCTATTACAGAAATTGCTTATGAAGCCGGATATGACTCTCAGCAGGCATTTTCACTTGCTTTTAAGCAGTTATATGTATATCCGCCCAAAATTTATAGAAATATGAAGATTTTTGTGCCAAAGCAAAACAGAATCTCCTTGTGTGGAAATTTCTATTATACACAAAATATTAGATTTATCCGCAGGGTTAAAGAAAAGGAGCTGGCCGCATGAGTACAATTCCTTATGTCACTGAGCAAACGAACCGGGGAGAACGAAGCTATGATATTTTCTCACGTTTGCTGTCAGACAGAATTATTTTTCTAAGTGAAGAAGTAAGTGATACTTCTGCCAGTTTAATTGTAGCACAAATGCTCTTTCTGGAAGCCCAGGACCCAGGCAGAGATATTCAATTCTATATTAACAGTCCGGGAGGTTCCGTAACTGCCGGCTTTGCAATCTATGACACCATGAAATACATTAAATGTGATGTTGCCACAATATGCGTTGGTTTAGCTGCAAGTTTTGGAGCTTTTTTGTTAGCCGGAGGCACACAGGGCAAGCGCATGGCGTTACCCAATGCTGAAATTATGATACATCAGCCGGCTATACATGGTAATGGTATTCAAGGACAAGCAAGCGATATAAAAATAATGTCTGATTATATGCAAAAAAACAAACAAAGATTAAACAGAATATTAGCTGAAAATACAGGACGCAGTATCGAAGAAATTGAAAGAGATACTGACAGGGATCATTTTATGAGTGCTGAAGAAGCACTAAAATATGGTCTGATTGATTCTGTTATTTCCAGAAGGCAGAAAAAACAGCACCGCTGATCTTTGTGAAGAAGACCGGGCACAGCATCGATCTATATTACAAAAAAAGAGATTATTCAGAATTTTATAATTCTGAATAATCTCTGAAAATTTTTCCTTTACTTTAATACTGTCTTCAGCTGGTTCACTGCCTTTCTGCTTGCCTTGCTCTTAAGGTCCTGGTAGTCAAAAAATGCGAATCCGTCCACTTTGTACTTGCGGCCATACTGTACCTGTTTTTTCAGCACCTTCGTGTCACTCTTCCATTCTTTTCTCTCTGCCCGGTTCTGTCCCGCATTGTGGCCTGCCCGGTAGACTCCGATCCCAATATAGAGCTTCACTTTTTTCTTCTTTGCAGCCTTCACCCATCGTCTCGTCACTTTGTCAAATGCAGCCGTCGGATGTTTGAATCCCCAGTAGATCTGAGGACAGATATAATCCACATAAGCCGTGGAGTTCAGCCACTTATAAATATCTACATAGTAAGAATACTTGCTGGTCAGATTGTCAATGTTTCCAGCCGGACTGATGCCGTAGGTCACGTTCGGGTCCACGCTTTTGATCGTCTTTTTCATCCTCTTGACCAGGTTATTTACCTGAGCCCTTCGGTATGTATAAATGCTTTTTTTCTTCTTTTTGTAGGAAGACTTGTTGTATTCTTTTGCATCGAATGCTTTCTTGACATTCTTCTTTGTAAAACTCGGATAGAAGTAGTCATCCATATGGATACCGTCCACATCATACTTCTGGACGATCTCCTTTGCCCCGTTCACGATCAGGTTCTGAACGCTCTTTTTGGATGGGTTGTAATAAAGGCTTCCTCCGTAAGAAAGTACATTCCTCCTTGTAGATTTCTTTGCATTCCACTTTCTGGCCGGGTTGTTCTTTGACAGCTTTTTATAGCTGGTGCTGCCCTTGGTCACCCTGTAAGGATTCACCCATGCCTCAATAGCCATTCCTTTGGAATGTGCCACGGATACCATAATCTTCAACGGATCATATCCCGGGCTTCTGCCCTGTTTTCCTGAAATATATTTGGACCATGGGAAGTACTTGGACTTGTAGATGGCATCACCGAACGGCCTTACCTGAACGATCACACGGTTCATGCCAAGGCTCTTTCCCTTGTTTACAACTTTTGTAAAATACTTTTTGAAATTTGATGCGTTATTCTTTTTATAGGTGTCACGATATTCATCGTAATCATAAAACGAGAACCAAAAAGCCTTATATTCTTCTGATGCTTTTGTTGTCTTTGCCTTCTGTTCTGTTTCTGTCACAGCGGTCTTTGGCTGTACTTTTGCGATCCTGTTTCTTCTCTGGGCAGCCCGCACCACTGCCTCACTGCTTAAACTGACAAACATGGCACTGGCAACCAGCCACGCTGTCAGACGCAGGATCTTCACTCTTGATTCTTTCATACTCTGCGATCCTTCCCTTCCCACTATTTGATTCTGTCAATTTTCTGTCACTGCTGTCTCCATTGTATGAAGAATTTTCCAGCTTGTCAATGGAAGAATCCTATTGTCCGGCGAGCATATGTAACTGCTCATAAAAGTTGGGATATGACACGTCCACACACTCTGCATCCTCAATGACCGTCGTTCCCTGTGCATTGATCCCTGCGACAGAAAATGTCATGGCGATCCGGTGGTCATACTTGCAGTGGATAGACGCTCCCCTCAGTGGATTTCCGCCGCGGATGATCATTCCGTCATCGGTGGCCTCGGCATTGACTCCCATTTTCACCAGGTTATCCACGGTCAGATCAATCCGGTTAGATTCTTTCACTTTAAGTTCTGCCGCATCTTTGATGACGGTCTCGCCTTCTGCAAAAGCCGCCATCAATGCAATGACAGGGATTTCATCAATCAGTGTGGGAATCAGCTCTCCGCCGATCTCCGTGCCTTTCAGCCTGCTTGTTTTTACTGTAATATCTGCCGTCGGTTCTCCGTTATCGTCTTTTACATTGGACATCGTAAGATCTGCCCCCATAGCTTCGCATACTTTTAAAATGCCATTTCTGGTAGGATTGATACCAACCTGTTTTAGAGTAATACAGGAATTCGGGGTCACAAGTCCCGCAGCAATGAAAAACGCTGCAGATGAAATATCGCCCGGCACTGCAATGTCCGTGGCCGTCATCTCTTTTGGCGGCATCACGGATGCCGTTGTACCCTCAGACATTACCTGAACTCCGAAAGACTCAAGCATCAGTTCCGTATGGTTCCTGGACAGTGCAGGCTCTGTGACACTTGTTTTGCCGTCTGCATAAAGTCCGGCGAGAAGAACTGCGGATTTCACCTGGGCAGATGCCACCGGTGATTCATAGTGGACCGCCTTCAGCGGTTTTCCGTTAATCCTTAACGGAGCACATCCATTTCCGCTGATACTCTCAATTTCTGCTCCCATCATAGAGAGCGGTTTCATGATGCGCCCCATGGGGCGTTTGTTTAAAGATGCATCGCCTGAAAGCGTAACTTCAAAATCCTGTCCGCAGAGAATCCCGGAGATCAGCCGGGTCGTCGTCCCGCTGTTTCCCACATCCAGCTGTTTCTCAGGTTTTTTAAGTCCGTGGAGGCCGTTGCCGTGTACCGTGACCTCTGTGCCGTCCTGTTCTATCCTGACTCCCATTGCCCGAAAACAGTCTATGGTAGCCAGGCAGTCCGCACCGGATAAGAAGTTTGTGATATGTGTCGTTCCCTTTGCCAGAGAGCCGAACATGACCGCCCTGTGGCTGATGGATTTATCTCCCGGTATGGATATCGTGCCTTTTAGTCCTTCTACTTTCTTAAGTTTCATTTCTAGTTCCTTTCATATACACTGTAATTTTTATCCTGCAGTATCTCTCTGGCGCGTTTGGCGGAGACATCATCATAGAGCATAATCTTTAAGACACCTTCCTCAAACTCCCGGTTATGGATGATTCCGATATTTTTAATACTGATGTTATTAAGCGCCAGCAGGGTCGTAGTCGTAGACAATGTTCCCGGCTCATCCGGAATATCTACAAATATCTCATAAGATTTTTCCATCAGTCCCACGGCACTGTCCGGAACGGTCTCCCGGTACTCCCCTGCCTCTCTAAAATACTCGTTCAGATAACTGTGGTCGTCTCTGTCCAGCGCATGGATCATTTCGGAAATGCTGTCTTTGATCTGCATTAAAAGCTCTCTTATGTTTTCCTTATTGGAAAGACTGATCTGCTCCCAGACAACAGGAGAGGATGATGCAATCCTTGTGATATCTTTAAACCCGCCGGCTGCCAGCTGTTTTAAGATGCCGTCTTCGGTGTCCATATTTCTCACCGTATGTACCAGTTCTGCCGCCATAATATGCGGAACATGGCTGATCGCGGCAGTAAAAGCGTCGTGGCGCTTTGCATCCAGCAGGATCGTCAATGCACCCAGTTCTTCTATGAAAGATGTAAATTCTTTTACCTTCTCGGTATTTACTTTTTCTGTCGGCGTAATAAAATAATAGGCATTTTCAATCAAACGGTCAGAGCTGTAAGAAAATCCGGCTTTTTCTGAACCAACCATGGGATGTCCTCCGATAAAGCAGGTCTCCATGTCCAGATCTTTTACTTTTTTATGAATCCCGCCTTTTACGCTTCCCACATCCGTCACGATGCATCCCTCTTTCAAATATGGCTTCAGCTGCTCTAAAAACTGGAGGTTATGCTGCACCGGCGCACATAGAAAAATATAGCTGCATTCGGAAAAATCACTGTTAAGTTCCGCCGCCGGGCGGTCGAGAACTCCTTCCTCCACAGCCTTTTTCAGGGCTTCTTTATCTGTGTCATATCCGATCACCGTATAGTTCGGAAATACACGGCGTACATTTTTGGCAATGGACCCTCCGATGAGTCCAAGCCCGATAAATCCTATTGTAAAATTCGTCTCTGTTGACATATAGATCGCTCTCCTTGTGTTGATTGATATGGTTCATTTTACCGTGGCGATGGGGAAAAGTCAACACATCGTCACTTTAAAGCATCAAAGCAGAGAATTCCTTCATTGACCGCATCATAAAAATGATTTATGATAAGTATGTAAAAATGTCCGCAAAAAAGGAGAAACCCATGTTTGAGAAAGCAATTATCTTTGCAGCGAAAGCCCATTCCGGCCAGAAGCGAAAGGGAACCGATATCCCATTTATGATCCATCCCCTGGAAGTTGCCTCGATCGTTGCCGGCATTACGCCGGATGAAGAGATGATGTGCGCCGCGGTCCTCCACGATGTCATCGAAGACTGCAAAGATGTGACCGGAGAGGATATACGGAGGGAATTTGGGGACAAAGTAGCGGATTATGTCCTGATGGAGAGTGAGGACAAGAGCAGATCCTGGATTGAGAGAAAACGTCATACTGTGGACTTCTTAAAACACCGCGCCAAACGTCCTGCCAAAGTCATTGCCCTTGGGGACAAGCTTGCCAACGTCCGTTCTCTGGCCAGAGACTACAAGCTTCTGGGAGACGAGCTGTGGCAGCGCTTTAATATGAAAGATAAGAATATGCAGGGCTGGTATTACAAAAGCATGATCGAGTGTTTTGAAGAGTTTTCTGATTATCACGAATACAAAGAGTACTGCTGTCTGGTAGAACAGGTATTTAAAGATACCATTGATATTGATATAGAGAACGAAAAAACAGGCGTGAGATAAATATCTCACGCCTGTTTTCGTTCTCTGAGCCCGATCCGTAAAGCAGCTATGCACCGGCTATCCCAAAGCCACATCCAGTACCATCATGATCAGGAATCCAACCATGACGCCCAGGGTTCCCGTGTGGGAGTGTTCCCCAAGGTGTGCCTCGGGGATCAGTTCTTCCACTACCACATACATCATAGCTCCCGCGGCAAAAGACAAAAGCCACGGCATATAAGTTCCAAGTCCTTCCGCCGCCAGCACGGCCAGCACACCGAACACAAATTCCACCGCACCGGACAGTGCCCCGAACAAAAATGCCTTTCCTTTAGAAAAACCTTCTCTCCTTAGCGGAAGAGAAATTGCCGCCCCTTCCGGGAAATTCTGAATCCCGATCCCGATGGCCAGGGCCACAGCACCGCTGAATCCCACTCCTCCGTGTCCGCTTGCCACGGCGAAAGCCACACCGACAGCCATACCCTCCGGAATGTTGTGTAAGGTGACGGCAAGGACGAGCAGGGTCGTCCTTTTAAACGAGGAGGAAAGTCCCTCTGGATGTTTCTCCCCCAGATGCAGATGAGGCATCAGCCGATCCATCAAAAGCAGGAAAACTCCCCCGAGGATAAAGCCTCCGGCAGCTGGTATCCAGCCGATCTGCCCATTAGCTTCTGCCTCTTCGATAGCAGGGATGAGCAGGGACCATACAGACGCTGCGACCATAACTCCTGCGGCAAATCCCAAAAAGACCCTCTGCATATTTTCCTGCACATCTTTCTTTAAGAAAAAAACAGTGGCTGAGCCGAGGGCTGTCATCAAAAATGTAAATCCCGTACCTCCGGCCGCCCACTTTAAAGCTTCCATATATCCCACTCCTTTTCTTTTCGTTAAAAATAAACGGACATATTTCTATATTATATGCAATCTTGTGAAAACATATAGTCCTTTACTGAGTCAGTTTTATCAAAAGCTCCTCAAGTCCCGACAAATTTTGTATCACATAATGGGCACCGGCACTTTTAAAGGTTTCCTTTACTTTTCTGCACACAGCTTCTTTCTGCGCATCCGTCATAGTTTCATATTCCTCTTCTGTCAGTCCCATCTCTGAACTTCCTTCCACCACGCCCACAGAAATGACTCCCGCATGCCGTGCTTCTTTAATATCGGAAATCGTATCTCCGATCTTTACTGCATTTTTTACCGAAGAGACCTTTAATGCTTCCAGATTCTTAAAGATCATATAAGGATAAGGACGTCCGATGCCTCCTGTGGAATCCGGTGAAAACCATGCGTCAGGCTCATATCCCTGCTCCTTTGCACCTTTTGTCACGACTTCCATCATGGCATCCGTATATCCGGTAGTGGAACCGATCTTAATTTCATCCTCCCGGAGAAGTTCCACAGTTTCCGGCACATACGGCTTGAGTGTTGTAAACTGGTCCAAAATACTCATGAGTTTGGATTCAAAAAGGTCATACATCTGAAGTACGTGATTCTCGGAAGGTTCAGATCCATGTTCCTTCACCCACAGATCATGAATCCGCGGCATGGAAAGCATCGTCCTGATATGATCGATCTTCAGCATTCCCATAGGTTCTCTCACCTCATCCATCGTCGGTTCGATCCCAAAATGTTTAAACACTTCCACGAAAGCCTGCACCGGTGCAAAACATCCATAATCTACCGTTGTACCGGCCCAGTCAAAAATGACTGCTTCTATACATCTGCTCATTGTTTCTTCTCCTTTAAAAATTGCTCCATGATTTCTGAGAGTTTCTCAATATCCTCCGGGTATATTTCTCCGATGGTGCCAATGCGGAACGTCTCGGCTTCCGTCACCTTTCCCGGATATATCGCATACCCGCGCTCTTTGATATAATGATACATCTCACTGAACGTAAAATCTGCATCTTCCGGATACAAAAACGTAGTGATGACCGGACCCTGATGAGTGCCGTCAATATAAGGCAGCATGCCCATTGAGCGAAACCGTTCGATCAAAATACGGTTATTTTCCCGATATCGGGCCGCTCTTTTTGGGATTCCGCCTTCTGATTCCAGCTCTTTAAGCGCTTTTGCAAAGGCCAGGATAGTATGGGTAGGGGAAGTGAACCTCCATTTTCCATCCTTCTCCATCGTTTCCCACTGGTCATATAAGTCAAGAGACAGGCTTCTGGCGTTTCCTTTACTGTCTGACAGCTTCTTTTTATCGGCAATAATAAAAGAAAAGCCTGGGACACCCTGAATACATTTATTTGCGCTGCTTATGAGAAAATCAATGCCTAATTGTCCGACTTCAATGTCCACGCCTCCGAAACTGCTCATAGCATCGACAATCAATATCTTATTGTGTTTCTTCACCACAGAAGCAATGGCCTCAATATCATTGAGAATGCCGGAAGTCGTCTCACTGTGCACCATAGCCGCATGAGTGATTGCAGGATCTTCTCTCAGTATCTTTTCAACAACTGCTGCCCGGGGAACCTTTCTATAATCTTCCCGATAAATTTCATAAGGTATCCCTGCATGCTCTGCAATGTCCGCCATGCGCTCCCCATATGCACCGTTGGCAATGATCAGCAGCTTTCCGTTCTCAGCTATTACACTGGTGATCACTGATTCCACCCCGAATGTTCCGCTGCCCTGCATGAGAACGGCCGTATAGTCGTCCTCTGATACGTGGGCCAGAGAAAGCAGCTGTTTCCTTATCTTCTGGGTGATATTTTTATAATCTTCATCCCATGTGCAGTGATCGAAAAGCATCTCTTGTTTTACAGTATCCGTGGTTGTAAGCGGACCGGGGGTTAATAGCTTATACTGGTTCATTTTTATACCTTTCTCTTATTTTGCGCTTTCTGATAATTTCTGATGTTTTTCCAGAAGATCCAAAGTCAGCTTTTCTTTAAATACTTTTGGATTTCCGGATTTATTTTCACCTGATTCGTCTTCGCCATTATAAATCGGGATCGGATAAGTCCTGATCAAGTCTGTTCTTCCCTTTTTGATGATACACTCTGCCATCTCAAGGGCAAGTTCTTTCTTGTCGCTGTCTTTTTTGTTCACTACGGAAACACACTCTGTCAGAGAAAAGTTTCCTTCTTTCGGGTCTACATAATCAATCGGAAGACCGTCCTTTTTGTCTGCCACCGCCTGCTGTCTTAAACCAAATCCGATGGCCACTTCCCCTGCCCGGACCTTCTTGATCGGAGCGGAGCCTGAATCTTCGATGTGGTCTCCTGCATTCTGGTAAATGTCATGGAGGATACTTTTTGCCTCCTTCTCCCCATATTCAGACACAAGACCCTGGAGCAAAAGCCATGCGGTGGAAGAGGCTTTGATATCCGTCACAGAAATAGCTCCTTTATACACAGGCTTTGCCAGGTCTTTGATGGATTCAGGTTTCGGAAGTTTCTTTTCCTTCATTACTTCCGTGTTCAGGATCAGTGTTCCTTCCTGTGCCGTGATCGGTGACTCATATTTCTGAAAATCAGATTCCTTCTTTAAGTTCCTGTCGAAACCAAGATCTGTAAACATCTTGTTTTTCTTCTGGGCACTCTCAATATAGAAAGTACTCATCGTCACCATATCGGCCTCTATATTTTTGCCCTCTGCGATCAGCTTTCCTCCGAGTTCTGAGGTTCCAAACGTCTGAAGAATATATTTCCCTTTGTATCCGTTTCCGTCCAGTGCTTTTTTCATTGCCTCCACAGCTTCGTCGTCCGCGTTGGAATAGATTACTACCTGCTCATCCTGTTTTTTGGCGGAACACCCGGAAGTGAACACTCCGGTCGCTGTCAGAAGGGCAGCCATACACATCACCGATGCTCTTTTTAACCATGCCTTTCTCATAAACTTCTCTCCTTGTTTTTTCTAATATGTAATTTAAAGAATTGTCCAGCCGCTCCTCCTTCTGTGACCCTTGCAAGCTTGGTAAATGCAAACTTACCGATAATATTTGTCGCAAGGATTAAAAGAGAAAGCACAAATACTTCGTTAAATTTGTTATAATACTGCAGTTCTTTGATCTTTGTCGTGATGACCATTGTCCTGGCCCCTGCGATAAAGATGACCGCACTGATCGTCACCATGGCATTGATAAAGTAATAGCTGAATACCTCGATGATCGTACTCAATGCGTTGGGCGTTACGATCCTCAAAATGGTTTTTGCCCAGCTGTCTCCCATAAGCATCGCCGTTGTCTCCCATGAGGCGTTCATTTTCCCCAGAGAACTCTTCATCATCAGATAAGGCGTGGAAAAGAAGTGGACCACGTTGCAGATAATGATAAGCAAAAATGTATTTTGAAGACCGGTGCCTGAAAATAAGAATAAAAATGCGAGGCCCAGCACCATTCCGGGTATCGTGTTTGTCACCAGGGCAATTCCTTCTATCATGTCTTTTGCCTTTTGGCTGATCTTGCTCCTGGCTGTCACCAGCGCGCTTCCATATGCGGCTATGGTTCCGAGGGCAGCCGTGGCCGCGGCTACAAACAATGAATTTGTGTAGACGTTGAAAAGGTTCGGGTCCTCAAAGACATTTCTGAAATTGTCCAGTGTAAAACTAAGCCTGTAAGGCCATTCTTCCACAAATGGAATCACAAAAATGACTGCAAATACAGATAAGACGCCGACGATCAGAAGAATACCGGCTCCGCCGCACAGGCCGTCTCTGAGCTTGTTTTTTTTCAGCTCGATATTGGATATCTTGTGATAGCGGATCTGATATTTTTCCAATACTTTTAAAACCGTAATGCTGACAACAGACGGCACAAGCATTACAACAGCCACTACCGCACCGTTTTGGAAATTCGGTATGCTGCCGAGCATCTCGCTGTAAAGCAGAGATGCGATGGTCTTAAACTTTCCTCCCACTGCCGCCGGAATACCGAAATCCGTAAAACTTAAGAAGAAAGACTGGATCACGGATGCGGCCAGCGTACCTAAAAGAGGACGAAGCACTGTCATTTTGAAATTTGCAAAGGCACTGTCACCCATAACTCTGGACACAATCATATATTTTTTATCTATGTAGCCCATCGTATTATTGATCAGCATAAATGAGATAGGCAGAGTATAAATGACGTAGCCCATCAAAAGGCCTCTGATCCCGTAGATTTCAAACAGCTGCTTCCCGAACAGACGGGTCAGAAGCCCCTGTTTCCCGAAAGAGTATATGATCGCAAAACCGTAGGTGATCGTCGGCAGAAACATGGGCAGCACAGCGGCTCCTTTTATCAATGTTTTGATCCAGTCCGGTATATTTGTATAGTGAATCGTACAGGCCAGGAAAAATGCCAGCAGGGTCGTAACTGCCGCGCTCAGTCCGGCAACGCCGAAGCTGTTTCTCAAAATCTCAAAAAAGTCTTCCCGCGCAAAAACAGACTGAAAATTCTGTAAGGTAAGTCCTCCTCCTTCTGTGGTAAACGACTTCATAAGAAGCTGTACCATCGGGACTGCTAAAAATGTAAGAAAGATCAGTGCGATCCCGGCAAATATGACTTTAATCTCTTTTTCTTTTCTATGTTTCATCTGATTTCTGCCGCCTTACGAAACAAGGCTTTCCTTTCCGGGCTGTATATTCAGCTGATTTTTAAACAGCGTAAAAATATTGTTTTTTTTGATCTCCAGCTGGTTCAGGATAAAATTCTTCACAAAGTCATTCCGGGGCGCGTTGACGATCTGTTCCGGCTCGCTGTACTGGGAAATCCGTCCCTCGTTTACAATCAGCACCCGGTCAGACAGAGTCAGCGCCTCTTCCGGGTCATGTGTCACGATGACAGTAGTCAGATGAAATTCCTTCGCGATCGTCTTAATTCTGTTTTTAATAGATTCCTTGATCACTCCGTCCAGTGCACTTAAAGGCTCATCTAAGAGAAGGATCTTAGGCTTCATGACCAAAGTTCTTGCCAGGGCCACTCTCTGCTTCTGTCCCCCTGAAAGCTGCTCAATCTTCTTCGGAAGATGTTCCTTCAGGCCAAGCAGGCCGATCAGTTCCTCCACCTCCTCTTTTGAAGAGATGTCCGGCTTGTTTTTCAGTCCGTAAGTAATGTTCTGATATACATTCAGATTCGGAAACAGGGCATAATCCTGAAACACGATATTGAATCCCCGTTTTTCCATCGGTGAATCAGTGATATCCTTTCCGTTAAACTCAATGCTTCCGCTGTCCGGTTCCGTGATCCCAAGGATCATATTTAAAAGTGTTGTCTTTCCGCAGCCGGACGGCCCCAGGATGGAAACAATCTCTCCATCCGGAATCTCCAGAGATATTCCGTCCAACACCGTAGTGCCGTCATAGGATTTCTTTATATTTTGTAATTTCAGCATAAACTTCCATTCCTTTCTCAATCGATATCATTTCTTTGAACAAGACCAAGTCTATCACCGAAAGTTTGAATTCATTTGAACATCATGTTAAATGTTGGTAAAAAAACAGAAGGAAGATCTCTTGATAAAGATCTTCCTTCTGTGAAAAAGTATTGAATCATTAACCCAGTATTTCTCTCAGATCACTTTCCGGGTCTGAAACAGGATGTATCCGGTATTCCTTTACCAGCATATCCAGTACGCCCGGTGATAAAAATGCCGGCAGTTTCGGTCCAAGATAAATATCCTTCATGCCGAGATAAAGAAGAGTCAGCAAGATACATACCGCCTTTTGTTCATACCATGACAGTACCAGGGTCAGCGGCAGGTCGTTGATCCCGCAGGAAAAGGCTTCTGCCAGAGCCTGGGCTGTTTTGACGGCACTGTATGCGTCATTGCACTGTCCCATATCCATGATCCGGGGCAGTCCTCTGATCTCTCCCAGGTCCATATCATTGAACCGGTATTTTCCACAGGCCAGCGTCAGGATGATGCTGTCTTTCGGAGTCTGTTTTACGAATTCCGTGTAATAACTCCGCTCCTTGTGTGCCCCGTCGCAGCCTCCGACAAGAAAGAAATGACTGATCTCGCCCTTTTTCACCGCATCCACGACCGTATCTGCCACAGACAGTACTGTATTGTGCCCAAAGCCGGTCACCGTACTGCTGCCGCCGTTGATTCCTGTAAATTCTCTGTCTTCTGCATACCCTCCCAGTTCCAGCGCTTTTTCGATCACCGGGGTGAAATCTTTGTCCTCACCGATGTGAATCATTCCCGGATAGGAGGCGACTTCCGTCGTAAAGACTCTGTCTGCATAGGACGGTTTTACCGGCATCAGGCAGTTGGTCGTAAACAGCACCGGAGCTGGGATATGGTCAAATTCTTTCTGCTGGTTCTGCCACGCAGTGCCGAAATTGCCTTTCAGATGAGGATACTTTTTAAGTTCCGGGTAAGCATGGGCCGGGAGCATTTCTCCATGAGTATAAATATTGATCCCCTTGTCTTCCGTCTGCTCCAAAAGAAGTTTCAGATCGTAAAGATCATGTCCGGTTATGACGATAAACGGTCCTTTTTCCACCTTAAAAGGAACGGATACAGGCTCTGGGTTCCCAAATGTTTCTGTGTTTGCCTTATCGAGAAGTTCCATACACTGTAAATTCACTTCTCCAAGCTTCAGTGCAAGTGATAAAAGCCGTTCTTTGGGAAGATCGTAGCCTATGGATGCCATGCCTTCATAGAAGAACCGGTTTACCGTCTGATCCGAATAGCCCAGCACCATGGCGTGATAAGCATAGGCTGCCATTCCCCTCAGTCCAAACAAGATCAGGGATTTTAAGGACCGTATATCTTCCTGCTCCTCCCAGAGCTGCTTCATCACATAGTCATCGTTTTTCCCACAGGGTGAAGAACACCCGCCGCAGGAAGGCACTAATTTTTCTTTCTCCCTGTGCACCAGACTGATCTGCTTCCTGATCGTCTCCGGGTTAAAATTCACATTGGTCACTGTCGTAAACAGACCTGACAGCATGGCTCTGTCCGTGCTGTCAAAAGTCCGGTTTCCTTCTGCGGAACGGGCAAGGCCGATCAAAGCGCCGGTCAGCCGGTCCTGGAGTTCTGAAGTCTCTGCATCTTTCCCGCAGACCCCTGCTGCTCCTGTACATCCGCTGCATCCTGCCGTCTGTTCACACTGAAAACAAAACATCTTTTTATCCATCGCTCTATCCTCCTGAAATTTCTTATATTTGAGTTTGTTCCTTGAGTATACAGGAGTGAGCCTTAAAAATCTGCTGGATATTCAACACTTTATCAATTAATTTTCTTTGTCTCCATAAACATCATGAAAAATACTGCCAGAAGAAGTGCAGAACAGATCAGAACGGCATTGTGAGAAAGCACATTTCCTGCCGCCGTGCCTGCTGCCGCACCTACTATGAAAAACAAAATAATCCCAAAGTATTTCAGGCTCCTGTTCAGCAGTTCCCGGTCTTTCGTCTGGAAGTATTTAAACAGGATTTCCATTCCGCTTCTTAAGTTTCCTGTGCACATGGTCGTCGCATAGACATTTCCATGTACCTTCCGAAAGGTCTCCACCTGCATGGCACAGACAAAAGAAATGATAACATTGGCGATCATATCCGCTTCTCCCGAAGGGATAAAGGCAACCAGGCAGATCATTGCCGCTTCAATCATGACAATGATCTGTCTCCAATGGATTTTGGGATGCTGTTTAAAATACTTCTTGATGAGTTCCACCACAATGACTCCGGCCGCAAAGGCCAGAATAGGGATGGCGTAATGGACAGCCCCCTGCCACTTTCCTTTTTGCAGGCTGATGCCCAGCAGTACGATATTTCCTGTCTGGGCATTGGCGAACACCCCTCCCCTGAAAAGATAACTGTACGCATCCAGAAATCCCCCGACAACAGCCAAAACGGCACCCAGCTGAAAGGCCTCGGACATCTGGATCTTCTTATGCTGTTTCACTGAATCTGCCTCCCTTAACCGCGATAAAATTCCTGAAGGGCCCTGATCATATATTCTGTGTCTCTGGCTCCTGCCGTCTCATAGGCAGAATGCATGGCAAGCTGGGCAAGGCCGATATCCACGGCTTTTAACGACACACTGCCCGTCAGAATATTTCCGAGAGTTGAGCCTCCCGGCAAGTCTGAACGGTTGTGGAAGGTCTGATAAGGGACTCCGGCTATTTCGCAGATATGTTTCATCATCGCACCGGAGTATGCATCCGTCGTATATTTTTGATTGGCACTGTACTTGATCACAATTCCTTCATTCATATACGGCCGGTTTGTAAGATCTGCCTTGCCGGGCTGGTTTGGGTGCACCGCATGAGCATTGTCCGCAGAGATCATGAAGCTCTCCGCCACGGCCATCCGGTACTGCTCCCCGGTTCTCCCCAGCGCCTCATTTACCCGCCACAAGACATCTTCTAAAAATGTAGATCCGGCTCCCTGTTTTGTTCCGCTGCCGACCTCCTCATTGTCAAATGCACAAAAGACATTCATATACTCTTTTCCCTCACTGTTGACAAAAGCCTGCAAAGATGCGAATACACACTGAAGGTCATCGAGCCTCGGTGCCGACATGAACTCGCCGTTTGCTCCCCATACAGTTCCCGGCATCCGGTTGTATAGGTAAAGATCTGTACCGAGGATATCTTTTTCATTTACACCCGCCTCGGATGCAGCTGTCCGCATAAATGCCTTTTCGGCTGTCTGGTCTCCGAAGACGGGAAGCATATGAATCTGGGGATTCAGTGCGTCATCCTCTGCTCCTCTTTTCATATGGATTGCCAGCCCTGGGATCATTAAGAGATCTTTCTTTATATGAATTAGCTTTTCCGTAAGTTTTTCCCCGTCTCTCACGATGATCTTTCCTGCCACAGAAAGTGGCCGGTCAAGCCAGGAATCCATCAGCATTCCCCCATATTTTTCAGTGTTCAGTTTTGTATAATGCTTTTCCGCCTGTAATTCCACATTCTCTTTTATCTTAAAAGCAGGTGAGTCCGTATGGGACGCGGTAATATGAAACCCTTTTAATTTTTTCTCCGGTACGCAGAAAGCAGCCAAAGAAGAACCGTTTCTGCTGGTAAAATACTTACCGCCCTTTTCTACTTCCCAGGTCTCCTGCTCTCTCAGTTCCAGAAATCCATTTTCGGTCAACTCTTTTTTGATCTGCTCCACAGCGTGATAACTGCACGGACTTTTTTCAATAAACTTAAACAGCTGCCGGTTAATCTGATCTGACATGTTCTGCCTCCTTCTCAACTTATCTGTCATATGAAATCTTTTCTATCTATTTTAGCAAAACAGTGAATGAAAAGAAAGGTGTGTCGAACCTTCATTATGACTGCACATCCATATAAAGAAAAAAGACCCTTATTTGTCAGTAATTTTAGGTGTCCCTTCTGACACCGTGACTACTCCAAACGAATCAGAACCTGATTCGGCATATCTTGCCCTTAATCCGTATTTTCCAATGGAATAATGAAATTTAAGATGAAGCTTAGAGTCAGGATAAAGTGTATGTTCAACAACAACAGTTGCTGTAAACATCCTGTTTCCAAATTTTTTCGTTCGTACAGTATTTTTTGTATATGATCCCGTTGATAATAGTTCGTGTTCCTTTTCATCTTTAAGCGTAATCGTTGTAGCTCCCCCATCTTTCAAAGTTTACTTTCCTTCAAAAATGGTTTCAGTATTTATGATATGAAAAAATCCATATCAGGATATTGATAATACAGATAAATCCTAAAATTATAGATACAGGTAAGCACTTCATTACGTCAAAACCATTTGTAATCCAAATAACAACGATAAATGCAAATCGAGTAGGGGAGATTAAATCTCCCCTCTCACACCACCGTACATGCCGTTCGGCATACGGCGGTTCAACATAACTTCAAAGCATGACGTTC
>OAWV01000447.1_pt1 | contig 33188 bp, 40 predicted proteins | sample 1495551 | NCBI WGS metagenome assembly OAWV01 (sample SAMEA2580245, study PRJEB22360) | human gut metagenome | biome: human gut; feature: human-associated habitat; material: faeces | place: Denmark | collected 2008/2010 | reverse complement strand
GAACGTCATGCTTTGAAGTTATGTTGAACCGCCGTATGCCGAACGGCATGTACGGTGGTGTGAGAGGGGAGATTTAATCTCCCCTACTCGATTGTAGGGCGTTCAGAAATGAGCGTCTATTTTTTTACCCAAATGAAAGGAGAACTAAAAATTATGAAAAAGATATTGAAACGATTATGTACGGGCTTCTTAGCTCTTGCAACTGTCGTTACCACTTTGCCGAGTACACCCGTTCATGCGTCGGAAAAGCAATACTGGACGGAGTCTGCCGAGCGTGTTGATATCGTAGAGCGTGTCAATAATGACGGCTCTATTACTGAAACCTTTAACGAGGGACACATGAAAGTGGAGGACGAGGACGCTTATTGTATCGACATCAACAGGCTTTCAAAAACGGTTATAAAATACGTTCTAATGCAAGCGACCGCATGAGTGCTGACCAGATTGCCGACGTTGCGTTATCCATTGAATATGTAAAACAGTATGCAAAAAACCACACAGGGCTTAGTAGCAAGCACGCCTACCTTTTAAGACAGTTAAGTTGTCTGGCAGAGATTAAGTGTTCATTTAGGCTGGAATTGTGATAATGTGCGAGCTTCTTATGATGAAATGCTGTTGACTTCCTGCTTGCAATAAGATATAATATGACTATAAAATCAAATCAGTCATAATGGAGGTATGAGGTATGTATAAAGAAGTTAGCATATCTTCAAATAATGTTCCGATAACCCTTTCTATCTGGTATACAGAAAGAGGCAGTCCTACCATTGTTTTTTTGCCGGGTACTATGTCGCACCCTCTCATGTATGAGAATTTTCTATGTGGATTGGGTGCAAGAGGATTTAATATAATAGGTGTTCATTATCTTTCACACGGGAAAAGCCCTAAAATCAAACAAAATTATACAATGGAAGATTTGCTGTATAATGTATATGACGCAACAACTTACGGAATAGAAAATTTCGGAGCTAACATAGCCGTCATGGGTTCCAGTCAAGGCGGGATTTTAGCAGCAATGGCGGCGGGTAGGGATACAAGATTAAAAGCCGTTTTTCCACATAATATCATGCTGACTACACTAAAAGAAACTATGAGCTTAACAAAGTATCCTGCATGGACACACCGTTTTATGGGGCTGATACAGTGGGGCTTTCGTGTGGGCGGAAAGTTGTTGCCTAACTACAAGGTTCCGGGAGACGCTTATTTAGACTATGACAAAGTATTTTATAGCGAACAGGCAAAACAAGATTGCTTAAACGACCCTATGCTTTTACCATATTATCCTTTAAGATTTGTCGCCAGTTTATTTAATGCTGACTTATCGTGCTTGGAGAACGGCTCAATACAATGTCCAGTTATTTTAATTACAGCCAAAGGCGACCCGCTTTTTAGCTTTGATTATACCAACAAAGTATTTGATTTAATCCATGCGCCGCAAAAGGAATTACTTACTTTAGAACTTAATCGTCACATGATTTTTAATGAGGATACGGACACGACGATAAACGCATTGGAACCTACATTGCATAAATATCTAGGATAGCATATTGATAATATGAGCAGCAAATGCTATACTTTTCATGATGATACTAATGATTTAATCATAAGGAGGTTATGAGAATTGCCACGATTTACAGAACAAGAGAAAGAGATCATTAGCAGTAAACTTTTGATAGAAGGAGAAAAGCTGTTTGCATTACACGGTTTGAAAAAAGTAACGGTTGATGATTTAGTAGCCGCTGTAAACATATCAAAGGGGTCTTTCTATTCTTTTTATCCCAGTAAAGAACACCTATATGTTGAAATCAATTTTCGCTTACAAAAAGAGTTATTTACAAGTATAGAAACAACCATTAAAAAGAAAAAGTATAAGAACCATAGAGATTTAGCAAAGGACGTTATTATGCTAAGTTTAACGGGGGTGATTACTTCGCCTATTCTTTCACAGATTGATTTATCTTTAATGGACTATCTGCAAAGAAAAATATCGTCAGATATTTTTGAAAATCATATGTACAGTGATATTCGTATATTGGAGATACTGGAAGATTTAGGGGTTGTATTTTTGGTTCCGCATACAGTTATCATAAAATCCCTGTATTCTGTTTTATCCTGTTTGGAACAATTCAAAGAGGACGAAGAACTGAATATGATACAAAATCTTTTAGTGAATGGTATTATTCAGCAAGTAGTAGCAGAGTAACAATTTTGTTTGGTTATTTGACAGGCAGGTAGCCAAACAAATTTTTTACAGTTTATATGACTATATATCTGTAAACGTCATAAAGTTAAAGGAGGAAAGAATAATGATTGATGTAAAAAAACTGTATTTTAGCTATACTGACAAACCGTTTGTTGAGAATGTAAGTTTCCATGTTGGGAGAGGAGAAATTTTCGGCTTTTTAGGACCCTCTGGAGCCGGAAAGTCAACCATACAAAAAGTATTGACTGGGCTTAACACAAAATATAAAGGCAGTGTAAAAGTTTCAGGTATTGAAATAAAGGAACGCACAAATCGGTTTTATGAAAATATTGGAGTAGACTTTGAATTTTCAACCTGCTATGAGAAATTCACAGCACGACAAAATCTCGTCTATTTTGCTTCTCTATATGAAAAGCAACCTCGGTCTATTGATGAATTATTGCATATGGTAGGCTTGGAAAATGACGGGGACAAAAAAGTTGCTGACTTTTCCAAAGGTATGCGTTCTCGCTTGAATTTCATTAAAGCGTTAGTCCATGACCCTGATATATTATTCCTTGATGAACCTACAAGCGGTCTTGACCCTACAAATAATCGTTTAATGAAAGACATTATTCTTGCGGAAAAGAAACGCGGAAAAACGATTATCATTACTACTCACAATATGTTTGACGCAACAGAGCTATGTGACCAAGTAGCCTTTATCGTTGCCGGAAAAGTCAGTGCATTGGATAGCCCGCATAATTTGATTATGTCAAGGGGAGCTGCCAAAATACAATATACCTACTATGATAAAGGCGAGAAAACCGGAGAATGTCTGCTTGATAGAACCACAGAAGATAAGTTGTTAAAAAGTTTAATTTCCGAAAACCGTTTGCTTTCTATTCATAGTAGTGAGCCTACATTAAATGATATTTTTGTTGATATTACAGGGAGGACACTTCAATGAGATTGGGACGTTTAATTTGTAGTGATATACATTTCCAATGGAAATATGGTTTCTATTTTATCTACTTTATATTAACAGTTTTATATGTGTGTGGGATTGCCTCTTTGCCGGGACATTGGAAAACGGATATTGCTTCTATCATGATATACTCTGACCCGGCAGCAATGGGATTGTTTTTTATGGGAGCGATTGTCCTTTTGGAAAAAAGTCAAAAGGTATTAAATGCTATTGTAGTGTCTCCCGTAAAAATGTCCGAATATATACTTTCAAAAACAGTTGCGTTGATTGCCATATCTACAGTAATTGCAATGATATTAGGATTAGTTTCCGGTAGCAATCAGTTACTTAGTATCGCAGTTGGTACGGCTTTGACATCAGCAATCTTTACTATGCTTGGAATTATTGCGGCTACAAAAATTTCAAACTTGAACCAATTTCTCATTGTGATTATGCCGATAGAAATTGTTTGCTTTGTTCCACCTATCGTTGGTCTGTTTGTAAAGTTACCAGATATATTCCGCTTTTTTCCGTTCACAGCTTGCATGAACCTTATAACTGGAAAAAGCATTTTACTATCGTTTGATATGGTACTTGTAATTGCTACGTTGATTATCCTCTACATAGTTGCGCGACATACAGTTAAGCATATGTGGAAAAGTTTAGGAGGTGTAAAGCTATGAAAAGGATATTATCCAGTACCATACAGGTATTTAGACAAATCAAGAGCGACCCTATGATGTTTGCAGCTTGTTTTACACCTTTTGTCATGGGAGCTTTGATTAAATTCGGTATTCCCTTTCTTGAAAGAATAACAGATTTTTCTTTGCAAGCATACTATCCGATTTTTGATTTACTACTTTCTATCATGGCTCCTGTATTACTCTGCTTTGCATTTGCAATGATTACATTAGAGGAAATCGACGATAAAGTGTCACGGTATTTTTCTGTTACCCCTCTTGGTAAGTCGGGGTATCTCTTTACAAGGTTGGGAGTGCCCGCGGTTATCTCGGCTGTCATTACTTTTATCGTACTTTTGTTTTTCTCATTGGAAAAACTATCTGTTGGAATAACGATTGGTTTAGCGTTTCTCGGCTCCATACAGGCAATTATTGTTTCTTTAATGATTATAACATTATCAACTAACAAATTAGAGGGCATGGCTGTAACAAAACTTTCCGCGCTTACACTGTTAGGCATTCCAGCTCCTTTTTTCATAAAAGGAATGGTTCAATATGTCGTTGGTTTTCTGCCCTCTTTTTGGGTAGGGAAAGCAATGCAGAGCAATGGTTATATAAATCTGCTGATTGCCTTACTGGTTGCTTCTGTATGGTTTTATGTTTTGGCAAGCAAGTTATTAAAAAAATTAGCTGGTTAGGGGGTGATACATATGGCTTGGTATTGGTGGCTGATACTAATTGGTGTTTTGATTGCGGTTGGGCTTCTCAAAATCGTAATTATGAAGAAGTATAATCAAAAGAAAAATTCTAACAATCGTCCGAAAGATTACGAGGACGATTAAGACAAACTTTTTATCAAAAAAAGCCCGCCCCCCGCCACGGGATATTCCGGCTTTATAGAAGAATACACACATCATTATAATGCTGTTTATATTTCACTTGCGCCCGATTGCGTTTTGCGGTCGGGCGAATTTTGCATTTTCTCAAAAGTTTTTTAAGAAATTATATATTATAACAGATGTCTGATTTGAAAGACTTCGACTATTCATTCCACTGACAAACTTTCAAATCCACATGGACTTCATCTTTAAACACAGCCCCTTCTTCCTGCAAAAGCTGTCTCTGTTGATGCCAGCCCGGGACCAGTCTTCCGGCGTGATTGACCACACGGTGGCAGGGATAACTGCCGTAGTACTCTGCCATGCCAAGGACCCTGCCCACAAGTCTTGCGTTTTTTTCTTTGCCGATCAGACGGGCAATCTGGCCGTAAGTCGCAACCTTCCCCAGGGGAATTTCTTCCACTACAGAGAGGATTTCATAAATTAAACGCTCATCTAAAATCTTTTTCATATGTGCAACCTCAAAAATGTATTACAGATCATATTAATCAAATCATGCTTCAAGAAAGAAGAAATGTCAAGATGAAGGATGACAAAAAATTGAATGGAATCTGTACAGTTCTATGTTATACTGAACATATACATAGAATGGAGGTTGAGATTATGGGAATTTGGATGATGAAGCACTGACAGCAGGGCGTTGGTGTTTCCATAGCCTTGCTGATCGATAAGAGGCGTAAACAAAGAAACGGTCAGGAGGCAAAGGATGTCATATTTTAATTATCAGTCAAAAAAGATTTATTACAAAGAAACAGGAAGCGGAAAACCCGTAGTGTTATTGCACGGGAACACAGCATCTTCCAGGATGTTTGAATTTATACTGCCTTTATATGAAGATAAGTTTCATGTAATTCTTATTGATTTTTTGGGCCATGGGAAATCAGACAGGCTGGAAGCATTTCCGGCGGAACTCTGGATGGAAGAGGCAAGACAGACTATAGCTCTGCTTGAGCATCTGGATCTTGGAAAGGTAAACCTTGTGGGAACCAGCGGCGGTGCATGGGCGGCAGTCAATGCAGCCTTGGAACGCCCCGATCTGGTGGACAAGGTAGTGGCGGACAGTTTTGACGGACGTACTCTGGCAGACGACTTTGCAGAGAATCTGCTTAAGGAGCGGGCAGATGCCAAGAAGGACGAAATGGGGACAGCATTTTACGAGTGGTGCCAGGGGGAAGACTGGGAACGCATCGTGGATATGGATACAAGTGCGATGGTACAGTGTGCCAAAGAGAAGCTGCCCTTATTTACAAAGCCGCTGAGCGCGCTAAATAATCCTCTCCTGCTGATGGGCAGCAAGGGAGATGACATGTGCAGATCAGATTTTCAGGATGAATATCGTGCAATAACCAAAGAAACCAATGCAGAAGTATGTATTTTCCCGGAAGGGGTACATCCCGCAATTCTCTCCTGTGCCGAGAAGGCGGCAGAGGTTATTGCCGGATTCCTGGAAGGAAAAGAAACATAAGGAGGCTGGAAGATGAGAATGCCGGAGAAGATTGAAGCAGACATGTTTGCACCCTGTGGGATGAACTGCATGGTTTGTTACAAACATTGTTATCATAAAAAACCTTGTGCCGGATGTCTGAACAGTGACCGGGGAAAACCGGAACACTGCCGGAAATGCAGGATCAAAGACTGTACCGCCGGAAAAATATCACCTATTGTTATGAGTGTGCTGATTTTCCATGTAAGCAGATAAAATCATTGGAAAAAAGCTATAACTCCCGGTATCATGCAAGCCTGCTTGAAAACAGCAATGATGTGAAAGAGCATGGCATGGAAGTCTTGTTAGAAAAGCATCGGAGAAAATACAAATGCCCGAACTGCGGCGGTATTATTTCCCTGCATGATGCAGAATGCAGCGAATGTCAACATAAGATACGCACATAACGCAAACGGGGGAAGGTGAAAGCACTTGTGGAAAAAAAGATGAGCTGCTGCGGCACCGTATGTATTGAATGAGAATATTATCCGGCCGACTGCAGGGGGTGTCATGAGATCAAAGGCAGGGTGTTCTGGGTTATGGTATGATTGAAAAAAGCGGCACAGCTGTTATTGAAATGTCTGGTGCAGCCGGTATAACGCTGATTTCTGAAAAAGACAGAAATCCGATGTACACAACAACTTATGGAGTTGGAGAAGTCATCCGGGATGCTGTGCAGAAAGGCTGCCGAAAATTTATCATTGGAATTGGCAGAAGTGCAACCAATGACGGCGGGATTGGGATGCTTCAGGCTTTGGGATACGGATTCCTGAATGCCGGGGGTAAGCAGGTTCCTTTTGGAGCCAGAGGACTCGCTGAGCTTGAGAGGATTACGGACACCTGCGTGCTTCCGGAATTAAGTGAATGTAAGTTTGAGATGGCATATGACGTGACCAATCCTCTGTGCGGGTATCATGGATGCAGTGCGGTCTACGGGCCCCAGAAGGGGGCTGAATCTGTGACAGGCATTGATATTTCAGCAAAATGTTAGAGACTGCAGGAGAAAGGAACAGCCATGAAAAGATCCGGTACCGAAGATATGCCATGGAAGATCTGGACTTTCCAAAGGAATCTTTTGATGTGGTCATCAGCTCACTTGCATTCCATTACGTGAAGGATTTTGAAGCGTTGGCAGAAAAGATCAGCCAATGGATTGCGCCGTCCTATGATGCTGATCGTGGCGGCGGAAAAGGATTGACAAAAGGAGGTGCGGAATGCTGGAAGACGATGTGATAAAGGCGGCGGCCGAGGAAGAGCCGCTGATACAAAAAAAATATGAAGGTGAGATACTGTGTCTGGAAATGCCTGTAAAGGTAGAATTTAATCATGTTTGTTTCAAAAAATGCAGGTTTGTATCATGTGATTTCAGCGGTTCTATGTTCTACAATGTAAAATTCCTGAACTGTGATTTCTCTAACTGCAGATTTCAATCCTGCTATTTAAAAGAAACGGAAATATGGGGATGCAAAGGTGACGGAGGAGACTTCAGTCAGAGCACGTTCCGCACAACAATGGTTGAAGAAGGATGTTATCACTATGCCAACTATGAAGGCACGCTCTGGGACGGCTGCAGACTTAAAGGAGTTGATTTCAGTGAAGCGTTTTTTGCGGAAGTAAAGTTTAAAAAAATCCGGTTTGAAAAAGTGAACCTTTCCCGAGTCGATTTTTTTAAGACGCAGCTGGAAGGCATCGACTTATCGGACAGCAACATCGAGGGAATCATGATATCCGATACTTTTCGGGAACTGCGCGGGCTGAAGATCGGCCCGATGCAGGCTATGGATCTGGTGCGTTTCTTAGGAGTGAAAATCATCTGAGTTTTGTTATAAGCAAATGGGCACAGAGAATAAACCGTGTTATGCTAAATAATGCCAGGCAGAAAGCCGGAAGGGTCAGGGAAGCCGCTTTATCGTCACTCTGAATTTGAAGATCGCCGATTCGGATCAGGTTACGGAGCACAGGATGGCGGGATTTAAAATACAAGGTGTGCCAGGGGCTGATTCCCGGTGTTCGGACAGACTCAGGGGCAAACGGCTTCTGCTGGTAGAAGATAATGAACTTAATATGGAGATTGCGGAGACGATACTCACTGAAGTGGGATTCGTGGTTGAAAATGCAGAGAACGGAAAGGAGGCTCTCGACAGGTTCCTGGCATCTGAGCCGGGACATTATCAGGCAGTCCTTATGGATCTGCAGATGCCGGTCATGGACGGATACACCGCTGCAAAAGAGATCCGGAGCAGCACACATCCCCAGGCTCTTACGGTTCCGGTGATCACTCTGACAGCCAATGCCTTTGCAGAGGACATGGCTAAAGCACTGGCAGCAGGCATGAATGATCATGTCTCAAAACCGATTGACTACAAGCGCCTCATAAGAATTTTGGAAAAAAATATAGAGTAGAGAAAGATGAGGAATGACATGAAAGACCAAATACTGTTGATCAATGATCTGGCCGGTTACGGCAAAGTGGCACTGTCTGCCATGCTGCCGGTCATGACCCATGCGGGACTTAATTTATATAACCTGCCCACTGCACTCGTCTCAAACACTCTCGACTATGGAAAGTTTGAGATATTAGAGACCACAGAGTATATGAGGAAGACGATGAAAGTCTGGGAGGAGCTGGGATTTTCTTTTGACGCTGTCTGCACGGGGTTTATCGCATCTGAAGAGCAGGTAAAACTGATCTCAGACTATCTGAGAGATCAGAAAGAGAATGGAACATGGATTTTTGTAGATCCCATTATGGGAGATGAAGGGAAGCTTTACAACGGAATTGAAGGAAAAACCGTAGGTTATATGAGAGATCTGTGCTCCCTGGCCGATGTGATCGTGCCGAACCTGACGGAAGCAAGCTTTTTAGCGGACATGTATCAGGGAAAGGAAGTCATCACAGAAGGAGAGAGCAGAGAGCTTCTCAAAAAACTCAGAAAGCTTGGTGCAAAATCTATCGTCATCACGAGTGTAAAGACGGAGGCCGGAGATTTTGTTTTGATCTATGACCATCAGACGGATACGGTGTCTGAGCTTCCATTTGAACAGATTCCGGTGCGTTTTCCGGGAACCGGAGATATTTTCTCGGCTGTTCTGGCAAGTCAGGTACTGAACGGAACACAGCTTGACAAAGCGGCCGAGCGGGCCATGACCGCCGTCAGAGAGCTGATCCTGCTCAACAGAGAGACAGCCGATAAGTTTAAGGGAATACCGATCGAGAAAAATCTGGAGGTGCTGAATTTTGAGACGTCCGAAGATTAAACTTACACTGATCGAAAGAAAAGGGGATCACGGTTGTCACCGGGGACATAAGGCCGGAGACAGTTTTGATTTTGATACGGAGAGGGGACAGCTTTGTCCGATGGCTATGCATGTGGCGTTTCCGTACGTTGATATTTTAAGATATGGCGGAACCATTCCGGGTCAGCCGGAGGGAACGGCGGTGTTCTGTTGTCCGGACGCGGATACGATTAATGTCTTTAAAGCTGAAATCATCAGTGAAGAATAGTGAGGAGCGGTTAATCAGAGTTAGCCGCTCCTTTCCGAATTTTACGGTATCCGAAAGATACCAGATTTCCTGGCGGTAACCATCCTACTTTTTTGTGCGTACTTTACGTTTGGAGAACGGGGAATTATCATGAAATTAGAATCTAAGCATTCACAAAGGAGGATAAAGGGATGACAGCAGAAGCGTGTATTAAATTATTAAGAGAGATCAAAGATGCGGCGTTTGCAACGGTAGATGAAGAAGGACATCCCCAGGTGCGCATTATCGATGTCATGATCGCAGAGGGAGAAAAGCTGTATTTTTGTACGGAAAGAGGGAAAGACTTTTACCGACAGCTGATAGCAAATGAATATACGACTATCACAGGGATGAACAAAGAATTTCAGATGGTGAGGCTTTCCGGCCCGGTGAAAAAGCTTTCGGATCAAAAGATGTGGATTGACCGCGTTTTTGAGGAGAACCCGATGATGAACGATGTGTATCCTGGGGAAAGCCGTTATATCTCGGAGGTTTTTTGATCACAGAAGCATGTATCGGCTGCGGGACGTGCAGGGACGTATGTCCCCAGAAATGCATTAGTGAAGGAATGCCGTATATAATACAGCGGGAACACTGCCTGCACTGCGGACTTTGTGGGGAACAGTGCCCCGCAGACGCAATTCAAAGGAAGGATGGATAGTCTATGCTGCATCAAATGTGGACCGTATTAACACAGCGGAGCGGATTTTTCATGAGTTTGGCTTTAGAGCATCTTGAAATTTCTCTGATTGCTATTTTTATTGCTATTATATTTGGAGGCATCGTCGGTATCCTGATCAGTGAGTATCAGAGGTATGCAAAACCGGCGCTTGGACTGATTAACTTTCTCTATACTATTCCGTCGATCTCCATGCTGGGATTCCTGATCCCGTTTTCCGGAATCGGAAATGCTACTGCGGTGATCGCACTGACGGTGTACGCTCTGCTCCCGATGGTGAGAAATACTCATACGGGAATGAGCAACATTGACGAAGGAATCCTTGAGGCTGCCAAAGGGATGGGCAGTACCAGGGCGCAGATTTTATTTAAGATCAAACTTCCCCTTGCGATGCCGGTCATCATGTCCGGAATAAGAAATATGGTCACCATGACCATTGCTCTTGCCGGTATTGCATCGTTTATCGGGGCAGGAGGACTGGGCGTTGCCATCTACCGGGGCATTACGACCAACAATTCGGCAATGACCATGGCGGGAAGCCTTTTGATCGCCCTCCTGGCATTGGTCATGGATTTCGTTCTTGGATTTGCAGAACAAAGGATGAGAGCAAGGGGCAGGCGAGCCAAAAAGGTAAACAGGAATTTATTGCTCCTTACGCTTTTGGCAGCGGCAGTCCTTGCAGCCGGAACCTTTTTCGGGCAGGCAAAGAAGGACACCATTCACATCGCGACCAAACCGATGACGGAACAGTATGTCCTGGGGGAGATGCTGTGCCTTCTCATTGAGCAGGATACGGGGCTCAACGCAGAACTGACCCAGGGAGTAGGTGGCGGAACCTCCAACATCCAGCCGGCCATGGAAAAAGGGGAGTTCGACATTTATCCGGAGTACACGGGAACCGGATGGAATATGGTACTGAAAAAGAGCAGCCTTTATACAGAGGATATGTTCGGACAGCTGAAAGCCGGCTATGAAGACAAATGCGGGATGCAGTGGCTTGGAATGTACGGATTTAACAATACCTACGGATTGGCTGTGCGCCGGGAGATTGCCGAGAAATATAACCTCAGGACTTATTCGGATTTAAAGAGGGCGGCGGGACAGCTGACTTTTGGGGCCGAGTATGATTTCTTCGAGCGGGATGACGGCTACGACGCTCTGTGCAAGACCTACGGGCTGAATTTTAAAAATACTATGGACATGGATATCGGCCTGAAATATAAAGCTATCGGACAAAAGAAGATTGATGTGATGAACATTTTCACGACCGACGGCCAGCTGAGCGTTTCTGATGTGACCATTCTGAAAGACGACAAGAATTTCTATCCTTCTTACTCCTGCGGAAATGTAGTGAGGGATGAGGTACTAAAAGAACATCCGGAACTGAAAGCTGTCCTCCAAAAGCTTGACGGAATCCTTTCTGACAATGTGATGGCAAAGATCAATTATGAGGTGGAGACGAAGGAGAAAGAACCTAAGGAAGCGGCTATGGATTTTCTTAAAAGCAAAGGGCTGATGGAGTGAGGAGGACCAAATGAGTACGGCGATTGAATTTAAGCAGATTAAAAAAATATTCGGTGAAAAGACAGTCATAGAAGGTTTTGACCTGACGGTTGAGCGGGGTGAATTTGTGACGGTTATAGGGTCCTCCGGCTGCGGAAAGACGACGGTGCTGAAAATGGTAAACGGCCTGGTAATCCCCGACGGCGGCAGTATCTTTGTGGAAGGCAGAGATATTTCAGAGATGGATTTAATCAGCCTGAGAAGAAATATCGGCTATGCCATCCAGGGAAGCGTTTTGTTTCCCCATATGACGGTGGAAGAAAATATCTCCTATGTTCCTGACCTACTCAACAAAAAGGATAAGGAACGGACAATAAAAGCGGTGGAGAAGTGGATGGGCATCGTGGGCCTTGAGGAGGATATGAAAGAAAGATATCCTTCAGAGCTTTCCGGGGGACAGCAGCAGAGAGTCGGAATTGCAAGGGCTTTGGCTGCTTCGCCGGACATTCTTTTGATGGACGAGCCGTTCGGAGCCGTGGATGAGATCACGAGGGGACAGCTCCAGGCAGAACTTAGACAGATCTATAAGAAAACCGGAATTACGGTCATGTTTGTGACTCATGACATCTCGGAAGCGCTGAAGCTTGGAACAAAAGTGCTGGTCATGGACAAGGGAAAGATCGAGCAGTATGCCGCGCCTGAGGAACTTCTGAAGGCCCCGTCCACGGAGTTTGTAAGCAGGCTGGTGGAAAAGGAGCGGAGAGTGTGTACGCTTCCCGATGAGCAGCTGGCCGACTGCGGGCACAGCGGGGCGGCAGGACGTATTCTTTCGGACCAATGAAATTCTAAAAAGAGAGCATTTCACGGCAAGCGTAGAATTTGAGAATCCGTTAGAATTGTTTTATATCACAAAGAATTAGGAGGAAGAATATGTAGGCTTGGGAAGCAATATAAAAAACGCTGGATTATATTGAGGAACACTTTGGGAAGGAGATCGCGGTAGAGCTCCTGGCAGATGAGGCACATTTGTCTAAATATTATTATCAGAGACTGTTTTGCCGGCTGGTCCGCAAGAATGTATATGAATATCTGAAATTAAGGTGTCTTGCGAAGACAGCGGAAAAGCTCAGGGATCGGAGCCGCACGATCTTCGATGTGGCTTTTGAGTGCGAATTTACAAGCCACACATGGAAAATTCTGAATGCGGGAACAAATATCATGTACTATTCTATTGGAGCCCACCCGGGATTTCCGGCAGCGGCAGTCTGGACCATGCCTTCCTCCATTGATTCAGCAAAATATCTGCGTATCGAACCCTGGTGCGGCATTAATGATTTTGTGGGGCAGGGAGTACAGGATATCAGTCATAAATATCTCATTCAGCCGCTGGATAATAAATGACGGTATTGTAAGTTGAAATTCTTCCTGAAGTGAAATATAATAAACAAAAACATGTAAGGGAGATAAATTATGAATGTAATAGAAATCGTAAAGTCGATTGTGCTCGGTATTATCCAGGGAATCACAGAGTGGCTTCCGATCAGCAGTACGGGCCATCTCATTCTGTTTGACAACATATGGCCAATGGCTTCAAGCCCGGAGTTTTTTGAAGTATTCAAAGTAGTCATCCAGTTCGGGTCTATTCTGGCGGTTCTGGTTCTGTTTTTTCACAAACTGAATCCATTTTCTCCGCAAAAGAGCAGAAGAGAAAAACGGGATACGTATAACCTTTGGAAAAAGGTCATCGTAGGGTGCATACCGATTATTATCGTAGGGCTTCCGCTGGATATGATATTGGAAGATTATCTATCGGGTGTCTATGTAATAGCGGCAACTTTGATCTTGTACGGTATTGCATTCATTGTCATTGAGAGCAGAAACAGGCGTCCATCCATGCGGTCACTGGAGGATCTGACTTATAAAGCGGCGTTTTTTATTGGATGTTTTCAGGTACTTGCGGCAATTCCGGGGACATCCAGGAGCGGTGCAACGATCCTGGGAGCCGTGTTATTGGGCTGCTCCCGTTATGTTGCCAGTGAATTTTCATTTTTCCTGGCAGTTCCGGTCATGGCCGGGGCCAGCGGTCTGAAACTGATCAAATATTTTCTGAAGGTAGGAATGTTTTCAGGCAGTGAATGGCTTCTTCTGACTGTGGGAACCGTGGTTTCCTTCTTAGTGTCCATCCTGGCAATCCGTCTGCTGCTAAGTTACATCCGAAAACATGACTTTAAGGTCTTTGGAGTTTACCGGATCCTGCTTGGTATCGTGGTAATTGTATACTTTGGATTCCTGGCATAATAATGAAAGAAACAAGTTTGGAATAAATAAAAAATGCATCTGTTACAGATTTCATTTTTCTGTAACGGATGCATTTTTAATGGGAAATATATATTTTTTGTATTTTTAACTATTTGCAAAATCTCTGGTAAACATGTCGCTCTTTTCCACAAACTCCTCCATATTTTTAAAACCAAGGCGGTGGAGAAGTTCCATCACATACGGATTGTCAAGGGGTGTTTTATATGGTGCTTCTTTTCCGTAGGTCTCTACATTTCTTTTTCCCTTGTCCTTATCAATGATGATTTTAGGCCCGCCGACACATCCGCCTCTGCATGCCATTCCCTCAAAAAAGTTGGCGTCTGTCTCGCCCTTTTGGATCTGTTCGATCATGGCCTTGCATGCAGGGACGCCGTCTGCCTGCTGTGCACGGACCGGAACTTCCCTTCCCGGACTGAGTTTTTCCACAGTAGACCTTACGGCCTCGCTGACGCCGCCGGTGTGGGCATAGATCCTGCCCGCCCTGGAGGAATGTTCCCTGTCGTTGTCGGCAAGTTCTTCCGGCCGTATCTCGGCCGCGTCGAAAATATCCTGTACTTCCTGAAATGTCAGTACATAGTCCACTGCATCTGCAATGTCCGGTTCCCTGGCTTCTTTCTTTTTTGCGATACACGGGCCGATGAATACTGTAACCGCATCGGGATGAATATGCTTTACCGCCCGCCCTGCCGCGATCATCGGGGAGACTGCTCCCGGCACGTGGGGGATCAGTTCATGGTAGATTTTGCGGATCATGGCGATCCAGACCGGACAGCAGCAGCTGGTGAGCTGGAAATCATCTCTTGAATTGATATGCTTGTCAAATTCCAGAGCCTCCTTCAGAGTCAGAATGTCTGCAAAGACCGCTACTTCCACCATTCCTTTGAATCCGGCGGCTTTCAGTGCACTTCTCAGCTGTCCTGGGGAAGCATTTTCATACTGGCCTACGAAAGCAGGGGCGATCAGGGCATAAACATCTTTTTCTTTACTGCGCACTTCTTTTAACACGGGGAAGATATCCTTGCTCTCTGCCAGCTTATCCAGCCTGCATGACTCAATACAGACACCGCATCCGCTGCATTTATCCGGATCGATAGCCAGCTTTCCGTCAACCTCTTCTATGGCGTCAAAAATACAGCTGTTTTTGCATGCCCTGTCATAGGCACAGCTCTCACATGATTCCGTGTGGATGACCGGGGCATACTGGTCCGGATTTAAAAGGCAGTCAAGCTGATGAGGATCATAGTCAGCCTCGCTGATATCTTCATTTTTCATTTGTTTTTGAAGCAATTCTTTGTAGAGTTCATGGAATGATGTTAATTTTTTTACTTCCGGCATATGAATCACTCCTATTCTGCATTCAGTGCGGCCATAGTGATATAATTGTACGGCTGATTAAAATGCGGAAGGAAAAACAGGTCGAACAGTTTTAACTTATCAATGGTCACTTTTTCCTGGATGGCCATAGAAAACAGGTGGATCGCCATGGAGATATCATAGTCGGAACAAAGCTGTGCACCGAGGATTCGTCTGGTCTTTTTGTCATAAACGATGCGTATCACGACCTTATAGTTGTCCTTCTCCATAAACCCGGCTTTCTGCCAGTCCTCATAATCTGTGGCGGCGGCATCAAAACCGAGTTTTTTTGTTCGCTCCAGGGAAAGCCCGGTGCTTACCATGTTTAAGCCCCAGATGCTGATCCCGTTAGAACCCTGTACCCCTGGGGATTTCAGCTCTGTACCGCAGGCGTTGTGGGCGGCAATGATCCCGGAACGGACCGCATTGGTGGCCAGTGCGATATAATCCGTATCTTCGATGGCATTGTTGTAAACGGTGGCACAGTCACCCACGGCATAGACGTCCGGGCGGCTGGTCTGCTGCATGAGATCTGTAAGATAAGCGCCGTTGTTGTGAAACTGCTTAAGCTGGCCGTTTCCGAGCTTTGTGTTGGGGCGGAAGCCTACACAGAATATGACCATGTCGGCGTCGTAGGTGTTTTGGTCTGTGACTACTTTATCGACTTTCCCGTTTCCTTCCAGCTGTTTTACTTTCTCTCCAAATGCAAGGCGGATTCCGTGGTCAGACAGCTGCTTTTCCATGCGTTTGCAGAATATATCGTCATAGTAGGCGGAGAGACAGGTGTCTGCGCAGTCAATTAAAGTGACTTCTCTGCCGTTTCTCTGAAAAGCCTCGGCAAGTTCCACACCGATATATCCGGCTCCCACTACGGCGACTTTCTTGATGGATGTATCCTCAAGCTTTTCAATGACTTCCGCCGCATTCTGATAGAGCTTTACAAACTGGACATTTTCAAGACTCATGCCCGGAAGCTGGGGGCCTACCGGAGTAGAGCCTGTGGCAAGAATTAGCTTGTCGTAAGGGTACTCACAGTCTTTGCCGGCAGCATCTTTCGTATAGACGACCTTGTTGTCAAAATCTACGGAATTGACCGAGGTCTCCATATAGATCTTTGCGCCCTTCCCTTCCAGGATTTCTTTGCTGGAATAAAACAGCCCGTCAGGCCCGGAAATCTGTCCCCCGATCCAGAGAGCCATCCCGCAGCCTAAGAAACTGATATTGCAATTGGCGTCAAAGGCGGTGACGTCTACATCCTTATAATTGTCGAGTATCGTATTCAGCGCTGCGGTACCTGCATGATTCGCACCGATGACAATAATTTTTTTTGGCATAATCCTTATCTCCTTTATATCTGATAACACTTGGTATAATAATCAGTATGCCAAAAAAAGAAAAAATTATTGATTAGAGGAGGAATAAAACGATGCTGATCTTAAACGGGAAAATCCTTCCTATGGAAGGAGAAACTATAGAACACGGCTATGTGCAGACGAAAGGAAAGGTAATAAAAGAACTGCCGTGTGGATGACCGGGTCGGAAGCCTGAAACCCGGGAAGGATGCGGATCTCGCAGTATTTTCCGACAATCCGGTGAGTACCCTTACCAAGACGCTCTATACAGTCATCGACGGTCAGATCATTTACCATGAAGGAGATAAGAGTTAGGGTTTTAAGATGACCTTGATGCACTCGTCCTATTTTTTGTCGAAGATTTTGTATGCGTGTTTCCCTTTACTAAGAGGAAGGCGGTGTGTGATGATATCGGTGGCGTCAAAGGAACTGTCTGGGATTGGGAAAGAATAGGGTCCACATATTTCTGTGCAGGGCACTGTTCCATTCTCAGCGTGATATTCCGGTCAAAAAAGTTGCCCAGAGGGAATAGATTGTATCTTTCACCGTAGACACCGATTATTGTCACGGTTCCGCATTTTCTCACCGCTTCGGATGAGATCTCGATGGCAGACTTGGAGCCGGCCTGGAGTTTCAGGGCGGATTCCACTTTTTCCACAACCGACATTTTTCCGTCATACCCACGCAGTCGATGACACGTTCTGCACCCAGTAAAAAGGCCCATTTGATTGTCAAAAGGCGACTGGACCGCAGCCTGAGACCACAACATCAGGAATAAGACCTGTTCATCTTCAAGTTCTTCCAGGACTTTTACAGGCCCTACATTGGCATAGGGGACCCGGAGATACTGTGCCTGTCCTCCGGGATATCCGCCGAAGGCGTCACTGTACCCGAACAGGCCGCCGGCTCCTCCGTTTGGATCAGATGGAGATCGGAAGCGCAGATGGCTGTGGAGGTCACTTTGACGATGATATTATTCTCCTTTTCGATCTTGGGGTCCGGAACCTTTTCTACTCCCACATCTTTCACCCCGTGATAAACAATCGCATCCATAGTTTGTACCGTCCTTTCTAAATATCATATTTACTTTTTAATATGGCTTTTGTCATGGACAGCTATACTTGACAATTAACTCTTACGGTTGTAAGATTTTAAAAAAGGAGACAAATGACTATGAGAATCATAAAGATTTTGATCCCAATGCTGGGATGCCTTTTCTGCCTTTCTGCCTGTGGCACAGAAACGAACAAGAATCCGAAAGGAAGTACAGAAAAGATCAAAAAAGAACTCTTTGCGGCGGCAGACTGTTATAAGACGATTTATTCGTCCGCAGACAAAGGGAAAGGCATAAATCCGGTATTGTCCAAGAAGGAGATCCACAGAATCGTTTGGCGGCTCGGAACATGCGGATATTCCGCCGCGTGTATGGAAAATGACTGTGATATGCAGAATGGACGGACAGTGGAGAAAGCTTTGCGAAAGGCCGAAAAAGGCGGGAAGACTTCCACCGTGTTTTTTGGTGTCACCAGATCCGGTGGAATCCACAGATATGAACTTAGGATGAAAGGAAAGAAAGCAGAATTCACAGACGCCTATCTGGACTGGGACAAACAGGGAAATCCGGCGGTATCCTATGTAAAGACAGAAAAAGTATCCTCTTTTAGAATGACAGAGAAGGGCTGGCTGATCTGGGAGACCATACATACAGAAAATGAGGAGATGGACACCCACAGTATGATCCGCATCCGTCCCCTCTCAAAAGAATACCGTAGATTTTGCAGGAGTTATATTGAACCGGTGGGTTACAGAGGAAATAATCTGTTTCTTACCGACTGGGATGAAAAACAGCCGGGGAAACTTTATATGAATGATCTCTATGAGTATCTGTACCGTATAGAGACCGGCAGATATTTTGACGGGGACAACGGGACAAAAGGAATACTGTCAGAAGAATTTGAACTTCTGCTTCAAAAATATCTTCCGTTTTCAAAGAGACAGATCCGTGCACTGGCAGACAGAGGCGAAGACGGAACACGTTATCTGTGGGAGCCTTTAAGGTGCGGAAACTTAATTCCCCAGAGTATGCCGGTTCCTGAGGTGATCCGGGCAGAGTATAAAAAAGACGGAAGGATCATCCTCACCGTGGATGCTGTTTTAAAACAAAAGGGGACGGACTGCCTGTTCCGCCATAAGGTGACCTTAAAAAAATCCGAGGACGGCAGAGTGCGGTATATCAAAAATCAGATCAGGAGCTCAGATAAAGAGAGAGTTTTAGATTATCAGAAAAGGAACCGATAAAGCTGTCAGACGGGAAGGTTTTCTGTTATAATAGCAGAGAGTGAAGACAGGAGGTTTTGAGTATGGAAATATCAAAAGTGACGGAAGTATTCTTCAGCCCTACATACAGCACGGAACGCATTGTCAGGCTGATTGGTGAAGCGTGGGAAGAAACTCATCAGGAGATCGACCTTTCCAGAATACCAAAGGAAGGGGAAGTACACGAATTTGGAGCACAGGACCTGGTGATCTTCGGAGTCCCGTCCTACGGGGGAAGAGTGCCGGCTCCGGCTGCAGAGCGGTTTCGAAACTTAAAGGGACAAAAGACACCAATCATCCTTCTGACCGCATTCGGAAACCGGGACTATGACGATACTCTTCTTGAGATGAAAGACCTGGCAGAGGAGCAGGGATTTGTTCCTGCGGCAGCCGTGGCTGCAGCGGCGGAACATTCCATTATGCGCCAATATGCAGAAGGAAGGCCGGACAGCCGGGATAAGAGTGAGCTCACGGACTTTGCGGTGAAGATTCGGGAAAAGATAGAGCAGACAGAAGATACAGAAAGGGTCTCAGAGCTTTCCGTGAAAGGAAACCGGCCGTACCGGGAGTACAATGGCGTTCCCATGAAGCCTTCTGCCGGAAAACAGTGTAAGAAATGCGGTCTCTGTGCCCGTCTCTGTCCGGCCGGCGCCATACCTGCAGAGCATCCGGAAGAGACAGTGAAGAAAATGTGCATCTCCTGTATGCGGTGTATTGCCGTTTGTCCGGAACATGCAAGGAGCATTAGCAGACCGATGCTCCTTGCAGCATCTATGAAACTGAAAAAAGAGTGCAGTGAACGAAAAAGGAATGAATTGATCATATGAAGCCAGAACTGATTATGCTCGGGACCGGGCATGCAATGGTTACCAAATGTTATAATACATGTTTTTCCATTCGCAACGGCGAGGAATATTTCCTCGTGGACGCAGGAGGAGGGAATGGAATCCTTTTAAGGCTTGACGAAGCTCAGATTCCATTTGAACAGATCCGCAGTATGTTCCTGACCCATGCTCACACGGACCATATCTTAGGCGCCGTCTGGATCGTCCGGAAAGCGGCGTCCATGATGCTTTCGGAAGCTTATCACGGGCATTTTACCATCTACTGCCACGAGGAGGCCGCAAAGATCCTGAAAGAGATCTGCCGGCTCACATTGGCAGAAAAATTTTTGAAGTTTTTGGGCGGTAAAATACGGATACAGGAAGTAGAAGACGGAGAAGAGATGGATATCTCAGGGATGCACGTCCGCTTTTTTGACATACATTCCACGAAGGCAAAACAATTTGGATTTCGTGCAGATTTGGAGGAAGGCATTTCACTGGCATGTCTTGGTGATGAACCGTACAACAGCATCTGCAGACCTTATGTGGAAGGAGCGGACTGGCTGCTTTGTGAGGCATTCTGTTTATATGGCATGAGGGATATATTCCATCCATATGAAAAGCACCACAGCACAGCGTTGGATGCCGGGAATCTGGCCGAAAAACTCAAAGTCAGAAATCTGGTGCTTTACCATACGGAGGATACCGATTTAAAGAACCGGAAGAAGCAGTATACAAGAGAAGTGAAACTGCTGTACTCAGGGACTGTCTATGTGCCCGATGACCTGGAGGTGCTGAAGCTGTGACAGAAAATGTCAGCAGCCAAGAGCACTCAGATAATGCCGGAAGATCTGTACATGGACTTTTTCATCCATGGCGATCCGGTTTAGCACGGCGCAGACAAACGGGTCCTGTATCTTAGAGGCAGTCTCCAGATAAAAGCTGGCGGCCGCCTCTTCTGCTTCCATGTTGCTTTTCAATGCCTGGTGAAGATCCTTTGTATAATCAGGGGCGTCTCCGCTCCAGCATTGGCAGGGGTCTTCGGCGAATCTCGGATCGCCGCCCAGAAGGGAGACCAGTGTGCCGAGCATCTGCATGTGGTGCATTTCCACCTTTGCTATTTTCATCAGAGTATCGGCCAGTGAGGAATACTTTTTGAAGAAGATCCAGTTTTGATAAATGTATGTGGTGACAGCAGTCAGTTCGCTGGACTGGGCTCTCAGTGCAGGCAGTATCATTTCCGCATACCGGGGGTTCCGCCGGGCTGCTTTTACAGGCGGATAGGGATGGGGATCTGTGACCGCCGGATGGTAAGAATCACAAAATGTCATATGAAGAATCCTTTGCTGTTTCAGTTGTTTTTATAATATGCACGCCCGGCCGGACGGTGAATCTTTATAGTACATTTCAAAGGCATATGCATATTCTATAAGTACTCAGATTTGAAGGGTGTAGGGACCGGTGAGACAGCAAAGAAAAGAACGGATAGCCATGAAAGTGTCTGTCAACAGTATTCTTGTAAACCTGGTACTGTCAGCATTTAAATTATTTGCCGGCATTGCGGCAAGATCCGGCGCCATGATCTCGGATGCGACCCACTCCGCATCCGACGTGTTCAGCACGATCATTGTCATGGCAGGGGTTGTCCTGGCTTCCAGGGAAGCAGATGAAAAACATCAGTACGGTCACGAACGGATGGAATGTGTGGCGGCGGTCCTGCTGGGCGCAGTGCTGTGCATAACAGGGCTTTTCATAGGAGCTGCCGGGCTTCAGAAGATTTTTGCGGGGGATCAGGGAAAACTTGTGATCCCTGGAGCCCTGGCCATGGCGGCCGCCCTGATCTCCATAGCCGTCAAAGAGGGGATGTACTGGTATACGAGGAATGCAGCCAGGAAAATAGATTCTGCTGCTCTGATGGCGGATGCGTGGCACCACCGCTCCGACGCCCTATCTTCCGTCGGCAGCCTTATCGGTGTCCTGGGAGCCAGGATGGGGTTTCCAATTCTGGACCCTCTGGCAAGCGTGGTGATCTGCATTTTTATTGTAAAAGCGTCCTACGACATTTTTGCAGACGCCGTGTGCAAAATGATCGATGAGTCGTGCAGCAGGGAGACGGTGGAACAGATGAGAAGCGTGATTCTTGACCAGCCCGGGGTCAGGGGGATTGACGATATCCGAACGAGAAAATTCGGGGCCAGGGTATATGTGGATGTGGAGATCTGCATGGACGGAAATCTTCCGCTCAGGAAGGCTCACGATACGGCGGAGAAGGTCCACTTAAAAATCGAGGAAAAGTTTGCACCGGTGAAACATTGTATGGTACACGTAAATCCCGTCAAGAATGAAGATGGGGGAATGAACGAGGAAACGACAAAATGAAACTAATTTTATCTTACTTGAAACATTATAAAAAAATGTTTGCACTGAATGTATTTTCGGTATTCGGCTTTGCTCTTGTGGAGCTGGGGATACCGACCATCGTAGCGTGGATGATCGACCGGGGCGTATCGGAAAAGGACACGGCTTTTATTTTTGAGATGGGAGGAGTGATCCTTCTTGTCTCTCTGCTTGGAACCGCAGGGACGATCCTGCTGGGCTACTGCTGTTCCTATCTGTCTACCTCCATCACAAGGGACATCCGAAATGACATGTTTGAAAAGACGCAGGAATTTTCACACAGGGAATTCAAAGAATTTGGGACGGCATCCCTTATTACGAGAACGACCAACGACGCTTTCCAGATCCAGATGTTTTTAAATATCCTGTTCCGCACCGCCCTGATGACGCCGGTGATGACCGTCGGCAGCATCGTGCTCGTGCTGAAAGCTTCTTTAAGTCTTTCTATGGTGATCCTGGGAACCATACCTTTTATCGTTGTGGGAGTGATCATCGTGGCAAAACGCTCTGAGCTTTTAAGTGAACGCCAGCAGTCCTCGCTGGAATGGATCAACCGCATTTCCAAGGAAAATATCAGCGGTATCCGGGTCATCCGGGCATTTACCAACGACAGGCATGAAAAGAAGCGCTTTGATGAAGCCAACAGCGCCTATATGGGATATTCCAAAAGGCTGTTTAAACTCATGTCTGTCACCCAGCCGGCCTTCTATTTTCTCATGAATTTAGCCGGTATGCTCATTTACTGGATCTCCAGCATTATGATAGAGCAGGGAGGGCTGAACATCGGACAGCTGGTAGCCTTCATGGATTATCTGTTCCATGTGATGTTCTCTATCATGCTGTTCTGCCTGGTTTTCATGATGTATCCCAAAGCGGCGGTCAGTGCCAGGAGGATCACCAGGATCTTCGACGCTGTGCCGGCAGTTGAAAATACTTCGGGAGAAGGAGGCAGCCCTATCCGCATTGATGAGATCACGTTTGACCATGTGACCTTCGCATACCCGGACGGGGAGGAAGCAGTGCTCACCGACGTGTCCTTCACTGTGAAAAAGGGAGAGACGATTGCATTTATTGGCAGCACGGGTTCCGGAAAAAGCACTCTGATCAATCTCGTACCCAGGGCTTATGATGTGTCCGGCGGAAGGATTCTGGTCAATGGGAAGGACATTAGGGAGATCGATCTTAAGTCTCTGAGAAATTCTATCGGTTTTATACCGCAGAAGGCACTGCTTTTCTCCGGAAGCATCGCAGATAATCTCAAGTTTGGAAAAGAAGATGCCTCTTTGAAAGAAATGGAGGAGGCGGCAAAAACCGCCCAGGCATATGATTTTATCATGGAAAAAGGCGGGTTTGACGTGCAGATCACGGAAAATGCAACCAATGTATCCGGCGGACAGAGGCAGAGGCTTTCCATCGCGCGGGCACTTGTGAGAAAGCCGGAAGTCTATATTTTTGACGATTCTTTCTCTGCTCTTGATTTTAAGACCGATGCAAAGCTCAGAAAAGAACTGAAAAAGGTTTTGAAGGACGCGGTCATGATGGTCGTAGCCCAGAGAATCACCAGCATCATGGATGCAGATAAGATCATGGTGCTCAATGAGGGCCGGGTCGTGGGAGCCGGAACTCATAAAGAACTGCTGGAAAGCTGCAGGATTTATCAGGAGATCGCCGCATCCCAGCTGGATAAGGAGGAACTGGCCCATGATTAAGAAAATAAAACAGGCAGGTGCGGTGATCAGCAGACTCAGGCCGTTTATCGCTCCTTATAAATGGGGATTCATCGGAGCGGTTGTGATGACAGTTTTAAGCGTGGCCGCCATGACCTCGGCGCCAAGGATCGAGGGAATGATCACCACCCAGCTGGCCAAAGACGCAGCGCAGATTGCAGGAAAAGTACCCGGCGCGGGAGTACAGTTTGATGTGATCGTGAAAATTCTTGCTGTACTGGCGGTAATCTACATCATAAAAATGGCATCCCAGGTCATCAGCATGTTTCTGCTGACCAATTCCATCCAGAGCGCAATGCATGATATGAGAAATGCGGTGCAGGATAAAATCCGAAGGCTGCCGGTGAAATATTTCGATACCCACAGCTTTGGAGATACTTTAAGCCGGGTGACAAATGATATCGACTCGGTATCCAACGGTTTGCAGCAGAGTTTTACCCAGGTCATCAGCGGAGTCCTGACGCTCATCCTGGTCCTTGTGATGGTATTTACCATCCAGCCAGTGATGGCATGGCTGGTCGTGCTGATCATTCCTGTCAGTATTTTGATCAGCGTGGCTGTGGTAAGGAAAAGCCAGAAGCACTTCAAGGCTCAGCAGGACTCTCTTGGAGAACTGAACGGGACGATAACAGAGCTCTATACGGGATACAATGAGATTCTGCTGTTCGGAAGGCAGCAGTCTTCCCGGGAGCGGTTTAAAGAGATCAACGGAAGGCTCCAGAAGCATGCTCTGAAAGCACAGTTTGTATCTTCCATGATGAGTCCGCTGATTTCTCTGACTGTATATCTCTGTATCGGAGGTGTGGCAGTATCCGGGACTGTCTTTGTAATACAGGGGATGCTGACCGTGGGCAATCTCCAGGCTTTCATCCGCTATATCTGGCAGTGCAATGAACCCCTCTCTCAGGTGGCTCAGCTCTCAGCTCAGATCCAGGCGGCATTTGCAGGGATGAAAAGAATTTTTGAGATCCTCGATGAACCCGAGGAGATTCCCGATCCGGAACCGGGAACCCGTATCTCCGATGTAAAAGGAGAGGTTTCATTTGAGCATGTGGCTTTTGGATACGGAGATAAACCGGTCATAAAGGATTTGGATATTCATATAAAAAGCGGCCAGATGGTCGCCATCGTGGGTCCTACCGGGGCCGGGAAAACAACCATCATCAACCTGCTGCTGCGTTTTTATGACACAGACAGCGGAAGAATCCTGATTGACGGCGTGGATATCAAGTCCATGAAAAGAGAAGACTTAAGAAGCATGTTCGGCATGGTCCTTCAGGACACATGGCTGTTTTCCGGAACAATTTATGAAAACATCCGGTATGGAAGGCTGGATGCCAGAAAGGATGAGGTGATTGATGCGGCCAAGACGGCAAATGTCCATCACTTTATCCGGACGCTGCCGAAAGGATATGATATGGAGATCGACGAGGAAGGAAGCAATATTTCCCAGGGTGAAAAACAGCTTCTTACGATTGCGAGGGCAGTGTTAAAGGACCCGAAAATATTGATTCTGGATGAAGCTACATCTTCCGTGGATACAAGGCTCGAAAAGATACTTCAGGAAGCCATGCATAAGCTGCTGGCCGGAAGGACCAGCTTTGTCATTGCTCACAGGCTGTCAACCATAAAAAATGCAGACCTGATTCTTGTGCTGAAAGAAGGCCGGATCGTGGAGACCGGCACACACACGGAACTGCTAGAAGAAAAAGGATACTACGAACAGCTTTACCACTCACAATTTTCCACATAAAAAAATCACCAGGCCGTATTTTGTCAGGTCTGGTGATTTTTATGCTTGGATTAAAGCAGGCAGTTCAGTACTTTCAAGTGTTTCAGGGCATGGAAAATCCCATCCTCTTTATAATGCCGGGTGACGTAATCTGCGGCTCTTTTCGCTGCCCGGGTTGCGTTTTCCATGGCAACGGCCGTACCGGCGGCCTCAAACATGTGAACGTCATTGTCTCCGTCTCCGAATGCATAGCTGTCATCCTGTGAAAAGCCGAGAGCACTGGTCGCATAGGCAACAGCATGTCCTTTGTTGAAGGATACGCTGGAGACATCGGCGGAGCCGTCAAAGTGGTCATTGATGATATATTTGCCGTCAAAATTCTGCTTGATCGTCTTTAGATGTTCCGCATCCCTGTAGATGATATCAAATGCATAGGCCCTGACATCCCGGATGTCCCAGCTCTCTTCATGGATTACATCGATGGATTCGTATGGTCTCGTATGTCCGTACAGATACAGCGGATTGCCGTGGTATACGACACCGTCTCCGAGGAGACAGTAGGAGCACTGGGAAACCCTGCACAGCTTAATGATTTCTTTCAGTTCTGCGACGGTAAAGCTGTTGTCCAGCAGGACGCTTCCCTCGTGCTCTATGCGTCTGCCGTTTGCGGCTATAAATCCGTCGGCCAGCCCGGAAAACATATGCCTGATATAGCCGGCAGGCCTTCCTGATGCGATCATGACCGTGTGCCCTTTTAACCTCAGTTCCCGAAGGGCTTTCTGATTCGAGGGAAGGATGTCTTCCTGATCCGCAAGGGTTCCGTCGATATCAAAGAAAAAAATTTTTTTGGACATAGTATGATACCTCCATTCTGATTGCAGTTATTATACCATATATGCAGAGTAATGTGTCACTTACCCTCTGTTTTTTACCACTTGGCTGTTTTTCATTTACAGCCTCACGGGCTCTGCTATAATAAAGACGTGGAGATGAAAAGATGAAGATACGGATTGAAATTGATGAAAATTTAATGGAAGAAGAGGTCATCATCCGGTGCGCCGGTTTAAATGACATCGTCCGGGAAGTGCAGAAAGCGGTCTCGGAGGCCTCTTCCGGCACACAGACGGCCATGTTTTTCAAGGGAGAGCAGGAGTACTATTTCCCGCTTTCCAAGGTTTTGTTTTTTGAGACAGACGGAAACACCATCAACGTGCATACGGCGGATGATATCTACGAGACCAGGTACCGGCTGTATGAACTGGAGGAGATGCTTCCGGGGTCCTTCATGAGGATCTCAAAGTCGGCAGTTGTCAACACCAACAGGATCTATTCCATCAGCAGGGGGATGTCAGCTTCCGGCGTCATACAGTTTGAACATACCCATAAGCAGTTGTATGTGTCGAGACTTTATCTGAAACCGCTGAAGCAAAAATTAGAAGAAAAGAGGATCGGAAGATGAGAAAAGAAAAGATTTTCTGGGGATTGTTTTTTATCTTTGGAGCAGTGTTCATTATTTTTGGAAGACTGGGGTACCTGAGAGAAGTCAGTGTATTCAGCCTTATGCTGACTATATTTTTTGCAGCCATGCTGATCAAAAGCCTGATGCATCTGGAGTACACGGGAATCCTGTTTTCCATTGCATTTCTCTGCATCATTTATGCAGGGCCGCTGGGAATCACCGTTGTCACGCCATGGCCGGTATTAGGAGCTGCACTCCTGGGAAGCATCGGGTGTCATCTGCTGTTTCCTTCCAGGAAAAAGAGATGGAAGGAATGGCACAGAGATGAGCCGTTTGAGTCAGTCATTGACGAGGAGGACGGAACTGCTGTCTGTCACAGAACTACATTCGGTTCTGCCGTCAAGTATGTAAATTCTGATCATTTCCAATACGCACAGTTTGACGTAAGCTTCGGAGAGATCAAGGCTTACTTCGACAATGCAGGAGTAGAGGGCGGAGATGCCGAAATCAATGTGGACGTATCGTTTGCAGGGATGGAGCTTTTTCTGCCGAAAGAGTGGACGGTGATCAATCAGGCCAGCGCTGTCTTCGGGGCTGTGGATGAGAAAAACAGGAACCACGGCGACGGTATGATACGGATCAGACTGACCGGAAGAATCAGCTTTGGGGGAGTCACGATCATCTATGTATGACATCTTCCACATGATTTCCGTTCGGCTCTTAGAATGCCTCACTCTAACCATGTAGAAAATGGACATAATGGCTGCCGAACAAGTATTGTCAAGTAAATTGGACGCAGTATCTGCCAGAGAAAGCAGATGAATAAAGAACACTATTACAGAATGGTTCCCTTCTGCTGAAAGAATTCCTTCTGCCGCAGATATTATATGGAAAATATCGTATGAAAACAGCTGGTTCATCCGGCTGTTTTTTGCGTTTCTCTTCTTGTTTTGTGTTATAATTAATAATATAGTGTAAATTGGAAATAAGAACGGAAATATTTGGAGTGCAGTAACGGGGGAAATGTGATGACAGGAAGAGACACTATTTTAATCGTTGATGATATGGAGATAAACCGTGTCATCCTCCGTGGAGTGTTTGAAGCAGATTACAATTTTCTTGAGGCAGAGAACAGACAAACCGGCATGATCTCTGAATTCCCTGTGATCGTCATCGCATCAGAAGACTCGGTCCAGAATATTATCGAGCTGAATCAGCACCGTCTGAACCAGGAAGCTCTCATCGGGGAACAGCATACCCGCAGGACCATGGAGATTTTCAAGACTGTCATGAACGTATGGACGGAGGCAGATGCATCGCTGATCCAGTGGGGAGAAAAAGATGCATGTATGCTGTCCTGCCATGATATTACCAGGTATAAATAACATAGAAAGGATGATGAAAAATGGCTGTAATTGGTGCATTTATGGTACCGCATCCCCCGCTGATCGTTCCCGAGGTGGGATGCGGAAAGGAGCAGGCGGTGGCAGACACCGTAAAAGCTTACAGAGAAGCCGGAAAAAAGATCGCCTGTCTTGCCCCAGAGACAGTAGTGATCGCCACACCCCACTCTGTCATGTATACGGACTACTTTCACATTTCTCCGGGAGACGGGGCCCGGGGGGATTTCTCACAGTTTGGAGCCGCAGAGAGCCGGATCTGTACCGACTATGACCGGGAAATGACAGAGCTGATCACGAGGCTGGCGAAAGAAGACGGATTTATGGCAGGCACTGCGGGAGAGCGGGAGAAACAGCTGGATCACGCGTCCATGATTCCTCTCTATTTCATACAGCAGAATTATCAGGAGTTTCAGACTGTCAGGATCGGCCTTTCGGGTCTTTCTCTTTCTGACCATTATACAATGGGGCAGTATGTGAAAAAGGCGGCAGACAGCCTTGGAAGAAAGACAGTTTTTATTGCCAGCGGAGATTTGTCCCACCGACTGATGGAGGACGGGCCTTACGGATACTGTGAGGAAGGTCCCCGGTATGACAGCAGGATTATGAAGACTATGGAAAGCGGAAATTTTCTGGAGCTTTTTGAGTTTGACGAGGAATTTCTTGAGAAAGCAGGAGAGTGCGGCCACAGGACTTTTGTGATGCTGGCCGGAGCCCTGGACGGCACGGCCGTGAAAACGGAAAAACTGTCTTATGAGGGGCCGTTTGGCGTGGGATACGGGGTCTGTGCCTTTGAGCCGCTCAGGGAGGATCCGGACCGGAAGTTTAAGGACGAGTATGTGAGGCTTCAGAGAAAGAAGGCGGAGCGAAGGCAGGCCAGAGAAGACTGTTTTGTGCGTCTGGCGAGACTGTCACTGGAGTCTTATGTGAGAAACGCAACCGCCATAGGAGTTCCGAAAGGGCTTCCGGAAGAACTTTTGAGCAACCGGGCAGGTGTCTTTGTCTCTCTGAAGAAAGAGGGAAGGCTGAGAGGCTGTATCGGCACTATTTGTGCAACGAAATCTTCTGTTGCTGAGGAAATCATACAAAACGCGGTCAGCGCCGGAGCCAGAGACCCGAGATTCCCCCCTGTCAGGGAGGAAGAACTGGATCAGCTGGAATACAGTGTGGATGTCCTCGGAAAGACTGAGAAGGTAACATCAATGGAGGAACTGGATGCCCAAAAATACGGAGTCATCGTAACACGGGGAGGGCGGAGAGGGCTTTTGCTCCCGAATCTTTCCGGTGTGGATACTGTGGATGAACAGATTGAGATTGCAAAACAAAAAGCCGGGATCGGAGAAGAGGAATCTGTACAGATCGAGCGGTTTGAAGTCATAAGGCACAGGTGAGAAGATGAAAGAGACATGTACGGTATGCATGCACCGCTGCAGGCTGAAACCAGGCCAGTTCGGGAGATGCGGGGCCAGGAAAAATGTAAACGGTATGATCGTGTGTGAAAACTATGGCAGGATTACTGCCCTGGCTCTGGATCCTATCGAAAAGAAACCGCTTTCCATGTTTTATCCTGGGAGTGTCATACTGTCTGTGGGAAGCTTCGGATGCAACTTAAACTGTCCTTTCTGCCAGAACTATGACATTTCCATGGAGAATGCAGATGAGGCGGAGACGGTCTTTCTGGCACCGGAGAAGCTTGCACTCAAGGCTTCGGAACTCAGGGCCAGAGGCAACATCGGAGTCGCATATACTTACAACGAACCGCTGATAGGTTATGAATATGTGAGAGATGCGGCAAAAATAGTAAAACAGTACGGAATGAAAAATGTTCTCGTGACCAATGGCGCCTTTTCAGAAGCCGTGGAAGAATCGCTGCTCCCTTACATTGATGCGATGAATGTGGACTTGAAAGGCATAAGAGAAGAATATTACAGGAAATTGGGAGGAGATCTGGGCGCGGTACAGAATTTTATAAAAAAAGCGGCGGACAGATGTCATGTGGAACTTGCAGCACTGATCGTTCCCGGAGAAAATGATACGAGGGAAGAGATGAAGGAGATGGCCGCCTGGGTGGCCTCTGTGAATCCGGAAATTCCGCTTCACGTGAACAGGTTTTTTCCGAGATGGAAAATGGCGGACAAGAAGGCCACGGAAGCCGAACAGGTCTACCGGCTGGCAGAGACAGCGAGAGCTTATTTGAAATATGTATTTGTGGGAAATTGCTAAGAGAGAACAGCGGGACATGGTCCTTGCTGTTCTCTCTTGTGTTCAGGCATCATATGCCGCAATGCTCACGGCCCCCGTAATACTGAAGGCTTTTGGGGATTCGGGATAGCTCACCCGGAAACTCAGGGAAGCCGGGCTGTGCAGGGCTTTATCTGTGATAAAACAAGCCGATGCCGATGCGATCCCGTCTGAGGCGGCGGGGGAAAAAGAAGCATATAAAAGCGCGGGCTTGCTGTTGATGCACGGAAGGATACGAAAATACTTCCAGCTTCCGGGACCGGCAATAAAATGATAGCTCACAAAGTAAAACGAAGACGGCATCAATATGGCTGTATGTTCATCTGCCTGTCTGATCTGTCCGCCCTGTTCAAAGACCTGGAACATGGGAAGGAGACTTTCGGAGGCAGAATCGGCATCAATACTATATTGGGCACAGGAGGGCAGATGGCTTCCCGGGGGTTGGCAGGAGACAGTAAAATGATTCAAAACATCACATCCATAATTTGTCTTTCTATATTTTATGGTCCCGGGAAAAATGTGTGAAAGAAAAAACGAGGGAGAAGATTCTTCATAGAAAAAAGTATGTTGTATACAGGTAGGAAGGTCACGTATTCTATGGTAAAATAAAAAAAAGATGTACAGTTTAGAAAAGAGGTGCAAGATGGAGCAGAAAAATGAAATGAAATGGACCATTCTGAAAAGTTCTGCACAAGGTTTATTGGATTGCCTTCATTGTTATACGAAGAGCCAGCTTTTAGAGATTGCCTCTTTTTATGGAATGGACGGCACACGGTACAGGAAGCATGAACTGGCGGAGAAACTGGAAGCCGAGATTTTAGCCCAGATGCCTGCTGTTTTAAAATACAGCTCTTCTGAAGACTTGAGAGGACTGAAACTGCTTTTGAGTGAACCGGACGGGCCGGATGGGGAAAGCGCCGGCATCTGGACATACCAGAAAAGAGGCTGGCTTTTTGTATTCGGTGAAGACGGCGGGAGGAAGTTTGTTGTGCCGCCCGGGGTAGAAGCAAAGATCGTAAGATTTTTGTCCAATGCAAAAAACAGGAAGACAGTCGTCCACAACCAGGAGTTGTACCGGTATGCAAGAGCTCTGGCTCATTTGTACGGCGTTTATGAAAAAAAACAGCTGATGAGGGTGTGGGAAGAGTTTCACAGTACACCGCTCAAGAAAGGGGAGCTTTCCAGATTCCTGAAAATTACCGAAAAAGTCTACGGAGATTACCGTGTCGAAGGGCGCTACGTGATCTCCTCCAAGATTTCGGATACCAGGGTCTGCTTAAACCTTATGAATGAGGTGAAAAACCTGCCGTATTACATACCCGATCAGGAGGAAATCCGTCTGTATTATGAAGAGTATGTGGATGTAGATGCGCCTGAGTACAAGGAACTGAGAAGGTTCCTGGAGAAAAGGAAACACAATCCTCTGTCGTTTGCGGAGCTGATGACAGCGCTGGAAGACAATCTGCTCTTAGGAGGCGGTGTCTCTCAAATGTTCAGTCTGATGAAAGACGCCGGTATTTTTCTGAATGAGACACATGAAAAAGAGGAATTTCTGGCCTGCTGCGCCCGCTGGCAGAAACGCACCCGGCAGTGGAGATGCCGGGGCTTTACGCCGGAAGAGATCATCGAAGAATAAGAAGTACAGAGCCTTCTATGGCCTCCGTTGTCTGATGCAGCGGAGGCCATATGATTTGTCAGTTTTATTCTGTGCGGGAATTTTTCGGTTTGTTTTGCTTTTCTTCAGGGAATCGGCAGAAGTCAGAAAGGGGCATAGGACGTCCGAAGAGATAGCCCTGTATGCCTCCGCGCTGCAGAGTTTTGATAATTTCAAACTGATCCTGTGAGATGGAAGAAAAATCGGATATGACAGGCTTTTGATTGCAACAGGAGCGAATAGCTTTATTCCGCCGATTGGAGAAATGCGAACAGCCAATAATGTGTTTGGACCGCATCCTGCCGATTCAGCTCATTGAAAAGGTGGGAAAAGTCTACATAGAACAGTTTGAGGCACATGGCTGTCAGTTTATTCTGGGGCAAAAGTCATGGATATACATAAGAATAGTGAAGGGGCAATTGACGCAGTTTTTTATTTCATAGGATTAGGGTGTCAAAAGACACATTAATAAATATCTGATTTTGTTTGTACCTTGAA
>OAWV01000439.1_pt1 | contig 33607 bp, 36 predicted proteins | sample 1495551 | NCBI WGS metagenome assembly OAWV01 (sample SAMEA2580245, study PRJEB22360) | human gut metagenome | biome: human gut; feature: human-associated habitat; material: faeces | place: Denmark | collected 2008/2010 | reverse complement strand
GTGGCTGCAAAGCAGCCGCCTAAAAATGTCAAGGTACTCGCTATTTTGCGTTTACGAAGTATGGGGGACACAGCCAAGCTGGTACGATTACATATCGATAGAATCTTGGTGGAGTGGAAGCAGAAGTGCAGTCGCATATAGAAAATATATTAAAAATGGCCAAGTTGTAAAAACAGAACAATTACCAAGTTCATACTATTAAAAGAACTTCTAAAAACTTAAGAATCTCTTACACCCCTTGAGAAACCCTCTGATTTATGGTATAAACTTATTTTGAGATAGATGAGTATTGTTTGACCAAACTGGAGTGGATTATGAAGAGATTATGTTTTGTAGAATATGATATGACAGTAACAGGAGGCGTTGAGCAAGTGACGACATCACTTGCCAACGCTTTTTGTGATGCATATGAGGTATATATATATGGCATTTTTGGAAAAGGGAAACATGTTCCGTACGATCTGGATCCGAGAATTCACTATCGAGCGGAACTGGCAGAAGACTGCAGAATCCGAAAACGGATCACAAGTGTATTTAAACCATTTAAGGAGTATATAAAAGAAAATGAGATTGATGTAGTATTCCTAATGGAGAATCATCCGGCAATTACCGTATCACCGGTTCGATTTTTTACAAAGGCAAAATATGTATTTTGTGACCATGGTGCCTTGATGAATGAGTGGGAGAAGAAAGATATTACAGCATTTCGCTTTTGGGATGGTTTGATTTCTCATAAGATTGTGACATTGACAGAACAGACACGTCAGGATTATATCAAAAGGTTCAAGACAAATCCGAAAAAAATTCAGAGCATCTATAATTGGATACCGGAAGAAGTATTAAAGGCAAGAAGACCGTATGACAGCACATCAAAAAAGATTATTACAGTTGGAAGATTCAGCGAGGAAAAAGGACATGATATGTTGGTAGAAGCAGCGAAGCTTGTGTTGCCGAAATATCCGGACTGGCAGTGGGATCTTTATGGAACAGGAGATACACTTGATGAGATTCGGAAGAAGATAGAAGAATATGGATTGGAGAAGCAATTGATTCTAAAGGGCAATGTAAAGGATGTATATCAGGTATATGGAGACTATGCATTTCTTGTGCTGCCGTCTTATCGGGAGGGACTTCCCCTTGTACTCTTAGAGGCAAAAGCGTTGGGCCTTCCGATGATAAGCTTCGATATTACCACCGGTCCGAGGGAAATCATTAATGAGGGAGAAGATGGATACTTGATTCCACCGTACCATATTGAGGAGATGGCGGCAAAAATAGAAACATTAATAATAGATGAAAAACAACGAATATTGTTTTCAAAGAATACGGAAAAAGGAATTGAAAAATTTTGTAAAAGAAGAATATATTCTGAATGGGAGGAATTAATTGAAACATTATGTGGAGGAGAAGAGTAATCAGTACTAAAAAAAGAAATATAAATTTAGATATGATACGCGTTATAGCAGTTTTTTCTGTACTATCTGTTCATTTTTTTTTACACAATGGATTTTATGAAGAGATAGTTGTCGGAAAACGATTGTTTTTCATGGGAACGATGAGAAACTTCTTTATGATTTGTGTTCCTTTATTTTTAATTTTGACGGGTTTTTTGATGAATAAAAAAGTAGTGAGTAGAAAATATTATAGTGGATTAAAAAAGACATATATAACATATGTTTTGGCTAGTATAGCGTGTCTAGTATATTTTAGCATTTCGACACAAAGATCATTTGGAATTATAGAAAGCATTAAAATGATTTTAAACTTTAGTGCGGCACCGTATTCGTGGTATATAGAGATGTATATTGGACTGTTCCTTTTGATTCCTTTTATAAATATATTATATAATGGATTGAAATCAAAAAAACAAAAAATAGGATTAATTATTACAATGTTAAGTTTAACAGTATTGCCAAGTGTGATGAATATTTGGGGAATTTCAAGGAAAATTCAGGGAATACTATTGCCAGGAGGAAGTGAAAATTGGGTCAAAATCATTCCTAATTATTGGACAACACTGTGGCCCTTGACATATTATTTTATTGGTGCTTATATCAGTGAGTATGATATTAAAATTCGAAAGAGAAACAATTTTATATTATTAGTTGTAAGTTTGTTTTTATTTGGAGTATTTAACTATATGAGGAGTTATCAAAATACATACGAAGTAAGTGATTACAATTATTTTCAAGGTATACAGCCAGCTATTTTAGCTGTTCTTCTGTTTTTATTTATTTTGCATTTGAATTTAGATAATATTCCGAATATTTTGAAAAGTATTATAACGAAAATTTCAGAATTGTCATTAGGAATATATTTAGTTTCGTTTATTTTTGATAATTTGATTTATCCAAAATTGAATGCTAGAATTATAGAGATGCCTAAAAGAATGGAATGGTATATTATTATTGTTCCCGTGGTGTTTATCTGTTCTCTATTTCTCTCAGGAATTTTAGATTATATTAGTAAATTTGTTTTTTATTGTGTGGGAAGAGTTACATCAAAACTGAAAGAAAAGAGAGAAAAAGATAAATAAGTAGAAGAGAATAGGAAGGAAATAATTATGCGAATCTTACAAATTGGATTATCCCATAATCCGGGCGGAGTAGAAAGCTTCGTTATGAACTATTATAGAGAACTTGTGAAATATGGTGTGGAGTTTGATTTTATCAGCATGTATGACAGTCTTGCGTATGAGGATGAGATAAAGTCTTTGGGAGGAACAGTTTTCTATATTTCCAATGTGAAAAGGCATCCGATTCGTTTTCGAAGGGAACTTTTAAAGATATTGAAAGAGGAAAAATATGCTGCAATTCATGTGAATATGCTGTCTGCGGCAAACATTGTACCACTGGAAATTGGGAAAAAAGCAGGGGTGCCAAAAGTGATCGCACATTCCCACAATTCTTCTACACCAGGGCTTCTGAGAAATATACTGCACCGTTTGAACAAGCCGCGGATTTTACATTATGCCACTGATTTTTTTGCATGCAGCAAAGTTGCGGGGAAATGGTTGTTTGATGAGAAAACTATGCAAAGTGACCGATTTCATATCATCCACAATGCACTGCATGTAGAAAAATTTTTTTATAATGAAACTATCAGACAAAAGATCAGAGAAGAGCTTGGTGTGGAGAATCGGTTTGTAGTTGGACATGTGGGTAGGTTTGAAGAACAGAAAAATCATGAATTTCTGATTGATATATTTAATGAGATTGCGAAAGAGCGTGAAGATGCAGTTTTGCTGCTTATAGGGGATGGAGAGTTAAAAGAACAAATTACTGCGAAAGTGCAGGAATATGCAATAGAAAATCAGGTACAGTTTTTGGGGGTCAGAAAAGACATTCCGCAGTTATGGAATGCGATGGATGTATTTGTGTTTCCATCGCTCTTTGAAGGTCTGCCGTTAGTTGCATTGGAAGCGCAGGCATCCGGAGTTTACAGTGTGATGGCGGATACGATCAGCAAAGAAGTAAAAATTACAGATGCAGTAACATTTTTGCCATTGGCTCATAATGAAAAAGAATGGAAAGAGTGCATTTTGGAACCGGGAGATGCTGGGAGAACGGAAGTTCAAAATGCTATTATAAAGGAACAGTTTCAAGGTGCTGGATATGATATTATGACAGCGGGAAAACAGCTATTGGAATATTATAAGAAATAAAAGTGATGGAGGAAAATTATGCCAAAAATCAGTGTGATAGTGCCGGTATATAAAGTAGAAAAATATATTCATAAGTGTGTGGATTCTATTTTAAATCAGACGTTTTCGGATATTGAAGTTATTCTGGTAGATGACGGAACTCCGGACAGATGCGGGGCAATCTGTGATGTATACGGAGAACAGGATTCGAGGGTAAAAGTGATACACAAGGAAAATGGTGGATTGAGTGATGCGAGGAATGCAGGAATGCCACATGCGTCAGGGGAATATATCATTTTTATAGACAGTGATGATTATATTGAGTCAGATATGCTAGAATATATGTATACCCGGCTGAAAGAGGCAGAAGCTGATATGGCGACGTGTGGACTCTACGAGGTTTACAGTGACCGTATTGAACAACAGAAAGAGGAAAAAGATTTTGTGTGTAGTGGGGAAGAGGCATTTCGATGTATTCTGCAGGGGCACACAATTCGCGGAGAAATTTGGAATAAACTGATTCGCAGAAGCTGCATTGAAGATCTGCGCTTTCCAAAAGGAAAGCTATATGAAGATATTTACTTTACTGTGGATATGATGCAGAGAATCAAGAAAGTTGCGGTGGGAACGAAACCGAAATATTATTATCTACACAGAGAGGACAGTATCACAGGAAAGCCATATCGACCACAATTATATGATATTATAGAGGGATATACGAAAAATTACAAAGTAGTGCAGAAAGCATTTCCGTCATTGACGGAAGAAGCAGAGTGCCTTTGGTTATGGTCGCGCTTTATTGTACTTGATAAGATGCTTTTGGAAGAAAACTATCGAACCATTGAGGGCAGAAAAGAGTTGGTTTTATTCATACGAAGGCATATGATTCGAATCCTAAAAAATAAGTATTTTAATCGTAATCGAAAAATATCGGCAATGATATTATTTTTAAATCTGGAATTGTATCGCAAATTAGTCTTTATCAGTGAGGAAAAGAAAAAGTAAATGATGAAAAAACATGCGTATTTGATCAAAGCACATCATCAGTTTGCCTTATTAAGAAAATTGCTGATGTTGCTTGATGATGAGAGAAATGACATTTATATTCATATAGGAATGGATGTAAAGTTTGAACGAGAAGAGTTTAAGGGTGTGGTGAAAAAATCTGCTTTGCATTTTGTGGAGAGCGTGCGTGAACAGTGGGGAGGATATAGTCAGATTCGAAGCGAGTTGATTTTATTTCAGTCAGCGTGGGAGCATGGCTATGAATATTATCATTTGATAAGCGGTGTAGATTTACCGATTAAGACGCAGGATGAGATACATGAATTTTTCCATGAGCACTACGGAAAAGAATTTATCTATTTTTGTCCCAAAACATTTTGGGAGGAATCCAGATATAAATATGAACAATATTACTGGCTGCAGGAGAAAATTGGACGAGAAGGACATGGATTTCTTCGGTTTGCAGAAAAAGTATCACTGTTTTTGCAGAGAAGAATTGGCATAAAGCGTCATATGGAGAGCATGGAGTACTGTCTTGGGGCAAATTGGGTGAGCGTTACACATGAATTAGTGGGATTTATTTTAGAAAACAAGGAACTTATCTATAAGATGTTTCATGCGACACTTTGCGCAGATGAGTTTTTTATACAGACACTTGTCTGGAATTCGGATAAATACAGAAAAAAAGTCTTTTCACTGGAAGATGACTATTTTGCAAGTCTCCGTCTGATTGATTGGAAACGAGGCAATCCATATGTATGGAGAGAGAATGATTATGAGGAACTGATGCAGGCCCCACATTTGTTTGCGCGTAAATTTGATGAGACAGTGGATGCTGCTGTCATAGAGAAAGTTTTTAATACGATTATGGATAAACAAAGGAAAGGTAAATCATATGAGAAGTGAACAGGCATTTAAGAATATGGTCGCAAATCTGTTTTTGCAGGTCATCGTATTTGCATCCGGAATTATATTGCCAAGATTTTTTCTGGAAGCGTATGGCTCAAACATAAACGGAATGATTACTTCGATCAATCAGTTTTTAGCATATTTGGGACTTGCGGAGGCTGGGGTTGGAACGGCGTCTGTAGTTGCCTTGTATGCACCGCTTGCAAATAACAATACAAAAGAAGTAAATGGAGTCTTGTCTGCTGCAAGACGTTTCTATAACCGTTCGGGGATGCTGTTTCTCGGACTGGTAGGAGTGCTTACAGTAGTGTATCCGTTTATGATTTCCGGGCAGCTTGATAACACACTTGTAAGAAGTATGATCTTAGTGCTGGCGAGCAGTACGCTTGTGGATTATTTCTTTTTAGGAAAATACAGAGTATTGCTGACAGCAAACCAAGAGGGCTATGTAGTGGCTCTGATCCAGTCGGCAGGAACGCTTGTGAATATGGTTTTATCCATTGCACTGATTTATCAGGGGGCAAATGTATTATGGGTAAAGGCAGTTGCCACAGGGGTGTATATGCTGCGGCTTTTCTTGGTGAAGCGCTATGCAAAGAAACGCTATCCGGAACTTGATTTTCATGTAGAACCGTCTACTTCTGCTTTGACTCAGAGAGGGGCTGCACTTCTCCACCAAGTTGTTGGAATTATCGTAAACAATACAGATGTTGTTTTGCTGACGATTCTTCTTGGCAAAGGTTCCTTGTTAGAAGTGAGTGTATATGGTGTGTACAATTTAATTGTATATGCAGTTAACATGCTTTTGACATCTTTCTCAAACGGATTGACGGCAGGTTTTGGAGAGGTGATCTCAAAAGGGGAAAGTGAGACACTGAGAAAAAGTTATTCAACCTATGAATACATGTATATCATTATTTTGTTTATAGTAACGGTCTGCATGGGAGTGTTGATTTTACCTTTTGTGTCTGTCTATACAATGAATATGACCGACACGAATTATATGAGACCGGTTATCGCAGGACTGTTTACGGTGATTGTACTTTTGCAGAATATAAGAATCCCGGGACTTACAATCATCTGTGCAGCGGGACATTATAAAGAGACACAGTATCAGGCAATTTTGGAAGCAGTAATCAATATTATTGTATCTGTTTTATGTATTCATAAATTTGGAATGGCGGGAGTTCTGTTTGGAACAGCGTGCTCGTATGCATACCGCTCTGTTGAAGTTATGATTTATAACCATAAGAAACTGGTTAAAGGTTCTGGTGGGAAATCATTAGCAAGAGTGTTGAGAAATCTTGTGATGAGTATTCTTTTGATTTTTGCAGGAATCAAATTTGTACCACAGCAGATGGATTCTTTTATTATTTGGTTTGTATATGCACTGGCTGCCGGAGTTGTGAGTGCTGTGGCAATAGTAGTAGTGAATATGGGATTTGAACCGAAGGAATTCAAGGCACTGATAAAACGGGTGACTGGAATTATACGTAAATAAGTTGAGAAGGGGAAAAATTATGAGTGAGATAGCAGTATTAATACCATGTTACAATGAAAGTATCACAATTAAAAAAGTAATTGAAGACTATAAGAAGGCATTGCCAGAGGCCACAATTTATGTGTATGACAATAATTCAACAGATGGCACGGATGAAATTGCAAGAGCAGCAGGTGCGGTAGTCAGATATGAATATCGTCAGGGAAAGGGAAATGTCATCAGGAGTATGTTCCGTGAGATTGATGCGGACTGCTATCTGATGATTGACGGAGATGATACATATCCGGCAGAGCACGCGAGAGAGATGGTGGACAAAGTATTGAACAAAGGTGTGGACATGGTAATCGGCGACCGTCTCTCATCTACTTATTTTACAGAAAATAAGAGACCATTTCATAATATGGGAAACCGGATAGTGAGGTTTTTTATCAATAAGCTATTCGGAAATGAGGTCAAAGATATCATGACAGGATACAGAGCGTTCAGCAGGATGTTTGTAAAGTCGTTCCCGGTATTGTCAAAAGGGTTCGAGATAGAAACAGAGATGACTATTCATGCAGTGGACAAGAACTTCCTGCTTGAGGAAATTCCGGTTGTTTATAGAGACAGACCGGAGGGAAGTGATTCGAAACTGAATACGTTTTCTGATGGAATGAAAGTGTTAAAGACAATTGCGACATTGTTTCGAGAATATCGCCCGTTTGCGTTTTTCTCTCTGATAGCGGCAGTGCTATGGACAATCACCTTGATTTTGTTTGTCCCGGTATTTGTGGATTATCTTCAAACAGGACTGGTTCCGAGATTTCCAACTTTAATTGTGTCCGGTGTGATAGCAGTTTTGGGAATGCTGCTTTGGGTTTGCGGCATTATTTTAGATGTAATTGTAAAGAAACATAGACAATTATATGAGCTGATGCTGAATCAGATGAAGTAAAAAACAGGAAGTGAAGAGATGGAAAAATTAATAAAGCAGATTATGAAGTTTGGTGTTGTAGGGGGAAGTGCGTTTGTCATTGATTATGGTACCATGATCTTTTTGACAGAGATATTTCACATCAATTACTTGATTTCCAGTGGGATTTCTTTTGCGGTGTCTGTTATTTTTAATTATGTCATGAGCGTGAAATGGGTATTTGAGGTAGAAGAAAACAGAGATAAAAAGCAAGAGTTTGCGCTGTTTGTTGTACTTAGTATCATAGGTTTGGGGATCAATCAGCTGATTATGTGGCTTGCGGTGGAAAAATTCAGAGTTTTTTATATGATATCTAAAATTGGTGCTACAATCGTTGTAATGGTCTATAATTTTGTTACGAGAAAACTGTTTTTGGAGAAAAAGGATAGTTGAGGGTAAGATGAAGTTTGAAGTAAAGTGGAAAAGGGAAAAAAAGGAACGCAATTTTTTAATAGTGTTATCAATTGTATTTGCGGTGTTTTGGGTTTTAGGAAATTATGAGGTGCTTGGGTTTTCAGGATTATCTTTGATTTGTGTTTGTACAGCACGTGTCATTCTTTATAGTATCATTTTATATATTTTACTGGGAATTATTTGGGATAAGATTTTAGCTTTTGAAATGATGGATAGTAAAGAAGAGCGAAAAAAGTCGAAAAAGTTATATTGGGGAATCGTTGGAATCTGTCTGATATGCTGGCTGCCATATTTTTTGACATTATATCCGGGGGTAGTGACGTGGGATTCAGAATGGCAGGTAGAGCAGGCAATCGGACTTAGCAGTTACAGCAATCATCAGCCATGGATTCAGACGTTGATGATTAAATTTTGCTGCTTTTGGGGAAAACTAATCAGTGACAGCATAAATACAGGTGTTGCCATTTATGTGATGTTTCAAATGTGTGTCTTAGCACTGATTTATGCCTATGTCATTTATTATATGTATCAGAAAGGGACAAGAAGAATATATCTGATTGGCTGTCTGATTTTCTATGCAGCTTTTCCAATCAATGCGTTTTATGCTGTGACAATGTGGAAAGACGTGCTTATGGGTGCAATAGTCCTTTTGTTTTCTGTGATTTTGTGGAAAATGGAGTGCAATGAACAGACAAAAGTGGACTGGATTTTATTCTTCATAACAGGCATTCTTATAAGTCTTTTAAGAAGCAACGGATTTTATGCATATGTGCTGTGTATTCCGTTTATTATATTTTTCATGAAGAAAAAAAGAGTTCAGACGGGACTCATCTGTATTGCGACTGTGTTTCTTGTAATGTTTGTGAAGGGGCCTGTTATGGAGCACTATAAAGTGGTACAACCGGATACGATTGAAGCGCTATCCATTCCTGCACAGCACATTGCACGTGTTATTACAGATGGAGGAGAACTGACCCAGGAACAGGAAGAATTATTGAGTAAAGTTGTAGATTTGGAACGGGTGCCAAAAGAGTATGACAGTACAATCTCAGATCCGATTAAAACGTTGGTGCGAGAAAAAGGAAATCAGGATTATATTAAGGAACATGCAAAAGAGTATTTGAAATTATGGCTGGAGCTTGGAATGAAATATCCAGGAACATATCTGAAAGCACAGATCGATCAGACGAGAGGATTTTGGTGTCCCGGAGTGGAATACTGGGCTGTGTCGACAGAGGTTAAAGATAATACATTTGGAATGGTAAGAGATTCAAAATTACCATCAGTATTTCAGGCTGGATTGGAAAAAGTGGAAGGTTTCTTTTATGCGATGCCGGTAATAGAATGGTTTTGGGGAATTGGGATTTATACATGGATCGCAATTGCGATGTTTTGGATCAGCATTTTCAAAAAACAGAAAATTTTAGTGTTTTTCCCTGTGCTTGCAATCGTGGCTTCACTTATGATTGCGACACCGGTGTTTGCGGAGTTCCGATATGCATATGCAGTTGTAGTTACAGTTCCGTTTTTTATTGCGATAGGATGCAGTAAAAAGCACCTCATACTTGCTGATAAAAAGATTTTAGTGTATGATAATATCAACTGATTTTGAGCAAAAGAAAAGGGGAAACTCATATGGAAGGAAAGAAGGGGAGATTAACTAACTGGTTCACACGCCTGAGCAGGGGAAAGAAGATTGCTTTGTGCACCAGCGGCGTTATTATTTGCCTTGCAGCATCAGCGGGATTCTATGTGACTGCAAAACTTGGAAAGGTAAAGCGAGAAGTGATTCCGAAGGAAAAGATTGTAGTCAATGATCTGGAAGAAGATGTGGGAGTAGGCTACACGAATTTCGCTGTGTTTGGTGTGGACTCCAGAGAGGGCGAGATGGAAAAAGGAACGAGGACAGACTGTCTCATTGTAGCCAGCTTGAATAACGAGACAAAAGAAGTGAAACTTGTGTCTGTGTATCGTGACAGTTTTTTAGATCTTTCAGACGGAACACTTCAGAAATGTAATGCGGCGTACAGTTATGGCGGCGCCGAGCAGGCAATCAATATGCTGAATATGAATCTGGATCTGGATATTCAGGATTTTGTGACGGTCGATTTTACTGCTGTTTCAGATGTTGTAGATTTGCTTGGAGGAATTGAGATTGAGATTCAGGAAGAGGAAGTTCAGTATATCAACGAGTTTATAGATGAGACAGGTGCGGTTGCAGGCAAGACTGCGAACCATATCACGACGGCCGGATTACGGACATTGGATGGAGTTCAGGCGACAACTTACGCGCGTGTTCGTTCTACGGCGGGAAGTGATTTTACAAGAACAGAGCGGCAGAGAAGAGTGATAGAAAAGATTGCCGAGAAGGCTGTGAAAAGCGATTTGATGACAATTAATAAGATTATCGATCAGGTATTTCCCAAAATAAAGACAAGCCTTAGTATGACCGAGATTTTAAATTATGCAAAGTCGTTTGCAAAGTATAAAATTGCGGGGACGACAGGATTTCCGATGGAAAAGACAACGGATACCATTCCGGGAAAAGGAAGTATTGTCATTCCGACAGACTTGATTACGAATGTGAAAATGCTTCATGAATTCCTATATGGAACGATTGATTATCAGCCTTCGGCAAAAGTACAGAGCATTGACAGTGCAATCAAGGCAGAGCTTGGGACAAGCCAGTCGGACAGCAGTGCAGAGCAATCAGGGGGAGCAACTGGCGAGACACAGGAGAATCAGAATTATAATAATAATTATAATAATAACAGCAATGGCAATGATAGCAGTGAGGGAAGTACCGGCGAGCAGGACACGCCGGAAGAACCGGTAACTCCGCAGGAGCCGGAGACACCTCAGACACCGGAGGAGCCGCAGCAGCCGGTAGAACCGGAAAATCCGCCGACGGAGCCGACGGACCCGCCGACAGAACCGACCGATCCGCCTACAGAGCCTACGGATCCGCCTACAGAGCCGACAGATCCACCGACAGAACCGACCGATCCGCCGACGGATACGGAGAGTCAAACGGGAGTATTTTTTTAGGCTGAGTGGCAGAAGCGCATTGATTGAGAGTATAAGCATTCCCAAAGAGAAACATAGATAGGATGGGGATGCTTATTTCAATAGGGGATGATAAATATTAAGAAGGGAATTGGTTTGATGAAAAAAAAGAGAAAAAAATCAAGGAGAAAAAAGAGAGTTCTTTTTTTGCTCGCAGAGATTTTGATTCTTGCAGTATTACTGGCAGTGGGTTATGTGATTCTAAAGTATGATAAGTTTCAGGTCACATCATTTGATGAGGGAGACATCAAAGTGAATGAGGGAGCAAATCAGGAAGGATATACAACGGTTGCGCTGTTTGGAGGAGATTCCAGAGAAGGTCAACTGGAAGAGGGAACACATGCGGACTGCATCATTGTAGCAACAATTGATAATCAGACGAAGGAAGTAAAGATGGTGTCTGTCTATCGCGATACGTTGACGGAGCAGATGAATGGAGAAATCAAAAAGGCCAACAATGCATATTTTACGGGAGGTCCGCAGGATGCTATCAATATGCTGAATAAAAATCTGGATTTGGATATTCAAAATTATGTAACAGTTGACTTTAAAGCGTTGGCGGATACGGTTGATCTGCTTGGCGGAATCGAGATTGACATTAAGGAAGAGGAAGTTCAGTACATGAATGAGTTTTTGGAAGAGACAGCGCAGGTGGCTGGCAAGGAAGCGAAGTTCATTGAGCATTCCGGTAATCAGCTCCTTGACGGAAGTCAGGCGGTTACCTATGCAAGAATTCGCTCCACGGCAGGCGGAGACTATACGAGAACGGAGCGGCAGAGGCTGGTTTTGGAAAAAATCTTTGACAAAGTGCTGCATACAAAGATTGGAACGATCAATAAGATTATTGATGAAGTCTTTCCACAGGTATCGACAAGCTTTTCGCTGAAAAATTTGATTGGATTGGCAGCGGATGCGACTCAGTATCAGCTTGGCGAGGCGAAGGGATTTCCGTTTGAGCTGACAGACGGCAATGTAGATGGTATCGGAAGTTCGGTTATACCGCTTGGACTTGCAGAGAATGTTCAGGAACTGCATGAGTTTTTGTACCCGAAGGACGAGTATACAGTGTCTGAAAAAGTGAAAGAGATTGCGAGTGAAATCGAGACACTCACAGGATATACAAGGGCTGATTATGCGGAGAGCGCACAAGATGCGGAAAACTAGGAATAATGTCAAATAACTAGACAATTTGATGAAAACAGTGTAATATGTATAAAGAATGTCAGAAACTGGCATGCAATAATTGTTACGAAACGAAAGAAAGAGGAAGAACGCATGAAAGTAATGAAAAAAATAGCCACATTTATATTGTCGGTATGTCTGATAGTACCATGCTTTGGAATGCTGACATATGCAGCAGATGGACAGATTGTATTCAGTGATCCATCCACAAAAGTAGGAGAGACGGTAGAAGTTACCGGAGTAGTCAGAGCGGGAGCGGCAATCGGTGATGCAGACTTGAATCTGACTTACGATACAGAATATTTAAAATTCAAAAGTGGTGATAATGTCACGGAATCCGGAAGTGGACAGTTAGTCTATTCCGGCAAAGGAACAGGAAGCGAGACTGAATTAAGATTTAACATGCAGTTTGATGTATTGAAAGAAGGAACTGCAAAGATTGAAGTCAGCAGTTATAAAGCATGGCTTTACTCAGATGAGACTTTGAACTGTACTGAAGGTTCATCTGCGGTTACAATTGCAGCAGGAGATGGCACAACACCGACAGATACAACAGAAGGTGAGAATACAACAGAAGGCTCAACAACTGATGTGAAAGTAACTGTGAACGGAACAGAATATACACTTTCTGAATCATTTTCAGAGGCGGAGATTCCATTAGGGTTTGCAGAGGCAACTATGGAATATGAAGGAGCACAGCGCAAAGTAGTAAAGCAGCAGACAGCAGATGTATATTTAGCGTATTTGGTAGATGCGGACAACAATGGAAAGTTTTTCTTGTATGATAATGACATAGCGGCATTTGTTCCGTTTGAACAGATCAATATTTCTGCCACAGCGGCGATTATGCTTCTTTCAGAACGCGGAGACATCAAACTTCCAAAGGAATATCAGGAGACTGAGATTACATTGAATAATCAGTCGTTTCCAGCCTGGAGAAATGCAGAAGAGAGCGATTATTACATTCTGTATGCGATGAATAATCAGGGTGAAAAATCATTATATCAATATGATTCTGTAGATGGAACATATCAGAGATTTGATGCGCCGGCGGTAGAGACAGAAGAAAAAGCAGACACATTTTTAGGGAAATTTATTTCATCTATTGAGAACTATTTAAATTATGTGATATTAGGTGCGGCAGTACTGTTTGTGATTTTGATTGTGATTTTAATTGTATTAGCAGTGAAACTCCACAACAGAAATGCGGAATTAGATGAACTGTATGATGAATATGGAATTGATTTAGAAGATGATGAAGATATTGAAATGATCGAGACGGACGAGGAGTCTGAGAATGAGACTGCAAATCAGGAACAAACTGTAGAAGATGCCGACCCTGAAGACACATATTTAAAGGAAGAACAGGTTGCAGAGGCAGATATTCACGAGAAAGATACTTTTGCAGATGAAGATGAGTTTGAAGATGACTTTGTAGGCGAAGACGATTTCGGAGATGATTTCGATGATGACGATTTTGATTATGATTTCGGAGACGACTTCGACGACGATGATTTTGATGATGATAATTTTTCAGACACCGACTTTGGCGCTGATCGTTTGAATGATGAGAGAACAGCGCCGGCGAAAGAAAAGAAACAATCTTATGAAGATTTTGACCTTGATTTTATTGATTTAGACGATTAAGGAAGAGAAAAGAGGAACTTGGGATAACTAAGTATCCTCTTTTTTTCTTTACAAATCAGTTCAGGTTTGCTACAATGAACCACATAGTGCAAAAAAAATGGTGATTTGTACAAATGTGGAGGTAAAAATTATGTGTGGAATCGTAGGATACATTGGAAATGAACAGGCAGCCCCTATTTTGTTAGATGGATTGGAAAAATTGGAATATCGTGGATATGACTCAGCGGGGATTGCCGTATATGATGGAACAAAGGTAGCAACATTAAAATCAAAGGGAAGACTGAAAGTGCTAAGTGAATTATCTCATGATGGCGCAACACTTCCGGGAACAGTCGGAATCGGTCATACAAGATGGGCAACACATGGATCGCCATCGGATGTCAATGCACATCCGCATTTCAACAAAGAGGAGTCCATTGTTGTTGTTCACAATGGAATTATCGAAAACTATCTGAAACTAAAAAAGAAACTGGAGAAAAAAGGGTACGAGTTTATCTCTGAGACGGACACAGAGGTTATTGCTCATTTACTTGATTATTATTACAAAGGCAATCCGTTGGAGGCAATCACAAAGATTATGCATCGTATGGAAGGCTCCTATGCTCTTGGAATCATCTTCAAAGATCATCCGGAAGAATTGTATGCAGTCCGCAAGGACAGCCCATTGATTGTGGGACATACAGAGAATGGAAATATCATTGCATCAGATGTTCCGGCAGTATTGAAGTATACAAGAGATGTATATTTCATTGAAAATGAGGAGATTGTCCGTATGACAGACTCTACAATGGAATTTTTCACAGTGGATGAAGAGCCGATCGAAAAAGAATCCACAAGAATTGACTGGGACATCAACGCCGCAGAAAAAGGTGGATTTGAACATTTCATGCTGAAGGAGATGTACGAACAGCCGAAAGCGATTCTGGATACATTTTCCCCGAGAATCAAAGGCGACGACATTGTGATTGAAGAATTAAAGATGAGCGATGACGAGATTCGTGCGATTAAAAAGATTATGATTGTTGCATGTGGTTCTGCGAATCATACAGGAATGACAAGCAAATATATTTTTGAAGGACTGGCAAGAATTCCTGTGGAAGTGGATTTGGCGTCTGAATTCCGTTATCGCAACCCGATTTTGGAAGAAGGGACACTTGTCATCGTAGTTAGTCAGTCAGGAGAGACGGCAGACTCTCTGGCAGCGCTGAGAGAAGCACAGGCCAGGGGTGCAAAAGTGCTTGGAATTGTCAATGTTGTCGGAAGTTCAATTGCAAGAGAGGCGGACAATGTGATGTATACATGGGCAGGTCCGGAGATTGCGGTAGCTACGACGAAGGCATATTCTTCTCAGCTGATTGCATTGTATTTGCTCGCAATGAAATTTGCACATGCAAGAGGTACTTTGGATGACGCAGGCTTGAAAGAGATGCTGGAAGACCTGCAGAAGCTTCCAGAACAGGTGGAATTGCTGTTGAATAATAAAAATAAAATTCAGAAGTTTGCAAACCGCTATCTGGCTGCAAAAGATGTATTCTTTATCGGAAGAGGAATTGACTATGCTATTTCCATGGAAGGTTCTCTGAAATTAAAAGAGATATCTTATATTCATTCAGAAGCATATGCAGCGGGAGAGTTGAAGCATGGAACTATTTCTCTGATTGAAGAAGGAACATTGGTTGCAGCGGTGCTTACTCAGGAAGATTTGTATAAAAAGATGATCAGCAATATGGAAGAAGTGCGTACACGTGGGGCGTTCGTTATGGCAGTGACAAACGAAGGAAATACTGATGTGGAGAGAGTAGCAGATTATGTCATCTATATTCCGGAGACAAACAGATATTTTGCAAACTCATTGGCAATCATTCCGCTTCAACTGTTTGGATACTATGTATCTGTCGGAAGAGGATGCGATGTAGATAAGCCGAGAAACTTAGCAAAATCAGTAACTGTAGAATAGTTTTTCAAAGTTTTTTTGCAAATAAAACACAGTTTTATCACAAATTATTGTTAGACTACTATCATCAAAGGAAATGAAAGGAGTCTTGACAATGGATAATGAATATAATTACGGAAATAATGAAGAAAAAAGAGAGGAACCGGCAAGAATAGAACCGCCGGTACCGGAAGATGGGATAATAGAGGAAGCTGCACAGACGGAACAAAGAACAGAGCAGGAGAATACATCATACTATGAAAAACCGCCGGTATATGAATCTTCCACACAAGAGTCCCAGACACGTGATTCTCAGTCGTATGATTCTCAGTCATACGATTCTCAGACATATGGTGCGCCGACATATGAACAGCCAGATGAGGAGTCAAAGAAGCAGCCACGTCGCCATATGAGAAAGGAAAAAGAGAGAAAGCCGATTCATATTGGTGTGAAGTGGGCAACATGCATCTGCATGGCACTTGTATTTGGTTTGTTGGCAAGCGCAGCATTTCAGGCAAGTAATCTTGTGATCAATAAAGTGCTTGGAAATAAAACTACGGTCGCATCATCCGGACAGAAGATGAATTCCACAAAAGTATCGACGAATACGAGTTCAGATGTAGATTCTGATCTTGCGGATATGGTGGAAAATGTAATGCCGTCAGTTGTATCAATTACAAATTTAAGTGTACAGCAGGTACAGGATTTCTTTGGCGGTGTCCGTGAATATGAAAGCCAGAGAAGCGGATCTGGAATTATTATCGGACAGAATGATTCAGAGTTATTGATTGTGACAAATAACCACGTAGTAGAAGGAAGCAGTACACTGACAGTTACTTTTGTAGATGAAGAGAGCGTTGAAGCACAGGTAAAAGGAACAAATTCCAACATTGACCTTGCAGTTGTAGCCGTTCAGTTAGATCAGATTAAAGACTCTACTATGAAAGAGATTAAGACAGCGACACTTGGAGATTCTGATGCAATTCGTGTAGGTGAGCCGGCAATTGCAATTGGAAATGCTCTTGGATATGGTCAGTCTGTAACAAACGGAATTATCAGTGCAAAAGACAGAACTGTAGATGGTTTTGGGACAACTTTAATTCAGACAAATGCAGCAATCAATCCTGGTAATAGTGGTGGAGCACTTTTGAATGCCAAAGGTGAAGTAATTGGTATCAATACAGTAAAAGTAAATGCAGATGCAGTAGAAGGTATGGGATATGCGATTCCGATTTCAGATGTGACAGATGTTATCAATGATTTGATGAATCGTCAGACAAGAACCAAAGTAGATGAGTCAGAGAGAGGAGCGCTTGGTATCAGCGGTACAGATGTGGACTCACAGAGTGCTCAGGTGTACAATATGCCGGAAGGTGTGTTTATTTCCGGCGTAACAAAAGACGGCGGAGCTGAAAAAGCTGGTCTCACAAAAGGAAGTATTATCACAGAGTTTGACGGAACAAAGATTGATAGTATGGATACTTTGAAATCTCAGCTGGAATACTACAAAGCAGGCGAGACTGTAGATGTAACTGTTCAGGTACCGGAAAAGAATGGTGAATATAAAGAACAGACTGTACAGGTAACACTTGGTGAGGCAGCTAAGTAAGATAATCGGACTAAAAGATACATGGAATAAATGCAAAATTTATTTCCATGTATTTTTTTGACTGTTCAGACCCGGTTGAAAAATCAAAAAACATATGCTATTCTAAAATTAGTTCGAAAAATGGTGAGGAGGTATCTGAAAATGTACGAATTTGATGAATTAAAAACAGCAGACGCTGAAATAGCAGAAGCGATAACGAAAGAGATGGAAAGACAGAATTCTCATATTGAGCTGATTGCATCAGAAAACTGGGTGAGTCATGCGGTGATGGCAGCGATGGGAAGCCCTTTGACGAATAAATATGCAGAAGGGTATCCGGCTAAGCGTTATTATGGTGGTTGTGAGTGTGTAGATGTTGTTGAGAATCTTGCAATAGAACGTGCAAAAAAATTATTTGGATGTGATTATGCGAATGTACAGCCTCATTCAGGAGCGCAGGCAAACATGGCGGTATTTTTTGCAATGCTGATGCCGGGAGATAAAGTACTTGGCATGAATTTGGATCATGGCGGTCATCTGACACATGGATCACCGGTTAACATGTCCGGAAAATATTTTGATGTTGTGTTTTACGGGGTGAATGATGAAGGATTCATTGACTATGAAGATGTGAGACAGATTGCATTGAGAGAACAGCCGAAATTAATTGTGGCAGGTGCAAGCGCATATGCAAGAACTATCGACTTTAAAAAATTCCGGGAGATTGCAGATGAAGTAGGAGCGTATCTTATGGTGGATATGGCACACATTGCAGGACTTGTGGCTGCCGGACTGCATCCATCGCCAATTCCGTATGCAGATGTGGTGACGACCACTACTCATAAGACACTCAGAGGCCCTCGTGGAGGAATGATTTTATGTAATCAGGAGGCGGCAGATAAATTTAACTTTAACAAAGCCGTGTTCCCGGGAATTCAGGGAGGACCGCTCATGCATGTGATCGCTGGAAAAGCGGTATCCTTTAAAGAAGCATTGCAGCCGGAATTTAAGGCGTATCAGGAGCAAATCGTAAAAAATGCAAAGGCGCTCTGTGACGGATTAATGAGACGTGGGGTGAAAATTGTCTCAGGTGGAACGGACAATCATCTGATGCTTGTTGATTTAAGCGGAACAGATTTAAGCGGAAAAGAATTGGAAAAACGTTTGGACCGTGCACATATTACATGTAATAAAAATACGATTCCGAACGATCCAAGATCACCGTTTGTGACGAGCGGTGTTCGACTTGGAACTCCTGCAGTTACGACAAGAGGTATGGTCGAAACAGATATGGACAAGATTGCAGAGGCAATCGCACTTGTGATGGAAAGTGAAGAAAATATTGAAAAAGTAAAAGTAATGGTGGCGGAATTAACAGAAAAATATCCGTTGTCTTAGATGAGAGAAAAGCCTTGGAGATCCAGGGCTTTTTGTTGTATGCATGGGAAATTGCGTCCTATTTACATAACAAATGCTCTGTAAGAATCACATTTGCTTCAAAATATCCCTTGACAGATTGAGATAGATAGAATAATATATACACATACCCCCTATATGTATATTGAGAGGATTGAATGTTATGGTTACAGAAAAATATAATATATCAGGAATGACATGTGCGGCATGCAGCAGTGCGGTGGAGCGTGTCACAAGAAAGCTTGAGGGTGTCTCGGAGAGCAATGTGAATCTGACAACGGGAATTTTGACGATCACGTATGATGAGACAAAGATTACACAAAATGATGTAGTGACAAAGGTGGAACGTGCAGGTTTTGGGGCAGAACTGTATGTGGAGAAGAACAAAGAAGAAAAAGTGAAAGAGGAGGAAGCTTTAGAGCAGGACATCAAAAAGACAAAGCATAGATTGGTCACGAATGTACTGCTGGCAATTCCGTTGCTTTACATTTCCATGGGGCATATGGTTCCCTTCCCGATGCCTTTGCCGAACATTTTGGACATGCACCATAATCCGCTGAATTTTGCTTTGGCACAGCTGATTTTGACAACGATTATCTTATATAATGGAAAAAAATTCTATCTGGTAGGATTTAAAAGTTTGTTCCGCGGACATCCGAATATGGATTCCCTTGTTGCAATCGGAACAGGAAGTGCCTTTTTGTACAGCTTAGTTATGACGATTTCTATTCCGGGCAATGAAAATGCAGTACACAATCTGTACTATGAATCTGCGGCAATCGTTGTTACGCTTGTCATGGTAGGACAGTATATGGAAGGACGAAGCAAAGGAAAGACGTCAGAGGCAATTCGCAAGCTGATGGAGCTAGCGCCGGATACGGCAGTTGTGATACGAGACGGAGAACAGAAAGAGGTACCAGTGGAATCTGTCGCGCTTGGCGAACTGATCTTGATTAAGCCGGGGAGTCGTATTCCGCTGGATGGAATTGTGGTGGAAGGAAGTACCAGTGTGGATGAATCGATGCTCACAGGTGAGAGTATCCCGGTAGAGAAAGAAAAAGAAGATGAAGTAATCGGAGGAAGCGTAAACTATCAAGGTGCGATCACTGTAAAAGTAACTCATATTGGCGCAGACACGACACTCGCAAAAATTGTGAAGATGATGGAAGACGCACAGGGAAAGAAGGCTCCGATTTCCAAATTGGCAGATACTGTGGCAGGCTATTTTGTTCCGGCTGTTATGACGATTGCAGTTGTGGCAAGCATCATTTGGCTGCTGCTTGGACATGATATTACCTTTGTGCTGACAATTTTCGTATCTGTGCTCGTCATTGCATGCCCGTGTGCGCTTGGACTTGCAACTCCGACAGCGATCATGGTAGGAACCGGACTTGGGGCAAACCACGGTATTTTGATTAAGAGTGGGGAGGCACTGGAGATCAGCCATAAAGTTGACGCGGTTGTATTGGATAAGACGGGAACGATCACAGAGGGAAAACCGACTGTTATGCAAGTGATAAGCCACAGCGAAAGTGAGGAAAAATTACTTCAGATTGCAGCGTCCTGTGAACAAGTGTCAGAGCATCCGCTTGGAGCCGCGATTGTAAATGGTGCAAAAGATCGTGGAATAGAATTAGAAAAAGTGGTTGAGTTCCAAAGTATTACCGGACAGGGAATTGAAGCAATCATTGCCGGAAAGACTTATTATATAGGAAACAAAAAGCTTTGCGTGGAACAGAAGATCGATTTTTCCGAATATGAGGAGGAGGCGCTTCGGATTGCGGGAAAAGGACAGACGCCGATGTTTGTAGCTTCAGGCGGTAAAGTAATCGGGATTGTGAGTGTCGCAGATACTGTCAAAGAGACGAGTAAAGCGGCAATTCAAAAAATCAAAGAACTGGGGATTGAGGTACACATGCTGACAGGAGATAACCGTCTGACAGCAGAATATATAGGAGAAACAGTGGGGGTAAATCATGTGATTGCAGAAGTGCTGCCAAATGATAAAGCATCTGTTGTAGAAGTACTGCAAAAAGAAGGAAAATGTGTTATGATGGTAGGAGATGGAATCAATGATGCACCGGCGCTTGTACAGGCAGATGTCGGAGTTGCAATCGGAAGCGGAAGTGATATCGCATTGGATTCCAGTGATATTGTATTGATGAAGTCAAATCTGCAGGATGTATATAAAGCAATTCGGTTGAGCAAGGCAACGATCCGCAATATTAAACAGAATCTGTTTTGGGCATTTTTCTATAATGCATGCGGTCTTCCGCTGGCAGCCGGAGCGTTATATGCAATCAACGGAACGCTGTTGAATCCGATCTTTGCAGGGTTGGCGATGTCTCTTAGCTCAGTCTGTGTAGTTGGAAATGCTTTGAGACTTAAGACGACAAAGTTGGACTAGGGAGAATGAACATGGAAGAAAACAAATGCTGTGAAAGAACAAAACATCGTTCAGAAAAAGAGAAGAAAGACTTGATAACTCGCCTGAATCGAATCGAAGGTCAGGTCAGAGGGATTAAGAACATGGTGGAGGAAGAACGCTATTGCGTTGAGATTTTAAATCAGGTATCAGCAGTTCAATCCGCACTGAACAGTTTCAATAAAAAGTTGTTGGCAAGTCATATTCATTCGTGTGTAGTAGAAGACATACGAGACGGAAAAGATGAAGCGGTAGATGAACTGTGTGAGGTAATACAAAAATTAATGAAATAGTGGAGGAATTAGTATGACAATCATTAAAGCAGAAGATATGCACTGTGAAAAATGTGTAGAACGAATCACGAAGGCGATGACAGATGCAGGACTTGATTTTCAGGTAAGCCTTGCAGACAAGACAGTTTCCATTGATGGATGCGACAGTTGTGTGAAAAAAGCGCTGGAGATTTTAGATGATTTGGGATTCGAGGGAATCGTTCAGAAATAGGGATGTACAAAGGACAAGTATCAGGAACAAGCTGGTACTTGTCTTTTGCCAATATGGGGGATTGTATGAAAGAAAAATGGAAAATAGCAGTGGCATTTCTTGTACTGGGAGTATTTATTGTGGCAGGAAATTTGCGTGTGAGTGCAACAGAATCCGAAGACCTGTTCCTGAAGGATATTTTGGATGACAGTATGTATGTAAAAGCGATACTCGGAGGAGGGTATCTTGGCAAAACCATTTTGTATGATGTAGATGGAGAGAAGACAGTTGTATATCCAAATGACGGTGAACATAAGACGATTGTAAGAAATGGGGAAAAAGCGACTGTGTTTTATGGGAAATATCGAGGAAAAGATGAGCATAAGGACTATCGGGATTTATTTCCGGAACTGGATATTTCATTTTTTTATGATCCGGTGAAAGAATTAGGGCTAAAGATGAGTGAAATACAGGAACAGAATTATCAGATTGAAGTAACTAAGCAGGAACAGATAGAAAACTTCCTTGTTCCGTTATCTTTTGTGGGTGTGATTGACAATGAGATGTTTACGATTTCACAAATCGATATTTTGTTCGATGAGGCATGCCGCCCGATTGAGATACGGTTTCATATCACATCGGATGTAGCGCGGCAGGATCGGATTACCTATTTAGAACAGCAGCTGAATCAAAAGTTTGAATATACAACAAGAGAAGTTGTAGAGAATGCTTTTTCTGATGTGGAAGACGAAATTGCACAGATCAAACCGTTTGAGGAAGTTGAAGTAATTGACTATATTGATGAACTGTCAAATGTGGTCAAAGTGACAGATAAGCATTTTCTGCTTGTTCTACAGGCGCAGACAGAAGAGCTGGCGGATCGTGCGGGGTGGGACAAAAGAGCTGTGTTTGCATATCTGGAGGCGGTCGATAATAAGTTCGGACAGTTTGCCAAGGGATATGAAGGGGAACAGATTACACAGGAGGAGTATCTAGAGCAGTTGGACAGAGTGTACAAATCGGCACATTTGGTCGGCTCAGATGTCTATACCTATATGTTTGAGTCCAGTGAGCTTAAAGCAAAGAAGAAAGCGTTGCTTGTCATAGAGCAGATGGGTGGATATCTGGATGAGAACGGGATGTTACAATTGAAAGACGGAGATGAATTTTACCTGAGTATGGAACCACATTCTATTTTTCTGGAGGATTATGCCCAATGTGTCCGAGATGCTTATCAGAAGAAAAACAAAACGTATAAGCGGTTGGATGATCCGATGATTCACCAATTCCGTATGTATATAGATAAACATAATATAGAATATGTGCGCAATAACTTTGACGGGAAGACGGACTATGAGAAATTGAAAAATTATGCGGCGGAGTTTGAGTTCTCTTTGTATTATGGAGAACCCTCCAGACATCACAATAAAATTCAAAAAGACAGTACATTTGACGGACAAAAGTACGATAAAATTCTGACGCCGAACAGGCTGTCAGAGTTTATCATCAATGTGGAGACGGGAGAATTTGTGACAGAGTGGGACGTGCTGAAAACGAAAGATACACAGAATGTGATGAGCAAAGATTCTTCCTATAAAAAAGAGAAAGAAAGTTCCCAAAAAAAGGTGGTGGATACGGAATCTTTCAATTATGCTCCGGCGGACTATGTGGAGGCACATCAGATGCTTGATGTACTGCCGGCATCGCCTGCTAAGGAGAAAAAGCTTTATTTGGAAAATGATTTGAAGAAACTGTTGAAAAAAACATGGAAAAGTCCAGAGAAGAAAATTTACCGGGAAAAATACAGGAAACCAAGTGATTATTTAAAATAGAGGAGAAAAAGGATGAGAAAAAGAAATAAAGTGCTATTTGGGATTGCAAGCTGTCTGTTTTTGACTGCATGTGCAAAAGAGGTAGATGGTGCGGAAAAAATCAATGATATTTTAAAACAGCAGCCATACGTAGATGTTCAGCTTGGGGAGGAATATCATCAAAGTGAGGTGAAATTTTCTACGGAGGAAGACAAGGCGGTCGTGCCAAAAGATGCTGAGTGGGGAAGAGCAGAGTACCGTGAAAAAAAAGAAGCCGGGATATATTATGGAGAAGGGGAAGGTGGAGAAATCTTTGAGACAGATTCGGAAATCACACCGGAGCTTTATATGGATGCTTATTTTGAGTCTATTCAGAATCTGAATCTGACGGCCGCCCAGGTACAAAAGGAAGAATATGTGATTCAGGTAACAGAAAATAAAAAACTGGAATTATTTGAAGAAGAATTACGGATGCTCACCGGAATCATCATGAAAGACCATTATGAATTGACGGGGGTAGAAATTACATTTGACAAACAATGCAGACCGGTACAAAAAAATTTCCAACTGCAGGATATTGATGAAGATGAACTAAAAAAAGGAACAATTGAAAGTGAGGACTATGTGCAAAAGTTTTCATATGAGACAGGACAGAGGAAGTTTGACAGGACAATCAAGAAAGTGAAGAAAGAAATCAACGAAGAATAGAAGAACCAATTTCAGCAGCATACATACAATATACTATAAGTATTCAAGAAAGGGAAAAATATGTATGCAAAATTATCGCGATAATATCATGCAATACCGGGCGAACAGACAAATGGCTCCGTGCTGCGAAAAAAATGATGCATTAGAGGGAATGCCTCTGGCGATGGCATATGTGCCATGGCAGATGTGGAGAAAGCTTTATGATGCAGAAAAAGGGTTCTCCTGTGGAACGATTTTCGAGGAATTGAATAAACCATTTCGAGGGATGGGAGGGTGTCAGAGATGATGGCAAAACCTTGTAGAAAAGATTTACTGCAATGGATCAATGTGGTGAGCTTTGCGGTAGATGATGTGAAATTATTTTTGGATACCCATCCGTGTGACCAGAATGCGCTTGCGTATTTTCAGGAATACAGCAGGATGCGAAATGAGGCGTTAAAAGAGTATGCGAAATACTACGGACCGCTTACGATTGACACGGCGGCGGAATCCTGCGCAGACAGATGGAACTGGATCAACGAGCCATGGCCATGGCAGGAAGGGGGATGTTAATCGATGTGGAATTATGAGAAACGATTGCAGTATCCGGTAAAAATTACGCAGACAAATCCAAAGATTGCTCAGGTGATCATTACGCAATTCGGAGGACGAAAATGCAATAACCTATAACATCTCGCAAAGCCTTTATTTTCAAGACTTACGAGATGTAAAGAGTAAAAATCATCTTCCCGTTTTTCTTGTCATAGACAATGTCTTCCACTAAGCTGCGCATAAAAAACCCTTTTGTTTCGTAGTCTACAGTATCGTCTCTGATAACATCGTAAACAGTGCGGACTTTATTCAATATATCTTCTTTTGACGGGATAGCGACAGAAGTAGTATTGGTTTCAAGTGCCATTAGTTGCTGTTCTAAATCTATACGGACTGCTTTTAACCGCTTCTTATTTTCTTTATATTCTTCTAAAGTATCCACTTCGTTTTCATATGCGAGTTTAATACGCTCCTCTCGTGTGGATAACTTCTTCAATTCCTCTTCCAAGTGCGCACGCTTATCCGTTTGTTGAGGGGAAGCAGGTGCATGATACCGGTATTCGAATTCCATTCCATCAAGTATCTTTTCAAAGTACTCGTAGACAGCAGCAGTTGCTTTCGAAGCGCTTAGAGAACATGATTCTTTATGTAAGCCCTTAGAATATTTGTAACACTGGAATCCGGGAGAATGAGGGTTACCACCATTCCAAGCAAGTGTAGCACCACAGTAGCCACATTTAATCAGACCGGACAGCCAATGCTTGCATGAAGAAATGTCTCTTCGGCGCGCCGGTTTAAAGTTTTTGCGAATCTTTTCCATACGTTTTTCAAATTGCTCTTTCGGCAAACGTGCTTCATGCGGTCCTATAAAAGAAATATCATTCCACTTTACAAGACCGTAATAAAAGGGATTTTCTAATATTCTCTTTACAGAGCGGGATTCGAAAGGATTCCCTCGTTGTGTTAAATATCCCATTTCGTTTAAGTTGCGTGCAATCTTTGTGCAATCTATGTTATACTGATCAAACTGTTCAAAGATGTAGTCAACGATTTTATACTTTTCTTCATCGATCGTAAACGGAGTTCCATGACCTGCAGCTTTATACCCTAAAGGGGGCGCGGTCTGATAACCTTCTTTAAGTGCTTTTTCTGTCATACCTCGCAAGACTTCGCCGGATAATCGAATAGAATAGTATTCATCCATCCATTCGATGATACGCTCGATCAGACTACCAAAAGGACCATCTATGATTGGTTCAGAAATACTTACAACGTCAACGTTATGCTGCTTTCGCAGAAGAGATTTATAAACAATCGATTCCTCTTGATTACGTGCGAATCGACTAAACTTCCAAACAAGAATCAGATCAACCGGATGCTCCTTTGATTTTGCCATACCAATCATTTTCTGAAATTCAGGGCGCTTGTCAGCTCTTCGACCGGAAATACCGTGTTCAAAGAATGTATCCAAAATGATAATGTTGTTTTGCTTTGCGTAGTCCTTAAGAAGACGTTCTTGACTTTCAGGAGAAAGCTCGTCTTGCTTCCCTGTTGACACACGAATGTATCCATAAGCATATTTTAATTCTTCCAATTATATCACTCCTTCGTAAATTATATTAAAAAAATGTATAAAAATAACACCCAACGAAAATATGTTCCGTTGACGGGTGTCTCCGAAGATGATACAATATATTTGTTCAGAATTACTGTACATCTTCGGGTGTATAGAGACCGTTCCTGTTGACGCAGGGGCGGTTTTTATTTTATTTGACTTTCCAACTATATCCGCAGTGTTGGCATACGGCAATAGTTTTGTTAAAGGTTTTGCGCCCGTGTATATTTAGCCCTCCACGCTTTTTGCCACCAAATAAGAGAGATGTCCACCAACCAATTAAAAGCCAGTAAACAAAGTGAAAAATCCAAAGACCGAACAGCCAATATAAGCATCCCTTACTCTTTTTAGGTTCTTTGATAACAACGGTATTGGTTCCAACACCAATACTAGAAGACTGCTCCCTTTGGATAATAACATTTTCGCTATTACATTTTGGACAATTCATATATTCCTCCTCCTTAGCTCACATCTTTAGGGCAACCAACCCTTTATATATAAACGCCGTAGCGGTTATATTATTTTTATAACAACTGAGTTCTGTATGAAGTAAATTACACAATAAATTACTCTTTGTTGGAATTCAAGAGTTTGATTTTTTCACCAGTATCATAAAGAATTTCATTCAATTTAAAGATAGGATTACGTTTAAAGTAATTGAAGGCGCTTTCAGTAGCACGTTCTATCAATTCATTACACTCAGAAGCATCAGAAGAAATTTCCAACAACTGTTTTATGACTTCTAAATCATTCTTAAGAACTTCCTGTTTCATTGTTTTGATTTCTAACAGCGCCTTTCTGTATTCAACATATTTTTTAAAACAAAAATCAATAAATTTTATTATTGCCACGATGGAAATCGTTGTTCCTGTTATCACAATCACTAATGATCCTGTTTCGATTTTGCGAATATAATAACGGTCACTCACATCTGCATTTTTTATTCGCCCAATGAGTTCAACTATATTTCCGAATTCCGAAATACTAGAAGTTATGTCTTCAAAGGAGTCAGATTTTGTGCTAGATCCTATTGAAATGTCACTATAATCGGTAGAATCTTGTATATGTTCAGGGAGCGATTCTAATAACAGAGTACCGGCTGTATTGAATTGTGAATAAAGATTTACTAATGTATGATAATCTTTTATAGTAGTTTGTAAAGGTTCTATTAAGTCTGTAAGTAATTCTTCAGTCTTCATACCTTGTAATTGCGCTTTTATAATTGAGTTCGTGGCACTAATTGATTTTTGTGAGTTTTCAATAAAATCATTTATTAGAAACTGCAACTCTTTATTTTTATAATCATGTGTTTTTAATATCCTTAAAGAGCCATAAAATTCATAACTTAAGGTTATTAATGTTGTTATTTGATTAAAAGCAGAGGATATTCCAGAGGCTAATTCACTGACAAGAGCATTTCTGTATGTGTCTGAGCTAGAATTAGCTTTAAAATATTTTGATGTAGCACTTGATATTTTTGAAAAATATTGTGTGATTAATACATCAGCTTGTTGAAAGTAATCGTTGCATGGTTTCAGGGTATCGTAAACAAATTCATATTCTTCAATAATGTCGTTTAATATCATATGTACCTCCTAAAATTTTCTTCTTAATTCAACTACTTTTCCAACAATCTTAACAGGCTTTTCGGTTATTTCTTTATTTGAAAAATCGAATGGGGCATAGGATGGATTATTGGAAATTAGTTCGATTCCATCTTTATATTTACGAAGTCTTTTGCAAGTAGCTTCATCACCGTTGATTGTTGCGATAACAGTATCTCCATTTTCGGCATCATCCTGTAAGCGAACAATTACTATATCGCCATCACAAATCGTAGGGGTCATGCTGTCGCCTTTTATCTTTAATCCGAAAAACTCACCAGTTTTCGCAAGCTCTTCTGTAATTTCTTCTGTATCGATAATATCTTCGATGGCGTCTATGGGAATTCCTGCTGCTACGTGACCGAGAACATTAATAACGACACCCTTCTTTTTATTGAGTGCAGTAGCTTCATCCACATTGTCAATCCACCCCATAAGTTCACGTGAGGTTGTCCCTAACGCCGAGGCAAATAGATCTATTTTAGATTGTTGTAAATCAACCAGTCCTTTTTCTATTTTTGTAATAGAAGAACGGTCTGTGTAACCAGTGAGCTTAGCAAGTGCTTCTTGCGATAGACCATTTTCTTCTCTTAATTTTTTTATATTTTTGTATAATTCAAGCATTTAAACACCGCCTTTCGTTAACTTTATAATATCATATCTGTGAAGAAAATTCAACAAATATGTTAAAAAGTGTTGACACAAATTCACGTAGATGATATAGTGAATATAAATCAACAAGGAGGTGCGAAATGACAGATGTAATAGCATTAAAAACGTGCATAGAGGAATCTGGAATGACGGTGACATATGTTGCTGAAAAATCAGGAATATTACGAGAAACATTGTATAATCGTATGAAAACTGGTGATTTTAAAGTTTCAGAGATCTGTGCACTTTCAAAAACATTAAAACTTTCAAGGGAAGAAAGAGACGCTATTTTTTTTGCAACTGATAGTGAATTAAATTCACTATAAGCTGAAAATATTATATAAGGAGATGCGGAGAATGAATTTTACTTATGAAGAGTTAGTTTGTTTAAATGAGATGATAAGCGTTGCATTAATGAGCGGTAAAGTTGAGTTCGATGAAGTTTCGGAATCAGTTCACAAGAAAGTTACTAATGAAATTGTAAGAAGGAATGAAAAGCAGTTCATTACTTCGGAGTAAGCATTGAGTATTTCTTAGAGTAGCAGTAAAAAAGCAGTATAGGAGATTTTGATGGACAACGCAACAAGTACAAACAGCGGTACATACATTTAAGAGAGGTGATATAAATGCAAAAAATAGAAATAGTCTGCATGGTGCGAGTAAATGGTGAAAAGGTACCGCAGGAAAGCATTCCGAGGGAAGAGTTTAACAAAATGCTGGAGAAAAAAATTGATGAAACTATGCAGAATCTATGTTTCGAAAGGATAAGAACCGCTTAGGCGGTAAAGGAGGTGAGGACAAGCATGCTTGAAAAATACCTGGAATTACTCGAACACAACCTGAACTGGGTAAAACGACAGATCAGAGAAGACGAACGTATGAAGGACTTAAGGTTCGCAAGAGAGATATGTAATTCGCATAAATACAGGGTTGTAGGAGCATTGGAATTAATGCTGGATATGAAGGAAATTACATGGGAAAAAGAACATGAAGAAAGAGAAAAAGTGGACGAGCTGTTTAGGCTTGAAAATCTGCTTGAAGAAATTGAGAAAGAGGGAAAGAAATGAACTGGAACAGAAGAAAAGCACTCCCTGATTGGGAGAAGCGTAGAATCCGTAACAGACATAAGAAATATTTGCGTAAGGAAAAGAGAACAGCTTGCGTAATGGCTCTTTTGGTACTGGCGATAATTGTCGTCGGGATTGTAGGGCAGATAATTTTGGGAGGTGTGTAAATGAACGAGATTAAGGTGATGCAGTTTGAGCGGTCGGATGTCTTGCGACAGAGAAGACTGGAAAACCAGTTATTTAAGAAAGAAATCCGCGACGAGATAATTTTTCGGCGGGTGATGATCGGCGCATGCATGGTCGGCTTGACTATCATCGGCTTTGTAGTAGGGCAAATTGTAGCAGCATCGATGTTGCTACCATAGAAAAAGCGCCCTTAAAAGGTCGGCAAACCTTCGGGCGCTAGTCCAAAAACACAAATTAAGTATAAGAAAAGACAAAGAAAAAGTCAATGCCGGAAAGGAGAAAATATGGAGAATCCGGTTAAGATAGTCAGATATTCGCAGGCAATCAAATTTCCAAGTGGAAATGTAACGAATGTACAAGCGATGTTTGGGACCAGGGAAGAGGTTCAGAAAAAGGCAGAACAGATAGCACGAAAATATGGCGTAGAAGTAAAAATGGTAGATTGACAAAAGAAAAAAGCTGACATCTGCAAATGCCAGCCGGTTCACAAAGAACACTAATTTCAATACCTGAAATTATAATATCATTGTGAACTGGAAAAGTCAAGGAAAACGGGGGATTTTGAACCCGTTTTCGACTTGATAAGAATATTAAAGTTAGGACATGATGAATTATGATAAACAGGAAGAAAAGGGAATTTAGAGGCGGAGAAATCATCGATATAGAAGAAAATCATGACGGCAGATACGGGGCACCTGGTAAGCGAAGAGAAAAGAAAGAAAAACCGACAAAGGAACAGATGCAGAAGGTAAATGCGCTGAATAAGATGAAACGGTGTCGGTGGAGGATGCTGGAATATATAAGACCGGGTGACGTCTTTGCTACATGGACCTACGAAGTGAGAAATAGACCGGAGGATATGAAAGCAGCACTGAAAGATTTTCAGGATGCGATGAAGACGGTCAGGAAAGAATTTAAAAAGCGTGGATATGAGTGTTTTTGGTTTCGCAATATTGAACAGGGAACGCGCGGAGCGTGGCACATCCACGTTGTGATGAATGAATGCGGAGACACGGCGGGCATTTTGCAGAGAGCTTGGAAAAAAGGCGGAACGTGGTCGATAGAAATCCGGAACAGTCAGTATTACGACGAAGACTTTACGAAACTCGCCAGCTACATGACAAAAGATGAATATACAACAGAAACGAAAGCGGATGGAGCGAGAGGAAAGCCAAGGCTAAGTCGGGCAAGTTACAACATCAGCAAAAATATGCCACTTCCGGAACCAAAGGTAGACAAGCTGATCAGGTGGAAGAAAGAACCAAAATCGCAGAAAGGATATTACATAGCATCTGTTTACGAGGGAATCAATCCAGTAACGGGATACCGGTATAGAAGATACACCATGATCAGGCTAAATAGGAGGATTTAAAAATGTTTGAAGTAAAAATATACATAGAAACCTCTTTAAAAGGTCCGCTTCGGGCAGGAGAGGGAGAAGGCTGGTATGCAGCAGTAGTCGAATATCGAAAGAAAGACGGAGAAATCGAGACGAGAGAAGATTTTGTCCGTGAGGAAAAGACGACATATCACAAGTCGGTACTATGCGCTTTCCTAAAATCGTTGAAAAGACTGAATAAGGAGTGTGTCCTTGAGGTGCATACAGATTCTACATTTTTAAACAATAATTGTAAAAATGGCAACTTGGAAATGTGGAAAACTAACGGTTGGAAGACGATTAAAGGGGAAAATGTAGCGCACAAGGAGCTTTGGCAGCAGATTTCTGCAGAACTGGACAAGCATAAAGTGGAGTTTGTCTGGGAACGTCGTAACGAATACAGCAAATGGATGATGGAACAGGCAAAAATAAGACTAAAAAGTCCGACAAACGCCGAAAAGTCCGAAATCGGAGGGCAATCGCATGGGTAGAAAATGGACAGAAAAAGAACGCAAGTACGTGAAAGAAAATTGGGGAAAAATCCCAACACAGGTCATGGCAATGAAAATTGATCGCACAGAAAGTGCGATCAAGAGTATGGCGTGGAGCGTAACGAGTTCGGAGGTAGAAGAGAAGAGAAAAAGCTACGAAGAACAACGGCGCAACGCTGCAAAAAAACGACAACGGTGTAAGACATGCATCTACAGAGCTTATCAAGGAAGAGGCTGTGACTATATCCTGATCACAGGTGAAAGGCGCGGATGCAAACCGGAAAACTGTGATAAGTACACAAAAGGCAAGAAAAAGAGAATGGCAAATGAGCCAGCATGGCAAGGGAGGTAAACATGGCAAAGAAAATAGATACAAGCTATCAAGCGAGAATGGACGGCATGATATACGCATTAAGACTGGTAGAAAAAGAGGGAATAGAAGCATTAAAGAAAGACATCAAATTTCGAGGTGCGAATTTTGTCCCGCTGGAAATCAACCGAGAAACAATGGTGGAGATCTATGGAATGTTAGCGGCACGAATTACACAGACAATGCTAACAATGGTGCTGGCAACACTAAGAGATTCCAAAGGTTGGGGCGAAAAACGCCTAAAGGATTTTAAAGAGATGTTTGAAAAAAAGTGCATCGAAGTAGATGCCTTAGATCCAAACGGGGAACATTACGCGCGTATTTCCGACTATGCAAAGCTACTGGAAGAAGAATGTGGAATCAAGATGGACCTGGAAACGATTTTAAAGGTGCAGCAGGACACAGACAAGACAGATAAGAGGTTAGAGCGTGAATAAGATAGACTATGGAGCGTTTGCCTTTCCGAAAGCAAGCTGGAAACAAGAAATAGTGGCTAAGCCAAAAGGCAGACATGGCAGCAGTAAGAAACGTAAAAAGCACAGAAAAAGTATCATGCATCCGAAAGGAAGTGGTTATTGCTATCTATGCGCCGCACTGCATAACGACTATACATACAAGCCTACCCAAGAACACCACGTTATGTTCGGATCCGGCCAGCGTGAGCTGAGTGAGGAATATGGTCTGACAGTGCAACTGTGCCTGGATCATCATAAAGAAGGACCGGAAGCAGCACACAATAACCAAGTGATTAGGGAATTGCTGTGCAGAGACGCACAGGAGGCATTTATGATGGAGTATCCGGATTTGAACTGGATGCAGATTTTTAAAAAGAATTATTCGGAGGCACCAACTCTGTAAAGGGTTGATATATATCACAAAATTGTCAATACCTACTAGCTGAATGGCTGGGAGGAAAGGAGGTACCATGGCACTATACAGAAAATTTGTCCGAAGAGGAACGATAACAAATAAACTAACTCAAACTTCCCACACCAATAAGGTGTGATTAACCTTGAAAATTCAATATTTCA
>OAWV01000435.1_pt1 | contig 33909 bp, 23 predicted proteins | sample 1495551 | NCBI WGS metagenome assembly OAWV01 (sample SAMEA2580245, study PRJEB22360) | human gut metagenome | biome: human gut; feature: human-associated habitat; material: faeces | place: Denmark | collected 2008/2010 | reverse complement strand
CGTTGAAAAAGAATTGCTGAAACAGCGCCGGGTCATTCTGGGCGGGTTCTCAATGGGCGGTGTCATCGCCAGCTGGATCGCGTCAATGCTTCCAGTGGAGAAGCTGATTCTGATCGCACCGGCCTTCGATCTGATCAATCTGAAGAATACCGGCAATATTCTGACCTCGCTGATCACTCACTTCACCCATCTGGAATCACCGCAGGAAATCGCCAATTTTAATGGTCTGCCGGCAAACTTTTTTCAGACGCTGATCGACGTTGTCGTCCAGTTTCGGCCTTATGCTTCCCGCTTATCCTGTCCCGTGCTCTTGATTCATGGTTCCCAAGACGGCATCGTTTCACCGCAAAGCTCAAAGATTGCCTTCTCCCGCATGCCTTCCGCTCAAAAACAGATGTTTGTGATTGAAAACGGACATCATGTCATGTTTGAAGATGAAGGTGTCTGTCCGGAAGTTCTGGCCTTGATCCAATTGTATCTGAACGATCAGATCGTCATCCGGAATGAGGAAATCTTGGAAGAACAACCACCCCAAGAAGAAAAAGCAGAATAAACCTGAAATCTGATCATTCAAACGTGAGCGTCGTCTTCGTTTGCTGAAATCAGATTTTTTTCTGTTTTAATTTATTGCGAAATTATTACAATTTAATGACAAATTTCACACAATCTTCATAAATTTAAACTATACTTTTTTTCATGAGGTGAATGGAAATGAAATTTGATCGATCTTTTTGGCTGCGGATTCTGCCCTGGGGACTGTTTGGCGCGGCCTTGATTTTCTTGGCTGTTCAGGGTTTTTCCCCGGAAGAAGCAGCTGGCTGTGCCGTAAGCATCAGTGCCGACGGCACTCATATCGGAGATTTGCTGACGACCAGCGATTTGGAAATTCAGATCAACGGTTTGCCACTAAATGTGGATCTTTCCGAAACGGCGCCGTTAGTTGCACCGTTGTCCTTGAGCCGGGAAACGACCAATATTCTGACCTGGACTTCCAGTGACAGAAATCTGCAGATCAGCTGGAATGGTCAGAAGCTGACCTCCCCCGCCGCGATTGAAGTGGAAACCCTCAGTCCGCAGCAATCCTCCGTTCTCACGATCCGCAAAGGCGATTGTCAGCGTAATGTCACCGTGCAGCTGCTTCCGGACAGTTTCCCGACAGTGCAGTTTACGGGTCACAGCACAAGTGCCGGTGATTATTATGGGGATCTGATGAATGATGACGGGGATTCTTATATCTTTAAAATGGATAACGATGGACAGCTGTTGTATTACTACCGCGGTTTTTATAATAAGAGCGGTTCAGTAATGAATTTCCAAAAGCATGAATTAGACGGTGTCGTCACTTATTCCTTCTTTGAACCTTCGGCCGATATTTCCGATCATTTATTGTATATGGGCGTACAGTATGGTCACATCAATCTTCTCGATGATCAGTATCAGCTGATTCAACAGATAGAACTTTTGCCTTCTGAACATCTGCCCGCAGGCGGGATGTGTGAGAACCACGAGTTTTTGATGCTCGGTGAAAACCATTATCTGCTTACCGGTTCTGTTGATCAGAACCTATGGGTTTCCAGTGAACAGCGTTATGTTCGGGTAAAAGCAGCCTTGATCCAGGAAATTCTAAACGGTAAGGTCATCTTTGAATGGTGCAGCAGCGATCATCCGGCCTTGTTGAGACAGTCGGTAGAAAACAATGATTATACCAATACCAATGATACCTATTATGCTGCGGATTATGCGCATATCAACAGTCTGTGCGTAGATCCGAATGACGGCAATCTGATCGTCTCCTTCCGCAATCTGGATGAGGTCTTAAAGATTGACCGGCAAAGCGGACAGATTCTCTGGACATTAGGCGGGCTGGGTGATGATTTCGGGTTGGAGGAAGAGCAGCTTTTCTCCCGCCAGCATTATGCCAAGCTGACGGATGAGGGAACTTTGCTTCTGTTTGATAATGGCAATGCCCAGGAACAAACGCGGATTCTGGAATTTCAGTTAAATGAGAAAAATCAATCGGTGATCACATGGAAGGAAATGATGGTCGATGGAAAATATTCCTTTGCGACCGGCTCGGTGATGAAAACCGAAGCTAACACCTACGTCATCGGCTGGGGCACGGGCAGCGTACATTCGCTGATGAGTGAGATTGACTTTGACACCCGCGAAGTTGTGGCGGAGATGATTCCGGCCTATGGTCAATACAGCTACCGTGTGGTGAAGTTCCAGTAATGGATTGAGATAAGCAAAACAGAAAAGACGGGAATGCGTTGCCGGAAGGAGATTCCGGAACTGATTCCCGTCTTTTTGATGTGATCATGATCTAATTTTGAGATGGAGCTTCGATTCCATCAGGCTCAGAAACAGCGTCTTCAGCCGGCGGATAGGCTTCCAGCAGCCGCTGCAGTTCCTTTTCCGTCAGCGGGGTGGCTGAGCCATGACGAACGTCTTCATTGGGCAAAGTATACTCCGACTCATCCAGCCAGCGCAGATCGCTGTTCTCTCCCAGCGTTGAAAACTGAGCGACATGGAAGGTTCCGTATGGATAATAGTCCTCATACAGGTAGAAGGAATTTTCTCCATTCACCGGGAACACAAACGGGCCTTCCATAAAGCGCAGCGGAAACAGGAATTCCTGATCATAGGCTTCACCGAACAGATTGGATAACGCCTCTGTGGAAGCGTAATAAATCGTCTGCGCAGCTTTGCGTTCATCTTTGTAAAACAGCCAGTACTTTCCCTGCGTCTGCAGGACGGTTCCGTCGATCACCGTATAGCCCGGCTTAAAGAAATTGCCCGGATAACTGTAATGCTCGAAATCCTTCGTCGCGACATAATACAAGGCGCTCTCATCCTTTTCCGTCGGATCTGAGAAATAGATGTAATACAAGTCCTGTTCGGGATCATAGCTCATTTCTGGCGCCCAAGCCCGGGTTCCGCTCATCTTAAGGAATGGATCCCATAATGAAACGGAAACAAGCTGATGATCGGTAAATGTCACCAGATCAGTACTGCGCCAAAGATAAATATCCGGATTGTCAAAGCCTTCGGTAGCCAGTACCACAAAATCACCGGATTTATCCCGTCCGATAAACGGATCACGGATGCGGCCGTTACCCAGTTCGGACGTCAGCACAGGCTGGCCTTGATTGAGATCTGTCCAATGCAGGCCATCGCGGCTGTAAGCCAGTTTGCCGCGCTCCTCGCCCAGCTCTCCATTAAAGTAGGAAAGCACGTAGCCGGTAAATTCATCCAGCACCACAACGTCGCGCTCGATCGTTTCGCTGAGTTGTTCCTGACGGAGGGTTACCCGCAGCCTAGCCTTCACTTTCTCGGCTGCCTCTGTTTTGACGATCCGATTCTCCTGCAGCTCGATTCCGCCGCTCAGCACCGTCCATTCCAGTTCGGATCCGTTGGCCGCCGAGGCCGGCAGCACATCATTCTCGTTCATCAAGGTCTGAAAGTCGTTATTGACTGCGATTTGATCACGCTTTAACCGTGTTTTCGGGGAATCCGCGAGTACCTGGAAAACAAAATCCTTGGTAAAGGTCTGACCCTGATGCTCCACATGGGCGGTGATCGTCACGGTCTGATCCCCCTGAGCCGTTGTCGGTTGGGTCAGTTTGCCCTGATCCGTAATGATTTCCGGCTTATCGCTGGTCCAGCTGAAATACAAATCCCGATACGGATTTTCACCAAACCAGAGATTACCTGTTAAATCATCCATATTGCTGAAATGGAAGGTATCCAGTACGGCTTTGGGATAAAACCGATCGAATTCAGCGGCCACTTCCTCCGCCGTCCAAGCTTGATTGATAATCTGAAAATCCTGGAATGCCCCTTCCGCCTGCGGATCATTGTAAATCAGACTCTTGCCCAAGATCAGCTCCTCACTTCGCAGCTGCTTGACCTGTTTGGCAACATGGCCGGATGCAGTTTGCTGGCCATTAAGATATAAGGTCACCGTATTGCCTTCCTGCGTCAGTACGATGTGATTATAAATCCCGGTTTCCACCGTTGCTTCTTGATCTGAAATGACCCGGTAGGCTTTGTTTCCGGATTGGATGGAATAGTTCAGCCCGCAGCGCTCTCCGGTTGGATTGCCGGAGGTCGCCAGCTGCATCACATGCCGGTCATCCCGTCCCATCGAAAGCAGGGTTGTCCATTCAAAATTGGCCTCCGGTTTAAACCAGAAGGAGATCGTAAAACTCTTGGAATTACGCAAAATCTTGGACTGCATGCGATGTTCGGTATCTTTGTCAAGACGATAGGCCTGAGCGTCAATGCCTTCCTCACTGAATAAAGCCGAATCCTTGGGGGCATAGGTTTCCATTTGATCCTGAATCAACGTCGTGCGGCAGCCGCATAACAATCCCGCAAGCAGACAAAAGCCGCACAGCCACTGAATGATTTTTTTCATGCCTGCACCTCTTTATTCTGATTCATCTTGTGCCGGATTAAACGCCATCCGCGCTGAATCAGCTTGCGGAAGGAAGCATAGGAGAACCAGTAAACAATCGTAAACACCACAAACACAATCATGCCCAAAATGACACAGCCGATCAGAAAATGCAAGGTTGACGAGGTGACAAACGCCTGCTGCGTCTGCCAACCCGCATAGGCCGCCGCTCCGATCAAGACCGCCACGGCCAAGCGGGAGAACACCATCTTATAGTAACGCAGCGGATTTAACCGGAATACTTTTTTATAAACCAAGACCGGATTATAGAGGAAATCCACGGTCCAGTTCGTCAGCATCGTCGCGGCCAAGACCCCCGCAATGCCTAAAGGCTGAATCAAAACGATGGACAGCACAACCTTGGAAATGGCCAACAGATAAGCGTTGTTTTTGGCATCCTTAAACAGGCCGTTGGCATCGCGGCAGATGATGATCGGCTCACGCATCGTCATGTAGAAAATATTGACCGCAAATAAGAAGGCGATCAGGAGGGTCACCGAATATTCAGGACGCATTTTCATCCAGATCAGCACGAACCGCCCGATCACCACAAAGATGCAGACCCCGATGATCGAAGCGATGTAAACCGCAAAGTTGAAAAACTCAGTAAACACGCTGTAGGAATCCGCACCGGAGTCATTGAACAGATTGCCGAAGCTGTTGATCGGCGAGGTGATCGCGGAATTGATGATCTTCGATACCGATTCCGTCAGATAACTGTAAGATCCGTACACGCTGGTCATCGTGTAGCCCATGAAAAAGGTGATGACCAGATTATCGGTATTGTTGGTAGCCAGCGTCGATAAACGCTGAATAATCGTATATTTTGCGTTCTTCTGAAAAGCGTCATCATACGCCAGCTGCTTGTTTTCCTTCAGCCACGGATAATTTTTCAAGGCAATCCGGCGGGCGATGAAGTTGGCGATGAACACCTGCAGCCCTTCGATGAGGAAGATATAGACATACGGCAGCTTCATCAGGATGACCCCCACCATCAAGACCATCCGCAAAATCGCAATCGTCTGAATCCAGATGTTGATTTTGTACTCCTTTTGATCGGCGATGATGACAAAATTCGGTCCCATCAAAAAGTAAGACAAACCAAAAGGAACACAAAGGATCAAAAACATCGTGACCGTTTCGCCATATCCCAATGGAGACTGGGCAAACATCGGAAATAACAGCGCCGTCAGCGCGCCGACGATCAGTACCGCCATGCCGGTGAAGCGGAATACCTTGACCGCACCGTTATAAATCGACAGCACTTTGCCGCGGTCATCCTCGGCCAGCGGCTTAAACAACAACTGACGGAAAGCCAGCGAATAGCTCAGCTCAAAGACGTTCAGAAAAGTGATCACATTCATGATCGTCAGCTGCAGGCCGTTGAGGTCGCTGCCATACAGATCGATGAACATCCGCACCTTGATAAATCCGAAAATCGGAAGAGCCACGCTGGTGATCAGACTCACCAAAAAATTGTAAAATGAATATCTTGTACGCATAAGCTCCTCCTTTCTTAATGAATCACTCGCTTATAAAGCGGCAGCGTCAGACTGCCGAAGGTTTTTAAAAACAACTGATCTTTCCATCCCAGATATCGGATGTACGGATTCTTTTTCCAGTGGGGATAGAACTGCTGCATGACGGTATCGCTCATCGTTTTCAATTCTTTGGTTAACGGTGAGCGCAGAAAGCGGAACATGCCGTACAGCCGCAGATGCTCAATATGTAAATATTCCAGTTCATCGTGATATTGTTCGCTGCATCCCATCGCCGCGAACTGATCGCGAACCTGCTTCATCACGGGAAAGATTTCCTTCAGCCGCGCGCTTTGGGTCACCGACATGATCGAGCCTTCCCGCTGGCGGTAATGAATCCGCGCGGCATGCTGAATCCCAATCTTTTGACATTGGGCGAAAATCGGCATTGTCACCGGGATATCCTCATACCAGGTCCCGATTGGATAACGAAACTGCTGCTTCGTGAAGAAATCGGCGCGGTAGAGTTTGTTCCACGCAAACATCGGCGACAGAAAGGCTTGTTTGATCGGACTTTCAAAGGCATGCGGATTCAGTCCCGGCATGATCCAGGACGGCTGTCCGTTTTCATAAAAGTATTCGATGTCGCTGACCACTACATCCGCGCCCTGTTTCATCACTTCTGCCATTTGGGCATAATAATCCGGATCAGCCCAGTCGTCGCTGTCTAAGAAAGCAATCCACTCACCTTCCGCTTTGTCCATCGCAAAGTTGCGGGCATCGGACAGGCCGCCGTTAGGCTTGTTCAGCTGCGTAAACAGGCCAGGAAAGCGGCGGACATAGTCGGCGATGATCTGGGGTGAGGTATCGGTCGAGCCGTCGTTCACCACCAGAACCTGTAAATTCGGATAGGTTTGGGCTGCCAGCGAATCCAGACATTCCGGCAAATATTTTTCCACGTTGTAAACGGGAACAATGACAGTTATTTTCGGTTCCACAGCGATCCTCCTGTTTCATGCAATAAGTATATCATAAACCACTCCCGGCAGTTCGTTTTTTTCGTGTGTGAAGCAAGCCGACGAAAGCCATTAGAGCGCCGGCCGCGCTCACCGCTAATCCCAGCGTCAACCCCCGCGGCCAGAAATGCAGGGTGATCTCATGGGTACCCGCCGTCAGCGGCAATTCAATAAACGTGTTTTGAAAGACTTCAATCGGAACTGTGTTGCCGTCGATTTCAGCCTTCCAGCCTTTGTCAAACGGGATCGTTGTCAGCAGCTTCTGCCCTGCTTCAGCCTCAACCTGCATCGTAATCGTTGAACCGTGGATCTCGATGGCTTTCGCGCCTTGTTTCTGAACCTGCGCCGTCCACTCCGCCAGCGCCGACAAATCGAGCGAGAATACCTCAGCCTTGCTCAACCGCAGCAATTCATCGCGGACGACCAGCTGAACAAGAATATCCTCACCGGGAGCATACGCGCCGAGGTACTGAGCGCCGGCATTGTAGCCGGTATGATCATCAAGGGCATAATTCTGATTGATCCACAGCTGATACCACGTTTCATCCGTTTCATAGGGCAGCTGCAGGTAGAGCGGATCTTCCTCGTTTAACGACTGCGTATAAATCGCAATCGAAGTTTCCGCATCAGGACGCCGAGCCACGACTAACGGCGAACTGCTCAATTCATCGCCATCCCAGACAAACAAATCAGGATCCTTCAGCGGAGTGATGATCGGCTCTGCGCCGCACAGCCGCGCCAGTTCATTCTGTGCTAAAATTGTCGTCGTCTGCGGAATCGGGGCATCACCATGATCTTCAATCACAAACCCCAGCGGCAGCGCATACGGATTTTCGAGAATTTCAAAGGTGGATGTTTCAGCGATTTTCGAGTAGTGATCGGCCTGCGTCTGGACATGAATTTCGCCTTTTTCCCGCAAGAGATAGCGAAGGCCGAGAAACGCGTCGAGAAACAGCGTCGTGCCCTGGTAAGTGCTGCCGAACATCCGATGACTGACGCCGTAGTGTTCAAGAAAATCGCTGACCTTCTTATCATAGGTCGACGAATAGTGAGAAATACCCGGATAGTTATAGCCCAAACCTTCATTCTGGTTGCGCATCGACAGATTTTCGATGCGATAGCCGGACTCAGACTCAAAACTAGCTAAAGCTTCCTGCACCTCGCTTTGATAACCCAGAACTTCCTGGGCTGAAGCATAGCCATCATAGACGTTATCGTGATCCAAAGAACGGAAGGCCGCCGTACAGGACAGCGCCAATTCCCCAATCACAACTACCGCCAAAACTTTCTGGAATCCATAAACAAGCAATGCCGTGATCACCATAAGGAGTCCAGCCGCGGCCAGTTTCACCGGCAGCGTCATCGTCGTATTGCAGGCTAACAGAATCAGACTGAGCGCACTGCCCCAAAGCAGCGACCGCTGATCCCGGCTTTCCCAAACCTGTGCCGCTGTTGCAATCAGCCAAAAGATGATCACAAAGCTGAATCGAGATGGAAAACCATAGGGCATGGAAAGAAAATGCCACAGTTTATAGAACGGTGTAATCAGCACTGAGGCGGCAAACAACAGCAGCATCAGCCCATCGACAACTTTTTTCCGATTTGATCGAGATCGTTGAAAAAACGAAGAGAGCACCAGAATTAAACAAAGCAGCCCGGCGTAGTCAAACGTGATTTCCTGTCCTAACGTAACCGCCGGGACAAACGGAAAGGCATTGTTCAGCCCGATCAAGCGCTCCATGCTGAATGAAGGCAAAACCTGCGCCGGCTGAACAAGGCGGTTATTGATCACGGAGAGAAAGCTGGGAATTAACAGCCAACCATTGCAGGCTAAGCCGATTCCCATCCCCCACAGACCTTTTTTCAGCACGGTTAAAAAGGGAATCGTCGGTTTCTCGCTGAAATAGCGGGCCAGAACAAACAGGCAGGCAAACATCAGACCCATCAGCGCGGTGTAATAATTGGAAAAGACGCTGACAGCTACTGCCAAGGTAAACAGCTTTGCCGATTTTCCCTGCAGAATCCGCTCGACTCCCCATAGCAAGATCGGCAGCCATATCAGACCATCCAGCCACATCACGCATTGAGAATAGGCGATCGCCGTCCCGCTGAAAGCATAGCCCAGCGCAAACAGACCATGAATGCGGCGCTGTCCAAAGCGTTGATCCAGATAGATCAGCATGGTCATGCAGCACAGACTCAGTTTAATCAGCGTCAGCCCGCTGATGGACAGCAGAATGGCCTCTTGGGGCAGCAGGGCAAAAAGCAGCTGCAGCGGACTGGAACAATAATAGGAAAAAATCGGAATAAAACTGCTGCCCATCCCCGCAGCCGATGCATAAGTCAGGCTGTTTTGTCCGGTGACAATGGTATGCAGATACTTGAAGTATTCCACATACTGAATGTTCAGATCATTGATCAGCAGGGAACGTCCGCCAAAAGGAACAAAGCCCAGGACGGCGAAAATCCCGCACAGCAGGACGAACGTACCCAGAAAAGCGAGAAGCGGCCGGCGGCTTATTTTCAGTCCGCGCATTCCGCTACTCCTTGACGAAGGACTTCACCCAGCGGCGATAAACCGGATGCGAAAGTAAGGAGGTCAGGACAAGCTTATCCTTCAGCCGTTCCCGATTTCCGGTGTAGCCAAAGCGCTCCATCCCCTGCAGAATAGCCGAGCGATACGGCATCAGCTTTTTTACTAAACCATACAGAACTTCCGCATGCGCCTGTTTTTCCTCCGGCGTGCCCTTAATCCGGCGCAGCTGATAGAAGGAGAATTTGTAAGCTTCAAAAATCCGATAGTAAAATAGATCCGGCACATCCGAACAGTTTTTTGCCTGATCCAGTATCGTGGAAAAGACCTGGGCGTGCGCGTCGATCACCTGCGGTTTCAGATCCGTCATCGTGTTGCCGGCCCGGTCGATCAGATAATATGCCAGCGCTTTATCTGTATACACCACTTTTTCAGCATTCAACAGACTGATATAGAACAACAGATTGTCGGTGTAGCCGATTTTATGCGGAAACTGAATCTTCTCAGCTAAGCTGCGGCGATACAGTTTGGCATGCGGCGACGGATCGATGAAGAAAAGATTTTCAAATTCATCGGTTCCCTTACGATAACAATGACCGGACTGCAGGGTTGTAAACTTGGTGTTGTAGGCTGGATCATAGGTCTGTTCATCACTGTCAGAATAAATAAAATTTTTACTGCCGATCACCAGATCAGCTTGATGGGCATCGGCCAGACCAACCAACGTTTCCAACGCGTTGTCGGCAAGATAATCATCCGGATCACAGACCAGAAAATACTCCGAGTCCAATCGGGCAATCGCCATTTCCAGAACTGAACCATATCCGCCGTTTTCCTTGCGGATCGCCACGACTTTCTCTGGATAAGCTGCGGCATAGCGGTCAATGATCGGCTGTTCGTTTTTCGGCGAACCGTCGTTAACAGCGTAGATTACATAGTCGGAATAGGTCTGACACAGCAGGGAATCCAAACACTTGGCAACATATTCTTCTACATTATAAATGGGTACGATGATGGTAACTTTACTCATAGTCAGCTTCTCCTTTATTTCATGGTTCAAGGGCTTAGCGATGAAGCAGGCTGCGGGTGCGCAGATAGGCTTTCAGTGCCTGCGGACGCATGTAGATCCAGTCATTTTTCTGGCGGTTGATCGGATATCGGCATTCCGGATAATCCGGAAACTGGGTATGAATGAAGGCAAAACAGGCGTCAATGTATTCATCGACCAGCTTTCGGTCTTTCACAGTTCGGGTTTTCTTCAGATTTTCAATAATGTTGACGCAGGCCAGATATTTGAGTTCTTCATAATATTGATCAAAAACCCCTTCTTCACGATAATAGTTCATCGTTTCCTCAGCCATGTTCAGAATATGATAGGCCTTCTTGTTAAACGACTGAGTGATATTGCCTGGCCGGTCAGCCAAGTAATCATACAGCGGTTCATTGACGAAGGCGATGGATTTGGCTTTCAGCAGCAGCTTATACGTCGTTCCCAGATCTTCATACAAATAACCGACCGGATAGGTAATGTTATTTTTCTGAAACAGGGTAAGCCGGTACATCTTGTTCCAGGCCGCGTTGAGAATACGGGTGATCATTTCCGGGTTCTCCTTGAGGGTATAAGTTCGCTCACCGCTGTAGCTGTTGGCGACGACTTCTTTCGTCTTGGTTTTCATAAAGTATTGATACACATCAAAAATGACCAGATCTGCCCCTGTTTCATCGAGCTTGGTGGCCGCTTTTTCCAATGCCTGCGGCTCAAGAAAATCGTCTGAGTCGACAAACAGGATATAAGGCGACGTGGCAAACTTCATGCCGTAGTTGCGGGCATCTGACAATCCGCCGTTGGTCTTTTCCAGCACTTGAATGCGGGAATCCCGGTTTTTATAGATGTAAAGCAGTTCATTGGAATGATCGGTTGAGCCATCGTCCACGCACAGAATCTCAATATCCTGCAGGGTCTGATGGATTAGGGAATCCAGACATTTTTCAAGATAATCCTCGACGTTATAAACGGGTACAACAACGCTGACTTTACTCATGAGCGGCTTCTCCTTTGCGATGATTTAGCACTTTGCGGATCAAGTTCATATGGAAATCGTCCTTCATCAATGTCAGCAGACCAAAATAGACGATCACGCCGGCAGCGATCTGAATGAGATTGGTCGTAAATTGCGGCCCCATCGCCTCACCGATAAAATGAACAGGAAGCATCATGACCAGCGACGCGATGACATATTTTGTCACTTCCCGGATCCGGAAGCCGAGATTCAGCTGTCCCCGAATCGAGAGCCATTGCGTAAACGTCACCATAAACTCAGCGATGACGGAACCGGTAATCGCGCCAAACGCACCCAACTTCGGCATCAGCAGAGCATTCAGACAGAAATTCGTCACGGCCCCGATGATCACCGAACGGGTATATTCCTTCGTTCTCCCCACCGGCAAAAGGTACTGCGTCCCAAACACGTTGCTTAAGGAAATAAACAGGATGATCGGTGTGGTAAAGATGATCAACGGCGTGACAATCTGATAGGTTTCATCCAAAAACCATCCGATAAAATAGGGAATCAATGAAATAATGCCGGCAATCATCGGAATCGCCAAATACAGCGCCATACGGAGGGTCGTGCGCAGAAACCGCAGCACTTCCTCATCCTGCCCTTTGGCATGAATGTTGGCAATGCGCGGCAGCATCACACTGCCGATCGACGTGATAAAGAACAGAAACATTTTAATGAATCTTTGAGCCTGATTGTAAAAACTGACATGGCTGACATCGGCATACAGATATCCCAGCATAGAAACGTCCAGCATCGTATATACACTGGTCGCAATCTGCGGAATGAACAGCATCAGATTGGGTTTAAAATGCTTTAGGACATCCTTAAAGTGAATCGGCGTCCACCGGACGTATTGTTTAAGCTGCGTCCACATGATCAGCTGACCGAGAACTCCGGAACCGGCGTTGATAATGATGAACAAGCCGAGATCAGAAGGCTTTTTGACAAACGCAAAAATCAGAATGATACCCAAGATCTTCACGATCATGTTGCGGATCGAAGCGGTTTTAAAATCCTCGACGCCATAGAAAAACCACGTGATATCGAGCGCTACTGACAACAGTGAAATCGTTTGAATCGTAGCGTACAGCCTCACGTTATCGCCAACGGTAAACAAGTAGAGGAAATAGACGAGCGTCGAAGCGCACATGCTTAAAAACTGCATCGTAAAGATTTCAAAGAAGGTCTTTGACATCTTGATCTGATCGTCCCGCACCCGCGCGATTTCGCGGTTGCCATAAATGGAAACGCCCATGATGCCAAACAGCACGAACCACTGCACGTTGCTGCCGGTCCAGTCGCTGATTCCCAGCATCGTCGCCCCCAGCGTTCGGGTCACATACGGCACGGTAATCATCGGCGCTAAGACGACTAAGAGCTGATATAAAATATTATAGAAATAGTTTTGTAATATCTTTTTATCCATAAAATCACCTTTATTTAGTATACCATGAATAGAAGAAAACTGCGAATTGTTATCGCAGTTTCCCTGAATTAAACATTTGCAGCGCCTTGGCGACAATGGCATCCATGTTGTAGTACTGATACTCAGCCAAACGGCCCAACAGATGCAGATTGTCAATGCCGCGGATCAGATCGCAATAGGCTTGATACTGCTTCCGGCATTCATCCTGCGCAATTGGATAATACGGAATATTCCCTTTTTCCGCATCGTGGTGATAGGTCAGCGGGTATTCAACCGCGATCGTTGTCGCTTCTGGTTGTTGGTCAACCGGCATCAACAGCTTGTACTCCGTAATCCGGGTAAACGCATTCTGTTCTGCCGGAGTTGGATAGTTGACAGTCGCCGCCTCCTGATAGGTCTGAGAGTGGCTTTGAAGATCAAATTCCAGGGAACGATAAGGCAGCTCGCCTAATGGATAGTCAAGCAGATCGTCGATGGCTCCGGTGAAGATCACCGGTCCCTCGAACACTTCCCCTTCAAACAGAATCTGCTTTTTATCAAGATCAACCTGCAGATAGGACTTGGCCTCGGTATTTAAACGGACTTCAATTTTCTCGTTTTTCAGCATATTTTCAAAGATACTGGTAAATCCATGGGCCGGCATCATCTGGTAAGTGTCCTGGAAATATCGGTCATCATACGAAATATGCACAGGTACACGGCCGGTCACCGCCGGATCGATTTCTTCCGGGGTCTGTCCCCATTGCTTCATCGTGTAATACTTAAAGACATGTTCGTAGATGTATTCGGCCAGTTCATTGATTTCCGGATTGGCATTGGCCCGCAGCTGCAGGATCGGTACTTTTTTCTCCATCCCGTATTCCTTGATTAACAGCGTCTTTAAGCGATCCGCCTTTTCCTTTGGGAAAGAGCGTTCAATCGTCGTCAGATTAAAGGGAATGGGGGCAACGATGCCGTTGATGTGGCCGAGGACGCGATGCTGGTAAGGATACCAGTCGGTAAACTGCGACAGGTAATCCACCACCTCTTTGGAATTGGTATGGAAGATATGCGGTCCGTATTCATGACGACGGACACCATTTTCATCAATATAGTCATACATGTTGCCGCCAAGATGCGCCCGTTTTTCCAAGACGAGCACGCGCTTGCCTGCGGCATTGGCAAAGCGTTCTGCAGCGACAGCGCCGGCAAAGCCTGCGCCGATAACAATTACTTCTGGTTTCATTCCGTTCTCCTTTTACGGTCTGTCCTTATACATCATTTGATAGTAGTTCTGATACTCGCCCTGCAGGATATGTTCCCACCATGCGCGATGGGTCAGATACCAGTCGATTGTCTGGGGAATTCCCGTTTCAAAGGTATACTTCGGTTTCCAGCCCAGCTCAGTCTCGATCTTTGTCGGATCCATCGCATAGCGCAGATCATGTCCAGGACGATCCTTAACAAAGTGAATCAGAGATTCAGGTTTATGCAGTGCGGCAAGGATGGTCTTGACCACTTCCAGATTCGTTTTTTCATTATGACCGCCGATGTTGTACACTTCGCCATCACGGCCCTTGCGCAGAATCAGATCAATCGCCGTGCAGTGATCGTAGACGTGCAGCCAATCGCGGACGTTCATGCCATCGCCATACACCGGCAGGCTTTCATCGGCCAGCGCCCGGCTGATCATCAGCGGAATCAGTTTTTCTGGGAAATGGTAAGGTCCATAATTATTGGAACAGCGGGAAATCGTCACCGGCAGCTTGAACGTACGGTGATATGCCTGTACTAACAGATCGGCACCGGCTTTGGCAGCGCTGTAAGGGCTGGAAGTATGAATGGGTGTTTCTTCAGTAAAGAACAGATCCGGACGATCTAATGGCAGATCTCCGTATACTTCATCCGTTGATACCTGATGATAGCGCTGAATTCCATACTTACGGCAGGCATCCATCAAAACCTGAGTTCCGATGATATTGGTTGTGATAAAGACTTCCGGGTCTTCCACGGAGCGGTCAACATGCGTTTCTGCCGCAAAGTTAACGACCATATCGAACTTTTCTTCAGCAAACAGCTGATCAATGAATTCCCGATCCCGGATATCGCCTTTCACAAATTTGAAATTCGGCTTATTCATAATCGGTTCCAATGTTTCCAAATTTCCGGCATAGGTCAAAAGATCCAAGACGACAATCTGATCTTCTGGGTAAGTATTAACCATGTAATGAGCGAAATTGCCGCCGATGAATCCGGCGCCGCCTGTAACTAAAAATTTCATGAATGAGTTCTCCCTTGTTCGTTTTTTATTCGTTCAATTTCTTTTTGAATTCCATCCTGCAGCGACGTCTGAATTGTAAAGCCAGTCAGTCGTTTCAATTTTTCAATATTGAGCACAATCTGATCCACAACCGGCACTTCGCTGTTGACGTGATGAACCTCGATCGCCTGCCCGGTCTTTTCCTGGACTTCATCCAGAATTTCAGTCAGACTGGTCGCGGTTTGTGAAGCCACATTCACCACTTCGTTGGCAACTTCATGTTTCAAAAGCAGCTGGATTGCCCGAGCGAAGTCTTCGATATAAATGTAGTCCCGACTGCTGTGCGGGGAAGCCCACATTTCAAAAGCTTCATGATTCAGTGCCTTTTCAATCAGGATTGGGATAACACCTTGCTTCTTATCCGTTGTCTGATGTCCGCCATAGGGATTCGCTAAGCGCAGGATCAGATAAGGCAGCCCTGAATTGCAAATGACTTGTTCACAGCGAGTCTTGCTTCGAGCATAGAGTGTAATCGGATGCAATGGGGCTTCTTCACTAATTGGCTCAGAAGCGTTGCCGTATACCGTACCTCCAGAGGACATAAAGATAAACAGCTTCGCTCCGCGTTGTTTTAATTGATCTAGTAAAAATGCATATTTTTCTTCTACGCCACGCAGCGTTTTTTCTTCATCTTCACTGCGGGCATTGTTGGCAAGCAGGGAAATGGTATCAATGACAACGGCGTCTTGAAAATCGATTTGATCGAGATTCTCAGCTGAAAAAGCATTGATTTCTTTGAAATGGCTGCACAACGGCGTATAGGGACTAGGCAAGCCGATGACTTGCGTTTCCGCTTCTGCACTGAGCAGTGAAACAAGATTGTAGCCCAAATAGCCGCAGCCTAATAGTATGATTTTCATCGCGACTCCTTTATTTGTTGTAACTGGTGACAAAATTCCCGGAAGCCACCGTTCTCAGATGCTCGCCATACGGTGATTTTCCATAAGAATCGGCAGACTCCAACAGTTGCTGGGTATCAATCCAGTGATTGTAGAATGCAATTTCTTCTGGAACTGAAATCTTGATGCCTTGTACTTCTTCAATGGTTTTTACGAAATTGCTGGCCTGAGCCAAAGAGCTGATCGTGCCGGTATCTAACCAGGCAAATCCGCGGCCGAAAACAACACAGTCAATTTCGCCTTTTTCCAGATAAATTTTGTTCAAATCGGTGATTTCATATTCACCTCGAGCGGATGGCTTCAGATTTTTCGCGTATTCGACGACGCGATTGTCATAGAAATACAGGCCAACAACGGCATAGTTCGATTTCGGATTCTCCGGCTTTTCTTCAAGAGAAAGAACTTTGCCTGTCTTGTCGAATTCTACAACACCAAAGCGTTCCGGGTCAGGAACGTATTGACCAAAAATCGTCGCCCGTCCTTTATTGTTTTTGGCTTTTTCCAGCATTTCACTGAAGTGATTGCCATGGAATATATTATCTCCCAAGATTAAGCAAACATCCTCATCGCCAATAAATTCTTCACCTAAAACGAAGGCCTGGGCCAACCCATCCGGTGAAGGCTGAACTTTATAAGATAATTGAATGCCGAACTGATTTCCATCGCCCAGCAAGCGCTGAAAATTAGGCAGATCCTGCGGTGTTGAGATAATTAGAATATCGCGGATTCCTGCCAGCATCAGTGTTGACAGCGGATAATAGATCATTGGTTTATCATAGACAGGCAGCAATTGTTTTGACGTTACTTTGGTCAACGGATATAACCGTGTGCCGCTGCCTCCAGCAAGAATAATTCCTTTCATGGATTTCCTCCCAAACTCATTAATTCCTCATTATTTTAACATAGTTAGGCATTGAATGCCATGCATTCATCGAATTGTAAAAGGAGTTTAATCGTCTCTCTTTTCACAAAGAAAAGAAGACCAAGTAAATCAGCCTTCTTTACAATAAATTACTTAAAGATTTTACCAAACATATTGAAAAATTTATTGGGGAAGATAAAGCCAGTAGCTGGTTCTCCGATTCCTTCGCCTTGTCCATCTCCAGCTTGATTGTTATTCTCACTATCATTACCACTTCCACCATCTTCACCTCCGACTGGCTCATCAGTAGAATCCGGACTTTCAGGCGGAGTCACAGGTTCTGAGGGCTCTTCAGTAGGAGTTGGGGTTGGTGTAGGAGTTGGCGTAGGAGTTGGGGTTGGTGTAGGAGTTGGCGTTGGGGTTGAAGTAGGAGATTCTGTCGGAGTTGTAGAAGGTGTAGGTGTCGTTGACGGAGTCGGTGTTATTGTTGGTGTCACGGTAGGCGTTGTCGTCGGTGTAGAAGTCGGATTCGCAATACATCCAACACCGCCTGTATTTAAGTCAGAGTCATTCTTTGCATAATAACCGCTTTCGCAGACACAAGCGTTTTTCCCGGAATCATAGTAGGAGTTCGCAGGGCAGTTCTTCGTGGCGCCTTCATGGGTAATCACATTCACTGTGATTTCCGTTACGTTTTCAGTTTTAATTCCCGGACGAACACTTTGTCCTACAACTGTGTTTTCAGCATAGGAATCAACGTAGCCTTCCTGTCCTTGATGAATCTTATTAACATAAATCGTAATCTTTCTTGATGCTGCCCACGCCTGAACTTCAGACAGCTGTTTACCACTGAAGTTAATCACGGTATCTGGAACTTCATCATGAATAATCGGTTCTGAGTAAGTTTCATTTGATAAAGTCGGCGCTGTAAAGACCCAGTTGGCACTGAATGAAATTGCTTTTGGCGCGTCGATTTTAGAATCTAAGTTAATATTTCTTAAAATCGCATTCCGGTTATCCGTAACTGAACCTTGGTAAACACGATAAATATAAAGATTCAGCTGCATACTTTCATTCCATTTAGAAGAACCATAGCCTGTAACACGGGAACCTACCATGTTAATAACATTGGCATTCTTAACATAGCTGCGGTTCATCTTCTTAATCGAATAGTTAAACAAGCTGATCAGCTGGTCCACCGTGAAGTTTGTCGATACATTCTCACCAGCGGCATCCAAAACCTTCAGCGCTTTATTCACATCTGTTAATTTCATAGCTTCCGTCAGAATAGCTTGGATGACCTGCTGCTGATTCGCTTGGCGCTGGAAATCGCCGTTTGCGTAGAGATGACGTTCACGAGCATAAGCCAACGCCTGCTCACCATTCAGTCGGTTTGTTCCAGCTGGAACCCAAACGGTCATCTTGCCCCGGGCATCCGATTTCTGACCAACGAATTCATAAGGATTTGTGATGATGACCCCACCTAAGGCATCGACCATTTCAACGACGCCGGCAAAATTACTTTCAAAATAGAAATCAATATCTACATCCATTAAATCCTCAACCGTATCAATCGTACACTGACGGCTGCGGACACGGGCATGGGTGATCTTATCTTCAGACTTGCCGGCATAACAAGCGATTGGAACATAGCTGTCACGGGCAATCGATGTTAAAGTCACCTGCATGCTGATCGGATTGAAAGAAGCCAGCATTAAGGCATCCGAACGCTGTTCATCAGTACCGATAATCAGAACTGTAAACGGTTCCTTCGTGATATCTTTATCAGAACCTGATTCCGTTGTCACAGTGATATTCTTATCAAAGGTTAAGATAGCTTTGGTATTGTCCAAAAACTCACTGTAACCGTCATTGACTTCAAACATGGCAACATAGTTGCTGGGTAAAGCTGCCGCATCAATTTCACCACTGAACAGTGCCATCAACATACTGTTGTAATCATCGTATTCGTGATAGGTAACATTAATCTTTTTAGCTTCCAATTCCTTTTTCGGAAGGATGTATCCTACCTGTTCCTCGGTATTGGATAAAATACCAAAGGTTTTTCCTTCCAGATCATTAATGTCATTGATTGTGAAATTATAGCTTTCACTGTAAACAACAAACGAAACTTCAACTTTTTCATTGGTAGTACCGGTATTGATAATCTTATCAATGTTTTTATTCACTCGTGTTGTAACATAGGTTAAAGCGCCTCCGGATAAAAAGGCAATCACTAATACGCCGATGGTGACATACAGGATATTCTTTTTCATCGCATAGGCATTGTAAGCAATTAATCCATTCAACAACAGAAGAATCACTAAGATAACAACATTAATTACAACAAACATGGATTTGCTGAAATTGCTGTAACGCGTGATGTTCAGAATGCCTAAGACCATTAAGATATCGGTCAGAATTGCAATGGCAGCCAGAACGAAGTTAATATTGGAAAGTTTACGTTTACTCATTTTATTCTGTTTCGTCATAGCTAACCTCCTTAATCATAATGATCGAAGAACTGTGCAATCTCATAACGTCCATTGTTATCGACTACAGTGAAATAACCTGTCTTCTGAAAACTATTGACATCAATTTTAGAACTGGATTTATAATTCCAAGAAGCTTCAACATAATAAGCTTCATATTCTTCTCCAGAATAATGTTCAAATTTTCCAGCATAAACGACATCCGTCAGTGTAATATCAGTCACTTCCAGTAAATTTTCGCGGCCATACTGGCTAATATATAGATCTAGATCTTTATAAAATTCCCAGCGTGACTGTTCTTGGAAACTGGTGAACATCGGTCCATAGATATACTGCAGACCGCCAACTTCATAGTTTCCATCTTTATTGGTCCAAGTAAAATAATCGGCAATGAAGCACCGAACTATGGCTGCTGTTATTGCGTTAGGGTCTTTTCCTTTTAACGCTTCAGTCAATTTTTTGAACTCATCCTGCTGAAATTGAGTTGGATTGTTGCCAATAACATATTGATCATTCTTCATGGATGAAGTATTTGTTTTTTCAACTACTTCCCCGCTTCCCGCTGATTTTTTCGTTGAAATGCGGATGATATTGAATCCCATAACGGCAACGACAACTAACGATGCCGCCAGCATCATATAAATAATCTGTTTATTCTTTTTTGCTCGTTTCGCTTTCGCCTTATCCTGCTTACTCACTAACATTCCTCCTTTTGCTGTTCATATTTTTTACGGATGATGTATTTCGGACGTTTTTTGGCTTCCATGTAGGTTTTGGATAAATATTCACCAATAATACCTAAACTCAATAACTGAATCCCTCCCAAAAACAAGATGATGACAACCATTGATGGATACCCTGCTACTGGATCGCCAATAATCAACGCTTTCCCAAAGACAAACAGCATATAGAGAAAGGCAATGATTGAAACCAGAATTCCAAATATTGTTGCCATGCGCAAGGGTGCAACCGTAAAGGCAACAATTCCTTCAATGGCGTAGGCAAACAATTTCCAGAACGACCAGCTTGTTTCACCAGCAACACGTTCCACATTTTCATATTCCAAATAAACTGTTTTGTATCCAACCCATGCGAAGATCCCTTTTGAAAAACGATGATATTCCTGCAAGGATAACACGCTGTCCACGACTGGTCGTGTCATCAATCGGAAATCCCGAGCTCCATCCACAATTTCAACTTCCGTAAACTTATTGATCAGCTTATAGAATTGTCTGGCAAAGAAAGAGCGGATTTTCGGCTCTCCCTTTCGTGTTACACGCCGTGTACCCACAATGTCGACATGCTGCTCATTCATCACTGTAAACATTTTGGGTAAGTACTCTGGCGGATCCTGCAAATCAGCGTCCATTACCGTAACATAATTTCCCGTTGCACTTTCCAGCCCTGCCAGCAATGCGCCTTCTTTACCGAAGTTTCGGCTAAAATCAATGACGATGACATGCTCAGGATGAGCATCGTGGAGTTTCGTTAATTCTTCTAAGGTCTTGTCGCGGGAACCGTCGTTGACAAAGATAATCTCATAATCCATTTTCATAGCGTCTACGACTTTCGTTGTTTCGCGGTAAAAGATGTTCACCGTTTCCTGTTCGTTATAACAAGGAACTACGATTGATAGCTTGTCCATATCTAACCTCCGCAAATTCACCATTTAATTATAAAGGAGAAATTCAAGAAGTACAAACAATTTCCTGAATTGTCATGATTCCTTAATATTTTAAAATCAGTGATCTTATTTTTTAAATCGATGAAATAGTTCGGAATAAAGCATAATATTCCAATTGCTGACTGTTTTGAAATAGCGATTCTTCATGCCTCCTAACGATTTTAAATAGGGATTTTTCTTCCAATTTGGGAAGCATTCATTTAAGCGATCCCAGCCCATTTGAATCGTTGTCCGGCGGTCTTGTTTATCTGATATCTTCGTGCTTCTTAAGAAAGAGTTCCCTAAAAAGAACTTAATATGCAAATATTCCAACTCATCATGATATTCCTTTTCCCAACCCTGAGATTTAAAATAATCACTAATGATTTCAAAAACATGAATCATATCTTTCACTTCATGGTTGTTCGTATGGGTAATCGAATTGCCTAATTGGACATAGCTGACAAAAGCTTCGTCAACAAATGCCAATTTTGTGATATGCGGAGTCAGACAGTAAAGAAAGCAAGCATCTTCATACCGATATCCTCGCGGAAACTGTAATCCTGTCTTTCTGACAAAATCAGTACGGTAAATTTTATTCCACAGCGTTGCGAATAAATGAATCAACATGTCTTTGCCCGGAGCATAAGGGCCTTCTTTTTCTAATCGTTTTTCTTTGTCATATACCCAATTAAAATTAGAAATCACCACATCGGCATTTTCCTTTTTCGCAGCCGCGACCATTTTCTCAAACATATCCAGTTCGGTATAGTCATCGCTGTCCAGAAAGCCAAAGTATTCTCCCCGAACCTGAGCTAATCCAAAATTACGGGTATCCGCAATACCGCCGTTTGTTTTCTTAAATGGACGAATTTGCGGATAACGGGCAGCATAATCATCAATGATCTGCTGACTGTTGTCTTTTGTTCCATCGTTGATCACAATGATTTCCATATTTTCAAGTGTCTGATTCACTAACGAATCAAGACACCGAGGAAGGTATTTTTCAACATTGTAGACTGGTACAATCACACTGAGGATGGGTTTCATGTTCCACCGCCTGCCTTTCTGATTTCTAATTTATTCAGTCCTGGTTTCGTTTTACCTATTATAGCATTACTACAGGTTTACAACAATAGACCTGATAAAAGTTTCATTGAAATAAAAGCCATGGTCTCCCATGGCGATCAATTTTCGCTCTGTTTTGGCTGCAGGACGAGATTCAGCAGCACACCGACCAGCAGCGCCATAAATGAAGACGTCAGAAACTGATCAATCGTATGTCCGCTGATGTAAGAAGAAACTAAACCGCAGCCCAGCGCCATTGCATACACTAAAACATCCAGACGCAGCATTCGCTTCCAACGAAGCAGTACTAAGACAGCGCCGAAACAAGTGACTAACAACCATGGAAGCACTGTTAAAGCTGCCCCTGCATAGCCCATTGTATAAATCTGCTGCGCAAAATCGCGTTCTAATAAAATCGAACCATTATTAAACGTCGAATATGCCATTCCTAAAAACTTTTCCTTCCCGGAAAGCTCACTCCATTTATAGTCCATAAAGATTTTCTCAATCTGCCGGCCATTCACACGCTGCTCTAAAGGCAATTCCAGAACATCAACCCAAAATTTAGGATCGGCCGTGTAATAGTACCATTCCATATAATATTGAGTTGGTACACTGGCCATCAGATTAGCACGGATTCCATAAGCCTCAAACATAAAGCGATAATAATCGCTGGTTTTCAGCTCAGTCGTATTCTCTAATGAACTGCCTAATTCTTTGCGCAGATAATCATCCTGCAGCAGGATCGCGGTATTCGCTGAATCGATACTCTGGTTCACGACTGCTGGGGAATGCGGTAAAATACAGGCGCTGACTAGCGCTGTTCCCGCACAGAATAAAACTACGGTTTTCTCAATCCGATTCTCCTTCATCATGAAAGATGTAAAAATATAAAGTACCAAAAAACCGAATGGAATCAATACAGTGCCGAAAGTGGCAACCCGCGTCGAAAGAATAATCATGGATAAGCTGTGAATGCCAATCAACGAGCCCAACGCAATCCGTTCCTTTTTGGATGAACTGCGCTGAAAGAATAGATACAGTAAAGGCAGCAGCATAAACATTAAAATTCCCACGGTATTTCCTTCTTCAAAGAAAAATTTTGAAGCCAGCTGCCGCGGATGAATTTTGGTTGGATCCGCATAAATGCCTAAAAACCAGCTGAGAAAGGGAGCAGCTGTCATTCCTGAATAGGTAGACTCTCCAAAAACAAACAAATCACCGAGAAAAATCGGAACCGCTGTTAAACAGGATAAACTAACGGTAATTTGTTTAATTATTCTCTCTGTCAGATGAAGGTGATAGACACAGTACACCATTCCATAAGGAATGACGAGGGTCAGCAAATAAGTTATTTCCTTGGATAATTGAAAGAAAAAGTTGGGTGTCAGATATAAATTTTTATAGATTTCTGCCCCTTGACGAATGTGCAGGAAAAAATAAACAGCCAGGGCAATGCCATACAGCCCACCTAACAGTAACGTTTTCTTTTTATTTTTATCAGCGAGAAAAAAGACCCAGCAAATAGCTAACGGTATGATTAAGAATCGAATCATGGTTGACGGTCTTGGGATACCGAATTGATTCAGAAAGGGATAGATCAGATAATCCAAATCGAATACCGGCTGCATAACAAACAGAAGGAGAACAAAATATTTCATTGCTTTTTGTGATTGAAAGAACGTTTTTATTCTTGTCATTTTTTACTCCTCCCTTTCTGTTTTTCCAGCAATACCGAAGACTCGATCTAATAAAATAGCTGCGACAAAGGCCATGAACATCGTCGTTACAAACTGATCCAAGGTATGTCCGCTAAGATAAGCAGCACCTAAGCCACAGCACAGGGACGTAGCCAAAACCATGACTTCTAAATTAAGACACTTTTTCCATCTAAGTAAAACAAACACAGCTCCGACGGCAGTTAAAATCAGCCACGGTCCCGCCAAAAGAATATCCCCAAGATAACCCAGCGTGTATTTCTGTTGGATAAAATCCTGTTCTAATAATATAGAACCATTCATAAACGGCGTATATCCCATTCCCAACAGCTTCATCTTTGCATCAGCCATTCCCCATTTCTCATTCATGAAATAAGTTTGGAATTGACGTCCTGTCAGGCGTTGCTCCAAGGGAACAGTAAACAATAAGTCACTCCAAAATACGGGATCTTTTTTATAACTATACCAATCCATATAGTACATCTTCGGTATGCTGGAAATAAGATTATCCTCAATTCCTGATTTTTCAAATGCCTTTAAACAAAAATCCTCGTATTCCTGAGTTCCCGGCGTTAATTTTAAACGCCCCTCATAAGCCAAAATTCCTTTTTGCAGCAAATCATCATCACCTCGGACTGCGTCATCGCTGATAGCATCACGCTTTTGGTTTTGAATCGCTGGCGTATACGGCAAAATCAATATACTAACCAGGGATACCATTGCACTGAACAGCAATACCAGTACTTTAACCTTCTGATGCTTCAGCAGCAAGCTATCAAAGAGATACAGTGCTAGAAAAGCGATAGGGATTAAAAAAGCACCGAGTGAAGCAACCCGCGTTGATAAAATCAGCATTGACAGACTTTGAACGAGAATTAAGATTGCCCAGGAAATTTTTTCTTTTCGCTGCTCGCTTTTGGAAAAGAAATAATACATTAACGGCAGCAGCATGAATAACAGAATACCAATCGTGTTTCCTTCATCAAAAAAGAACTTACATGCTAAACGCCGAGGTTCCACAGTTTCATAAATACCAGTAAACCAGCTGAAAAAAGGAGCGGCGGTATTGCCAAGATAGGTAGACTGACCAAAAACCAGCAAATCACTGATTAAGATTGGAAATGATATTGTAGCCGATAAAATCGCTGTGATCTGCTTTAATGTTTTGGTTTTGATACGAATTGTGGTAAAGGCCGCAATCAGGCCAAAAGGAATGATTAAGGTTAAACAATAGGTTAGTTCACCAAAGATAGAAAACTGAAAATTGGAAGTCAGACGCAGCAAGGATGCAGTGTTGCGTACAACTTGAACGTGAACCAAAAAATAAACGGCAAACACGAGAATATATAGTCCACCTAAGATTATCGTTTTTTTACGATTCTTGCCATAGGCGTAAAAACACCACACGATTAAAGATGGAATCAACAAAAACCGAATCAACGTGGATGGACGCGGAAGTCCAAACTGATTTAGAAATGGATAAATTAAATAATCTAAATCAATGATCGGCTGAAATGCCAAAATTAAAAGTAATATTCCTATTGCAGTTCCTTGTTTTAACCAAGGGTGCAAAAAAGCTTTGATTTTTTGCATGGGCCAGCCTCCTTTGTGCATTTCTGTGATATTGTATCGGTTTTTATCTCGAATGTCTAACTTTTATTGCTTTCATTCCTATTGTTTTTTATAGAAAATTAATTTTGTCGTTTCAGGCAGCCCGTAATACTCTTTAAAACTATTCTGATGATAGGTATCTCCTTCTTCAATATCTGCCGAATGAATACTCTCTTCCGGCATTCGCGGAATCCACGCTTCATCATCTTCAGGATGTTCGCGATAGTACTGGAGAATGGATTCCCGTTCAGCTTGAACTTGGGCGACCTGCGTATAAATTCGCTTCCATGACAGACTTCGCTGCAGACACAATCCTCCGCAAATAACGAGGATAATCGCTGCTTCAGCGTTACTCGTTTTAATTCTGGAAGCGATCGAAGCTGTCAATAGGATAATGAAATAAACTGTATACAGTGAGCTTCGAGGGCCATAAATTGGCGACAGCAGCATCGCTAAATTACAGGTTCCTGCCATCATGACCATCATAAGCTTTTCCACTCGTTCTTCATCCTCATATAAAGTGAAGAGAATCCAGAATAGATTAACAATATAAAGAAGATAAAACAGAGAACAGAAGATCATCCCTCCGGTCGTTTCCAAATCGTAGAAAACACTGAAAAATTCTAAATTCAGCTTCTCGACGAAGGTCGGCGCACAGCAAGCCACAATGGCCATCGTTAAAATGAGTCCCTGAACAACTGCCGCCAATTTATCTTTTTTGTTCATCCAAATTCGATCAACCCAATGATGGATCAGAGCAAGGAATGTGATCAAACTCAAAATCAGCATCATATATTTATTGGCAACAAACGTGTAATTTAAGAAATGTGTCCAGTTTTGTTGAATTTGACCCATCAGTCCCAATTCAATCCAGGTCTGGTTATCCCGAGCCAAGCGGAACGCCGCCCCTGGCGACATCCGAATCAAGGCGAAACCAAGAATACTGATGGCGAATCCGACAATCGTCAGTTTTAAGGCATCTTTCCGCTTGAAATAAGCGTAAATGAGCATTAAAAGATTAAGCAAAATACTGGCTGCCGAAATATTTTCCATGGCCAAACCAATGTAGAAGTTCAGAAAGATTAAAACTAAATAATGGACAGGTTTAATTTTTTTATCAGTAAACAAAAGGGTCTTCATCATCCAAATAACAAGCAAAATTAAAAACAGCGGTACAACATAGGTTGTGCCCATAATCCACGTATAGGTTTCCATTCGCAGACGATCTGCGACTGTCAACATCATCGCTGCGATCAAAATCGCAACTGAGAAAGAATTGCGCTTTGGATTGACAATTTGATATAACAAAACATAGATGCCCGCGAACAAGGCTGGATTTAATAAATTCCATAATCCTTTGTGCGGGGCTACAATAAATCCCCATAGTTCCGCAAAATAGCGGCCAGACCAGGTAAAATAAAATTCCCATGCCTTACCGAACGGATTTCCGCTCATTCCATTGACGGCATAACCCCAATCATCGCCCGCCAGCGGTGTCCTGACTGTGATATAGTAAAATAAAACAAAAATAAATAAGGCTCCACCCAGCCAGCACCAGGACTTTCCTTTTTTTAATCTTTCCATGCATCCGCCTCCGTTATAAAACTTCTGTAAATTTTCGGATGATTTCATCATTCGGATAATGATATTCCTGCAGCTGCTGCTTCATTTTCTGCAGCTCTTCTTTTGAATTCAAAGCTTTTAACAAGCCTTGATTTAATCCTTCTTGACTGTTCTCTACAATCCAGCCATAATGCGGCGCGGTAATTTGTTCATGCACGCCTGCCACTTCTGTGGATAAAACCGGAGTTCCTGCGATAAAGGATTCATTGATCACCGTTGCAAAGCCTTCATATAACGAAGGCAAAACAAACAAGTCACAAGCTCGGATATCGGCATACGGATTTGTTTTAAAACCAAGAAAATGAACATGCGTCAGCTTCAGTTCTTTCTGCATCTTCAATAACATTTCTTCCTGTTCGCCACCGCCAATTAAGTAAAGCTCATGATCAATTCCCTGATTGATCACATATTGATGAGCTAATAATAAGCGATCTGCCGCTTTCTGCGGATGGAAACGAATAACCGAAATAATATTGATTTGGGTCGGATCAATATCCGCTAAATCATCCATCATCTCCATACCTTTTTCGACTTTTTCAGTATTCATTAAATTATGGATTGTCATTACATTTTTGATTCCAAATACTTTCTTATAAGCTTCGGTCGCTTCCGCGGAATCCGCTATATTCAAGTCGATACGCTGCAGGGCTGACTTTACCAAACGCATATGATTCGCAGAATAATTGCATACGCTGTAATCGGTAAGTACCCAGTTTACTTTACGCTGACTGTTGCCATAAGCGGTGAAGATCGTACAAAAGCCTTCTTTTGCCGCCATTTCCACATCATAAGTCTCACTCAGCATTTTCTTTCTTTCTTTCAGAATTTTTTTTCGGATCAGCCCGGTTTTCATATAAAGCAATAATCGCAGCTTACTAAAAAGATGGGAGAGATCTCGCTTTTTCAGCAATTCCTTTAACGGACTGTCAACAGCATTAAAAAACGGTGTACCTTCAATAATATGGACGCCGTCCGGAACATCCTGAAGCAGCGTTCCAGTTTTATGTAAAACCAGCAAATCAATTTGATAGACCTGTTGATCAAGATTTTTCATTAATGTATTCAAAACTCGGGCTACACCGCCCATTTCCATTTCATCATTAACAAACAAAATCTTTCGTTTTTTATGTTTATTTTGATCGGTCATAAATGCCGAGCACCGCCTTCCATTGTTTTCGCTTTAACAACGCAATAATCATTTTCTTCTTCAATCCCACCGATTTTACCATTATATCGTTTTCCCAACCCGGATAAAATTGTTTCAAATACTTCATGTTTTCTTTAAGATAATATTCCCTGTCTTCAGATCGATCAAAATCTTTTATCCGTAATGTTGTCAAATCCAAACCGTGAATAATATAGCAGTGCTTCATTTCCTGAATAAATTGATTTTTCAATTGCTCATTAGAACAATGCGTTTCAATATAATCAATCACGCGTTGGATAGCTTCATAAATATGAAAGATTTTAGGATTGGCGCTGTGAGCAATTGAACCTGTCCGTTGATAATAAACATAGAAAGGTTCATTGACTTTAACAATTCGTTCCGCATTGAAACATATCATTGGAATTGTAGCCAAGTCTTCATACCATTTTCCAATAGGGAATTCAATGTCCGAAAATAAAGATCGAGCAAACAGCTTATTACAGGCACTATTGTTCATCCGAATCAGTTCCGGATGTGTTTTTATATCTGCTACCTGGAAATCCCCACCACTGGCCAATTCAACCCTGCCGTCATCATAGAGGTATTCCATATCACAAACTCCAATTTGAGCTTGATTTTCCAGCATAGTTTCTAACAGCTTTTCAATCATCGCAGGCCGAATAAAATCATCACTGTCAATGAATGCAAAGTATTCTCCCTGAGCTCTTTGAATTCCATAGTTACGCGCATCGCTCAATCCGCCGTTTGTTTTCTGCAGCAAATGAATGCGGGAATCTTTTTCTGCCCACTTCTGCATCAAAGAATAAGATTCATCCGTTGACCCATCATCCACTAATAAAATTTCCAGATTTGAATAGGTCTGATCTACGATCGACTGAACACAACGATCCAGATACATTTGTACGTTATAAACAGGAACAATGACACTGACTAGATGTTTCAATTTTCATCACCTTTTATAGTATACCAGAATTTAATTCGGGTTGTGAAATTTTAGAAGAGGAAATCTGTATTTAAAAGTTAATTCTGCATCCTTTTCAGTACATTGGGCATTGAAAATACTGCACATTGAATCGCAAAGGAAGCGATAATTAATATACGATAAGTATAGAAATAATGCATAAACGAATGATTGCGCAAGATTAGTATCCATATCAATGGAAACACAACAAAACAAAGAGTAAGTAAGAGTTTCTGCACAAACGCTTTCCAATCCTGAATCAAATGTGAAATTAATGCGGGAATTTTCGCAGCTAATGGAATATAAAACAACAACGCATACGGTAACCGCTGGAGTAATTCCAAGTTTTTATTAAGAACCAGACTATATGTTAGATCTAAGTTTTTGACTTCATCATTAGTTCGTAAAATGATCTGTTGGAAGGCATCCAAATAAATATTTTGATGTAAAACAAGCGTAGCCACCGTCCACTTCCCCATCCACATGGCCGCATACCCACTCAGCCACGCGCATCCAATCATGAACAACAATCCGATGGAAGATAACAGTGATCTTCGTTCCATCGTGAATATCAGTAACACCGCTGGAATGCCAAAGGTGACCAGTGGATAAGTCAGCAAGTCAAAATAATTGGTGATGATACCAATCAAAAAGAAGAAGTAGATTGCATTCTCGCTCTTATTTAAACGTTCTCGAAACCTGAACAATAAAATTATCGAAAGAAGCGTAATGTAAACAATAAATGAATACTGCAGGCAATACGCTGTGGCAACAGGCATGAAGAAAACAAAAGCGACTAATAAAGGAATAACCAGTTTTTTCCCGCCTTTTTCACTCATGACCTTAACCGCGATCCCAAGCAGGAGAATTTGCAGGAATAAATTCAAAATTCTGAAATCCAAATAAGTCATCGCTGACAGAGCTATTTTCAAAGGCAGCAAATAGCCATGCCAATATCGTGCATAGGCATAGGTTTGTTTTCCTTCCGTCTTTCCTTTTACTAGATCCAGAAACGTTTGCTGCATTGTCTGATCTTCATTAAAGGAATGATGCGCGGCCACCGCATTATAAAAATGACTCTGATTACTTTCATAAATCAAGGTATTCATCATCAGAGCATCAGTATATAAATCCAACATCGTTGCATCATCATTTTCTATCACGCGATAGTACTCAAACTCCATTTCACTTGCAAAGACGTCAAAATTCTCCTTTAAGTTATCTTTTATCGGCTCTACAGGAAGTGAAAAAGCGATAGTATTTAGAGCTAATCCTCCGGCTATCGCTATTAATAAAATTAAAGCCAAGTTCCTTATCATTTTAAGTTTATTCATGACTGCCATTATAGATAGTAGTAGAGTCGAAGTCAAATTAAGATTTTCTAAACATATTCTTTTTCACTGATATCAGAATTAAAATTACCAATGATCCTAATGAAATCCCAAATCCCACTTTTAGATAAGGTATCTCATATTTAAATTCTATATGATAGTCACCACGAGTTAATTCGAAACCTATAAATCCCAAATTCACTTTTTCGTAAGAAATTTCCTCGCCATTAACAAAAACTTTCCAGCCTTTATCATACGGAATAGATGTGAATAAATATCGCTCATCAGAAAGACTAATATCTGCTGATATAAAATCCCTCTTAAATGTGACATTTTCAAATTTCTCTTTTTGAGTCTGTTGATACCATTGATCGTAACTTCCTTCATCAGGCTCAAAATAAACATCCATAAAAGCTGCTACACCAGAGTTGTTTACCCCTTCAACAACTATTCTGTCTATTTTTTGAGACTCTTCTATATAAATATCTACATAATTGTATTGACTATAAGCTTGGGATTTTATTAATTCATTTCCATTGTATAAAGATAATGTGATTTCAGAAACTCCGTAATTTACAAGATATAAATTTCCGTTTGACAGCGGTTCGTCTAATTTTAATTCTCTGTGATCTTCATCGGGCAATTGACCAATATGGCTAAAATTATCATTAAGTACATACTCTATATTATTGCTTTGTTCAGTCACTAGATAATCCTGCATTATTTGGTCTTGTATGAACACTGGCAGAGTTTTAAAATAATCCTTATTAATTGTATTTTCATAAGTCTTTCCTAATTCAATGAAATAGGGATTTTTATAAATCGTAAAACCTGCCTCGTCATGATATAAATACTCGTAACGATCAGGAATCTGTGTCTCAAAATCATATGTTATCCAATACTTTGCTGACATTAAATTGTAGACTTTGTTCCTTCCCATAGCCTCTGATACAAACCAATTCGATCTTGAGCGATCATAGAAATCATCTGTCTCCACATTATAAACTGTATTATAAAATGAAAAACCAGGATAATTTTTAGAGAAAGGCTCGTTAGGCGTAGTAATAACAAAGGCTCCGGGAGCTCCAGGAATTTGATATGATTCTGATCCATACAAAACGCGATAATATCCTTTATCAATGGATTTAATATAATTAATTGCATCGGTAGTTTGTTCAGGCTGTTCAAAATAAGTATGATCAATTGCATAATTGTAAGCAACAAATATTCTTCCTGAAGCAAGAGCTTCCAATGCCAAAACAAGGATCAACAACCATGATTTACGATTCTTCAATTGAAAGTAAAACAGATAGAGCATCAGATAAGTAATTTCCAGCAAAGAAACGAATCCAACTTCTATCAGCTGCTTTCTCGGCCAATAGTGATGAAGGTACATATTTATCACAAACCCCATAATACACAGAATAGAAAAAAGTCCAGAATACAATAGCTTCCGTTTTTCAATTAATCCTGCTTCTAGTTCATCATTAATCTCAATCATCGACAAAGCACCTAAAAATAAAAACATATAAGTCCATCTTGTATCGATGGATCGCTGTAATAAATACCATAAATATTGAAAAATTAATGTAAAACCCAGAAGTAAATAACCAGCAAAGTAGCTGTTTCGCTTTAATTTATCCTTTACACAAAAAAGCAATGGTAAAAGCAATGGCGTAATGATTAATGCAAAAAGACTGCATCCTCCTCCCCAGCCAATAAAATCATGAGTATATTCTGGTATATAATAGCTGGCGTTAAATCGATCAAAAACAGGAGTGAAGATTGTACTTATGAAATAAATCAATTCATGAACTCCAATTGTATCAAATGTTTGAATATCACTTCCAGTGAATCTGCTGCTATTTATGATTAAATACGCGCAGGGTACTAATATGACTGCGCTTATTCCTATACCTAACAGAACATATCCAACAAATTTAAGCGCTTCTATGATCACATTCTTCCATAGCAAATAATTTCTGTTAATTGCAATATATCGAATTAAAGCATACAAGCATAAAAAAGGTACAAACATATATAGAAAATAGTAATTGATAATTCCTAATACTCCTATCCCTAGAACTAAAGGCACTATTTTACTTTTCTTTAAATATAGTTCAACAAATCCTAAAATTAAAGGATAAAACAGAAAAGCATCTAAAAACATATTATACGCAAAGTAAAAAAACATCCATCCTGAAAAAGTTATTGAGAAGCATGCAATTAATCGAGATCTAATATTTCTTGTGATTTTGCCAGTCCAATAATAAGTAGTTAAAAAAAGCAAGATTATCTTAAGCATATTCAAATTCAAAAACAAATATTTAATCAATTCTCTTGGAAATAATAAAGTAACATAAAAAAACGGACTTGTTAAGAAATAATAAACATATGCCATTACATTTCCGCCAACCCCTAACGACCATTCAAATTGCGACAATGTACCTGAATGAAATCTTTCCCATCCACCAAGGTAAAACTGATACATTTGTTCTACAGAATCACCCGGCAATATATAAATACCTCGGTTAGTAAAAAAAACATTTAGAAATATAAGAAAAACTATTATAATAACCATGACAGGTATAAGCAATTTTTTAAATTTTGTCTGCATAGCTTCCTCCATCATTTCTATCATGGACTATTATAAACCAGAATCTTCGAGAATACCAATTTCATACAATCAAAAGGAGTTAAATTATGAATATCATCATACAGATTTCCAAGAAAAAGAAAATTTTAATTATTTCCTTACTTATATCTTTTTTATTTTGCGGCTTATTACTTAGCTCTCCTTCAATAATAAGAAGTGATGATTTAGTCTTTCATTTGAATCGAATTCGAGCTCTTGCTAACTCGATTAACAATGGAGATTTTTATCCTTATTTATTTCAAACACAAAATTTTAATTATGGCTATGCATCGCCTATTTTTTATTCAAATATCCTTTTATACCCAGCTGCAATATTGAACTGCTTTGGGTTAACAATTATTCAATCTTACAAAATTTTAATGTTATTGTGTACATTTCTTACTTGTCTATCAATTTCTTATTTTTTAACAGAATTCACAGGAAATATATTTTCTATTTCAGTCGGAATGTTTTTTTATATTTTTTCAGGGTATAGAATAACTGATTGCTATACAAGAGGGGCTTTAGGAGAAATTTTTGCATTTATATTTCTACCCTTAGTTTTGTATGGGATTTATAATCTATTCTATGCAAATAAAACAAA
>OAWV01000433.1_pt1 | contig 34010 bp, 30 predicted proteins | sample 1495551 | NCBI WGS metagenome assembly OAWV01 (sample SAMEA2580245, study PRJEB22360) | human gut metagenome | biome: human gut; feature: human-associated habitat; material: faeces | place: Denmark | collected 2008/2010 | reverse complement strand
CGGTAGCTACGCCTATGTGGACTTGCACCACAGAACACGGACATGCCCGTCATACTTAAAAGAAAGGGGATAATTCTCCCCTTTTTGATATTTTTTGAAGATATATGATACTGAAAATAAACACTCAAAAATAATACCAATATATAAATTACTGGAAATAATAGATTCTCTTTCATATTTTTATTATTTCCTCCTTTTTTATAATTTTTTAATATAATTCTATTCTTTATAATTTATGTTATTATATTCCTTCAAATTCATCTTGTCAATATATATAACTATATCAACCACCATTAAATCTAATCCTCATAAACATAATCTAATAATATTTTATAACAAAAAAATAGCAGTCAGAAAGGCTCCTTTCTGCTGCATATTCTTTCGTTATAAAATCTTTAAAGCTCAGATCCCAGCCAGATGCCTTAAGGATGCCTTCAGCGCTTCCTGCTCCTGCTGTCCCATATCTTTCAACACGATCCTGTTGACCTCTTCCACTGTTTCCAGAATCGGTTCTTCCAAGTCATTCCCTTTATCAGTCAATATAATCTCTACAAAACGTCGGTCTTCTTTGCTGACTTTTCTCTTGATCAATCCCTTTTTCTCCATTCTCTCAAGAACACCTGAGATCGTAGAGTTTTCCAGCCTCAGTTCTTCTGCGATCTCCTTCGGGCTGTTTTTCTTCTTCACCCAAAGACAGTACATAACACCGTACTGTACCGGAGTCACGTCAAATTTAGAGAGCTGTGCGCTCATCTCCTGAAACACCGCGTGCTGGGCAGTGGTCAAAAGATAGTTGATACATTGATTCAATTCCATCCGTTCCTTTTCCCTCCTACACAAAACTACATACAAACACTTCAAACTGTTTGCATACTATATATTTCATCATATCTGTTACAAAAACTTCTGTCAAGAAGACATACTATAATTTTAAGGCTTTTATCCTAAAGCAAAGCCATCCTTGTAAAGCATGAAAAGGGGATGCCATAATTGACATCCCTGAAAACTTAGGATTCATATTCCAAAAACAGACTATCTGAAAATCGCTCCGCTGACCACGAGTTTCTGGATCTCGTTGGTTCCCTCGTAGATCTGAGTGATCTTGGCGTCTCTCATCATGCGCTCTACATGGTATCCCTTCATGTAACCGTTTCCTCCCAGCATCTGCACCGCCTCTGTTGTCACATGCATTGCCGCCTCTGTACAGAGGTATTTTGCCTTTGCGGCCGGAATAGAATATGGTCTTCCTTCCTGTTTGTCGGCAGCAGCTTTATAAAGCATGAGCTTTGCAGCGTCAATTTCCATTTCAAGTTCCGCCATCTTAAATGCAAGATACTGGTTCCTGTATAATGGTTTGCCGAACTGCTCTCTCGTCTTTAAATATTCTTTTGCAATCTCAAATGCACCTTCTGCAATTCCAAGTCCCTGTGCGGCAACACCGATACGGCCTCCGTCCAGAGTCTTCATAGCCAGTTTAAATCCGTCTCCGGAAGGAACGATCATATTTTCTGCCGGCACCCGTACATTTTCCAGGATCATCTCTGAAACCTGTGCGGAACGGATTCCCATCTTGTCTTCCACTTTGCCCACTGAAAATCCGGGAGTTCCTTTCTTCACCACGAAACAGGACAGTCCCTTGGCTTTTTTCTCAGGTTCCGTCAGGGCATATACTGCCGTATAATCGGCTAAAGGTCCATTCGTATTGAAACACTTCATACCGTTTAATATGTACTCATCCCCGTCTTTTTCAGCAACGGTTACACATCCGCCCGCATCAGATCCCGCATTTGGTTCCGTGAGTCCGAAAGATCCGAAGTGCTGTCCGGACAATACCGGCGCCAGAAATTCATTCTTTTTCTCGACCGGAGCGTCAGAGTTCATGATGCTTCCTCCATATAAAGAAGTGGATACAGAATAAGAAATACCCACAGAAGCATCTACTTTAGAGATCTCCTCCACTGCCAATACATAAGACAGGTAATCGGCTCCCTGGCCTCCGACTTCTTTCGGATAAGGAAGTCCGATCAGTCCCAGTTCTCCCATCTTCTTATAGAGATCTACCGGAAATTCACTGTTGGCATCTCTCTCGAGCACTCCCGGCTGTAACTCTGTCTGAGCAAAGTTTCTTGCTGTCTCCTGAATGGCTGCCTGCTGTTCCGTTAATTCAAAATTCATAAATAATCACTCCTTTCACCAAACTTAACATAAATTTACCATTTTGTTTCCCTATATTTGCATACTAATATTTTGTAAGCTAAATATATCACCCCTTGTGCATATTGTCAATAAACTTTTATAATCTTTTATAGAATTATACAATTTAAATAAAATATATTGATAAACCATTGACAAACATGCAAATATAGTCCATATTAGAAGCATAAATAATATTTTGTATCCTAAATATTTGCACGCCAATATGTTAATTTTCTAACAAGAGCTGATTAAGTGTAATGTATATGTCATTTCAAGGAGGATTTAGAATGAACAATTTATTAATGGAAGTAGAAAACGAGATCGCAGTAGTTACAATCAACAGACCAAAATCTTTAAATGCCTTAAACAGTGAGACATTAGCAGAATTAGACCAGTGCTTTTCCGAGATCTCCCGCCGCAAGGACATCAGAGTCGTTATCCTTACAGGATCAGGAGAAAAATCATTTGTAGCCGGAGCCGATATTTCTGAAATGGTCAATGCCACTCCTGCGGAAGGAAGACAGATGGGTCTGCTGGCAAAGGAAGCATTCCTTAAATTAGAGACAATGCCTCAGGTAACGATCGCCGCTGTCAATGGATATGCTCTCGGAGGCGGATGTGAGATCTCCATGGCCTGTGATATCCGTGTAGCCGCAGAAAATGCAAGATTCGCACAGCCGGAAACAGGACTCGGAATCCTCCCGGGATTCGGAGGAACACAGCGTCTCTCCCGCTTAGTCGGAAAAGGACGTGCAAAAGAACTTATCTTTACCTGTGACCAGATCGACGCCGAAGAAGCTTACAGGATCGGACTTGCAAACAAGGTAGTTCCTCAGGCAGAACTGATTGATTACTGCAAAAAGATGGCAGCTAAGATCATGTCCAAAGGAAGCTATGCAATCTCTCTTGCAAAAGAAGCGATCAACACAGGCATGGACACCGATTTAAGCAGCGGACTTACATTAGAAGCAGATTTATTCGGACTCGCATTTTCTACGGAAGACAAAAAAGAAGGCATGACTGCATTTCTTGAAAAACGCAAAGCAGATTTAAAAGATTTCTAAAATAAATGAAGGAGAAAAACTATGGGAAAAGTTAAGATTATTACAGCAGATCAGGCCGCTGCCCTGGTAGAAGATAATACAACCGTCACTACCAGCGGATTTGTTGCCAGCGGAATGCCGGAAGCCCTTACAAAAGCTCTGGAAAAAAGATTTTTGGAAACCGGTTCTCCGAAAAACCTGACTTTATTTTACGCTGCTGCCCAGGGAAACCGTGACGGAAGCGGTGCGGATCATTTTGCCCACGAAGGAATGACCAAACGTGTCATCGGCGGACACTGGAACATGGTCCCGACGCTTGGACAGCTGGTCCTTGATAACAAAATTGAAGGATACAATCTGCCGCAGGGCACTCTGGCACAGCTCTACCGTGCCATCGCCGGTCACAAACCCGGCGTGATCACTCATGTGGGATTAAATACATTTGCCGACCCGCGCATTGAAGGCGGCAAATTAAATGACATTACGACCGAGGACATCGTAGATGTGGTAGAAATCTTAGGAGAAGATAAATTACTATATAAATCTTTTCCGCTGAACATCGGATTCATCCGGGGTACATATGCTGACGAGCACGGCAACGTGACACTTTCCCATGAATGCTGTACAACAGAAGTCACAACCATGGCTCAGGCAGTGAAGAACAGCGGCGGAAAAGTTGTGGTGCAGGTGGAAAAGGTCGTCGCAGACGGTACCTTAGATCCAAAATTAGTCAAGATCCCCGGAATCTATGTGGATGCAGTCGTGGAAGTGGAAAATATGCAAGACCACGAACAGTGTGTAGGATGTGACTATGACGGTGCAATGACCGGAGACTTCCGTATTCCTTTAAGCAGCCTTGAATATCCTCCTCTTTCCGCAAAAAAGATCATCGGCCGGAGAGCTGCCATGGAACTGACGGAAAATACCGTGGTCAACTTAGGAATCGGTATTCCTGAATATATCTCTATGGTTGCCAATGAGGAAGGCATCGGAGATTATATGACTCTGACCGTAGAGGCTGGGCCTGTCGGCGGCGTGCCTCAGGGAGGAGCCAAATTTGGAGGTTCCGTCAATCCCGAATGTATTTTAGACCAGCCGTACCAGTTTGATTTCTATGACGGAGGCGGAGTTGACTATGCATTCTTAGGCCTTGCACAGGCAGATAAAGACGGAAACATCAACGTCAGCAAGTTCGGTCCGAGGATTGCAGGCTGCGGCGGATTTGTAAACATTACTCAGAATGCAAAACGCTGCTACTTCTGCGGAACCTTTACTGCCGGCGGTTTAAAAACGTCTGTAAAAGATGGAAAGCTTATCATTGATCAGGAAGGAAAATCTAATAAGTTCCTGGACACGGTAGAACAGATCACATTCAGCGGCGAATACGCAAATAAAGTCGGCCAGCCGGTTCTCTATATCACAGAGCGCGCTGTCTTTGAACTCAGAAAAGACGGTGTCTATCTGACAGAGGTTGCACCCGGCATCGATATCCAGACACAGATCATCGACCATATGGGATTCACTCCTAAAATGGACGGTACGCCAAAACTCATGGATGAAAGAATTTTCAGAGATGAGCTGATGGGCCTGAAACACGATTAACAATCCACAAATAAAGGAGGGTTTTTGTGAATTTACAAATCTTAGTCTTAGTCCTGGCGATTGTCCTGTTCGGAGTTCTGGCATTTAAACAGATGAGTGCTTTGATCCTGGCTCCGCTTGTCACGATCTTCGTGGTCATCTGCTCCAGGCTTCCAATCCTGGACTCGCTGAAAAACGCATTTATGCCTGCAGCATCCGACTATGTGACAAAGTATTTCCTTGTCTTCTTTGTCGGGGCACTGTTTGGTTCTGTTTACCAGTATACTGGAGCCGCAGAATCGATTGCCAGAGCGATCGCAGGCCTCTGCCGCGGGAAGTTCGTGGCACCGATCATCATGATCATCACCGGTCTTTTGACTTTTGGAGGAGTCAGTGGCTTCGTTGTATTCTTTGTTATCTATCCAATCGCACTGAATCTTTTCAAAGAGGCGAACCTTACGAGAAGGCTCATTCCGGCGGCAATCTCTGCCGGATGCTGGACCTGGTCCATGAGCGGTCCCGGCTCTCCTTCTATTCAGAATGTCATTGCCATGGATAACCTTGGTACACCGGCAACAGCCGCATTTGTACCATCCCTGATTACGACCGTGGCTATGTTTGCCATGATCTTTGTCTGGCTGGAAATGCGCGCAAGAAAATTTACAAAAAGGGGATATCGTTTCATCGATAAGTCCTTAAAATATCAGCTGAGTGAAGAAGAGATGGCCATCGATGAAGATAAAAATCTTCCTCACGTTGCCATCGCCGTCCTTCCGATCGTTCTCATTCTGGTGCTCTTCAACATCGTGAAGCTTCCTGTGGAAACGTCTGTATTTGCAGGTGTGGCCCTGGCAACCATTCTGATGTTTAACAGGATCAAGGGAATCAACGAATGGATCAACGTTTTCAACAAAGGTGCATCTGACTCAGGCGTTGCGATCCTGAATACCGCAATTGTTGTCGGTTTCGGAGGCGTAGTCCAGAAGACCCAGGGCTTTACCGACCTGGTTGCCGCTCTGAAAGATATGAGCATGCCGCCTCTGGTGTTTGTAATGATCACCGTGGCTGTCTGTGCAGGAGCCTGCGGTTCTGCTTCCGGCGGTATGGGGGTTGCCTTTAATGCTTTGAAGTCTACCTATATTAAAATGGGAATCCCTCTGCCTTACGTACACAGGATTTCTGCCATCGCAGCCGGTACTTTAGATACACTTCCTCATCAGGGAGCGCAGATCACACTGCTCGGCATCTGTAAACTGACCCACAAAGAAGCTTACTGGGATATTGCGGTTACGCAGATTATCATACCATTTATATCCTGCGGAATATTTATTGTTTTAGCTTCTTTTGGACTATAAACTTATCTATAGAAGATCCGTGAAATACCGGATCTTCTTTTTAATTTTCGAGAAATTCTTTTAGTATCTTCTGGGCATCCCCCACGATTCCATAGTCACAGTATTGAAAAATAGCAGCATTCGGGTTGTTATTGACTGCGATCACAGTTTTTGCCCGGACTCCAGTCATATGCTGGATCGCACCGGAAATCCCAAATGCCAGATAAAGATCCGGTTTCGTAATGGAACCGGTCTGGCCAATCTGCTGCTCCGGCAGGGTCCACCCTGCATCCACACACGGTCTTGTGGAGCCCATTTGGGCGCCGATGCGGTCGCCAAACCGTTTCAGAAGTTCAAACCCTTCCGGCCCTTTCAGTCCCCGTCCTCCGGCGGCAATGATCTTTGCATCCTCCAGACAAATCTTTTGATCTCCTTCAAAAATAAAATCCAGAGTTTTTTTCTGCTCTTTGATATCCTCCAGCCAGTCTGCCGGAATCATAGTAATGTTCCCTTTTTTATTGTCCGTCTCATCAGATTTCTGAAAGACTCCAGGCTTTACAGAAGCGATTTGTACCTCAGCCTCAGGCATTGACACTACGGACATCTGCTTCCCGTCAAAGGCCGGTTTTATGGCAAGTAACCTTCCTGTCTCTCTGTCGATATCCAGGCCGACGGCATCTGTCATAACTTCTGTTCCAAGAGCTGCTGCCACAAAGGGGATCAGCGTCTTTCCAAATAAGGTCCCTCCTCCCAGAACAATATCTGGCTTTTGTTCCCGGATCATGACTTCCAGCACCTTGCCGTGGACCTCCAGCTGTGCAGGCTCCAATCTTGGATGATCCATCGCTATGATCCTGTCCACCGGATACTGAAGGAGATCCCTGCAGATTCCCCGGATCCCGCTGCCTGCAACTGCCAGAAATAGTCTGGCGCCCGTAAAAGACGCAAGCCTCTTTCCCTCTCCTATCAACTCCAATGTCACCGGAACCGGCTTCCCATTTTGTATTTCTCCAATGATCAGTATCTTTCTTGATCTCTCCATACGACTCTCCCTCTACTCCAAAACATGCTGCTCTCTCAGCACCTGATACAGCTTTTCTGCCAATTCCTGTTCATCTTTCCCATCCAGCAGCTTTCTTTTCTTCGGCGTTTCTTTTGGTGTATATTCTCTGACCTTTTGGATCATCCTTTCGGGCTCCCTTTGTCCTGTCCCAAAAACGGGAATGGCTGTACTTTCCGCATAGGCTGACATAATATCTGCAACATTCGGATGCCTTATTTTCTGATTCTCCTTCACTGAAAGAACCAGTGCCGGCATGCTGCACTCTGTCTGTTCTGTCCCATTCTCTGACATGCACCAGTTATAGAGCTTTCCATCTGCTGCTTCTATTCTTCTGGAATATGCAATAAGAGGGATCTTTAGAAAAAATGCCGTCATAGCCGCCATATGTGCCGCGTCTCCGTCGAGAGCCTGCCTGCCGCATAACACAATGTCAAATGCCCCTTCGGCCTCTATGGCTCTTGCAAGCAGCCTGGCGCTCTTCCGGACATTCCCTGTCCCGTTCCTTCCTTGTAAAACCAGGATCGACCGGTCAACGCCCCAGGTCAATGCCTCTCTTGCCGTCTTTTCCGCCCTGGACGGTCCGATGGTCATGACTGTCACCGTTCCTCCTTCTTCATCCCTCAGATCCAGAGCTTCCATCAGGACATTTTTATCGCTGTCATTGAGGCCTTCTGTATCCTGGTATTGATCCCGCTCTTCCTCCGGAGGTATTTCTTTTAAGTACACTAAGATCCTCATATTGGTTTCACTCCCTTCACCGACGTAATATTTTGTAAAAATTTCTTTAATATTTTAATATAAATTAAAGCTGACTCTTCAAAAGTGCTGTACCCTAAAGGGCATCCCGTGTTTTATGCCCTTCGGGCTTGACGCGCTTCGCGCGAGTATGCTATGATACCCATACAAATTAATTCGCATCCCATTAGTTCGTATGCTAATTAATTTTTACTGTTATAATATCACCATTCATTTTATATGTCAATCATAGAAAGAAAGGAATCTATTATGCCATTAATTCAAGTAGATCTGTTAAAACAAAACGATAAAGCGAGACTTAAAAATATTCTGGACACGATCCATCAGTGCGCTGTTGAGGCCTTTGAAATCCCCGAGCGCGACCGCTATCAGATTGTAAATCAGCATGAACCGGAAGAGATGATCCTGTTAGACACAGGCCTTGGATTTGAACGGACAAAGGACCAGATCGTCATCCGGGTCACAAGCAAACAGAGAACCCGGGATAAAAAAGAACTGCTCTATACTCTGCTCTGCCGGCGGTTAAAAGACCGGTGCCAGATCAACCCCCAGGATCTTCTTGTCTCCATCGTGGAAAACGGGGATGCGGACTGGAGTTTTGGGTTTGGAAAGGCACAGTTCCTCACCGGAGAACTTTGATTATTTTATAAATGATACCGGTCAACAATTAAACTGTTGGCCGGTATCATTGAATAGAAATCTCTTGATTATAACTTTACTCAGAAAACATAACTTTACAGTTTTTCTTATAACATGCAATGCCATATTTTAAAATCTTCTGCATCCCATCTGCTAAGAGCCTGTCTGCATATCTATTTTTTTCAATTTGTTCTAATGCTTTCCTGCATTCAGCATCAAGATCAGCGTCATGGGCATATTTAACTTCAATGACAATTCCAATTTCTTCGTCATCAATCTCCACCTGGATATCATTATATCCATCCCCTGACTCCTTGTTAGACGCTACACTCCACGTCTCTTTAAATCCTAAAATCCCCAGCAGAATGCCGTGATAAAAATTTTCTTTTGTCTGTTTTCTTACAAATGTATCCCGAATACTAATTGTTTTCTTTAAATATTCTGTAAACTGTTTTTCTACACCCCTGGCATCACCATTTTTCAATGCTTTGCAGAATATATTTAATGTCTCTCCATCTTTACATACATTTTCCTTAAACAGTTCTATAATCTTCCTTGTAAATATCTTACGGATTTCCATATTGGGAATCACTAACTGAAAAGTATCACTCATTGCTTTCCCGCGCTGTGTCAGGTAACCTGTGGTAAATAAAACACTCCAGATATTATCTATGGAATCATACAATTCTTTATAAGTTAGTTCCTGATGAAGTTCTTTTGATACTGCTTCTCCCGCAACAAGCCTTTCAATCTCTCGCTTTATCGTCCCTGTGCCCGCCTTCTCAATAAAATTTCTCACAACATCATTGCCGCTTGTGTTCGACCAGTAATCTTTCGGAACAGCCGTTTTGTCTGCCCTCAGCTCGTCACAATAACTAATGACATCCCACGGACAGTATACGTCCACACTTCCAAACCGATATCCGTCATACCATTCCTTCACAGCATCATAGGCATCTGTAAGTCCGTAGTATTCCAGCATTTTTCTCACCTCTTTGTCCGTAAATCCAAAATATTCATCAAAACGGACATCTGCAATAGATAAGACTTTCAGATTGTTCATTCCTGTAAAAATACTTTCCTTTGCAACGCGTAGGCATCCAGTCAGCACAGCAAAAAAAAGTGATTCATTTGTCTTAAACGTTTGACCAAAGATATTTCGGATCAATGCAGCCATCGAATCATAATAATCCTTTTCATTCGCCTTTGCCAGCGGTACATCATATTCGTCAATCAAAATAATGACTTTTGTCCCATAATGCTTTTGAAGAAGAGCGGAGAGGGTCAAAAGGCTGTTCATCAGCACTTCATCCGACATTTCAAAATTTCCGCTGTCATCCACATTGATCAAGGCATGATACCGCATTTTATCCACTTTTGACAGTTGCCTGCTCTTTGCCAGAACTTCAAACCGCAGCGCTTCATTTCCGACAACGGAGCACATCATAGAACGGGCGGTTGTGAAGTTGTCTCCGTTTACACCTTTTAATGAGACAGAAATCACCGGAAATTTTCCCATATATTTTTCACACAAATCGACCTCTTTTGAAATATCCAGACCATCAAACAACGATTTATCACAGTCAGTATCAAAAAATATCTTCAGCATACTCATATTCAGCGACTTTCCAAAACGTCTGGGACGGGTAAAAAGATTTACCTTTCCCCAGTTGCGGAGTAAGTCTGCAATCAATGCCGTCTTATCAACATAATAAAATCCTTCTGTTTGAATTTCAGCAAAATCCTCGATTCCAACCGGAAGTTTTTTCTTTATAATGTCATCCATTGTATGCACACACTCCTTTCTGAATCCCCATGATTCATGGTTCTTATTTTACCATCAGATGTTGGAAATAACAAGCTATGCGAAATCCTGGTTTTAGAGTATTTCCCCATTGGATTCGATACATTTTTTATACCAATAGAAACTGTCTTTTTTTATCCGTGAGTAATCTCCCATCCCATCATCATTTTTATTGATATAAATCAAACCATATCGTTTTTTCATTTCACCAGTGCTGGAACTGATAAGATCTATAGGACTCCACATAGTATATCCGATCAGATTTACGCCGTCATCAACCGCTTTGCTCATTTGTTTTATGTGATCCTTCAGATATGAGATACGATACTCATCATGAATTTTTCTATCTGCAGTCAATTCATCGACAGCACCCAATCCATTTTCAACAATCATCAAAGGAATACCATAACGGTCATTTAGCTTGTTCAAGGTATATCTTAATCCAATCGGGTCGACCTGCCATCCCCACTCACTGTTCTTTAAATAGGGATTTTTAACGCCTCCTAGTAAATTACCGGCACTTGTCTCATAATCTCCTTCAGCAGAAACACAGTTGCTCATATAGTAAGAAAATGTGTAATAATCCACACAGCCTTCTTTTAAAATGTCCATGTCATTTTCTTCTATGTTAATCTCAATATTATGTGCTTTATAATAATTTTTCATATAAGCAGGATATGTACCGAATACCTGTACATCTCCACAAAAATCATTAAATAAATGATCTAAATCTTGTACCTTTATCATATCCTTTGGGCTGCATGTTCTGGGATATAAAGTGACATGGGCGATCATACATCCAACTTTGTTATCGGGATTAATTTTATGAGCTGCATTTACTGCCTCAGCACTTGCGATCAATACATGATGTAACGCCTGATATCTTTTGTTCAAGTCATCGTAAGGGTCCGTATAATCCGTGGTCCGGTCGTCGTAAATCCCCAATACTTCCAGGTTCCCGGAAGGTAAACAAGCAAAATTAATTTCATTAAAAGTAATCCAGTATTTCACTTTATTTTTATATCGTTTGAATATAGTTTCCGCATATCTAACAAAATGACGGACCACTTCTCTGCTGCAAAACCCTTGATAATGGTCCAACAAAAAATATGGCATATCAAAATGCATTAACGTTACAATGGGTTCAATTCCATGTTTCAGGCATTCATCAAAGATATCGTCATAGAATTTTAAACCTGCTTCATTAGGTTCATCTTCTATTCCTTTCGGAAAAATTCTGCTCCAAGTGATGGACATCCGAAAAGCCTTAAATCCCATTTCGGCAAATAGTCTGATATCCTCTTTATAATGATGATAAAAATCTACTGCTTCATGGCTGGGATAAAATGTATCTGCCTCAATCACTCTGGTAAATCTTCTTTTAATACTGCAGGACCCACCACTTATATGATCGCTGATGCTGTCACCTTTTCGGCCTTCAAGATATCCACCTTCTATTTGATTGGCAGCTGTGGCGCCTCCCCATAAAAAACCTTTTGGAAAACTCATTTTTCACCACCTCCTAATAAGTGGCTTCCAACAGGATTCCACTACTATTTACTGTTTTTATTTCTTCATAGTCACTTGAATTTGTGATTATGATCAATGTGTCCGTAGAATAGCCTTCCTCTTTAATTTTATCAATGTCAAAAGAAACTAATAATTGGCCCTTTGATACTTTATCACCCTGCTCCACATGTGCTTCAAAGTATTTTCCTTCAAGCTTAACTGTGTCTATACCAATATGAATCAATACTTCGCACCCATTGTCACTCACGATACCAATGGCATGTTTTGTGGGAAATAGTGATAATACAGTTCCATCAAATGGTGCGTATGCTTTACCCTCACTTGGCACAATCGCAGCACCTTCTCCTAAGGCACCCTGTGCAAAAGCGTCATCTTGCACCTCACTTAACGGCTTGACATCGCCTTTCACCGGCATATTGATTTTTTCTAATTCTATCTTGGCTTCATCTTTATAAAACACATATGCCAATACAAAACTCACAGCAAATGCGATCACAGTAGCAGTTGCCGCCTGGATCATCACTGTCTGTACCCCTGTTTTTGGAAACATAGCAGGAATCTCGAAAATTCCCAGACCGGCCATCTGTTGGTATTTCAAGCCAGCCAGTCCGGCAAATCCTCCTGAAACAGCCCCTCCAATACAAGAAATAACAAACATTTTAATTCTCGGCAACGTAATACCGTAAATTGCCGGTTCTGTCACTCCGAACATTCCTGAAATAAAGGCAGGAATACAAACCGATTTTAATTTTTTATCTTTTGTTTTAAGTGCCACTGCTAATACTACTGCTGATTGTGCAAAGGCTACAAAAACCGATAATGACAGAATTGGATCCGGTGTTCCTGCCGCAATATTCATAATAGCCAAAACAACGAGCGTCATATGAACTCCAAATACAACCATTATCTGCCACAAGCCGCCGACCAAAACACCTGCTAATAACGGACTCATATTATAGACGCCTGATAAAGTACTGCTGATTATATTTGAGAGATAATTAGCGATTGGTCCGATCACCATAAATCCTAAAATTGTAGAGCTCAATAAAACAATCATAGGAGTAAAAAATGATTTAATAAGGTCAGGAAGAATTTTATTCAGCCATTTTTCCATAGGCGCTGCCAGTGCAACGGTTAAGATCACTGGCAGTACAGTTGATGTATATGTTACATTCATGCTTATCCCAAAAACCGCCAAATCAACCCCATTGATCGTTGGATAGCATAATGCTGCACCGATCATCATTCCTACATATGGGCTCAGCTTAAATTTCTTGGCGCTATTATATCCGATTACGACCGGAAAAAAATAAAAGATACAATCTCCAACAGCGTTGATCAAAGTATAGATCCCAGACGTGTCTGTATAGACGCCGGCAAACTGCAGAATTGAATTTAATCCTTTGATCATCCCGCATGCGCAAAGAATAGAGATAGACGGCATAAAAATAGAAGTCAGCAGATCAATAAACTTTTCTTTCAATGTCATCTTTTCTTTCTGATGATGATTATCTTTGCTTAAATTTAACTTGGCACATGCTTCATCGTAAACATCTCCAACATGATTGCCAATAACAATTTGATATTGTCCCGCACTGTGCATCACAGTTATAACTCCATCAAGATTTTTAATAATATTATCCTTTGCTTTGTTTTCGTCTTTCAACCGAAATCTCAATCTTGTCACACAGTGAGTCAAGGAAATAATATTGTCTTTCCCTCCGACATTTTGAACGATATGTTTTACTAAACTTTCATATTTACTCATTACAGTACCTCCATTTTTCATTGCTAAGTTTTCAAATATGAATTTTGAAGGTTAAGCCAACTGAATGTTACCATCCTCTGAGTGAAATTAAATCAATTATTTTCCATCGCCTCCTTTCGCATTCATTTTTGTGACAATCCGATGTATATGGATTGTCAGATATAATAACTCATCATCTTTTAGATGATAGTCATACTTATGAATCAAAAAATCCTTGATCTTTTTTGCACAATCATACGCAGTTGTATATTTTTCAATCACCATATCCAATAATTCAGTCTCATCATTTTCATCATATTGATCATGATTAAACAGCCTCAATGAAAAAAATTTCAGATGAGTGATAAACCGGTAATAATATGCTGAACCGGTATCAAATTCAATGTGAAAATGATACTTTACAATCGTGGTTATTTCCTGAATTAACTTCGTCACTTTAAATATATTTTCCATGCTGCTTTTATCCAGTTGGGCATTTACGATGTGCAGAGCTATAAAGCCCGCTTCATCCTCCGGAAAATCTATCTTCATTTTATCTTTTATCAACTCAACTGCCCTTAAGCCGATCTCATATTCAATTTCATAGAAATTTTTTATATCCCAAAGCAAGGCATTCTTAATCAGCAGCCCTTCTTTACATCTCTGGATTGCTGTATATAAATGATCGCTTAAAGTAACGATCATACTATCATGAAAGCTTTTCGCGAATTCCATTTTAGCCATTTCTGCTATATCATAAGCTAACCTGATATACTCAATCGGTACATCTTTTAAAAGTTGTTCAAATTTTATGACATTAGAATCATTTTGTAAAATAAATACTTGATTTATCAATGAAGGATCGATTTCATCACCGCTTCTTTTTTTAAAAGCAATCCCTTTCCCACAAACAATCTTATCCTTGCCATCATCTCCAATAGTAATGACTGCATTATTTGTTAAAACTCGTTTTATTAGCATTGAAACTACTCCTTTGAAATAAAAAAACCTGCCCCCATAAATTTTTAATACAAAAAATTTATGTAGACAGGTTAAGCTTGACAAAATCAATTACCATCCTATTTACAAATTTTATTGTAGCATAGCATTTTCATTAATTCAATGCTTTTTAAAAAAAGTATGGACCTAGGAGAAAAAAGGTCCATACTTTTGTAATGCAGATATTACACAATAACAATTCATTTTTGAGCCAGGTATTGGAGGGTTTGGCCCGGGGTATTCTTATTGTTTTTATTTTTAGGAGTTTCAGTGGCATAAATCTGCATTGATCTATATTTAAGTACGTTAAACGCACGTACTTACTACATTGTGATTACCACAGATTGCGGTAAATTTCTTTGACATCTTCCGCTGTGATGGCTTTTCTTGTGTTGGACGGGCTTCCGCTGTCCATGGCATCGTTGGCCATTTTGTCGATCACACCGAAGAATTCTTCTTTATTGATTCCATATTCCTCTAAGGAAGGAGTTTCAAGCTCATCGCAGATATCCACAACTGCCTGAAGGAATTTCTCACTGGCTGCCTGGTCTGTGTCAGTCTCAGCCGCCACGTTGATCGCTTTGCCAAGCTCGCCAAAACGGTCATAAGCCCCGTCCAGCGCATAGATAAAGCATTCTTTCAGCAGCATGGCATTGGAAAGTCCATGTGCCACATGGAACATAGCACCGATTGGACGGCTCATTCCGTGGACTAAGGTCACGGATGCATTGTTAAATGCAATTCCTGCTTCCAGTGCTGCTATTGACATCTGTTCTCTGGCTTCAACGTTCTTTCCGTCTTTGAATGCAACCGGAAGATATTTGAAAATCCTTTTGATGGCAGAAAGTGCAAATGTATCAGATAATGGCTGTGCCAGCTTTGATGTATAAGCCTCTGCCGCATGAGTCAGGGCGTCAAGTCCTGTAGCCGCAGTGATCTTAGGAGGTGCAGTCATTGTAAACTGAGGATCGATGATGGCAAGATCCGGCATTAAAACAGCGCCTTTGAGCAGCATCTTGATATCGTTTTTTGTATCTGTGATGATGGTGAACTGAGTTGCCTCAGAACCTGTACCCGCTGTGGTAGGAATTGCAACAAGTGTCGGTGTTTCCTCTGTGATAATCTTTCCCATGTAATCTGAAATCTGTCCGCCGCTGGTTACCAGTGCACCGATTGCTTTCATAGAGTCAATCGGGCTGCCGCCTCCGAGAGCGACAATAAAGTCACATCCTTCCTCTTTGTAAAGATTCAGTCCACCTTCGATCATTGTGTCGGTCGGCTCACCGTTGATCTCGCTGTAGATCACATATTCAATGTTCTGGTTTTTTAAAACAGTTTCTACCTTTGCTGCGTTTCCAAGCTCGACCATCACCTTATCTGTGACGATCAGCGCTTTTTTGCCGAGAGTTCCTAACTTTCCTTCTGCCATATCCAGTGCACCCTCACCAGTATAAATCTGGCCCGGCGCGATAAATTCTCTTGCCATGTTCTTATCCTCCTATACTTTCTTATGATTTTCTATCTTAGAATTCTGCGTCATGAAGCCAAACGTAGCGTTCATCTTCATTTCTGTCTGTCTGAAGCCATGGGTTCCCTTCCAGATGACGGATCATCCAGCAAGTATACATCTGGTATCCCGGAGCCACTGCCTGAGGATGAAGTTCTCCCCCTGGAATCGCTGAAAAGCTTCCGTCTGTACTCTTAAATACCTGGTCTCCCACAAAGCTTGCCCCGAATCCTTCCGGATGGTCAAACAGGAAGTAATAAGTTTCCGGCTGCGGATGTCTGTGAGGAAGATATCCTGACCAGTTTCCGCGGTCATTTAAGACTTCACCTAATACCATGTTGGAGTATGGTGCAATGTCATGGTCAAAGATGGTATTGACACGGCGTTTCGCCACATTTCCGAACTTTCCTACACAGGAGTATCCCCAAGGAGCATCTTCCGGCGCATACAATTTACTCTCAAATGTCTGGTCATTCATTGTGGACTGTACCAAGATTTCAGAGTCTGCCTTTGCTTCCACTGTGACCTTGGCTCCTGTACAGATATGTACTGCCCAGGGTCCTTCTGTAAATACATCTTTTCTTGTGACTTCCCTGGAAGTTTCATCAAATGAGAATACTACATCCCCTTTTAACAAGAGAACCGCCGTCTCCTCTTTGTCTTTGCAGAAAGTCTTCACATCTCCCGCTTTTAAGCGGAAGACGCGGATGTCCATCAGCATTTCTTTATAATCATTGTCGTATGTTGTTAAAATCTTTTCCCCGTTTGCATCAAACTCAGGATAGCCGAATACTTTACCCATTGTCATACCTCTTTTCTAATACTGTCTTGCGTTCCTGCGGCCTTCCAATACTCCTTCACATGCTTTTTGCACGCTTTCTTTCACAGAAGTTGTCGCAATCCCTACGTTCCACCATGATTTATAACCGTCTGTCATTGTCTTAGGAATGACCTTCAGGTCGATCAATGTGGCAACGTCCTGTTTCTTAGCATCGATCAGCGCTTCCTCCAGCTCTTTGATCGTTCTTACACTGTATGTCTTGAGTCCGTATCCTTCTCCGACTTTTGCATAGTCAACCGGGATCAGATCACCCTTGATCTCATTGTTTTCATCACGATATCTGAATTCTGTGGCAAGGCTTCCCACTCCGTGGTTCATCTGAAGGTTGTTGATGCAGCCGAATCCACAGTTGTCAAATACGAGGATGTTGATCTTCTGTTTTTCCTGCATTGCTGTCATGATCTCACTGTGGAGCATCTGGAAGCTGGCATCCCCCACAACCACATAGGATTCATGCTCAGGCTCTGCCATCTTTACGCCGAGCGCTCCCGCCACTTCATATCCCATGCAGGAATATCCGTATTCTGCGTGATATCCGCCTCGTTTGTCTGTAGTCCAGATTCTCTGCATACAGCTTGGAAGACTTCCCCCTGCTGTCACAATATTAGCGTCTTCATCAATGACCTCACGGATCTTGCACAGTGCTGCAGTCTGAGTGATAAGTCCCCCTGTAAGTTTTACGAATTCAGGGATTGTGCGCGGATCTCTCGCTTTGATCTCCGGCTCAAAATCATCACCTGTATATTCAATGTTTGCAAGGCGGTCCATCTCTTTATCCCAGGCTGCCTTTGCGTCCTTGATCTCTGTTGTGTAAGCAGATTTGTATCCTTCTTCTTTCAGTCGCTCAGAGAGAGCTTCCACAGTCACTTTCGCATCTCCGACTGCTTTCACTGCATCCATTTTATATGCGTGATATTTGTTGTTGTTGATGGTCACCATTTTTACATCAGGGTTTTTGAACTGTCCTTTGGAGCCTGTTGTAAAGTCTGAAAGTCTGGTTCCCACTGCAATGACTACATCGGCCTGCTCAGCGATCGTATTTGCAGCCAGGGTTCCTGTTACACCGATTCCTCCTAAGCAGTAAGGGTGGCTTGACTTGCAGGCACTTTTTCCTGCCTGGCTCTCTCCGAACGGGATGTTAAAGTCTTCGCAGAACTTTTCTACAGTTTCTCCTGCCTCTGAATACTTCACACCTCCACCCACGATCACTAACGGATTTTTCGCTTCTTTAATAACTTTTACTATATCCTCAATCTCTTCTTTTACCGCGCAAGGTCTGGTGATCCTGTGTACGCGTTTTTCAAACAGGTAATCAGGGAAATCATAAGATTCTCCTTCTACATCCTGAGAAAGTGCGATGCACACAGCGCCTGTCTCTGCCGGATCTGTGAGAACACGCATAGCGTTGACCATCGCTGTCATCAGCTGTTCCGGGCGGATGATCCTGTCCCAATATTTACAAACCGGTTTGAATGCATCATTTGTTGTTGTTGAAAGACTATCACTCTTTTCTAACTGCTGGAGTACCGGATCCGGCTGTCTTGTGGCAAATGTGTCAGAAGGCACTACCAAAAGCGGGATATTGTTCACTGTGGCTGTAGCCGCTGCTGTCACCATGTTTGCCGCTCCAGGTCCTACAGAAGATGCGCAAGGGATGATCTTTCTTCTTCTGTTCTGTTTTGCGTAAGCTGTCGCCACATGGCACATTCCCTGCTCATTTCTTCCCTGAAGAACCTTTAAGCTCCCAGGATTGCTGTCCAGCGCCTCTCCGAGACCAACGGCGATCCCGTGTCCGAAGATTGTGAAGAAGCCTTCTACAAATTTTGTCTCTTCCCCGTCAAATTCCACATACTGATTGTCAAGGAATTTTACAAGGGCCTGCGCTACTGTCATTCTGGTTGTACTCATTTTCATATCCTCCTATACTCTCGCAATCATTTCGCCATATTTGTCTTTTGTCTCGCGGATAAAGTCTTTGACTTCCTGAGGGTTTGGAAGTTCCTCAGAACAGGAATGGCTTCTCACCATCATGGCCGCTTCCGCACTTCCGAATTCCAGACACTCGATCATATCCCATCCTTCAAATATTCCATATAAGAAGCCGGATGCATATCCGTCTCCGCCTCCGAAGCCTTTTAATGCCTCAACCGGGAACGGTTTGATTGAATAGTCATTTCCGTCATTGGTATATGCCGTAGATCCTTTTTTGCCATGTTTGATGACAACGATCTTTGCATTTTCATTGTTCCAGGCCTGTGCAGATTCTTTGTCTGTTCTGCCCGGTTTTATCAGTTTTTCTGTCAGGTCAAATTCTTCTCTTGATCCCATGATGATATCTGCTTCTCTGGCTACTAAAGAATAGTAGATTGAAATCTCATCGGAATTTTTCCAATTATATTCTCTATAATCGATGTCAAAGATGATCTTTGTATCATTTTTCTTGGCAAGCATCACTGCTTTTAACACTGCTTCCCTGGATGGGCTCTGTGCCAACGCTGTTCCGGAAACCAGGATCGCCTTTGTGTTCTTTATGTATTCTTCGTCGATGTCATCCACAGATAACTGTAAGTCTGCGATGCAGTTGCGGTACATTAAGATGCTGCTTTCTTCTCTGGAAAGAATTTCTGTAAAGGTGAGTCCAAGTTTTTCTCCGTTCGTACATTTTGTAATATGGGATGTATCGATTCCCTCTTTATTGAAGAATTCTACTACATACTCTCCGAACTGGTCGTCGGAAACTTTGCCGATGAATCCTGCTTTCTTTCCGTGTCTCGTGATCCCCACCGCGATGTTTGCAGGTGATCCTCCCACATACTTCTTAAATGTAGTGCACTCGGATAACGGGTGGAAATAATCTACAGGATTAAAGTCGATGGCTACCCTTCCGATGAGTACTAAATCCATTGGTCTTGTCTGGTCAAATTCAACATACTTCATAACTTTCACCTCAGTTTTGTTTTCCACGCACATTGCGTGTTATTTGCGTGTTTTATTATTTGCTTTGCTTTTTTTCAAATGCGTTTTATGTGCTTTACTTATGTGCTTATAGTATCACGCACGCCATTTATGTGCAAGCACTTTTTATAAAAAAGATTGTTTTTGCTACATTACACAAATGTATACGGACTTCTTAGTCATTATTGCACAATCCTTTGACACGCATATGCACGCAAAAAAAAGAAGAGCAAGACACTATATTTGTGTTTCACTCTTCTATCAAACTGACAGTATACCTTATCGTGCGTAGCACGCCTATCCGGAGGATATAAAATACGGTGTGCCCTGCGGGTATATTTTTTAATATTGTTTATGGATCCTGTAATTGGTGTAGGAAGCGGCAATCTGCGCCAAAGGCTTTTTGTGCTGTACCTGTTTGATGATTTGATACCTCACAAGGTCATAAACTTCAAACCGTTTTCTGGTATCCTCCGGGTTTCCGTAAACCTTCCAATACCCTGAAAACAGATAGCTGTGCCCCTGATGTCGGATAAATCCTTTTACATCACACAGCGGGTATCCAAGAATCAGACCCAGTTCATGGGGAAATCCTTTTCTACCGTTTTTGTACTCCCAGTAGTTTTTACAAAAAACCGTAAACATGTCATTTAGCTGAACAGAATCATATCCACAATCCCTCATAAATATTTGATGTTCTCTTTTCATCAGATATTGTTCAAGGTCTTGTTCCCTGTACAACAGCCAGACGCACCGTTTCGCATCGGCATATAACAGTCTGTATTGAATTCCAGTGTCTTTCAGCGCCTGCGTCAGGGAAATTGTTTCTTCCCTGTCCAGAGTCACCGCATTTGAAGGTTTAACTCCGGCAAACACCTGCGCACAGTGAGCCGCAATCTTCATCTGCACATCATTTTTATATGTGATCCTGCCAAGCTCTAATCGGCAATTCATCCGGCCGCTCCTTCCTTTGGTTATTAGTATAACCTTAGGATGGACACTTCCGAAACTTATTATGTATGAGTTTTTCTTCATTATCTCCAGTCATCTCTGGAAAGGTCTCCTTCCGGCAATGAAGAAAAACTCTAGTAGGATAGCACCTTTTGGCTTGCGGTAACCTAATCCGGCAGATACTACGTCCATGTTCTACATGATTGGAGTGAGGCATTCTAAGAGCCGAACGGAAATCATGTGGAACATGTCACACATTGTATTTGTTCTTGATCTTTATATCGGTATAGATATGGTCCTTCTCCGGCATTTCCTCTTTTTGGATCATGTTATAAAGCAGGTTCGGAGGCCTGTAGCCCTGTTCGTAGCCTTCCTGGTCGATCAGGAAATCATACCGGTCTTCTTTGAGGGCTTTTGCATTCTTAGGCGTGGCGTCATAGACTATGACATATGGCCTCTTTTCAAGCTTCAGCTTCTCAAAAGCCAGGCATACTCCGGCCTGTCCGCCGGATGCCACAAAGACTCCGGCCAGATCCGGTGCAATGGCCATTGTATTTTCGATAATCTTTTCCACTTCCTTTGTCTCATCGAAGCTGCTCTGGACGCCCAGCAGTTCCATTTCCGGATAGGAATTCTTGATCTCCTGCACGAAACCTTCCACACGCAGACTGTTTACACTGTTTGTAAAGAATCCGGTGATCACGAGGACTTTGCCCTTTCCCCGTGTCAGCATTCCCATGAGCCCTGCGGCGGTACGCCCGCTTTTCTTGTTATCCAGTCCCACAAAACATGCACGCTTTGTGCCCACGATATCGGAGTTAAATGTGACCACTGGAATCTCCTTTTCCTCCATCAAGCGGTTCAGCCGTTCCCTGACACACTCTGACTGCACCGGCATGATGGCAAGGCCGTGGATCCCCTCCGCTTCCAGTTCGTCAATGGCTTTTATCTGGGCTTCTTCATCTACGGATTCAATATCCTTTAATAAAAGCTCCACTCCCAGATACTCAAGCTCCCGCTCTGCATCACGGATCCCCGCTTTGACAGGGGTCATAAAGGAGGCTTCTGAGAGCTGGGTGATGACCCCTATCTTTATATTTTTGTCCGCTTTCTGCGTGTTCTTTTTTGTCTTCCTGTTAGAATGATAGTCTAATTCTTTGGCGATGGCCATGATCCGCTCCGCCACTTCCGGCTTGATTCTGCCCCGGTTATTAAGCGCCCGGTCCACGGTTCCCCGGGAGACCCCGGCACGCTCTGCAATTTCTTTGATTGTTCCTGCCATGTGCTTTCCTCGCTTTTTCTTTTTATTTGACACATTGCACGCATTTGTTTTATTATAACCGCGCATTTCTCAAAAGTAAAGCAATATCCCCATTCGGGCATTGCAAATGTGTCATAAAGGGATTATAATTTGAGTATATTGACAATAATAATCAAGTATAGAAAGGGGTTTTTATATGAATCAAGCAGCAATGTTTCAACTGAGCTACGGTTTGTTTGTACTGTCAGCAAAAGACGGAGACAAGGACAACGGCTGTATCGTCAACACAGTCCAGCAGGTCACGACCACACCGAACCGCATTTCCGTAGCAGTCAATAAAGGCAATTACACTCATGATATGATCCGGGACACCGGTTCCTTTAATATATCCATCCTGTCCGAGGAGGTTCCCTTTGATATTTTTAAGCATTTCGGATTCCAGAGCGGCAGGGATGTTGACAAGCTGAAGGATTTCTCCGGCTATGACCGTTCATCAGGCGGCATCATTTATTTAAGCCAATATGCAAACGCGTTTCTCAGCGCTTCTGTGGCAGAGACGGTTGATCTGGGCACACACACAATGTTTATCGCCGATGTCACAGACGGAGAAGTCTTATCAAATGTACCTTCTGTTACTTACGCATATTATCATAAGAATATCAAACCCCAGCCGCAGGAAACAAAGAAAACCGGCTGGCGCTGTAAAATCTGCGGATATATCTATGAGGGCGAAGAACTCCCCGCCGATTTTATATGTCCGATCTGCAAACACGGCGCTTCTGATTTTGAACGAATCTAGCTGGAATAGGGTTTCTCTCACAATAAAATACCTCTAAAGCGGACACGGCAGACAGCCAAAACTACTTTAGAGGTATTTTTATATCTTAATACAGTGTACACGAATATATTCTCGACTGCCGGAATGATTATAACCGGCTCATTCATTAGCATGAAACGCACTTCAATTATTCAAAACCAAGACTTCAATTGCCTTGGCCACTCCGTCACTGTTGTGATCGTCAGTTATATAATCGGCAATCTCTTTCATCTCATCACTGCCGTTTTCCATGACAACCCCGATCCCTGCCGCCTCGATCATCTGATAATCATTTTCCGCATCGCCGCAGGCCATAATATTTTCTTTCTTTAAGTCCAGGTGCTCCATCAGATAGGCCAGCGCATCACCCTTATTGCAGGAATGAAGGGAAATCTCCAAGTTATTCTTCAGGGAAGCCACAACAGCATATAAACCACATTCTGTCAGCTCCTTCCTCGCCTTTGCCCGTTCTTCCTGGTCTTCAAAAAACAGCGTCATTTTTTCTGAAGTTCCGCCTTCCTTTTGGATAAATTCTTTTAAATCCTCTACCGGCGTCCTGGAGGCACGGATCATCTCCTCGGAATACTCTCCCAGGTGAAATGATTCCAGCCTGTCCAGCTCTTCTTTATAACAGTATACCTTTCCATCCTTTGCTATGCTCCGGAAAGCATGGTACGGTTTGACCGCTTCCAAAAGCTTGAGGATCTGATCTGTGTCAAACTGGTTTTTGTAAATCGATCTCTGTTCGTGTAAATCATAAACCCTGGCCCCATTGCTCAGAATGCAGTATCTTAATCTCTTAAGATCCGTCAGCTCCTTCGGAAGCCCATTCACTGACCGTCCGGTAGCCGGGACGATCTGGATCCCTCGGTCCATTGCTTCTTCTAATACTTTTACTGTCTTTTGTGTCACTTCCTTCCGGCTGGTCAGAAGTGTCCCGTCCATATCCATGGCGATCAATTTGATTTCTTGTTCTTTCATCCCGTCCCCCACTGTTCCTTTCAGCATGTTTTATACCCTTACATTCTTGTACTTCACGCGTTAAGGTTGCTTGTTTCTGCTTTATTATACCTCAGAAAAAATGTCAGGAAAAGACCTCCTTGATGATAAAAGTATGGACTAAAGTTATTAGCATTAAACTTTATCACAACTTACCACTTGCTTCTTTTCAATTTACTCATAATATACTATAATAGAACAAAGCTTTTATATTTACGGCCTGACTGCGCCAAAAATTAAAATATACGAGAGGGAGTTTCCATATGCGCACAAAAAGAATTGATGAAATAGAACAGTATATCACAAAAGAAAAATCGGTTTCCTTGGATACCTTATGTGAGGTTTTCCAGGTCTCCAAAAATACGATCCGAAGAGACATTGACACGCTTGCAAAAGCAGGAAAAATAAAAAAAGTGTACGGAGGAGTCACATTAAATGACACTCTTCCGTCGAAAAAGCTGCTTCCTTTTGCAGAACGCCACGAAAAGTTCGTAGAAGAAAAGAAGGCCATCTGCCGCCTTGCAGCCGATCATATTGAAGATGATGACATTATCTATATCGACACTGGTACAACCTGCCACAATATTGTGGATTATATTTCAGAGAAACGCTGCACCATCATCACCAACAGCCTGCAGGTTTCCCTGAAAGCCCTTCCTTATAAGAATCTGACCGTTATTTCCCTTCCAGGCTATTTAAAAAGGGAAACCCTCTCCTTTGTGGATACAAAGATTTCTGAGTATCTTAAGGCTTTTAATATCGGCAAAGCCTTTATGGCATGCACCGGCCTTTCCATTGAAAACGGCCTGACAAACGCGTCTGAGGAGGAATACCGGGTAAAGGAAGCCGTCGTCTCCAACAGCATGCAGCGATATGTGCTGGCAGACCACTCAAAATTCGGCATCTTTTCTCTGATGACTTACTGCCCGCTGGAAAAGATCAATTATATCCTTACGGACCAGCTTCCCCAGGAAGAGTATACAGATTTCTGCCGTTCCAATTCCATTACAGTGGAAACCATTGATTAAAGGTCCTGTATCAAGTAGTCAAGGACAGCGCCGGACAAAATCGGCTCTGTCCTTTTTTATCATAGTTAGAAATAATTTCTCCTATCAACAACCAAATAAAAATAGTCTGGAAGAGATCATAAACCGCGTTGTAGATCATCTTATACCTTATCGCGCAAAGCGCGTTCACCCGAAGGATATAAAATGCGGGATGCCCTTTTGGGTATACCTTATCGCGCAAAGCGCGCCTACCCGAAGGGTATAAAATTCGGGATGCCCTTTTGGGTATACCTTCCCAGTCATTACCATAATATTGATATGTCAGAAAAAGAGCAGGGCTAATGACCATATTCCCTGCTCTTCGCTCGTCAATTTAACTAAATACTGTCTTCACAATAGACATCACTTATAATTATCTGTGTTTTTCAATATATGACAAAATAACATCTGCCGCTTCTTCAAAACTGATCTTCCCCATGTTCAAAGCAAGGTCATAGTTTGTCACATCGCCCCACTTCTGCCCCGTGTAATAATTGTAGTAGGATTCTCTAGTCTTATCTTCCTTTTTGATGTCAGCCATAGGTACTTCCCGTTCCTCGGCTTCTGAAAGACGCTTCTGTCTGAATTCATCATCTGCATATAGATAAACAGATGTGACATTATCAAAATCTTTTAGGATGTAGTCAGCGCATCTTCCGAGGAAGACGCCGGATCCATAGCCTGCCAGCTTCTGTATGATCTTTCCCTGTTCTTTGTACATCTGGTTATACACCGGAATATGGCCTGGAGTTCCCATCATGACACTCAGTCCTTCCATATATTTTGAGCTCTTCTTGTAGTTCAGCTCCTCCATGGCCTGCTCATCCAGGGAGTCAAATCCAATCTTGTCTGCCGCAATGTATAAAATCTCTCTATTGTAATACCATACCCCAAGTCTGTCTGCCAAAATCCGCGCTACTTCGGTTCCGCCGCTTCCATGCTGACGGCTGATCGTGATCAATGTTTTTTCCATTTTTCGATTCCTTTCTGATTTACTTTTGCGGGTATACCATAAGATACCCAGCTTATTTATGACTTATCACTATTATTGTTCTTGATTTTCTGTTTTCGCTCTCATTATACTCAATTAATCCCCAGAATACTATAGTAAATTTTATTTTTAGTGAATTGATCATTCTTTATGTAAAAATCAGTCCGTCTCTTGTCAGGTTTATACAATACTTTATTTTTCAAATGAAATAAATCCGCAGTCGGTTGGGTGATCCAGAATCAGCCCATTTTTATGCTTCAGAAGATAACATCCGATGGTAAGGTCCCCGCCTGCAGACAGCATATTCAGGACTGCAAGAAAAAAAAACGTATTATTGGGAACGATCATGGAAACTGCAAAAAGGCCCAGACCCAATACACAGAAAGGCAGATATAAGCCCACCGAATAACTGCCGAATTTCAATGGCTCTCTGCAGTGGCAGTATGGAGTTAGCGAACTCCACATCACACCAAATGCAATACTCTTCCATCCATCTTTACAATTCAGACTCCACCCCAAACCATGAAGCAGTTCATGGACAAATATGGCTGCAAAAAATAGTGCAAAAAAGAAGATCAGATTTCTTCCATTCATGGTCCACCCACTTTCTCCCCAGCGAATGAAATATAGTATATAAGCTGCAATACAGATTGGTCCGGCAGTAGCAAACGCCAAAACATTGGCCCTCAGCACAGAAATGATCCCGGAGGATTCCTTATACCCTGCCTTTTTCATTTTTTCTCTCTGACTTTCAAAATTTTCAATCCGTTCCTGCTTTTTGTCTCTTTTTTTATCCAACATTTGCGATATCTCCTGTCCAATGTTCCTTTTTCTAAATAATTTTTTGTATTCTCCTTTTAATCTACCATAATGATTAAATATTGTCTATAATACTTGTAATCTATGAGTCGATAGCTTATAATAAAAACAATGATAATATTACGATAAATTATTGATAAGGAGTGATGATTTGATACAGATCAAACCTGTTTCTGACTTAAGAAATAAGTTTCCCGATATAGAAAAATTGGTCAACAAAGGGGAGCCTGTGTATCTTACAAAAAATGGTTACGGTTCTATGGTAGTTCTTAGTCTGGAGGCATATTCCAATCTAACAGACGGTTTAGAGACTGCTCTTTATAAGGCTGATGCTGCCGCCCAAAATAACAGTAGGCGTTATTCACATGAAGAAGTTTTTGAAGGGCTAAGAAGGAAAATAAATGACTGATAGCAAATATAGTTTGCGGTATCTCCCATTATTTTATGAGGATCTGAAAGAAAAGCTGACTTATATTTCTTCAACATTAGAAAATCCTCAAGCTGCTAACAACTTACTTGATGAGGCGGAAAAAAAGATAATAGAAGACTTCCAAATGCAGAATCTTTTGAAGTCTATCATTCTTTAAAGGAAAGAAGATACCCTTATTATCGAATATATGTTAAAAATTTTGTGATTTACTATGTTTTAATAGACGATGAAAGCCCAAATAAAATTATGGAGGTAAGACGTTTTTTGTATCATAAACAAAACCGTGACTCTTATATATGACAGCACCAGAGAAATTCAAAGACATCCTCAGAGTTAAATACAAACTCTGAGGATGCCTTTTTATTATTCTTATTTTCTTCTCTTTTCAATGTACTCAAGAATTAACTCTGCACAGTTTTCAGGGCTGATTTTCGTCATATTGACAGCCAGATCATAATTCTGTACGTCGCCCCATTTCTGTCCAGTGTAGTAGTTATAGTAAGATTCTCTTGTCTTATCTTCCTTCTTCAATTCAGATTTTGTAATCTCGCGGCCTTCCGCCTCAGACAGATGACTTATACGGAATTCATCATCTGCATAGAGATATATTGTATAAACATTATCCATATCTTTCAGCACGTAATCTGCACATCTTCCAAGAAAGACTCCAGAGCCGTATCCGGCAAGCTTGCGGATGATCTTGGACTGTTCCTTAAACATCTGATTGTAGACCGGAATGTGTCCCGGTGTTCCCATCATGACACTCAGTCCCTCCACATATCGGGAGCTTTTTCTGTAATTCAGCTCTTCCAGCGATTTCTCATCCAGATCATCCACGCCGATCTTCTCAGCAGCTATATACAGGATATCTCTGTTATAGTACCAGACATCCAGCTTGTCCGCCAAAACCTGTGCAACCTTTGTTCCATCACTTCCGTACTGGCGGCTGATGGTGATCAATGTTTTTTCCATAGTTTCTCCTTTCCAATCTCGGTTTCAGAAAATTATCATAATATATTCATAATTTGCAACAGTTCCCTAACAATATTCAACTATATTATAAATATATATTCTAATTATACTCAATTTATTACCAAAAGTCTATCTCTTTTCCAAATTCCCGACTTTGTATACAGATAACCGATGGGAAAAACGTTTTCTATAAAAGAAACAAAAGCAAGCTTGCTTTTGTTTTATGTCTGTCCTTTTCTCTCACTGCGGACTTCCCTCGGTGTGCTCCCATAGATTTCCCGGAACATTTTGATGAACAGTTTATAATTTTTAAATCCATGCTTCTCAATCAGATCCATGATCCCCTCCTCCGTGTTGCAGATATCATAGTATATGTGCAGCAGACGGACCTGGTTGACATATCTTGAGAAAGACACTCCCATATTCCTTTTAAAAAAGCGGCTGAAATACTCACGGTTTAGGTAAAAATGGGAAGCGATCTCCTCCAGCGGGATCGGATCTCTGTAATGCTCTTCAATATAATCCGTGATCTCACCCAGATGTTTTAAAGCTCCTTCCTTCTCTGCGGTCCTCCCGGTATCCTCTTCCCCAAAATGATTCAGCAGCTCATACAGGATCTCCATAGCGACTGCCTGGCTTTTTAGCTCATATCCCACGGGCTGCCTCACATACAAAAGGGGAAGCTTACGCAAAAGTCCGCAGACCGACTGGTATTCCTTTTCTTTTCCATGCTCCGCGCTCTCCCGGCTGCAGGACAGGCGGAAGCTGTCAATGTCCTTGACGTAGTTCTTCATTCTTTTCCTGGAAAATTGGATTATGATCATCATGGAGACTTCCGCACACTTCATCTCATGGATTTTATTGGAGTCAACGACCAGAAGATCCCCCGCTTTTGTGAGATGCTCTTTCCCGTCAAAGATCACGGATCCCGTGCCGTTCAGCACATAGATCAGCTCGATGGCCGTATGCCAATGGGGAGGGGTATACTGTCCCTTGTTAGTCCAATATTTGATATCTATACCTGTCTTTTCAAGTCTGTAGAGTGTTTCATACATATGTCAGCGCTTTCCTTTCCTATCACCCAGCCTCCCTGTCAATATTGCCCTAAAAACTGGTCAAAAAATCATCTAATCAATCCTTGTATACAATGATATCATAGGAACCGTAAAAGAAAAACATCATTTAAGAAAGGAGGAACCGATATGACAAATACAAAAGCAGTACAGATGAATGCAGCAAAACTGTCCTTGAAGGAGAAAGTGAAAAAATATTTTATTGATAACTGTGATATCATCAGCGCCGGGATCACAGCAATGAACGGCGGTCATTACTATATCCCGCCGAAGAAAAGAATGTGAGGTACACGTGCAGAACGATGAAACAACCAATGAACCAATGAAAGAGTAAAACAGCAGGTATGATCCATAGGATACCTGCTGTTTTGCTGTCTATGTATTTTATTTTCTAATAGGGTCTCCCACCATCAGTTTTCTGATCACCCCGAGAAGGCTTTCGTATCCTCCCAGGAACTGGTTGATGGTCTTTACAAAGGCTCCGTAATGTACAAATTCTTCTGGTTTCAGGCCGTCTTCCTCATATGCCATGATAAAATCAGGAATCTTCTTCAGTTCATTTAGATATTTTTCGGGAACCGGGCGGCTCATACGCTCTTTTACTTCCACGTCGCTTCCGTTGATCTTCTCCTGCCAAGGCTGTGTGATGGTGAGCACCACGTCTCCGCCGATAAACTCTGACCAGTGGAAATAATTCCTGTACGCGGCAGCCAGAAGTCTTGTCTTATATCCGTGTTCCTGATAGATCTTATATGCATTCTTGAATGCTGCAACTCCCGCATACTCTAATGCGCATGGATCCAGACACAGATTGTCCCGTTTCACAGCTTCTTTTATCCAGTCATCGGTGCGTCCCACCATGATGGTGCACACCGGTGTTATATTCTCATTGGAAAGTCCCGCTTCTTCTCTCCGTTTTAATCCGCGCTCTACTGCCTCTGCCACTGCTACGGCCTGTGCCACAGTGAAGGATACAGTGGCGTTGATGCTGATACCGGCGAAGGTAGCTTCCTCAAATGCCTTGATTCCCGCTGCGGAAGTCGGCATTTTAACCATGATATTCGGTGCCAGGTCCCCGAATCCGATTGCCTGTTCTGCCATTGCGTCTGCGTTTCTGTATAATTTTGCGTTGGTCTGGATGGAGATTTTCCCTTTTTTATGATTTGTCTTTTCATAGACCGGATTAAGAAGTTTTGCTCCGCGCACTGCCATCTGCTCGATCAGGCGCCATGCAACCTCCTCCTCTGTTGCGTCCGGCATTTCATCGATCCACTTTACAAGAATATCTTCCCAGAGATCCATCTCCTGATTTAATACATTTCCTACGATCACAGGATTGGTGGTAGCCCCGGTTGCTCCACGGTCGATGGCATACTCCAGTTCTTTTACCGCACAAGAATCGTTCCAATATTCGGTCTGTGGGAATTTTTCATTAGTTTCAAACAGTTTTCCTTTTGCATCTGACATAAAGAAGACTCCTTTCATGAGAAAGTCGTTGGTTACATAATGATTATATATTAGTATATTTAGATAATAATTTCAATATTTATTCCGAATTTTAACCAAAATATTATCAACTCATTCACATGAACCTTTTCTTTTTCTCCAGAAACACAAGAATTCTACACCCGAAGGGTATAGAATACGGGGTGCCCTCTGGGTATAAGATTTGTTTATATTTCATTTAGAATTGTTTATTTTCTATCCATTGTTTCCTACGGTAATCCTGCTATACTAAAAACATACCTCATAAGACATGAAACACAGCATGTCCCTGAGGCAATCGTTTTTCATATATATTTTTAATCCTCTCTTTTCATTAAATATAAGAACCCCGCAGAGTACACTGCGGGGTTCTTATTATGATACCGGGATCTGATTATTTAAAATAGTTCACTCCTGAAAGGAAAATCTTCTGGTTTTTGTTTCCTGCAATGTTATTGGAAACAAAACGTCCCATACGTTCTGAATGGCCCATCTTTCCCAAAACCCTTCCGTCCGGGCTTGTGATACCCTCGATGGCATAATAGGAACCATTCGGATTAAAGTCCTCATTCATAGTAGGATCTCCATTCAAGTCCACATACTGGGTTGCCACCTGGCCGTTTTCAAACAGCTTTTTGATCACATCGTCATTTGCCACAAAACGTCCTTCTCCGTGTGAAACAGGGATACTGAAAATGTCTCCCACATTGACTTCATGGAACCATGGTGACAGGTTTGAAGTCACTTTGGTATAGGCTACTTTTGAAATATGACGTCCAATCCGGTTCATCGTCAGCGTCGGAGACTGCTCTGTCTGCTCCACAATCTTTCCTTCCGGTACCAGTCCAAGTTTGATCAGTGCCTGGAACCCGTTACAGATTCCCAGCACGAGACCATCCCGATTGTTCAGCAGGTCCATGACAGACTCTTTGAGCTTTTCATTTCGGAAGGCTGTTGCAAAGAATTTGGCAGAACCTTCCGGCTCATCACCTGCACTGAAGCCTCCCGGGAACATGATCATCTGTGACTCTTTGATTGCTTTTTCAAACTCATCTACAGAGTCACGGATTCCCTGTGCGTCCAGGTTCTTAAATACCTTAGTAATGACCTCTGCCCCTGCGTCTTCAAACGCCCTTGCAGAATCATATTCGCAGTTTGTACCCGGGAATACCGGAATAAATACTTTTGGTTTCGCTATTTTATTCTTGGCAAAATGCGCCTTGCCTTTGGTGTAGTTTCTTGTCTCTACTACATCCTGGGTTCCTTCAGAGCGGGTCGGGAAGACTTCTTCCAAAGGCTTGGTCCACGCATCTGCGGCCTCTTTCAGCGGAACCACTTCATTTCCTAATACAAGTTCCGGTGTTGTGGTGATCTCACCGAGGAGAAGGCTTGGGATCGCAAGTTTTCTGATATCCCTCGTATCCATTTCCACCACGAAAGATCCGTAATGGTTCTCAACAAGATCTTTGATTTCAACTTCCTGGTCAAAAATAACTCCAAGGCCATTTCCGAAGGCCATCTTGGCAACCGCTTCAATGGTTCCTCCGAATCCGATGGCATAGCAGGATTTGATCGCACCTTCTTCTATGAGCCTGTGGATACGTTTGTAAACCTTTTTCGCCTCACTGTAAACCGGAAGGTTATAGACATCCCTCGGAATACAGATCCGCACGAGACGGTTGCCTGCGCGTTTCAGTTCCGGAGTGATCACGTGTTTTCCGTCTGCCACATCTACAGCAAAGGATACGAGCGTCGGAGGCACATCAATGTCGTTGAAGGTTCCGGACATACTGTCCTTTCCTCCGATAGATGCAAGTCCAAATCCGATCTGTGCGTGGTATGCACCGAGCAGTGCCGCGAATGGCTGTCCCCAGCGCTCCGGATCTTCTCCAAGGCGTTTGAAGTACTCCTGGAAGGTCAGACGGATCTTCTTGTAGTCACCGCCAGCTGCCACGATTTTTGCGATGGAATGAGTGATCGCATAAACTGCTCCGTGGAATGGACTCCATTTGGACAAGTATGGGTCAAATCCATAACTCATCATGGTCACGGTATCTGTCTTTCCGTGAAGCACCGGAAGCTTGGCTACCATCGTCTGGACCGGTGTCATCTGATATTTTCCGCCGTAAGGCAGAGTGACGCTGCCTGCACCAATGGTGCTGTCAAACATCTCCACAAGTCCTTTCTTGGAGCATACATTCAGATCTTTCAGTGTATTAATACATGCTTCCGTAAAACTCTTTGGAATCTCCTTATCAAAGAAGCTGCTGACGCGGTGCGGAATCTCTACATATACATCATTTTCCTGATGGGCTCCGTTCGTGTCCAAAAATGCACGGGACAGATTTACGATCTCTTTTCCTCTCCAGGAGAGAACTAATCTTGGCTCCTCGGTTACAACGGCAACCGCCACTGCTTCCAGGTTTTCTTCCTCGGAAAAGGCTAAGAACTGATCCACATCTTTTGGGTCCAGGACAACCGCCATACGTTCCTGGGATTCAGAGATGGCAAGCTCTGTTCCATCAAGTCCCGCATACTTTTTCGGCACCTTGTCAAGATCGATCGTAAGTCCGTCTGCGAGTTCTCCGATCGCCACAGAAACACCGCCTGCACCGAAATCATTGCACTTTTTGATCAGCCTGCTGACTTCTTTCCTTCTAAACAGTCTCTGGATCTTTCTCTCTGTCGGAGGATTACCTTTCTGTACTTCCGCGCCGCATGTCTCGATGGACTCTTCTGTGTGGACCTTAGAAGATCCGGTAGCTCCTCCGCAGCCGTCACGTCCGGTTCTTCCGCCGAGCAGAACGATGATATCTCCGGGATCTGAGCTTTCCCTTACGACGTTCTTTCTCGGCGCAGCACCCATGACAGCCCCGATCTCCATACGTTTTGCCACATAATCCGGATGATAGATCTCATCTACAAATCCAGTGGCCAATCCGATCTGGTTGCCGTAAGAACTATATCCATGAGCAGCTCCGGTCACGATCTTCCTCTGCGGAAGTTTTCCTTTTAAAGTATCTTTTAATGGTACAGTAGGATCGCCGGCTCCGGTCACACGCATAGCCTGATACACATAAGAACGCCCGGAAAGCGGATCTCTGATCGCTCCGCCGAGGCAGGTAGCCGCACCACCGAACGGCTCGATCTCAGTAGGATGGTTATGCGTCT
>OAWV01000421.1_pt1 | contig 34491 bp, 26 predicted proteins | sample 1495551 | NCBI WGS metagenome assembly OAWV01 (sample SAMEA2580245, study PRJEB22360) | human gut metagenome | biome: human gut; feature: human-associated habitat; material: faeces | place: Denmark | collected 2008/2010 | reverse complement strand
CTGCCGCAGCGTTTCGACGAACTCAACATCGGCACCCCGGAAGTGATTCTGGGTGCGATGAACTCCGTCGGCTGCATTTTCGCGCTGTTCGCGAACATCATCTTCGGCGCGCTGTCCGATATCACACGTTCGCGCTTCGGCAAGCGTACCCCGTGGATCGTGGCCGGCGGCTTCGTCACCGCGGCCGGCTATGTGCTGGCGTTCTCGTCCGCTTCGCTCGCGGGCATCGTGGCGGGCTGGTCCATCGTGCAGGTCGGCGTCAACATGATGATCGCCCCGGCCGTGGCCGTCCTGTCCGACCGCATCCCCGAAAACGTACGTGGCACCTTCTCGTCGTTCTACGGCGGCGCAATGATCGTCGGCCAGTCCGCCGGCACCTTCCTGGGATCGAAGTTCATCGACACCATGGGCGTCGGCTTCGTAATCGGCGCGGTGCTGTTCGCCATCACCGGCATTCTGACGATCATCATCTGGCCTGCCGAACGCTCGTCGAAGGTCGGCAGCGCGGCGGACGACACCAAGGCGAACGTGAAGCTCAGCCCGGCTGCCATTGCGAAGTCCTTCATTCCGCCGACCAAGAACTGCCGCGACTTCTATCTCGCACTCGTCGGCCGTCTGCTGCTGATTTTCGGATGGTCCATGATCTCCGGCTACCAGCTGTACATTCTCAAGAAGTATTGCGGACTTAGCGTTGACGATGCCGCTTCGACGCTTGCCACCATGTCGCTGATTTCGATGGTCGTGCTCATGATCTGCTCGGTCGTCTCCGGTCCGATCTCCGACAAGCTGCACAAGCGCAAGATCATCGTGGCCATCGGCTCCGTGATCATCGCCGTGGGCGTGGCGATTCCGTTCTTCATGCCGACCGCGCTGGGCATGATGCTCTACGCTGGCATCGGCGGCGTCGGCTACGGCATCTACATCGCCGTGGACCAGGCGCTGAACGTGGACGTGCTGCCAAGCGCCGACGAGGCCGGCAAGGACTTGGGCATCCTCAACCTCGCCAACACCGTCGGCCAGGTACTCGCCCCGGTCGCGACCGGCGCGATCGTGGTGGCCACCGGCAGCTACGCGCAGATCTTCCCGGTCGCCATCGTCTCCGTGCTCATCGGCGCCGTGGTGATCATGCTCATCAAGAAGGTCGCCTAACGCTGTTTTCCCTTCCCGAAACGTGAGCCTTGCCTGTCATTCCTGGTTGCGCAAACCTCGATAGCAGGCAAGGCTCACGCCGTTCCATGCCCCGCCTTGCTGAACAAAGGGTGGCAGTAACCACTATGTGAGACGGAGCGCACAAGATAGGAAAATCAGAAATGGCGGGATTCCGCCATTTTGATGTCACCTACAACAAAATTCTTCAAAAATCAAGACTGTTCTTCGGGAATCTTCCGTTCTATGTTGTGGTCACGGTGCGCGTGTTGCGTACGGCAACGGGGGCGCATCAATCGAACTTTTGGAACGGGCTGAGAGAGAGGAACCGGTCTCATGTCATTGCGCGACGTGCGCTCGCAGGGCCTTGGCCGCATCACCGCCATCATCGCGGCGATGATGATTGCGCTTGCCACGATGTTCGCTTTCACGTCAATGCCGCAGCAGGCGCTTGCCGCCGACGACTCCCAGACGAATTTCGATTCCTGGACCGAGGTTGCGGCCAACATCGGAAAGCAGCTGGAGACCGCCGAGCAGGACTACAACGACGGCAACTACTATCAGGCCGGCACCGACTTCCAGAATGCGCACTGGGTCGGCTACGACGCATCCAACTTCTCCAAAGTCGTCAACGACACCATCGGAGCCGACAAGCAGAAAGCGTTGCTGCAGGAATTCACCGACCTCGAAAGCCTCGCCTACCAGCAGGATCAGGGCGACGCCATCACCGCCAAGGTCGATGCGCTGGCCGCCGACCTCAACGCGACCGCGCAGACGCTCGACGCCGACACCAGCCTCGCCGATCCCAAGACATACGCGAAGCAGCGCGCGGAAGAGACCGCCAAGGAGCGTAAGAAGCTCGATGCCGCCAAGAAGAACTCGTCCAAGGGCAAGGGCGATCGTACTTGGAGCGACGTGGCCAGCGAAATGAACGTCATCCTCGACAAGGCATACAAGGCCGCTATCTCCGGCAAGGGCGCGGAAGGCTCCAGCCTCGTCAACAACGCGTACTACCAGTACTACGAGAAGCTCGGCTTCGAAAAGAACGTCATGAACGCGATCTCCGGCGACCGCGTCTCGCAGGTCGAATACCAGTTCAAGATGACCCGCAAGACCATGCGTGACGGCGGTTCCCAGAAAGAGATCAAAAAGCTCGTCGACGACCTCAAGAGCTGGCTCGTGGAAGACGCGGCCACGCTTGACGGCGGTGCGACCAGCAATGTCAACAGCTTCACCAAGTTCATCACCAGCTCCGTCGGACAGGCGTTCCTCATCCTGATCCGTGAGGGCCTCGAAGCGCTGCTGGTGGTGGCCGCGGTGATCGCCTACCTCGTGAAGTCGGGCAACAAGCGCTTCACCAAGTTCATCTACCTCGGCGTACTCGCCGGCTTGGCGGGCTCCGGCCTGATTGCGGTGCTCTTCACCTTCCTGTTCGGCGGCTCCGGCCCGATTCAGGAGATTTCCGAAGGCGTGTGCGCGCTCATCGCCATGGCCATGCTGCTGTGGACCAGCAACTGGATGCTCAACAAGAGCTCCGTGGAAGCGTGGAACCGCTATATCCGCAACAAAACCGAAGCCGCTGTGGCCAGCGCGCAAAGCAAGATGGAGGCCGGTGAAGGCGTAAGTTTCGGCATGGTCGTCTCACTCGCCATGCTGAGCTTCCTCGCCGTGTTCCGTGAAGGCGCCGAAACCGTGATCTTCTACGAGTCCATCTATTCGATGAGCCAAGACTCGCGAGGCATGTGGATTGGCGGCATTGCGGCTGCGGTCGTGCTGCTGATCATCTTCTTCGTGCTGCGTTTCACCTCCGTGAAGATTCCGATCGGCCCGTTCTTCCTTGTCACGTCGATTCTGATGGCCGTACTGGTCGTCATCTTCGCCGGTGGCGGCATCCACGCGCTGATTGAAGGCGACCTGATCGAAGGCACCTACCTGAGCAACGTACCGACCAATGACTGGATCGGCCTGTACCCGTACGTCGAATGTCTCGTGGCACAGGCGTTGGCCGCCATCGCCGTGATCACGCTGTTCGTGGTCGGCTTCGTCAAGAAGCGCAAACTCAAGATTTCCGATATTTCCTAAACGGAACTCCCAAGAAACAAAGGAAGAGATAATGAAGAACAAGAAGATCGCCGCTCTGCTCGGCCTCCTGCTGGCCGGTTCCATGGCCTTCTCGCTGTCCGGCTGCGGCAACAGCAACAGCTCCGCCTCCAACGACAAGAGCAGCAGCTCCTCGTCCACGGCCACCGACGATTCCAGCAAGGATGACTCCAGCTCCGACGATTCCGCCGGCTTCGAAGAGATTCAGGTCGACGAGAAGCACTCCGATCAGGAAGTCGGCCCGCTGACCGTCAACGCCGTGTATTTCCAGCCGATCGATATGGAGCCGTCCGGCATGGGTCTGAAGGCCGCCGACGCCAGCTTCCATCTCGAAGCCGACATCCACGCCAACCAGAAGGGCACCGAACTCGGCTACGGTAAGGGTGACTTCGTTCCGGATCTGACCGTGAACTACGACATCATCGACAAGACCTCCAACGAATCCGTCGGCTCCGGCACCTTCATGCAGATGAACGCCTCCGACGGCCCGCACTACGGCGCCAACGTCAAGCTCGACAAGGCCGGCGCGTACAAGCTCGTGCTGAAGATCGAATCCCCGGAGAAGAAGGGCTGGATGCTGCACGTCGATCCGGAAACCGGCGTCAAGGGCCGCTTCTGGACCGAGCCGCTTGAGGTCACCTTCCCGGATTGGAACTACACTCCGCAGGAGTGGTGAGCCCCACCATTTAAACCATAAATGCAGTTGAGTCGGAGCTCGCGAAAGCGGGTTCCGACTTCATGCGTAATTGTAAGGGGAAAGATGCTGCTGCAGTATGTGACGGTGTTGCAGGGATTGCTGGCACCGGCTTTGCTGATCATGGCGCTGAACGTGATGCTCACCGTCGGTGAGGGGCGTGACAAGCCGCTGAGCGCGTACTGGCGCTTGACCGGCTTCCTCGTCGGATTCGCGGGCGCCATCGTGTTCGCCGCGCTGCGTGCCACGGCCGTCATCACGCAGCGTACTTTCGTCAACTATCCGACGCTATGGTGTTGCGTGATCTTTGACATTGCGGTGTTCGTCATCGTGATCTTCGCGCGACGCATCACCACGGCATGGCATGATTATCGTGCCCTGCTGGATGCGGCCAATCTCATCGCCGCGCTGGCCATCGCCGCCACCACCTTCCGTGCGCTGCCGGACGTGATCCTGCGTCTTACGATTTTCGTTGAGCCGGGCGATCCGGTCTTCACCTCCGATATGCTGCTCCGCGCGCTCGGCTTTGCGCTCGGCGCCGCCACCGCGATCATCGCGGCCTGCATCTTCCGTACGATGCGCTCCACCGCCGTGCGCTGGTCGTTCACCACGGCCGTGCTACTGCTCATCGTGCTGCTGTTCGCCTCTCATTTCACCGATTTGGCGCAGCTGCTGCAATCCAAGCGCATCGTCAGCTTCCCGACCGCCGCATTCCTGGCGCTCGTGTGGGGCATCAATCATCAGCGCGAAATGGCCATCGCCATGGCGCTCGTATTCGTCATTCCGGCGGTTGCCAGCATCGTCATGGGCTTCAAGGTCAAACCGACCGGACCCAACGAGGCGATCGCACGTTCCCATGTGGCGTTCCGCCGTCGCGCGAAGGCCGCCGGCGCATGGAGCCTTGTCGCCATGATCGGCATCACCGTGGCATTGACCTATGGCGTGGCGCAGACGCAGAAGGTCATCACCCTTTCGCCGCCTGAAGAGTACTCGCTCAAGGACGGTGTGGCCACCATCACCTTCAGCCAGGTTTCCGACGGCCACCTGCACCGCTTCCAATACAAGGCGAAGGATGGCACCGTCATGCGCTTCATCATCATCAAGAAGAACGGCGGCGCGTACGGCGTCGGCCTCGACGCCTGCGACAACTGCGGCGACGCCGGCTACTACGAGAAGGACGGCAAGATCATCTGCAAGAAGTGCGATGTGGCCATCAATCTCGCGACCATCGGCTTCAAGGGCGGCTGCAATCCGGTGCCGTTCGACTATCAGGTCAAGCCGGGCAAAATCGTCATCCAAACCTCTGTGCTCGACGCGCTGTCGAGCCACTTCCAGTGAGCGGAAAGGAGTGATCGACCGATGTTCTTTCTCCGCATGATTTTCCGCTCGTTCAGCCGTCAGTTCAAACGCCGTCTGCTGATCGCCGTCACCGTGTGCCTGTCGGCCACCGTGAGCGTGGCCATGCTCGGCGTGGTGTTCGACGTGGGTGACAAGCTCAACGCGGAACTGTCGACATACGGCTCGAACATCACCGTGCAGCCGAAGGCCGATGCGGTGGTGAGCGACCTGTACAACACGGGCGGATCTTCGGGTTCGTCCTCCGATTCCGATCCGACAGCGTTCCTCAAGGAATCGGATGCGCCGAAGATCAAGACGATCTTCTGGGCATTCAACATCACCAATTTTGCGCCGGAACTCAACATCCACGTGGACGCGGGATGCTCGGACGGCTCGGCATCCGCCGATTCATGCAAGGCCACCAACGTGCCGATCGTGGGCACATGGTTCGCTAAAACCCTGCACATGGATTCCGGCGAATCCACCGTGGCCGGCATGAATGGCATGCGTTCCTGGTGGAAACTCGACGGTTCCTGGCCGAAAGACGACACCGAACAGGGACTGATCGGCACCACCCTGGCTTCGCAGCTCGGCGTGAAGATCGGTGACACCGTCACGCTTGGCAAGACCATCTCCACCGGCGAACGCAATCAGGTGAAGGTGAAGATCACCGGCATCTACGATTCGGGCGATTCCGACAACAACGGCATGTACATTCCGTCCATCGTGGCGCAGACGCTGGCGAATCTGCCCGATTCGATCGACAAGATCGAAGTCAAGGCGCTGACTACGCCTGACAACGATCTGGCGCGCAAGGCGTCGAAAAACCCGAATGCGCTTACGCAAGACGAGTGGGAGACATGGTACTGCACCGCATATCCGTCATCCATCGCCTATCAGATCGAAGAGGTGATTCCGGGGTCGGTGGCCAAGCAGGTGCGTCAGGTCGCCGCATTGCAGGGCGATGTGTTGCAGAAAACACAGGCGGTGATGGTGCTGATGACCGTGCTGTCGCTGGTTGCGGCCGCGATTGCCGTGGCGAATCTGATGGCCGCCTCGATTGGCGAACGTGGCTCCGAACTTGCTTTGATGAAGGCGATCGGTGCGACGGATGGTGCGGTTTCCCGCCTGATGCTCGCCGAAACCGCCGTGATTTCGCTGGTCGGAGCGCTGGTCGGCGCGTTGTTTGGCTCCGGCGTGGCGCAGATCGTCGGACACGTGGTGTTCGGCTCCGGCATTACGATGCGTCCGATGGTGTTCGTACTGGTGTTCGTGCTGCTTGCCGTCACCGTGCTTATCGCCTCGTTCTCGTCGATTCGTTCGATTCTGAACCTGAAGCCTGCGGAGGTGCTCCATGGCCGCTGATCGTAGGAAACATGAAATGACCAATCGCAAGATGTTCTTCGCCATGCTGTGGGGCGCGGTGTTCCGTCGCCGTTCGCGTGCGGTGATGGCCGTGATCGCATCGCTGGTAGGTGCGGCCACGCTGTTCTGCCTGGCTTCCGTGTGCATTGCCGTACCTCAGCAGATGAACGAGGAGATGCGCGCATATGGCGCGAACCTCATCGTCACCCCTGCCGATGCGACCTCGAAATCCGAAGGTATCAGCACGGCCACCATCACCAACGTGACCGCGCTCGTAACGGCCGAACACAGCGCGAAATCCGCCGCCTATCGTTACGAAAGCGTGCGCATCAACTCCGCACCGTATACGTTGGCCGGCGTCAATCCCAAGGCCGTGCAGACGCTGAACCGCCACTGGAACGTGACCGGTGACTGGCCGAGCGAGGGCAACGTGATGGTGGGCCGCGATGTGGCCGACGCACTCGGGGTGCATATCGGTTCGCGTATCACCATCGGCTACCGTGCCTCCGACAATTCGGCCGCGTCCTCCGCACCAGGATCGTCCGATTCTGGAGAATCGGACAACCAAAGCGACGAAAACGGGTCCCAGATGTCCGATTCTGGAGAATCGGACAATCAGACGGTGGGCAAACTGGGGCAGACCGAATCCCAAGTCAAGGAAAACGGCCGCGTCTCATCCGACATCATGAACAATGAAGGTACCGAATTCCGTGTGGCCGGCATCGTCGACACCGGCGGCAACGAGGATTCCATCGTGTACGCCACCACCGCTGATGTGGCCAAACTGGCCGGCTCCAAGCGTGGCGCCGACGTGGTCGAATATTCCGTGAACGCCATGGGCGATGACCTGAACGCCATCGTCAAAACCCTCAACGCCAACCCGAACACCGGCGTGAAGGCGCAGACCGTCACCAAAATCACTTCGTCCGATACTCGCATCATCACCATGCTGCAGACGCTGTTCTGGATCGTATCGCTTGTCGTACTGGTACTGACGCTGGTCGGCGTGGGGACCACCATCAGCTCCATCGTGAGTCAGCGGCGCAACGAAATCGGCCTACGCAAGGCCCTGGGCGCATCATCGCAGGCAATCGGCACCGAATTCTACGTGGAATCCGCCATCTATGGGCTCATCGGCGGCCTGTTCGGCACGGCCATCGGCTATGCGCTGGCCCGTGTGCTGTGCGTTACCGTATTCGAACGTGCCATCGGCTTTAATTGGCTGTTGGGCCTCGCATCGCTCGTGTTGAGCATGCTGATCGCTGTCGTCGCATCCATTCCGCCGGTCCGCCGAGCAACTCGTATTGACCCCGCCATCGTTTTGAGGGAGGAATAATCATGGGCTCCGAAAACATCCTGCTTGAGCTTGACCACATCTCCAAGATCTACGGCGACCTACATGCCGTCGACGACCTGAATCTGACCGTGCCGGAAGGCGAATGGCTGGCGATCGTCGGCTCGTCCGGTTCCGGCAAGACCACGCTGATGAACATGATCGGCTGCATGGATACGCCGTCCAAGGGCTCCGTGATGCTTGAAGGCCGCAAACTTGAGGATCTGAATGCCAAGCAGCTTGCTGACGTGCGCAAGAACATGATCGGGCTCGTGTTCCAGAAATTCTATCTCGTGCCTCATTTGACGGCTGCGGAGAACGTGATGGTCGCGCAGTACTATCATTCCGTAGTCGATGAGAAGCAGGCCTTGGAGGCGCTGGAACGCGTAGGATTGAAGGATCGCGCACACCATCTGCCGGGGCAGCTTTCCGGCGGCGAGCAGCAGCGCGTGTGCATCGCCCGTGCGCTGATCAACTGCCCGAAGCTGATTCTCGCCGACGAACCGACCGGCAATCTGGATGAGAAAAACGAGAAAATCGTGCTTGACCTGTTCCGTCAGCTGCATGAGCAGGGCACCACGATCATCGTCGTCACGCATGATGCGCTCGTCGCCTCCTGCGCGCAGCGAGAAATCATGCTCAACCACGGTGTGCTCATCGGCGAAAAGTGGAATGATGAAGCGGCAAGGCAAGCGTACGAGGCGGCCGGCGGCAACCCCGCCCCCCCCGCCTCGACCGCCGAGGGCGCGCAGACCGGCGAAACCGCCATCGAATTCGCCGATCCCACCAAAGCCGCCAAAACCGGAGCTACGGAGTGATCCAATCCAACGGAGTGACTGAGTGACTATGACTGACGAGAAATCGACTGCTGTGAAAGTGATCGCCCCGATGAGCACGAGTCTTGCGTTGCTTTCGGCCTGTGGCGAGCCGAAAGCAACGCCGATGGACGACGAGTATGCCGGCAACTCCGGCGAAAGCGTCGAATCGCAGGAAGACAAGTCCAAAACCGACGGTAAGGCCACCGACAACTCCTCCAACGACGATGATTCCGTCAAAAATCATGCCGACGACTCGAATTCCACGAAGTCCGACAAGAAAGACACCGGCAATTATGCCGATGGCACCTATTCGATTAACGGCCAATACGGTCCGGTCGGCGAAGACACCATCGATGTGCATCTGACCGTCAAGGATCAGAACGTGACCGATGTGAGCATAGTCGGCCATCCGTTCACGTCCATCTCCAAAAAGCATCAGGACGCCTTCGCCAAGGCCGTGCCGGATGCCGTGGTGGGCAAGCCTCTGAAAGACCTCAAAATCGACAAGATCGCGGGCGCCAGCTGGACCACCGAGGCCTTCAACAAAGCCCTCGAGGTGGCTCGGCAGGAGGCTTCCATCCAGTAATGGTTTCATCATTCGATTTGTGAACTGTTTCTTTACCAGCGGAGAAATACCGGATTTCTGTTTGGCGATGTAACGTCTAGCACATATCGTCTTCGGCCCTATCGCATTGTGTGATGCAACGTGGCATGTGAGGCTTCCATGTGCGATAATGCTTATGTCTGAAGGTCTGTTCCGGCAACAATGCAGCGTTGAAGGGACAGGAAATGAATAATGGCTTAGACCATAAAGCCACGTTGAAAGATATAGCGACGAAGGCGGGGGTGTCGGTGACGGCCGCATCCTTGGTTTTGAACAACCACAGGGTGCGCATTTCAAAAGAAAAACGCGATCGTATTCTGCAGGTTGCAAAGCAACTGGACTATCGTCCCAATCAGGTTGCCCGTAATCTTGCAGCGGGTGAATCGAGACTGATTGCGCTGATTGTGCCGAGCATAGAGAATCTATTCTTTGCATCGTTGGCGAAACGGCTTGAATGTGAATGTGCGAATGATGGCTACTCTCTCGTCGTAGCGGTTTCGGAAGAATCGCGTGCCAAAGAGCATGCGGTAATGAATCGATTATCGGCTCTCGGGGTAGATGGTGTATTTTTAGTCGCTGCCTGTGAATCTTACGAAGCGGAGCGCAAGCTTCGCAAGGATGCGGAGCGTGTAATGTGCCCTGTGGTGTTGATGGATCGACTGTTTTCAAGCTCGTGGTGTGACGGTCTGGCTTTTGATGGCTACCTTGGTGGCAGACAGGCCTCACAGCGCTTGGTCGATGCAGGGCATCGTCGGATTGGATGCGTAACGGATGAAGCTGACGGGGAAGGGCTTGGAGTGCGTGCACGAGGTTTTGTGGATGTACTCCAGGAATCAGGAATTGGATTCGATCCAGCATTGTGGGTGAGAGGAGACTATCGTTTTAGCAGCGGTTACATGGCGGCGGACAGACTCATCGATATGGGTGTGACGGCTGTGTTCTGTGGCAATGACTTGATGGCTGCTGGATTTATACAGCGTGTGACGGAACGAGGGCTATGCGTGCCAGCGGATATATCGGTGGTGGGTTTCGATGATGTCTTGGAGTACTACGGTCTGTTTCGCGCGGTAACTAGTGTGGCGCAAGACATCAGCCAATTAGCGAAACGCGGATGGGGCAAGATGCGCGAATACATCGAGTTATTGGATTCCGATGATGTTGGCGGTTGTCCGTGGCTGGAAAATCACCATGCCGAATTATTGAAACCGCATCTTGTGGAACACGGAACCATAAGCGACATCGCGATGTGATGGATGGTCGTAATTTCCTGGAATTGATCAATCGGGCGCGAGTCGATATCCGCTTCGTTTTGTTTCAAAGCAAAGGGGATATGTTGCGGCGGGTAGGGTTTCCTGTGACACGCCTGAAATAATGCGGAAGTTGAGAATCCGGAAGCAGTGCATTATAGTTGTGGTAACGTTACCGCATTGAAATGGTAAAGGAGCTGAATTAGATGAGGTAACGTTACCGCATTGGTGTAACTTAATATATGCAAAGAATATGCAAGATTGGGTTATCTGATGGGTGAAAGAGGCAGACCTGATTCATTCGACAACGTCGAAGTTCCGAATGAATTTTGCGGAACGCAATGGAGGCGTCCAAGTCGTCCGCAGTCAGACATACATAAAAGAGGCGGCAATTGATCTCATCCATCCCAATGAGGATGGGTTCCGGAAGCGAGACTGGCAAGCCGCACATGGTATTCTCACAGTTGAGAGGAGGTGTTATGGCGTACGTTACGATTCGCGACGTGGCGCGGCGCGCAGGTATTTCTGTATCTACGGTGTCACGAGCGCTCAACGGCAATGGCAGGATATCCGCCGAGACCAAGCATGCGGTCGAGAAGGCGATGGAAGAGCTCCACTACATTCCCGACTCACGTGCTCGGGCCATGCGATCATCGTCCACGAAGACCGTCGGGCTGCTTGTTCCCGATATTCGAAACGGATACTTTGCGGATCTGGCGTATGCGATTCAAGACACTCTATCTAAAGCGGGATATTGCACATTCATCGGAACATCGTCCGAGAATGTGAGACAGCAGGATGTTTTCATCACGAACATGCTGTCGCAGCATATCGATGGGGCGATTATTGTGCCTCAGGGTGAGATGTCGGAGGCATTGCAACGTCTGTTGCGTAGACAATTGCCGGTGGTATTTGTGGACCGTCGCGCGGATGAGCTCGACATGGTGCCTTTAGTGGATTCCGACCCGTTCCCCGGGATGGAATCCGCATTAAGAGACATTCAAGAGCAGGGGCATTCCAAGGTTGGATATGTCTCCGGTCCGATTTTGGATTCGCCTACTTTGCGAGAGCGTGAGCTTGCTTTCCGTGATTGCGGAACACGTTTATTCGGCGAAGAGAATGTCTTCGTTGAATCTACCAGTTTTGACCAGTCCTCTTGTGTCTCAGTGATACGCCGCATGCTGTCGTCCGGCGTGACGTCGATGGTGTTTGGCTATTCGCCTGATACCGTACGTGCCATTGCCATGATGAATGGCGTGGGGGGTGTGCTGGAAAGTGGAATGTCATTTATTTCATTTGATGACATTGAGCTATTCCGATTGACGACGCCGCAAGTGTCCGTGATTTCTCAGCAAGTGCAAAGACTGGGTTGTTTAGGCGCGGAAACCTTCCTTGACATGGTTCAAGGAGGTCACCCGCGATCCCGGCGAGTGGAGACAATCTATATTCAGAGAGGATCTGTCGAGTCTGTCCGATGAGGGACAGGAGACGCAACTGATTGCGGGCGCGAGTCTGCGATTCTGATCAACAACATCAATACATGCCGCTTGGGCCTGTTTCAGCAGACCCAAGGAATAAGTGCATCTTGGTGCGGTAACGTTGCCGCACCCGTAGGGAAAGCGAGAGAATATGACGCAACTATCTCTTGTCGGTGTCTCCAAGATATTTGGAAGCACCAAGGTAGTGAACAATGTCTCGGTCAAAGTGGAACCGGGTAAAGTCCATGTACTTCTCGGTGAGAACGGTGCCGGCAAATCTACCGTCATCAAAATGATGAGCGGCATCTACCAACCTGATGAAGGCCATATTGAGATTGACGGCAAAGAAGTACGTATTCCCAATGTTGATACCGCCCGTAAATTCGGCATTGCAGTTATTCATCAGGAGCTCAACCTTGTTCCGCAATTGTCCATTATGGAGAATTTATTCCTTGGCACACTGCCGAACAAAGCGGGTTTTGTCGATCGCAAAACCATGGCTGAAAAAGCCAGAAAAGCCATCAAGCTCATTGGGTTGGAAGAAGACGTGCATACTGCGATGGGTGAATTAGGTGTGGCCCGTCAGCAGATGGTGGAAATCGCAAAAGCTCTGATGCAGGATGCATCGATTCTGATTCTGGATGAACCGACTGCCGCGCTGACTCGCAGGGAATGTGACCAGTTGTTCGCCATCATGGATGAGCTGAAGGCGAAAGGCGTAGGTATGGTCTTCATCTCCCACCATCTTGACGAAATAGCCCGTGTGGGAGACGTGGTTTCGGTGCTGCGAGATGGTCAATACATCGATACGGTTCCAGCGTCTACCAGTGAGGATGAACTTGTCAAGCTTATGGTCGGCCGTGACATTACCAACCAGTTTCCACGCATCGCGCAGGAGCCGGGCGAGGTACTGCTTGATGTAAAAGAGCTGACTCGTGAAGGTGCGCTCGATAAGGTGTCACTGCAAGTGCATGCCGGCGAGGTTGTGGGATTGGCTGGCCTGGTTGGTGCAGGGCGAACTGAAGTTATTCGTGCGATTTTCGGTGCGGATTCATATGATTCTGGCTCCGTCAGCGTGTGCGGAAAAAAGCTGCAGAAGAAGTCCATTGCTCAGTCCATTGAGGCTGGTCTGGGCCTGGTGCCGGAAGATCGTCGTACGCAAGGTCTAATTCTGGATGCCTCGGTGGCTGAAAATCTCGGCTTGGCGACTATGTTGTCTACTGCAAAATGCGGATTCGCCGATCTCGCAGGGCAACGCAGACGTGAGAACGAGACCGCCCAAAAACTACGTATCAGAATGGCCAACGTCAATCAAACCGCAGGGTCGTTATCAGGCGGTAATCAGCAGAAAATAGTGTTCGGCAAATGGTCCATGGCCAATGTCAAAGTGCTGCTGCTTGATGAACCAACCAGAGGCGTCGATGTTGGTGCCCGTGTTGAAATCTACGACCTTATCAATGAAATTACCGCCAATGGAGGCGCGGTGCTTATGGCATCCTCGGATCTACCAGAGGTGCTTGGCATGTCGGACAAGGTCCTGGTAATGAGCGAAGGCCGTATTACAGGCCATATGCCCGCTAGTGAGGCCACGCAGGAAAAGGTAATGGCACTCGCGGTCTCCCATATGGATGACGAAAACGACAACGAACACTGATCGGATTAAGGAGAATACAAATGACCAATGCAGACAAGAAACTCGGTTATGATTCCGGAGACAAGACCACGGTCGCTCGCATCAAGACATTTGCCTCACAAAATGGTGCGCTAATCGGTCTGATTATCCTGTGTATCGCCTTGTCCATTGTGGCTCCGGCGTTTCTCAGCGCCTCGAATCTCATGAACGTCGGTATTCAGGCGGCAACCGTCGCCATTCTTGCCTTCGGGCAGACATTTGTGATTGTTGCTGCGGGCATCGATCTGTCGGTCGGTGCGACAGCGGCTGTCGCCAGCATGCTGGTTGCTTACACAGGTGCCAACATGGGACTTCCTGCAGGCGTGACCATCATTGTCGGTCTGCTGGCAGGTGCAGTATTCGGCGCCTTATCCGGTATGATGAATGCGTTCCTGAGGTTACCTTCCTTTATCGCTACACTGGCCATGATGTCCGTGGCTCGCGGCTTGACCTTGGTCATCTCTGATGGACGTCCTATCTCCACCTCCGGCATGGTCAACTTCTTCGGCGGCACCATCATTGGTATTCCGGTTCCAATTATCATGATGGTCATCATGGGCATCATTGCCTCCGTTATCCTGAACTTCACCACTATTGGTCGTTCTATGTATGCAGTTGGCGGCAACATGGAGGCTTCTAGGCTTTCAGGCATTTCCGTGCATAAAACGCAGATTATGGTGTTTGTGCTCTCCGGCATCTTCGCGGCTGTGGCTTGGTCATTGCAGGCCGTCTGCATTCCGCCCAGCCGCAGGCGGCAGATGGATATGAGATGGATGCCATTGCTTCCGTTGTCATCGGCGGTGCGTCCCTTTCTGGAGGCAAAGGTAAGGTTTCCGGCACTTTCATCGGTGCCATTTTGCTGGCCGTCATTCGTAACGGTTTGAATATATTGAATGTCTCTTCCTTCTGGCAGAAGGTTGTTATCGGCCTAGTCATTGCTTTCGCGGTCAGCTTCGATACTTTGCGTCGCAAGGTCGATGCTCACTGATGCAACTCTGCTTTCCTCAAATCTCCATCGCGTGATTGCTCTCTAAATTGCGTGCTCCTTGCTCCGACCCCAAAAACATAACTGAAACGAACCTAATCCAACCAAATTTGGAAAAGAAAGAAGAAAGACCATGCTTAACCCGTGTTTTAAGAAAACCATCCGCGCAGCAGTTGCTGTTGCCTGTGCGGCTACGTTGGCGATCGGTGCGAGTGCTTGCGGCGCATCCAACTCCGGCAACGGTTCCGACAAGGTGGCTTTGTTGATCTCTACCCTGAACAATCCGTTCTTCGTTGATCTGCGGGACGGTGCTCAAGCTGAGGCGAATAAGCTAGGTGTGAATCTGTTGGTGTCCGATGCGCAAAACGATTCCGCAACGCAACAGAATCAAGCGCAGAACGCCCAGTCTCAAGGCGCCAAAGCAGTCATCATTAATCCGGTCGATTCCGACGCTGCGTCTCCAGCCGTGGCTCCGTTGCTGTCCGCCAATCTGCCTGTTATTTCTGTTGACCGCTCCGTCACGGGCGAGGATGTGACTGCGCACATCGCATCCGACAATGGGGGGGGTGGCGCTCAGGCTGCCGATGAGTTGGCGAAAGCCATTGGAGAAAAAGGAGACATCATCATCCTGCAGGGCACCCCTGGAGCGGCCTCCACTCGTGACCGAGGTGATGGATTCAAGAAAGAAATCAAGAAATATGCCGGCATTAAGGTGGTTGCTGAACAGACGGCCAACTTTGATCGTTCCGAAGCACTCGATGTCACCAGTAACTTGATGCAGGCCAATCCTAATATCGTCGGAGTCTATGCAGAGAACGATGAAATGGCCCTAGGCGCGATTCAAGCTCTTGGCTCCAAGGCCGGTACGGACGTGAAGATTGTCGGTTTTGATGGAACTGATGACGGTCTGAAGGCCATCTCTTCCGGCACCTTGACCGGTACCATTGCGCAGCAGCCGAAGGAGCTCGGCAAGCAGGCAGTACAGGCGGCAGTCAAGGCGATCAAAGGCGAGAAAGTCGATAAAACCCAGTCGATTGAAGTCAAAACCGTCACCAAGGAGAATGTCGCGGATTTCCAGTGACTGGATTTGACACAACAGGCTGAGGTGAAGATGCCTCTGCCCCCATGGCATGCGGAATGCGTTGAGGGAAAACGCAGCCAAGAATGGATTCCATTTCGCAATCCGCATGCCAACACTACGAAAGGATAGCCGATATGCTTACTCATGGAATACTGAATGCACAACTCTCAGCTGCGCTTGCGGGATTACGGCACAAGGATGTGTTCGTCGTTTCCGATTGTGGTCTTCCTGTGCCGCAGGGTATTGAAGTCATTGACTTGGCGGTGGTATTCGGTGTGCCTCGCTTCGAAGAAGTGCTGGAAGCGCTACGGCCGCAGCTTGTATTAGAGGAGGGTCTGATGGCTGAAGAGGCTCGAGGCGAACAGGCCGAACGATGGGTCAAAGATCACTTCAATGTACCTTTGTCTTATGTGCCGCATGACGGTTCGGGGGGATTTAAGTCCCATATCAAGAATGCGAAGTTTGTCGTTCGCACAGGTGAAACCACCTCGTACGCCAATGTGATTTTCCGATGCGGCGTGCCATTCTAGAAATCCGATGCATATGGCAGTTGCCTCATTACGGATAACCTGATTTACCGGAAATCAAAATTACCGTTAATGATGGTTCAGGCTGCCTCCGGCAGTCTGAACCATCGACGCATTTTCACGACTCATGCTTTCACAAACGGCCAGATGAGCGTGGCCATACGCTCCGACCAAGGAACGTCTGAGTCGGAGTCCTTATACAGCGCCTTACAGGTGAGCATGGAGCCCAGTATGGTGCTGAACAGGAATTTCGTATCCAGTCCACGGCGGAAGGCTTCGCTTGCCACACCGCGCTCGACGAACGTCGCAAAACGTTGCTCCGCCGGCGTGATTACCTGATCGGCGATCGTCTTCAACGAATCGTTGTCGGACGAGAGCACCACGCCGACCGCTTTCAGACCGATCTCGCTGTCGAAGCAGTTCTGGATACGTTCCAACATGGCCTGCAGGCCGGAACGAGACGGCTGCAAATCGCTGAAATCCGGCAATCCCGCAACTTCCAGCTGAATGCGTTGCAACAGGTCATCGGCGTTTTTGTAGCGCCGGTAAATCGTCGTCTTGGCTACGCCGGAACGGCGGGCGACCTCCTCAATCGTAACGGCCGCAACGCCTTTGGAAATCATGATCTCCAAAGTGGCCCTCATGATCTTGCGATCGGTCTGCTCACGTAACTGCTCGCGTCGGCCCTGAATCTTCTGCACGGCTCCTTGCACCGCCGTCTCGACCACGCTTGCCGGCGAAGCGGCAGGGGAGACAGTCGGCGGCACACCGGTGTTCATTAATCCATTCATCACATGATCACCTTCGTGCTTTCCACCTTTGCGATATACCATTTGTTGAACTTCATCATCGGAATGCGTAGCAGCAGGCCGATGAGCAATAGCGGTGGGATGAACAGCGCCAGCGCGCCGATCGACGTCCAGAAATCATTGTTGTATATGCCGGCGATGGCCGCACGCATGGCCGTGACCGAATGCGTGACCGGTAGGAACGGACTGATGTCGGAGATGATGCGCGGCATGACGGCCAGCGGATACGCGCCGTTCGAACCGGAGATCTGCATGATGAGGAACAGTACGCCGATGGCTTTGCCCACGTTACCGAAGCTCGCCACCATCGTATATGCAAAGAACGAGTAGATCAGTGCGGAAATCCAGCCGGAAATCATGAATAGCCACGGGTGCACGGCCTGTACATGCATGAATAGCAGACTGCCGCCAAGCGAGAACGTGGCCTGCATGAGTGCGATCACCGCGAATACGAGGTAGTGGCCGAAGAACAGCTGGTGTGGTTTCGGGTTGCCCAGTGCCATGCGGGTTTTGCGGGACACGGAGGTCTTCAAAGTCACGGCCATGAGCAGTGAACCCACCCACAACGTCACGAATGTGTACAGGGGGGCGAGCTGCGAGCCGAAATTCTTCACCGGGAACACAGCGGTGCGCTTCACCTTGACAGGGGCCGCGAGCGTGGTGGCCAGCGAGTCGGTGTTCTTGCCCAGCACGTCCTTGACCATGCTCATGTCGCCGCTGTTCAGCGCGTCGGACAGCGTGGCATTGAATGTGGAAAGCTTGTTGCCGGCCGTGGTAAGGCTGTCGGCGGTGGAGTCCAACACCTCACGGATGGTGGTCAGCTGCTTGTCCGCACTCGACGTGGTCTTGTTGAGGTCGCCGAGTGCGCTCTTAAGATTGGCGGCACTCGCGTTGAGCGCGCTCGAAGCGGTGCTTACGGAGCTGCCGATTTCGTTGAGCTGCGGCTTGAGATTCGTGTCGAAATCGGAGTGCACGGCATTGATCGAGGCCTTCGCCTGCGTGGCGAGATCCTTGATGGCGGCTTGGCTTTCCTTGGAATCGCTGATGCCGTCGTCGATATGCTGCGCCGCATCGGTAAGTGTGGCTGCGAGTGTCTTCTGCATATCGATGGCATTGTTCAGCTTGCTGATGGATGCCTCGAATTTGCCGATGATCGCCGTCAGCGTCTTCTTCTCCAAATCGGTCAGCGAGGTATCGGTGTCGAGCTTGTTCTGCAGATCATCGTGGGTTTTCTGCAGATCGTCGACGATGTGCTGGTATTGCGCGGTCTGGTTGGTCACGTTGGATGCCTGATTGCGTAACGCGGTCGCGGTATCGCCCGCCTGCGTACTCACATTGGCGAACAATGAGTCGACTTCGTCTCCCACCGCGGCGAAGCTTTCGCCTGACTGCTTGATGGCGGTGCTGAGTGCTTCGGTGGAGGTGTTCAGCGCACCGGATAGGTCGGTCACGCTGCCGGAAGCCGATTTCAGCTGTTTGCCGGCGGTTTTCGCGCTGGATGCGGCCTGTTGGATCAGGGTTCCGGAGCTGTCGAGCAGGGTTTGTGCGCTGCCGGTCAATGAGCTGAAGGTCTTGAGTGATGAGGCGGTCTGCGTGAGTCCGGCCGCGAAATCGCTGATGTTCGAGCTGAACTGTTGCAGTTGGTTCTTCGCCTCGGGCTTGTCGAGCTGATCGGATAGCTGCGTGGCGAGGTCCAGCGCCGTTTCGGTGAGTGTCTTCGAGAACATCTCGTTGATCTCCGCCGACACGGTGTCGGCGCCCTGACCGGTCACCTTTGGTGCGAGTGCGTTCTTTTTCTCGTTGTTGTAGTAGGTGAGCTCCGCATGCTTGGAATCCTTGGAGAAGAAGGTCATCATGCGCTTGCTGAAATCCTTCGGAATGATGACGGCGGCATAGTATTTGCCGGATTTCGTGCCATCGATGGCCTCCTCTTTGGAGGTGAAGGTCCAGTCGAGCTGGCTGTTGGCGCGCAGGGTGTTGACCACCTGATCGCCCACGTTGATCTTGACGGGAATCAGATCGCTTTTGTAGCCGGCGTCGACGTTCGCGACGGCGAATTTGAGATTGCCGGTATTGGAGAACGGATCCCAGCTGGCGGCCACGTTGAACCAAGTGAACAGCGCGGGCAGCACGGTCAGGCCGATGACGATGATCACGGACACGACGTTGCTGGTGAGGCGTTTGACGTCGCCTACGAACAGCTTCCAGATTGCCTTCATGCGTTGTCCTTTTCGTTCTTCGTGCGGTGGTGCTTGGCGGCCTTGTGCGTCAGTTTGGCCTTGCGTTCCTCCAGGGCGCGCTTCTTACGGCGAATGCGGGCCTTCTGGCGTTCCATGAGCATGCCTTGGATGGCTTCGTCGCTCAAGGAGCCAAGCTCCACCTGACGGCGCATGCTGTCGCGCATGTATTCGATGACCATCAGGAACCCGATGATAAGCAACACCCAGATGATCCATGTGGCCAGTGCTACCAGTTTCGTGCCATTGGTCAGTGAGAATACGGTGGCCAGAATGGTCGGCACGATGAAGCCCGCAATCAGTGCGCCGCGCTTAAGCTTCGGGTACAGTTCGGTGAACCGGCTCGCACGGTACTCGATGGCCTCGCGGTAGCCGCCCTTGTCGGACAGGACGTGGATGATCTGCGACACGTTATAGCCACGATTCTCTACCATCGGCCGCTCGCCGATGATCATGTCGCTTTCCTCGATCTCGCGGGCGAACAGGCGGTTCAGATTGGTCAGCAGCGGGCGGATCACAATGCCGATGAAGAAGGCGATCGCCACGAACAGCAGCATCACGCCGACCATCTTCAGCCAATGCCCGTCATAGAAGCCGGCGATCGTCTCGCGGAAGGCGTCGATGGTATAGCGGAACGGGATGAACGGGTAGACCGCGCGGAAGAATCGCGGCATCATATCGATCGGGTATAGGCCGGAACCTCCCGGAATCAGCAGAATCGCGAGCAGAATGCACATGCCCTTGCCAACGTGCATGAAGGTGGTCGACAACGCGTAGGTGATGCTCAGGAACGTAAGCGACGTCAACGTGCCGGTCAGTATGAACATGAACGGGTTGACCGCCTGCACGCCGATGATCAGGTCGCCGATTGCGCATAGCGCGCCTTGGATGGCGGCCGGAATGGCGAGCAGCAGGAAGCGGCCGAGATACTTCTCGGTGGTGGTCAGATCGAGATCTTCAAGGTCGTCGTCATCCACTTCGAGCTTCATGATCACCATGTAAGCGAACGCGCCCACCCATAGCGAGAGGGTGTTGAACATCGGTGCCATGCCGGAGCCGTACGTGTTCACCGGGTAGATGTTCTTCGTCTTGATCACGGTGGGGGACTGCATGAAATCAGCGATTTTCGTGACGTCCAGGCCATCTTCGCCGATGAGGTCGTTCAGCAGGCTCGCGCCCGACAGTGCGTTCAGATCGGTGGATAGCTGGCTCAGCTTGTTCTCGATGGTCTGCAGTTGCTCATCGGTGTCCTTAAGCATGGAACGCGTGTCGGCGGAGACCTGCTCAAGCTGGTCGAGTACGGACGAGGTCTGTTGCGTCAGGAAATTCTGGCTGGTTACGGTGCCGGAAAGGGTTCCGGCGGTCGTGGCGAGCGAGCTCAGGCCGCTGTTGAGTTGGGGCAGCGCACTCGAATTGATGGCGTTGCGTGCGTCCGTGGCGGAGTTCAGCGTGGACTGCGTGGAGGTGTTGAACTGGTTCGACAGTTTCGTGGTGCCGGCCACCGTGTTCTTGGTGTCGGTATTGAGCTGATTGAGGTCGTTGAGCGTATTCGCCGACTGTCGGTTACGTGATTGCAGGTCGCTGATGATCTGCTGATACTGCTTGTTCAGTTCGGGGCTGACATTGGAGATGTCGATCTTCTGTAGGCTGTCGAGCACTTTCGCATTGTCGCTGTTGACCTTCTGCATGGTGCCGATGGCGCTGCCGGCGTAGCCGTTGGCCGCCGCCAGACCGCTGGTCACCGTGTTGACGCTGGTGTTCGTCTGCGTGGACAGTTGCGAGAGCAGCGCCGAGCCTTGGTCAAGCGAGGCCGATGCGGTCGATGAGAAGGTGTTGATGCGGGTCTGCGTATCGGTGATCAGATTGGCGGTGCCGGACAGCCCTTTGCCGGCGCTCGCGGCGGCGGTCTGTACGTCGTTCAACGCGGCGCGTGCGGCCTGAATCTGATCGGGGGTGTTGGCCAGGTTGGCGCTGAGATCGCTGATGGTGGTGCGAATCTTCTCCACGTTCCGCTGTGTCTTGTCAAGTTCGGCAACGGCTTCGCTGGTCACGTTGTCGGTCTGTGTCGTGATGGTATCGCTTACCGAGTTCACGGTTTTGGAGAGCACTTCGCTCACAGTGGAAACGAAGGTGCTGTTCACGGTGCGATCCACGGTGGTGGTTCCCGAATCGGTGACCTTCGGTACGAAGGCGCTGGCCTTCTCATTCACGTAGTATTCGAGGGTCGGACGTTCGGAATTGCCGGTGATCACGCCCGCGAGGTCTTCGCTGAAGTCCTTGGGAATGATGATGGCCGCATAGCAATCGCCCGACTGCACGGCCTCCATGGCCTTGGCCTTGCTCATGAACTGCCAACCGAGCTGATCGTTCTTCTTGAGGGTGCTTTCAATCTGGTCGCCGAGATTCAGCTGGCCCAGCATGGCGTTGTTGGTGCCTTCGTCGACGTTCGCCACCGCCACCCTGATGTTGTTGGTGTTGCCGTATGGATCCCAGAATCCATAGATATTGAACCATGCATACAGCGGCGGAATGACGGTCAGGCCGGTCATGATGACCCACGCCGCGGGCACGCGAAGAATTCGCATGATGTCACGGTGCAGGATCTTCAGCACGTTGCTCATAGGAAGTGCTCCCTTTTGCCGGATCGCTCCGGTAGTGGCGGTGTTCACGACTGTCGCGTAGCGATACGCAATTCGTAGCGCTACGCTTCAAGTAGCGTAATACCATCTCCCGGACAATCCCGCTTCCCGTTCTCGGATAAGGGCAGTGTCGTAGGAAATGCGGCGGAAAAAAAGGGGGGAAATCATTGTCAGCGAATGTCCAAAAATCTTCTAGAAACCTTCCTGACGGTTTCCAGATATCGGCCAATCGGCTGTTGTTCAATACAACTAACGACGTCGCATAACCCAAGAACATCCACCTTCTCGTGAAAGGAACGATCATGGTTTATGCAGCTCATCATCCACAGCAAACGCATCGACCGGTCGGCAAAATCATCGCCATCGCGGCGGCCGTCTCGCTAGTCTCCGGTTTTGGTGCGGGCGCAGGCGTGGCCGCCATCGTGAAAGCGAGCGCAACCAGTCAGCAATCCGTCATGTCTTTGGTAGGGCAGGGAGGCGGCGCCGACACCATGAGCTACGACTACACCGGCAGCTATTCCGGGGCTCTCACCGCCGACGGCAAGTCGGTGGAGTCGAGTGGTGAAACGGTTTCCGCAACCAGCTCCGACCAGAACGCAGCCCTTGTGCAAAATGGCGGAACGTTGACCATCACCAATGGCAAGCTGACCAAATCCGGCGACAGTGACAACGCCGACAACTGCAACTTCTACGGCACCAACTCCGCATTGCTGGCGGTGGGGGAGAAGTCGAAGGCCATCATCTCCGACTCTTCCATTGACGCGACGAGCTCCGGATCGAATGCCATCTTCTCCACCGATTCCGCATCCGTGCTGGCCAATAATGTCAACATCACCACATCCGCGGCCAACTCGCGTGGCCTTGATGCCACTTATGGAGGCTCGATCATCGCCAACGCGATGACGATTTCGACCAAGGGCGACCACAGTGCGTCACTCGCCACCGATCGCGGCGGCGGATCGGTTTCCGTGACCGACTCCACGTTGAACACGGCCGGCAGTGGCTCCCCACTGCTGTACTCGACCGGCGATATCGAGGTTTCGGGCGTGACCGGTACGGCGAGCGGTTCGCAGATCGCCGGTATGGAGGGCCTGAACACCATCCTGATCAACAATTCGACGCTGGAAAGCACGAATACCGGCACCACCGGTTCCGATCCGGTGGCGAACGGCGTGATCATCTACCAGTCGACCTCCGGCGACGCGGAATCCTCGACCGGTCAACATGCCACCTTCCAGGCGAAGGACTCCACGTTGAAATCGGCGATCACCAGCGGATCGATGTTCTATTTCACCAACACCACAGCCGACGTGGTGCTCTCGAACACCGATCTGGACTTCGACTCGGACGCGGCGAACCTGATCATGGCGGCCGGCAACGATTCGAATAACTGGGGTACCGCAGGTTCGAACGGTGCGACGGTGAACTTCACCGGGCGTTCGCAGACGTTGAAGGGCAAGGTGAGCGCCGACACCATTTCGAGCGTGACGCTCAACCTGCTGGAAGGCTCCACGTGGACGGGTTCCGCTGAAATCACTGAGAATTCCGCCGGTTCGACTTCGGACGCTCCGATCACTGTGAATGTTGACGGCACCTCGACGTGGGTGGTCACGGCCGACACGACCGTCTCCGCCCTGAACGTGGCCGATGGCGGTAAGGTGGTGGACTCCTCCGGCAAAACCGTCACCATCAAGGCCAACGGCAAAACCGTGGTCTCCGGCGACAGTGACCTGACCGTCACGGTCACCGGCTCCTACGGCACCACCGTCGAGGCCGGTTCCGACACCGAACTCAGCTCGGATGTGACTGACCGCACGGCGTTCGACAAGCAATTCGGCACCAGCACCTCTTGGTCCTTCTGATCCCCACGGCAAACCCAATATCCAACATCACTGCAATATCACTCAAAGGAGTACATCATGACTAACTTCGATTTCGATACCAGGAACACCCAAAACCAGCAGCAGAACACCGACGGGCAGCCGACCCAGACCATGCCCGAACAGCAGGGTACGCAGGCTTCGCAGCCCGCTCAGCAGTACTATGCGCCGCCCACCCAGCCGGCGCAGCCTGTTCCGGATTCGTTCAATGGTCCGGTTGCCGCGAAGTCCAATACCAAGCTCGGTGGCAAGGTCATCGGCGTCGTGGCGGGCATAAGCCTTCTGTGCGGTCTGGCCGGTGGCGTCGGCGGTGCCTTCGCCGTGAATGCGCTGTCCGGTTCCAATGAGCCGCAGATGAGCCAGCAAGGTGGCCCGAGCCAGGGCGGCCCGGGGCAGATGGGCGGCCAGTCCGGCAATGGCAATTCCCAGAATGGCAATGGCCAGATGGGTGAGCCTCCGAGCGGGCAGGGCGGCCAAAGCGGCTCTGATGGCCAGTCCGATTCCAATGGCAATTCCGGTAGCCAGTCCGACGGCTCCAGCTCCGGCAAGTCCAGTGGTTCGAACTCCAGCAGCAGCTATTCCGACGCCGACGATTCGGACACCATCGCCAGCTGACCGCATATGTCATGCTAAATGGGAACGCGCGGCGTTTTCCTTCTCGCGGTGAAGGCTTGCGCCTTCATCGCGAGGATTCTTTATGCCCCCTAAAACGCTATCTGGCAGCCAGATAGCGTTTTAGGGGGCATGAGGTCTCATGTTTTCGGGCACTTGGCATTTTCCCTACGCGATATTACGCGTTTTTTGATAGCGTTGGCCCGGGAGGGTGCACATATGAACGAGCACGAAACAAGCGCGGCCATCGCCGACGAAACCGTTATCGACGCCATCGAAGTCGCGCAAGCCGTTGATGCGGTGGCGGCCGATGAATCCAGCAACCCCGCCGATCGCCGCCTGCCGTTGATTTTCCGCATCTACGGCATCATCATGCTGGTCGAGGGTGTGGTCACGCTGCCGATTATCGTGCTTGCGGCCTTGTATGCGGTACGTGCCGTGATCGAAGGCCGTATGGCGGTCGACGCCATCAACCTCACCGTTATCCTGTCGGTCATTCATGCGGTCGTGCTGTTGGCCACCACGGCCTGTCTGGCGGTGTTCGGCGTGCTGCTGGTACTGAACAAACGGCGTCACGTGGCGCAGTGGACATACGTGATGATTCCGCTCACCCTCGCGGAGGGTCTCTTATCGTTGGCATTGCAAGGTCTTGACGTCAATCTGATCGCTCCGGCCGTGCAGCTGGTCGTGTTGATCGCGTTGCATATCACCGCCGACCCGTCGTTGCGCGAGGAGCGCCGACTGCAGTTCGCCTTGCGCCGCATGGATGCGCGTAGTGAGTACGAGGATGCCGTGGCCGTGGGCATGGCCGGCCGGGATCTGACCGGCAAAGGCTACATTTCGCTGGACTTCTTCAATCTGTTCTGGCTATTCGTGGTCGGTTGCGTGTTCGGTCTGGCGATTGAGACCATCTACCATTTCATTCTGTTCGGCGAGTATCAGGATCGTGCCGGCTTCCTATGGGGGCCATTTTCGCCGATTTACGGCTTTGGCGCGGTGATCCTGACCGTGCTGTTGAATCACCTGTGGCGGTCCAATTGGCTGCTGATTTTCTGTGCCAGCGCGCTGATCGGCGGTGCCTTCGAATATTTCACCAGTTGGTTCATGGAAACGGCCTTCGGCATCACGGCGTGGAACTATACGGGTCAATGGCTGTCGATTGACGGCCGCACTTCCGGCAAGTACATGTTTTTCTGGGGGTTGCTCGGTCTGATATGGGTCAAGCTGATTTTGCCGCGATTGCTGGCGTTGATTCAGCGCATTCCGTGGAAGGTGCGTTATTCGTTGACGGCCGTATGCTTCGTGCTGCTGTTCGTCGACGGCGTAATGACGCTGATGGCATTGGACGCCTGGTATTCGCGCATGGCCGGCATCGCCCAGAATTCACCGGTCTCGCAGTTCTTTGCCACCTATTTCAATGATGCGTTCATGGTCGACCGTTTCCAGACCATGTCTATCGACCCGTCTTCCGCTGGCCGCATGTAGCCGTTGCCTCTTCCCCAGACGGGGGAGGGTTACGCTGTGGGCGTGACGGCGTTAGGGGGTGCTTGCTATGCCGCGAAGCTTTGCGCCAGCTGTCGAATCAGATCCGGCCTATGCCCGCTCCAGGACGAGTTTGGCGAAATCACCACTGGAATCTGCTTGAATCCGGCGTCCTTGATCTGCTCGAACGTTGAGGGATTCTGCGTCAGGTCAATGGCCACATAGCGTACGCCCAGTTTTGCAAGCTCTTGCTCGGTGGCTTCGCACTGCGGGTTGCTCGGATTGGTGAAAACGGTTACGGTCATCGATTCCTCCCTATGCAAGCTGTACTGGCCACGTTCTTCGGTTGTGCTTGTTCGTCTGCAAACCACTATCTAGGATACACACTACCTGTAGTGATGTGTCGCGCGTTTCACCACTGCATATAGTGGGGAATTCCCCAGATTGACGTCAGGTACGAACGTTTGTTCGAACGATTTCAGTCTATCCCAAAGCGTGGAATGTGACCCATCTCGCATGTCGCCAATCGAGTCCTCGCCCGTTCCTGAAGCGTGCGCAGGCCGCATCCGTCCATGCCGACCATTGCGACTGGCGCATCCGTCGCGTCATCGTCCTACGGATTTTCCGCGCAGACGGATTGCCCGGTGGCCAATGCGAACGATCTTCCAGCCCTGAAATGGCATGAGGACACTCAACAACGAAAGGAACAGGAGCCGGAGATGGCGAATGAAATGCCACTGAGATACGGGTTAGTGCTTTCGGAACGACATTGCTACGCAACGAGATACGGGACAAGATGCGCAACGAAACGCGGGATGAGAACCTGTGCCCCCCCAGGGATTCGAACCCTGAACCCACGACTTAAAAGGACGCTGCTCTAACCGTTGAGCTAGAGGGGCAACAGTGACATAGTATACAGCACATTCGGACCAAACGCCACACGAATTGGCGATGCGTGGTGAATCTATCAGTGAATATATCGGGAATTCCGTCGTCACCCATCAAATCGGCCTAGAGTGAGGCATATGTCATGCACCACGATTCTTGTAGGCAAAAAAGCCAGTTACGACGGCTCCACCATCATCGCCCGCGATGACGATTCCGGATCCGGCCGTTACGATCCGAAACGATTCGTCGCCATCGCGCCGGAGGACCAGCCACGGCACTATCGCAGCGTGTTGAGCCACGTCGAAATCGATCTGCCTGACAATCCCTGCCGATACAGCATCGTGCCGAATGTGCTGCCGAACCGCGGTATCCTCGCCGAGGCAGGTGTCAACGAACACAATGTGGCGATGAGCGCCACCGAAACCATCGCCGTCAACGAACGCGTGCTCGCGGCCGATCCGCTGGTCGAGCTGCGGCCGGCCGATGCACAAGCCGGAACGCCCGAAATTCCCGGCGGCATCGGCGAGGAAGACATCATCACGCTCGTCCTGCCATACGTGAACACCGCGCGAGCAGGCGTTGCGCGCCTTGCGGAACTGCTCTCGGCATACGGCACCTACGAGTCGAACGGCATCATCATCTCCGACGTGGATGAAATCTGGTATGTCGAGACGATAGGCGGCCACCATTGGATCGCCCGCCGTGTACCGGACGACTGCTATGCGACCGTTCCCAACCAGCTCGGCATCGATGATTTCGACTTCGACGACGCCTTCAGCGACCAGCGCGAATTCATGTGCAGTGCGGATTTGTGCGAATTCATGGCCGCACACCATCTCAATCGTACGATCAATGCGGCTCCGTCCAACGGTTTCGGCTTTCAGCCAGCAGGAACGCCCAATGGCGTCATCGGCGGCCGCGTGGCCTTGAGACGCAATCATTTCAATCCGCGAACCGTTTTCGGCACGGCCACTGCAAAAGACCACATCTATAACACCCCGCGCGCCTGGTACATGCAACGCCACCTGAACCCCAGCGAAGATTGGGATTCGCCGTCCGCACGCTATACGCCGGATTCCGACGACATTCCATGGTGCCGCGTGCCAGAGAGCGCCATCACCATCGAAGACGTCGACTTCCTGATGAGCGCGCATTTCGAAGGCACTCCATACGACCCATACGGCACACTCGGCACGCCGGAGAGCCGCCACCGCTACCGCCCGATCGGCATCAACCGCACCGGGCATATGGTAGCCATGCAGATCCGCCCATACGCGCCGGAAGCGAACCGTTCGATCATGTGGATCTCATACGGTTCCGGCCCATTCACCGCAGCTACGCCGTTCTACGCGAACGTCGACGATACGCCCGCCTACCTGCGCGACACCACGCCGGAGGTCTCGACCGACAATCTGTATTGGACGAACCGGCTGATTGCGGCGCTCGCCGATGCGCATTTCTATGAGACCAGCAATGCGATTGAAGCATTCGCGGAGGCCGCTCGCACGTACGGTCATCGTTTGGTCGAACGTACGGATGCCGCCTTACGCAATATCGGCAAGGATTCAGACGATTCGGCCGTCGGCGATTCCGTGGCGGAGACAGCGGGGGAGCCGATTGCCGGGCGGCTGCAGGCGGCCAACGACGAGATGGCGGAATACTTGCGTACGCATGCCACGAAACTGCTCAACGACGTGCTGCACACGTCCAGCAATCTTATGCGCAACGGTTTCGCGATGTCGGATCGCTGGAACTGAGCCCGCCGTACGGCGCATCGGCTCCGGTTCGGCCGACTCAGTTGAATCCGACGACGTGTTCCGCCACGAAATAGCCGTTGCGAATCACGAACCGACCGATTGAGCCGCGCAGATTCAGCGCGCGCGACATGGCCTTCCTGCGTACATCCGCATACATGGAAGGCGAGTAGGCTTTGATGTCCGCCCACATCTCCTTCTTTTTCGCATAGTTTTCCGGCTTGCGAGACAGAATCATGAACACGCTCGCTACGGAAGTCTCAATCGCCAGAAAATGAATCATGTAACGGTACAGGCCTTCCGGCACGGTCCCGCGTTCCGGGGTCGCCCGCACCATGTACTGGTTCACCAGGCGCAGCTGGTCCACGCGGCGGATCATCACGTCGGTCTGTACGCTTTGGCCGTCACGGCCGATGAAATAGTGGTAGAACGGCGTGTCCAGGTACTTGATCGTCTTCACCCACGGGAATGGCTGGTAAGCGTAGATGAAATCCACGTAGAAGGTGTGCTCGGGCAGCCGCATGCCGGATGCGCGCACCACCGCGGTGCGGAAGGTCAGCGCATGCATGAGAATGTATTCCGCCAATCCGAAATGGCCCAGATCGTTCCAGGTCAGTCGTTCGTCGGACTTCATGGCGCGACGGAAGTTCACCACGTGTTTCACGATCTTGCCGACCTTGTCGTACACGTAGTTGGTTACCAGCATGTCGATCGGATCGGTGCGCTCGGCCTCCTCGCGTAGTGTGGCCATTACGAGCTCAAGCGATTCGGCCCCCACCCAATCGTCCGCGTCCACGACCTTCACGTACATGCCGCTCGCCGCCGCAATGCCGGTGTTCACCGCGCCGCCATGCCCCTTGTTGTCCTGATGGATCGCGCGCACCACGCCGGGATGCCGCTGTTCGAAGGACTTCGCCATGGCAAGCGTACCGTCGGACGAACCGTCGTCGATGATCAGCACTTCGATGTCATCGTTGCGTTTCGCGGCGATCAGCGACTCGACGCACCGTCCCAGATACGTTTCCATGTTGTACGCGGGCACCACGAAGGTGAGCGTCTTCTTCTCCTGCATATTCTTCCTTGGGTAAAGCCAAAGGCGTCGGTTACGGTAGCGGATCGTCCGATTGCCGCATAACGAAACTAACGTAGCACCTTGTGCGCTTTCGGGGTACCCGTTATGCACAATCGGTACTCCGAAAGTCGTAAACTGCACCTGAAATTCCCCCTAGGGATACCTTCGGTACATTCGTTGACGTTTGTTCGCTTAACGTCAATCCTTGCGACTGCGGTAGCCGTCAGTCCGCTTCCGTCTCTTCCGGCGAGGAAGTCGCCATCGGGGATGACTGGGGGAGGGGATTCTCGGATTTCGGCCCTTTTACGGCTTTTCTTTCTTCTCGCTCCATGCGTTTTTCCGCCTCCCTTTGCGCCTTGTCCCCTTCGAAACGCAGCTCCGGCTTGGCTTCCATGCGGCTCAGGCCGTACCAGGCGAGATTCACGATGTGCGCGGCCAGCTGCTCCTTGCTGAGCTTGCGCTGGTCGGCCCAATACTGGCAGGTGTATACGGTCATGCCGATGAGCATCTGCGCATAATATGGCACGCCCTTGGCGGGCAGGTGCTGGCGTTTGAACGATTCGGTGAGCAGGTCTTCCACGCGAATGCTGATATCGCCGAGCAGTGAGCTGAACGATCCGGCCGGATCGGTTTTCGGCGAATCTCGGGTGAGCACGCGAAATCCTTTGGCGTTCTCCTCCACATAGGTGAGCAGGGCCAGTGCGGCACGTTCCACGATTTGACGAGGGTGCGCCTGTTGGTCGGACAGCGCGTTGACGAGTGTGTCGGTGAGTGCGCGCATCTCACGGTCCACCACTACGGCGTACAGGCCTTCCTTGCCGCCGAAATGTTCATAGACGATGGGCTTCGATACCTTCGCGGTCGCGGCAATCTCCTCTACGCTTACCGCTTCGAACCCCTTCGACGCGAACAGCGACCGACCGATTTCGATGAGCTGCTCACGTCTTTGAAATGACGTCATCCTGGATGTACTGGCCATGCTGTCCAGTTTTTCACGCCCCGTGGATGAGCTCCCCCGAGTGTCCGATTCTCCAGAATCAGACAGGTGAGGATGGGGCGATGTGTCCGTTGCGGTTTTTAGGCTGGGATTATGGATACCAATGTGATTATCGCGATTGTCGCCATTGTTGTGATTGCAGCGCTGTTGCTGCTTGGTGGTTGGTGGTTCGGCAAGTCGCGCAAGAAAGCCATAGACAAGTCCGTTGAGGATGCCAAGGCCAAGGCTGATGAGCGTCTTGCCCAAGAAGTCCAGAAAGCTGAGACGGCCCAGGAAGCCGAGGAAGTCCAGGAAGTAGCGGCCGAAGTCCCTCCGATCGCCTCGACGGAAGAGGCGAAGGCCGCGCCGGCGGTGGAAACCCCGGAGTCCACGGGCTCGCGCATTCAGCGTCTCAAGGCCAAGCTGGCCAAGTCAGGCAATCCTTTTGGCAAGGTATTGTTCAACATCCTCGCCAAGGACCATCTTTCCGAGTCCGATTGGGAGGATGTCGAAGACACCCTGCTACTCGCTGACGTCGGCGCCGAGGCCAGCGAACAGTTGGTTGAGGAACTGCGTAACGATGCCCGCATCAGCGGTCAGTCCGATCCGTCCGAAGTGCGCAAAGCCTTGAAGGACAAACTGCTCAAGCTGGTCGGCACCGATACGGATCGCCGTCTCAACGCCGACAAGGAAGGTGCGAACAAGCCGAGCGTCATCATCATGGTCGGCGTGAACGGCACCGGTAAGACCACCACTGCGGGCAAGCTGGCTCGTCTGTTCGTGGCCGACGGCAAGCAGGTGATAATGGGCGCCGCCGATACGTTCCGTGCGGCGGACGACGGTACACACGGAACCCGGGGCCATGCCGTGCGGCGGCCGCCGATCAGCTCGAAACCTGGGGCGCGAAGGTGGGCGTGCCGGTCGTGCGTTCCGACAAGGATGGTGCCGACCCGGCGTCCGTCGCATTTGAGGCCAGTGAACAAGCCAAGGAAACGCATGCCGACGTACTCATCATCGATACCGCCGGCCGCTTGCAGAACAAGGCGAATCTCATGGACGAGCTTGGCAAGATCCGCCGCGTCACCGAAAAGAACCTGCCGGTCGACGAAGTGTTGCTCGTACTCGACGCCACCACCGGCCAGAACGGCATGGCGCAGGCGAAGGTGTTCGCCGAAGCGATTGGCATTACCGGCGTGGTGCTGTCCAAGCTGGACGGTTCCGCCAAGGGCGGCATCGTGATTTCCGTACAGAAGGAGCTCGGCGTTCCGGTCAAGCTCGTCGGCTTGGGCGAAGGCCCGGATGATCTCGCTCCGTTCGATCCGGAAGGCTTCGTCGACGGCATCCTCGCCTAATGGACGGACGCCCCGAATGCAAACGGCCGACCCTGCGTGAAGCACGGTCGGCCGTTTGGCATCTTGTGCAGTTCTTTGGAACGGCCTTGCCTGCCATGCCCTCGCTGCTATGCCTTTGCCGGTATGCGCTTGATGGTAAGTTTCAGCAACAGCGGAGCGACCAGCGTGACCAGTGAAATGATGAAGATGATCGTCGAGTAATACTCGTTGCCGAGCACATGCTCGTTGAAGCCGATTTGCGCCGTGATCAGCGCCATTTCGCCACGCGGCACCATGCCGGCGCCGATCATCACCGACGAGGCCGCACCGAAGCCGGCCATTGCGCCGCCCAGGCCGCAACCGACGATCTTCGTGATCACGCCGAGAATCGTCATGATCACGATGAATACGATCATGCGTGAATCATCGACCGCGGTCGTATTCAAGCCGATGCCCACGAAAAAGACCGGTACGAACAGCGTGTCCCCGACCGGCTCTATATAACGGTCCGTTTCTTCGGCATAGTCGCTATTGCTCACCGCGATGCCGGCGAAGAATGCGCCGACCGCGTAGCTCAGTCCGGCAAGATCCGAAGCCCACGCCATCGCAAGGCAGATGATCACCGCCATCACCGCGATGCCGGACGGCGCCTTCAGCACGCCCGCAAGCGTCATAAGTGCCGGTGCGATCCATACGATCACCACCACGGCCCCTACGAAGAACGCCGCCTGCTTCAGGATGATGAGTCCTAGGTCGGCCACGTTCACGCTGCCGGTGTTCACCAGCGTGCACATTACGGACAGCAGGATCACACCGATCACGTCGTCGGCCACGGCCGCGCCCAGGATCGACACGCCTTCCTTCGAATCGAGCAGTCCTGCCTCCTTCAGCACCGCCACCGAAATCGACACGGACGTCGCGGAGAACACCACGCCGATGAACGCCGCAGGAATCGGCTCGAATCCGAACGCGAGGCTCACCCCGCCCATGACGACCACCGGGAACACCACGCCCATGCATGCGATGATGATCGCCGCCTTCGAGTATTTCTTCAGCAGCTGCAGATCACAGCCGACGCCGCCCAAGAACATCAGAATGATGATGCCGAGATCGCTGAACAGCGAAATGTAGTCGCTTGAGTGCAGCACATTCAGCAATGCCGGCCCGCAGACGATGCCTACGAGAATCTGTCCGATCACCTCCGGCAGCTGCAGTTTTCTGCAGATCAGTCCTGAACAGGTGGTCAGCGCCAACATGGCGCACAACGAGACGATGAACGTCGCCATATTTTCTCCGTCTTCCTCACGGTACGACAGTGCCTTGTGCATTGCCGTCCTTGCGGATATTCCGTGATGCCTGTCTCCCCGCAACGTATTTCGGCCATGCCGTAAACGGGGGTCTGTTGCGATGTCATGGGATTCGTGCGTACTCCTGCCCTCCGCCAGGTCACATTGTATGAGAATCCTGATTTCATACGATTGCCGATACGAAAAATAGATGAAACATTCGCTGCGGCCATGATCGTGAGGGGTTGTTCAAGGTTGGTTTTCCGCCTTTTTCGCGGTATGTTTCGCGGGGGTATGCCAAAGGTAATCTGCTAGATTGCCGTATATGGTGTTACGTCTCCGTAACACTTCGTAACGTTTTCAAAACGAGGGCGGCGTTCCATACCGTTCTGTCAACCCCACACGATGGGGTCGGAAATTTTCGAATTAGGTAAAGAAAAGAGAGGGAGGGTGACATGGGCCAGCTTGATTCTGGAAATGCTGCGTGGATTTTGACTTCCGCGTCCCTTGTGTTCCTCATGACGCCTGGTGTGGCGTTCTTCTATGGTGGCATGGTTCGTGCGAAGGCCGTATTGAATATGATGATCATGGAGGCGGCCGCATTGTCCGTCACCATGATCATGTGGGTGCTGTGGGGCTGGTCCATTGCCTACGCAGGCTCTTCGGTCGGCGGCATCTTCGGTGATCCGGCAACCGGCTTCCTGCTGAAGGACACGATGGTCGCCGATGACGGCGTCTTCGGTTCGGCCGCGCTGAACTCCAACAACTATCCGGTCAGCGTGGATGTGGCGTTCCAGTCCGCGTTCGCCATGATCACCGTCGCCCTGATCTGCGGCGCCATCGCCGAGCGCGTCAAGTACAGCACCTGGATGATCTTCGTCGCACTGTGGATTACGTTCGATTACGCTCCGCTCGCCCACATGGTGTGGAACGGTGGCCTGCTGTCCGCTGACGGCGCCATCTCCCAGGCCATCGGCGCTGCCGCCCACGACTTCGCAGGTGGTACGGTCGTTCACATTAACGCCGCAGTCGCCGCTCTCGTCATCGTACTGATCATCGGCAAGCGTAAGGGCTTCGGCACTCAGCCGTTCCGCCCGCACAATGTTCCGTTCGTCATGCTCGGCGCCTTCCTGCTGT
>OAWV01000383.1_pt1 | contig 37109 bp, 38 predicted proteins | sample 1495551 | NCBI WGS metagenome assembly OAWV01 (sample SAMEA2580245, study PRJEB22360) | human gut metagenome | biome: human gut; feature: human-associated habitat; material: faeces | place: Denmark | collected 2008/2010 | reverse complement strand
CGCATAGTCAGTGATATGCTTGAGAAAAATGTGTCAACTAATATTGACAATATCAATCTGTCTTCAGCTGCTGAAACAGCAGGGTGAGGACATTATTCTTGCCGATGAAGCAGAACTCCTCGAAGCCGCCAAAGAAACACTGACCCGTTTAGATTCAGACAAAAAGCCAAAGGACTTTTTAAAACAGATATCCAATTTTAAGAACAATGTACAAATGGAAGAATGCCTGACGAAAGAGGAGGCAGTCTGTTTTCAGGAAATTATGAGTGAGATGGGTCTTACAGATTTTGACGACCTGCTCCTGAATGTGCTTTCACAGACAGAATCACCGGTTTTACAAAACTCACAGTTTTCTTATCTTCTCGTAGATGAATTTCAGGATATTAACGACATTCAATTCCGTCTGGTGCTTTCCTGGAACCAAAACGGAAAAGAATTATTTGTCATCGGAGATCCGGACCAGTCTATCTATGGCTTCCGGGGTTCTGATTCCAGATGTTTTGCACGGCTGAAAGAAGAAATTCCGGACCTGTATGAAATTTATCTTAAGAAAAACTACCGGTCAACACCTGAGATCGTGGAATCTGCTCTTCAGGTGATTAGCCGGAATCCGGGAAACAAACGCTGTCTTTCGGCCGTCCGTGAACCCGGGAAACCAGTCCGTCTGGTCACTGTCTCAAATGACTGGTCCGAGGCCATTTTTATTGCAAAGGAAATTAACAGGCTCACCGGCGGCATGGATATGATGGATGCCCAGAATTATGCCGTAAAAACGGAACATCCCAGAGGCTTTGGAGAAATTGCCGTATTATACAGAACCCACCATCAGGCCAGAGCCATAGAAAAATGTCTCAGACAGGAGAGTATTCCATGCGTCATCACAGGGCAGGACAGTTTTCTTGAGGAGGACAAGGTAAAAGGTACGACTTCATTCTTTCGGTTTCTTCTCGATGAAAAGGACACGAAGGCTCTCCAGATCGCACTGAGCGCTTTTCCTGACTGTGGAAGCCTGGAAAAAGAATTCAAACAGCTTCTAAAAAAGGAGTCCCCCGGAAAGATTTTAAAGCTCTGGATGGAAAAGAACGGTCTTTTGGAAGATGAATCCCTTCTCTGCCTGTACAAGATGACTCTGTTTTATAAAGATATGGCATCCTTTTTGTCTAATCTTTTGCTGGGAACAGAAGGAGACTTAAAAAGAAGCGGTGAAAAGGAATATACGTCGGATGCCGTCACCCTGATGACTCTCCACGGGTCCAAAGGACTGGAATTTCCGGTCGTGTTCATCGCCGGCGCAAAACAGGGCAGCATACCGCTGGAATCACCTGTTCATCCTGCGGATAAGGAAGAGGAGAGGCGTCTGTTCTATGTAGGGATGACCAGGGCAAAAGAAGAACTGATCCTGCTCACGAGAAAAGAATCTTCTGAATTTCTTGCGGACCTGCCGCAAAAGTATACGGCAAAAGAAACCGCAGGAAAAGAACAGCCTGAGGCTACCCAGCTGTCGCTGTTTGATCTGTGATTTCATTCAAGATTCAAGATAAAAACAAGATTCCGACACAAACCCTTGTATTCTGTAAACGAAAGTGTTATAATTATCAATAACATAAAGCTTAACTTAAAGAGTGGACGTAAGTCCACTCTTATTGTTTGCGCAGAAAAGGAGGCAGGGCAACTTGGCAGGAAAAGCAGAGATTGAACAGAAAACAGAAGAACTTGTGACACCGATCATCGATGAAAACCACTTTGAACTTGTTGATGTGGAGTATGTAAAAGAAGGTGCCAACTGGTATCTGCGGATTTACGCGGATAAAGAGGGAGGCATCAGTATCGATGACTGTGTGCTGATCAGCCGGGCACTGGAGGCCAAATTGGACGCCGATGATTTCATCAAAGACGCATATATTCTGGAAGTCAGCTCCCCGGGACTCGGAAGACCTTTAAAAAAGGAAAAAGACTTTCAGAGAAGTATCGGGCAGTCTGTGGACATTAAATTATATAAGGCCATCGACAAACAGAAAGAGTTTACCGGTATTTTAAAAGAATATTCAAAGGAAAGAATAATTCTCTCGATCGACGGCACCGATCAGGAATTTGAAACAAAAAGTGTGGCATCCGCCCGTTTATCATTAGATTTTTAAAGGAGGACAACAGAAAAAATGAGTGAATTAATTGATGCATTAAACCAGTTAGAAAAAGAAAAGCATATTGATAAAGACGTCATTATGGAAGCGATTGAAAATTCCCTGGTTGCTGCATGCAAAAGAGACTTTGGAAATGCAGACAATGTGGTGGTCAATATGGACCGAGAGACCGGAGATATTGTCGTATATGCAGAAAAAGAAGTCGTGGAAACCGCAGACGGGGAAGATTTTGACCCGGCGCTCCAGATCAGTCTTGCCAAAGCAAAAGCAATGGACCCTAAATATGAGCTGGGTGATATCGTCCGCGTGGAGATTACTCCGAAAGATTTTGGAAGAATTGCTGCTATGCACGCCAGAAGCGTCATTGTACAGAAGATCAAAGAAGAAGAGAGAAGAGTTGTTTTTGACCATTTTTACTGCAAAGAAAAAGACATTGTCACAGGCGTGGTACAGCGCTATGTCGGCGAGAATGTCAGCGTCAGCTTAGATGACAAGACAGATGCACTCCTGATGAAGTCCGAGCAGATCAGAGGCGAAGTATTCCAGCCCACGGAACGGATCAAACTTTATATCGTAGAAGTAAAAGACACCAACCGCGGACCCCGGATCTTAGTGTCCCGTACACATCCGGATCTTGTAAAGCGCCTTTTTGAAAAAGAGGTAGCCGAGATCCAGGACGGCATCGTAGAGATTAAGAACATCGTCCGCGAAGCCGGTTCCAGAACAAAGCTTGCCGTCTGGTCCAATGATCAAAACGTAGATCCTGTCGGCGCCTGCGTCGGTATGAACGGTGCCAGAGTCAACGCGATTGTTAATGACTTAAAGGGCGAAAAGATTGATATCATCAACTGGAATGAAGATCCTTGTGTCTACATCGAAAATGCGCTGAGTCCGTCTAAGGTTGTATCTGTATCGGTAGACGTGGAAGAAAAAAGCGCTCAGGTTGTCGTTCCGGATTACCAGTTATCACTGGCTATCGGAAAAGAGGGTCAGAACGCAAGGCTCGCGGCAAGGCTGACCGGCTATAAAATCGATATCAAGAGCGAATCTCAGGCTGAGGAGGAAGAGGAACTCCGCGGTTACGAAGAGTACGAATCCGAGGAAATGGCAGATGAGTCCATGGCTTATGATGATGAAAATGCTGTGGAAGAAGAACTCCTTTCAGAAGAATCTGAATATATTGACGAATAAAATTTAGGATGTGATCGTATGAACAAGAAAATTCCGATGAGAAAATGCATTGGATGTCAGGAATCAAAAGCGAAAAAAGACCTTGTGAGAATGGTGAAGCCCAAGGATGGAGATATCTTCATCGATCCCACCGGAAAGTCCAACGGACGCGGCGCTTATATCTGCCGTTCTCTCTCCTGCCTGAAAAAAGCGAGAAAGTCAAAGGGTCTTGACCGTTCTTTTAAGACGTCGATTTCCGAGGAAGTCTATGACGCGCTGGAAAAGGAGATGATGGAGCTTGAATCATAAAATTCTGTCTCTTCTCGGATTGGCAGCCCGATCGAGAAATCTGGTAAGCGGAGAATTTGCGGTAGAAAAATCTGTGAAATCCGGCCATGCATATCTGGTCCTTGCGGCCAAAGATGCTTCCGAAAATACGAAAAAGATGTACCAGAATATGTGCGAATACTATCATGTGCCGCTGTATTTTTTCAGTGACAGAAGCGAACTGGGCCACGCCATCGGAAAAGAATTCCGTGCGGCGGTAGCTGTAGAAGATCAGGGATTTGCAAAGGCCATTCGCGGGAAACTCGAAAATAGTAAAATTGAATAATGGAGGTGCAATCTATGGCAAAAACTAGAATCCATGAGATAGCAAAGAAATATAAAAAACAAAGCAAAGAAATCATAGAAATTTTGAAAAAAAATAATATCGAAGTAAAAAACCATATGAGTACGGTAGAAGATTCCCAGATCGCGGTCATTGAAAAGGCTCTTGGAGTAAAAAAGGAAGAAAAAACGACGAAAAAAGAGAATAAACCAGAGAACCGCCAGGAAAAGCCAAGGAATCAGCAGGGGAGAGACCAGCAGCGCGGCAACAGGGGTCAGCAGAGACCTCAGAATACTCAGAATCAGAACCGTGCCGGTAAAAAACCGGAAAGGCAGCCGAAGGAAAAAGAAGTGGGTCAGAATCAGGGAACTCATAAGAAAGTCCTGAAAAAAGAGAATCCTCAGAATTCTCAGAAATTCTCTAATAATAATAACGGACAGAATGGGAAGAATAAAAACAATAAGTTTAACAAAAAGAACAGAAAGAACAGAAACAACAAATTCAATAATAAAAACCAAAATACACAGAAGAAGAAAAAGACAGGACCAGGTGCTTTCATCAAGCCGGATCCAGTAAAGAAACCAGAATATGATCCAAATGAGCCAGTAAAGATTCCTGAGCTCCTCACTTTAAAGGAGTTTGCGGAAGCGATCCATATTCCTGCAAACGATATCATTAAAAAGCTTCTGATCTCCGGAGGCGGCCTTGTGAACCTTAACACGGAATTGGATTTTGAGCGTGCAGAAGAGATCGCTTTAGAGTATGACCGCATTGTGGAATTAGAAGAAACTGTGGATGTCATTGAAGAGCTGCTTAAGGATGATGACGAAGAAGATACAAAAAATCTTGTGACCAGACCTCCGGTTGTGTGCGTTATGGGACACGTTGACCACGGTAAAACATCCCTTTTGGATGCCATCCGTTCTGCCCGTGTCACCGCAGGTGAAGCCGGCGGGATCACACAGCATATCGGTGCTTATACCGTACAGACGGACAACGGGACCATCACCTTCCTGGATACACCGGGACATGAGGCTTTCACATCCATGCGTATGAGAGGTGCCCAGTCCACCGATATCGCGATCCTTGTTGTAGCAGCAGATGACGGTGTCATGCCACAGACAATTGAAGCGATCAATCATGCCAAAGCCGCAGGTGTTGAGATCATCGTAGCCATCAACAAAATTGATAAAGAAAGCGCCAATATTGAGCGCGTAAAACAGGAACTTACAGAATATGAACTGATCCCTGAGGACTGGGGCGGAACAACGATCTTCTGTCCGGTATCCGCACATAGCAAAGAAGGAATCGACGATCTCTTAGACATGATCTCTCTGACCGCGGAAGTGCTGGAGTTAAAAGCAAATCCAAACCGTAAAGCGAGAGGAATCGTCATCGAGGCAGAGCTTGACAAAGGACGCGGCCCTGTGGCAACTGTGCTGGTACAGAAGGGTACCCTCCACGTTGGAGATGCCATTGCGGTAGGAAGCGCCCACGGAAAAGTCCGCGCCATGATCGATGATAAGGGAAAACGTGTCAAAGTGGCAGGACCGTCAACTCCTGTGGAGATCCTTGGATTGAGTGAAGTGCCGTTTGCAGGGGAAGTCTGCATGGCAATGGAAAATGAAAAAGAAGCCAGATCCACTGCAGAGAAGTTCATTGCCTACGGCCGTGAGAAAATGCTCTCTGAGACAAAATCACAGCTGTCACTGGATGATCTGTTTGACCAGATCCAGGCGGGAAGCGTAAAAGATCTGAATATCATTGTAAAAGCGGATGTTCAGGGATCTGTGGAGGCCGTAAAACAGAGCCTTTCCAAGCTTTCCAATGAGGAAGTTGCAGTCAAGGTCATCCACGGCGGAGTCGGTGCCATCACAGAATCTGACGTTATGCTTGCCTCTGCATCCAACGCCATCATCATTGGATTCAACGTGCGCCCGGACCCTGCCGCAAAGGACGCCGCTGAGGGCGAAAAAGTAGATCTCAGGTTATACCGTGTCATCTACAATGCCATTGAAGATATCGAGGCAGCCATGAAGGGTATGCTGGAGCCGGAATTTGTAGAGAAGGTGATCGGCCATGCCGAGGTACGCCAGACATTCAAAGCATCCGGAGTTGGAACTATTGCAGGTTCTTATATCCTGGACGGTGTGATCCAGAGAGGAAGCACCGCAAGACTTATCCGTGACGGAGTCGTCCTCCATGAGGGTGAGTTTGCATCCATTAAGCGTTTTAACGACGACGTAAAAGAAGTCAAGACCGGATTTGAATGCGGACTTGTACTTGAAAATTATAATGATATCAAGGAAGGCGATCAGATTGAAGCCTATATTATGGAAGAGATCCCTAGATAAGCCTTCTTGACAGGAGGAAAACAATGAGAAAGAACAGCATTAAGAATACTAGAATCAATGGGGAAGTACAGCGGGAGTTAAGCCGCATCATCAGCCGGGAGATCAAAGATCCGCGCATCGCACCTATGACTTCCGTAGTGGATGCCGTGGTCACTTCCGACTTAAAACAGTGCAAAGCCTATATCAGTGTCCTCGGTGACCAAAAAGCAAAGGACGATACACTAGCAGGCCTTAACAGCGCTGTCGGCTATATCCGAAGAGAACTGGCTCATTCCATCAATCTCAGAAATACCCCGGAAATTACTTTTGTTTTGGATGATTCCATTGAATACGGAGTGGAAATGTCAAAAAAGATTGACGAATTGAACAAATAGGAGAAGCGATCATGAATGAATTCATATCATCCATCGAAGCTGCAGATTCCATTGCCATCACCGGCCATATACACCCGGACGGTGACTGCATTGGGAGCTGTCTGGGGCTTCGGCAGTACATTTTAGATAATTTCCCCGGAAAAACTGTCGCTGTTTATCTTGAATCACCGGCACCGGAATTCCGGTTTCTTTCCGGCGCCGGTTCTGTCAGACACGAGGCAGAAGTGGTCCGCTATGATTTGTTCTTTGTTTTAGACTGCAGTTCGCTGGATCGGATCGAACCGTTTATCTCCATGTATGAAAATGCAACAAAAACGTTTTGTATTGATCATCACATCAGCAGCAAAGGCATAGGACAGGAATATATCTTAAAACCCCAGGCCAGCGCCACCTGCGAAGTGCTGTATGAATTGTTTGACCCTGAACACATCTCACTGGACTGTGCTTACTGTCTGTATACGGGCATTGTACATGACACCGGTGTATTCAAACATTCCAATACGACAAAACAGACGATGGAGTATGCGGGAGATCTGATCTCCAGGGGGATCGACACTTCCAAAGTGATCGACGAGACCTTTTACCAAAAGACATTTACCCAAAACAGGGTTCTTGGACAGGCTTTATTAAACAGCTGTCTGTATGAAGACGGACAGGTCATCCTTTCCTATCTTACGGGCGAAGAGATGAAGCAGCTGGAAGCTGGTTCCGGAGATACCAACGGTATCATCGACCAGCTCAGAGTCACAAAAGGCGTGGAGGCCGCAGTTTTTTTATATGCACTGGATGCTGACACATATAAAGTCAGCATGCGTTCCAACGGAAAGGTAAACGTGGCTGCTATCTCCGAAGAATTTAAGGGCGGAGGACATGTCCGTGCCGCCGGCTTCAGCATGAAAGCGGATCTGGCTGAAGTGACCGATACCGTTCTTTCAAGAATCCAAAAACAATTATAGAGGTGCTTATGATAAATGGTATCTTAAATGTATACAAAGAGCCCGGCTTTACCTCCCACGATGTGGTGGCCAAGCTCAGAGGCATCATAAAACAAAAGAAAATAGGACACACCGGTACCCTGGATCCGCAGGCCACCGGTGTGCTTCCCGTCTGTCTGGGCAAAGCAACCAGGCTCTGCGACATGCTCACCGACACAAAAAAAGAGTACCGGGCGTCGTTCCGCCTCGGATTAAAAACAGACACCGAAGACATATGGGGGACGGTCACCGAAGAGTCAGAGGCCGATGTTTCCGAAAAACAGGTTGAGGACGCCGTATTCTCGTTTGTGGGAGACTATGAGCAGGTGCCGCCTATGTATTCTGCCCTGAAAGTGGGCGGTAAAAAGCTGTATGAGCTTGCCAGAGAAGGCAAGGTGATCGAGCGGAAGACACGCCCTGTCACCATTTTTGAGATCAACGATTTAAGGCTCGATCTTCCGGACATCCACATGACTGTGGTCTGCAGCAAAGGCACCTATATCCGCAGTCTCGGACGCGATATAGGGGAAAAGCTTGAATGCGGAGCCTGCATGACTGCACTGGAGCGCACAGCAGCCAGCGGTTTTTATAAATCAGGCAGCCATACACTGGAAGAGATCGAAGAACTCATAAGGGAGAACAGGATCATGGAGGTGGTCATTCCTCCGGAGCAGATATTTTCAGATCTTCCTGAACGCACAGTGAAAAAACAGTATGCCAAGATCTTGTATAATGGAAATCCGCTGAAAAAGGATTGCTTTACACTGCCTGTAAGCACAGAACAGCGTCTTAAAATCTATGATGAGGACGGCCATTTCATCGGGATTTATGACTGGAAAGACCAAAAGAGCATGTACTTTCCGGATAAAATATTTTACTGAAAGGAGCACTATGGAATACATACATCAAACGGAGAACTTTCAATTTCATAACTCTGTGGTAGCGCTTGGAAAATTCGACGGACTGCACAAAGGACATCAGCTTATTTTTGACGAGCTGCTGAAATACAAAAAACAGGGATATCAAACGGTTGTCTTTTCTTTTGACCGTCCCCCGGTCAATACCCTGAAGTCAGAAAACTATCATATGATCTATTCCAAAGAGGAAAAAGAGCGTTTACTTGCAAAAAAAGGACTGGATGTTCTGATCGAACATCCTTTTACCAAAGAATTCTCCAAGCTCTCCCCAAGGGATTTTGTCACTGAAATACTGATCAAAAAGGTCGGAATGAAGATTCTTGTGGTAGGGGATGACTGCGGCTTTGGTTATAAACGACAGGGCAACGTGGAGCTCTTAAAGGAAATGCAGAGAGAGTATGATTTTAAACTGATCGTGATCCCTAAGCTTGAATTGAACGGCGGCATTGTCTCCAGCAGCCGTGTCCGCAGTCTGCTCAAAGAAGCCAGGATTGAAGAAGCCAACCGCCTTCTTACCTCCCCGTTCCTCGTCTACGGTCCTGTTGTAAAGGGAAACCATATGGGCAAGGATGTTCTGGGAATTCCCACTGCCAATCAGATCCCGAATCCTGAAAAGCTGCTTCCGCCCAACGGAGTCTATGTTTCCAGGATCACCATCAAGGACCAGGTCTATTACGGGATCAGCAATATCGGAGTAAAACCGACCATTGAAGGTAAGAAACATATGGGCGTGGAAACCTATATCCTGGATTTTGATAAAAATATTTATCACAAACCTATTTCTGTGGAGCTTCTCTGCTTTAAGCGTCCGGAAATGAAGTTTGATTCATTGGAGCGTCTGTCAAAACAGATGAAGGAAGATGCTGATTTTGCCAGGGAATGGGTAAAAAAAGAAGGTCTTATGTAGTAGAAACCGTATAAAATACGGTATGCCCCTGGGTGTACTTTTTTCCCAAGATGCGGTATAATGGATGTAACTTAAATGAAGTTACTGAAAAGAAGGGAGCGGTTCATATGGCTACAAAAACGATTATTACGATTGAAAGACAGTACGGAAGCGGCGGACATTTGATAGGGAAAAAGCTTGCAGAGGATCTGAATATTCCTTTTTATGACGGGGAGTTATTAAAAGTTGCGGCAAAGGAAAGCGGAATCTGTGAGGAGATTTTTGAAAGCTTTGATGAGAAGCCGACCACGAGCTTTTTATATTCCCTTGTCATGGACCCATATTCTTTAGGATATAACGCCAATTCCTTTGACCTTCCGCTGAACCACAAAGTATTTCTGGCCGCCTTTGACACCATCAAGGACATAGCCAGCAAAGGTCCATGTGTTTTTGTCGGAAGATGTGCCGACTATGCACTGGAGGATTTTGATAACTGCCTGAGTATTTTTATCCACGCTCCTTTTGAAGACAGGATCAAACGGATCGAAGAAGTATACGAGATCCCGAAAGCCAAAAGCAAGGAAGCTCTTCTAAAGAAGGATAAACAGAGGGCCAGCTATTATAATTACTACAGCTCAAACAAATGGGGCGATGCCAAAGCCTACGATTTCTGTATCAACAGCAGTCTTCTAGGCATTGACCAGACCGTGGATCTGCTCAAACAGGTCATCGCAGAAAAAGAGAAGTGATCAGAAATATTTTATGATTGCTCTGTACATTTTCCAATCATTTATCATCTAAGAAAGTCCGTGGGATATTCTCACGGACTTTTTTTGTCTAGTGCATCATATATTATAAAATTTTGAATTATATGTCATTTTAGTATAAAAACGCAATACAAATCTGATTATCCGCTAAAACACAGTATCTATCAGCATTTTCAAGGAAACAAAAACATTAATTTACTACCAATGAATGAGACTTGATACGCAAGTTTTTCTGGATATGTAAAGATATGGTACGGCACATCAGTATTGAAATAAGAAAAAAATTGAATATTTCATAGACTATGGAACGCCTAAAATGACGTTCCTTTTCTTCAACAGTATTTTGCATAGAGAAATGTATGTAGGAAATATGGTGCAAGGCACAAAGCACCAGCGATTGAGAAATCAACCTATGAACCAAAGGCACACTACATTTTATATTACTTGACAAGTAAACGAGTGTTTACTATAATGGTTTACAGAAGTAAACATTCGTTTACTAAAGAAGGAGGTTGTAAATGTCTGACACAAAAGAAAATATATTAAAAATTGCACTACACTTATTTGCAGTGAATGGTTATGAGGCTGTTTCTGTTAGTATGATTGCGGAAGCCTTGGGAATGACAAAAGGAGCATTATATAAACATTATAAAAATAAGCAAGATATTTTTGACTGTATCGTAGAACGTATGTATCAAATTGATAATAAGCGAGCTAAGGATTATCAATTACCAGAAAGCACAATAGAGGTAACCCCTAATGCATACAGAAATACAACTATTGAAAGTCTAATAACATTTACTCTTGCACAATACGATTTTTGGGTGACTGATGAATTTGCGTCTAATTTTCGCAAAATGTTAATACTAGAGCAATATAGAAATTTAAAAATGAATATGCTTTATCAAAAATGTCTTGTAAATGGTCCTATCAGTTATATAGAAGATATATTTAATGAAATGATTGAAAAAGGTGTTCTTCAAGAGTGTGATACAAAACAGCTTGCTATTGAATATTATGCGCCATTATTTCTATGGATAAGTGTAGCAGATGCAGTTGAAAATTGTTGGGATTTAAAAACTCAATTAACTACACACGTTAAACAATTTGTCAAGAAATATATTATAAATGAGAAAGTAAAATAATCCTTTATTCTGTCCTAAATGCAAATATAACTTTTTAATTTCAGCAGAGAAACTCAAAATGAATATTGTTATAAGTCACAAATATTAACTATTAAAATATTACAATAACGGAGATGAGAAAATGGAATATATTCGCAGTAAAAAATATTTTACACCCGACTTACAGACAAAAATTATGGGACCGAATCCTATAAAATTACAAGAGGAACTATTACAAAATCATAAAATCCCGTCTGGTAGCTATGTCTGTGACCTTGGAAGTGGACAAGGTTTAACTTCTGTATTTCTTGCAAAAGAATATGGATTTGTTGTTTTTGCAGTTGACTTATGGAGTGAGCCAAAAGAAAATGAAGAATTTTTCAAAAAAATGGGGTTATCTTCTGCACAAATTAAATCTGTAAAAGCTGACGCCAATGAACTTAAATTTGAGAAAGAGTTTTTTGATGCTGTAGTAAGTACAGATTCATATAATTATTTTGGACGTGACCCTATATATTTAGATGAAAAATTGCTTCCATTTGTTAAGAAAGGTGGGTTTGTTTATATCACAGTTCCTGGCATGAAGAAAGATTGCCATGACAAACTTCCAGAAGAGTTATTGTTATCATGGACACCAGAAGAACTTGATTATATACATGATATAACATATTGGTCTAACATAATTAGTCATTGTAAAAAGGCAGATTTAATTTCAATATATGAAATGGAAAGTAATTCGGAAGTTTGGTCGGATTGGATAAAGCAAAATAATGAATATGCAATAAATGACCGTAAAGCAATAGAAGCTGGCGGTGGAGATTATCTGAATTTTATTGCTATAATTCTACAAAAAAGATAAATTCTTTAGAACCAGACACTATAATTTGCGTTCTAATATGTTTATCGATTGACATCAATAATTTTATCTTTGAGGGTAATGATTTGAAAATAGAAGAATGCAAGAAGATACGAAATTGATAAATTAGAATTTGGAGGAACAGTAATGGACTACAAAGTAGACGATAAAGACCTTGATGTATCAATGTTTATTTCTTTTGTCAATCAAGTATGGCAAGGTGATTATGAAATGGAACAGACAAAGAAAGCATTGTCTAAAACACTGAATATAACAGCCTATGACAATAAAAAATTAGTAGGGTGTTTGCGTATTCTTTCCGACGGTTACTATTTTGGAACAATTACAGAGTTACTTGTTCTTCCACAATATCAAAAACAGGGGATTGGAAGCAGGCTTCTTGAGCTTGCAAAAGAGAACACGCCGACCTTATTATATTTTGGCGCACAGCCGGAAGCAGAAGCATTTTATGAAAAGAATGGCTGTCAAAAGAGCTTACAATCTTACATGATAAAAAAGAAAGAGTAAGTGCTGATTTTTGACTTCAAGAATAAACAAATCCCAGTTTGTAAAAGTCAATAAATCCAAAGATAAGTTTGTATTTGAAAGCAGTGACCATAGCTACAGTTCTTTTGAACCTTATTGTAACATCTGGGGCCATGACTATAAAGTAACTTATTAACCAATAGACAGAGAATGGATGAGCCAGCATTATGGAAGAAGAATCTTCGGAAAGGATGTTTAGAATTATCCTTCTGTCTAACAAAAAAAGAATAAGTCTGTAAGCTGTTTTTCTTGCTTACAAACTTATTATACGAGGAGTTTTGAAGAATGAAAAAATATGAGTATGTAGAAATTAACTATAATGCGAAAGGAGTTGTATTCCTTTGTACTGATAAACACAAAGAAATTATTGACAGTTACGCAAAAACGGGGTATCACTACGCAGGGTTTGTACCCACAGAAATTGACGCAAAAGGCTGTATGCGAAAGATAGATTTAATTTTTGAAAAAGAAGATTAACTTTATTTTAGGGAGTTGGTTCTAATGATAGGATTGAAAAACGAGATATTAAAAAAGCATTGAAAGCTGGTGCAAAAGCTGGCGGTTTATCGTATGCTGATGTACGAGCTGATATTGAAGCAACGATTGATGAAGCTATGAACAGCACAGATCCGGAGGTGCAGGCAAATTTTAAAAAGATCTTCGGGAATAAACGCCCTATACCAGAAGAATATATTTATAAGATTACGAAGAAAAAAAGTTTAATTTCTTTAATTAGTTTTGTAATAGAAAAGAACTCAACTTATCGCTTTAGGTGTTTGTCGTAGTTTTGTTGCCAAAATGACAGCGGAGAATAGGGACATCAAGCTGCCGTATACAAAAGGCTCATAAGCCCCGATTCCATCCCACAGAAGCCCAGCAATTACACTTGCAGGCAGCAAGGCAATCCCGGCAAGGGTGGAGTGCAGCCCCAGCATCGTCCCCTTTAACTGCGGCGGAGCAATTTCCGCGATGAATGCCCGTTCCACACCTGCTGTCATGGCAGTAAACACGCCATAAATTACAAAAATCAGAATCATCAACGGTTTGGTGATACAGAAGGCAAAACCAAAGGAAACAAGAGAGAATGTCAAATAACCACTTACCAATAATCTCTTCCGGCCCACCCGATCAGATAGGTTTCCACAAGGAATCGCCAAAAGAGAAGCCGTCAGGTTATAGATGAAGTAAAGCGGGATGGTATTGCTGCTGTCAAATCCGATATCTGCGGCACGGAGCAGTAGAAAACTGTTTGAAGAATTTCCCAGAGTAAACAGAAAAGTTACAAACAGATAAAGCTTTAGCCGACTGCCCAGTTTGAAGATGTTTTTCCAAAAATATTCCCTTTGTGCTGTTTCATGCTTTTCTTTTTTCTCATGAATAAAGAAAAAGAGAAGTAATGCAATTACAATCGGAATAATTGAAACAGCAAACACCGTTTTGTATCCATTGTTTCCAATGTTCCTTACGAGCAGGAATGCCAACAGAATACCGACAGCCGATCCTGCCATATCCAGCATTTTGTGAATGCCAAATGCCTTACCCATACTTTTTTTATCAGCGCTCTCTGCGACCATTACATCTCTCGGTGCTGTTCTTACCCCTTTTCCAAAGCGGTCTATGACTCTTGCAGACAGAATTCCTGTCCAAGAGCCGGCAAACAGCAAGGCGATTTAGTAAAGTACGCCTGTTGCGTAACCACAGAATGCAAGTGTCTTCTTGTGCTGGAAACGGTCGCTTATGTAACCGCTGAATAGCTTCATTTGGTCATGAAGGAGGCTCATTGGATCAGACGAAACGCTGACTGCTGTATTTCTGTCATACCAGCCCCACAAGCGCAGAGGGATCGACTGCCCTTTATAAAGAAATGGCTCTCCGTTGTGGGCAAGCACGGAGGCTACCAGACGCTCGGCGTTCTCACTGCGGTCGAATGGTGTCACAAGAGCAAATTCATCACCGCCAATTCGGAACAGCCGCATCGAGTCCGTCTTGTGCGCATGAATTAGTTGGGCTGTCTTCACCAAAGCCTGATCTCCTGCTTCCCATGATATTTCATTGATCTGTATCATCCCAGCAATATCAAAACAGATTACAAAACAGTCCTCCATACTGTGCATAGCTTCAATGAGGGCAGGTGCTTCCCAACTAACGCCTTTTTCACTGAGAGTAGGCGGATTGAAGGCTGATTGGGCGCCGTATCCTTTCCGGTAGTCGGAAGGAAGACAGCAGTTCACCTTGTGGAAAGCCCGGCTGAAGGCTTCTGTGGAACTATATCCGTATTTCATTGCTAACTCTGCCACAGAAGCAGTTCCAGAAAGCAATTCTTCCGCAGCAAGTGTCATTTTTCTCTTGGTAATATGCTCGTTGACACTATGGTCGAAGACATACCGGAACAGCTTTTGTAGAGAAGAAAGAGAAACGCTGGAAGCTTTGGCGATATTCTCTTGCGTACAATTGTCCGAAATATGAAGCGTACTACACGTCAAACCGCCTAAATATAGGCGTGGCAGGAGAAAATCTATGCTCCTGCCGATACATATCTATTTTTATCCTTATCGAGTGTAAATCAAGAGCCAGACGCAAAGACGCAGAGCCGATAATTTATAGGTTAATGTAACTTGTAGATTGTCGGCTCTTATTTGTTTCCTGCAAAGCACATCAACAAATAATTCTTGAAGAAACATAGCTAAAAGGAAAATAGGGAAAATAAGAAGCTGATTACTTCTTATTCTCCCTGCTGTTCAAGATACCGTCAATCGTACCTTGAATAATTTTTAATTCGTTATCACTCAATAAATCAAGTGATGTTTCTATCTGACGGCGAGCTGTACTTTTGCCAACTTTCTCTGGCGGATAGAAATATTCATCAACCGATATATTGAACATGGTAACTAAATCATGGAATCAACTGAAGAAATATTTCAGTCCAGTATTACAATCATTATACCCTTTACAAGAATATAAAATTCATATCAATAACATTTACAAAGCAGTCCGTTTGTGTACTTACATTCACACGGGCTGTTTTCATTTTATTAAAAAGTTTTTTCGATTTTTTCTGGTTTCAACTTAACAAATCATACCTGCCATTCCCTATATGGTGCGGAAAGAGGGATAAACACTTTTCACGTCATAACGGAAAGGCGGTAATGATATTCGTATTTGTGATGATGAATTGGCAGAAGCCTTGAAAAAGCTGTCCGAACGTAACTGTGAAAATTTACTGATGTACTATTTCTTGGACATGAGTGACACCGAGATTGCAAAAAAACAGAATATTTTCAGAAGTGGAGTTTTTCAAAACCGACACAATTCATATCAAAGTGCTGTTTGCGTCCACTCTATGATGAATACGGTAATGTTTATATTGTTGTAGATATGGAGTTAAAAGGACTTATCCGAGAAGCACTTATCAAAATGATTTTAGGGTTTGATATTGCCTTAGAAATTGAAGAAGAATAACAAGCAGTAACGTAGAGCATGATTTGTTCAATCCCCTCTTTCCTGCTCTGCACCCTGCTTTTACATGAAAGCATACCGCTTTCACCGGTTGTGCTTCTGTTAGAAACGGGACTTCATATTTCTGAATTTTGTGGATTGACAACGCATATTGATATGCAGAACAGAATACTCAATATAGACCACCAGCTATTAAGAGATAGCGAAATCGGCTACTATATTGATACTCCAAAAACAAAGAACGGAAAACGAGAACTTCCATTGGCAGAAAGAGCTTATCAAGCACTCCAAAGAATACTAAAGAACAAGTTACCGAACATCACACCTCATTCATTCAGACATACCTATTGTACGAATATGGAAAACAAAGGAATGAACCCTAATACTCTGCAATATCTCATGGGACACGCTAACATAACCATGACACTTGGCTATTATGCACACGGTACATTTCAATCTGCAAAAGCGGAACTGGAAAGACTGGTAAGCTGGGATAATTTAAAAATAAGCTTTCTTTGAAAATGTTAATACTCTTTTCAAAAGTAAGACAAGCAGAATAAATGATCCATGAGACGTTATCATGGATCATTTTTCTATCCATTCATTATAATGAGACTATCAAATAATTTAAATTTATACAAAATAATGAAGATATCTTGATTGCTTTTTGGTATAATAAAGATAATTATCAAGGAAAGATGAGAGTATTATTATGATATCTGAAAAATCTTTTTATAAAACCTTTGCTCTGCTGACGTTATCGCTGGCATTGCAAAATCTGCTCACCTACGGCGTCAATCTGGCGGATAACCTGATGCTTGGTTCCTACAGTGAGACGGCTCTGTCCGGCTCGGCCCTGTGCAACCAGATACAGTTTTTTTTACAGATGCTGGTGGTGGGTGCCTCGGAAGGGGCAGTGGTCATGGGAACCCAGTATTTCGGAAAAGACAGGTTTGAGCCCATCGTACATACCATCGGGACCACAGTGCGCTTCGGCGGCGGTATTGCTGCAGTCATGTTTCTGCTGATTCTGTTCTTCCCAGGACAGATCCTGGGCCTTCTCACCAATGACGCCGCTGTCATTGCAGAAGGAGTGAAGTATCTGCAGATTATTTGTTTTACCTACCTGATGTTTACAGTGACTAATATTTTGACGGCATCCCTGAGATCCGTCGGGATCGTTAAAATAGGATATATCATCTCAGCATCTACGCTGATCCTGAATATTATCCTGAACTCATGCCTGATCTACGGCAATTTTGGATTTCCGGAGCTGGGTATCCGGGGCGCAGCCGTTGCGACGCTCTGTTCACGCACGGTGGAACTTTTGATCGTGATCTGGTATTTAAAATACAAGGAACATTCCCTGAACCTGACCTTAAAAAAGCTAGTATTCATCGACCGGTCGTACATCAGAGACTATAAAAGGACCGCACTTCCGGTACTCACAAGCCAGGCACAATGGGGCCTTGCCCAGATGGCGCAGACCGGGGTGCTCGGCCATTTAGGAGCCCCGGCCATTGCGGCCAACTCTATTGCCACCATTGTATTTCAGATCATCACGGTGGTGGTCTACGGCTCTGCCAGCGCCTCAGGGATCATGATCGGATGGACCATCGGGGAGGGAAAAGAAAAGAATATAAAACCTATGGTAAAAACCCTGGAGATTTTATTCCTCTCCATCGGCATTTTATCGGGACTGGCCATTTTCCTGATCCGTGAACCGATCCTGTCCCTGTATCAGATCTCCCCGCAGGCAAAGGCACTTTCCATGCAGTTTATGGCAATACTGTCGGTGACAACTGTTGGGACCGCATATCAGATGTCCTGCGATAACGGTATTATCCGCGGAGGAGGCAACACCAGCTTCAGCATGAAAATGAACCTGATCAGCATGTGGCTGATCCTGCTGCCGATCTCCATTTTTGCCGCGTTTGTCCTGCATCTGCCCCCGATCATTGTCTTCTTCCTGCTGAAATGGGATCAGCTTTATAAGGCAATCCCTGTATTCATAAGGCTGCACCGCTGGAAGTGGATCACCAAGGTCACAAGGGAAGAAGCTGCCTAGAGAGAAAGGAGAAAACCTGTCATGAAACTGATCACCTGTCTGGACGACAAAAACGGCCTATTATTCCATTGCAGAAGGCAGAGCCAGGACCGTGGGCTAAGGGCTTTTATTAAAGACATGGTAAAGGACACCAGATTATATATGAACTCTTACACCTATGAGCTCTATGAAGATATCCCAAATGCTGTGGTCTGCGATGATTTCTTAGAAAAGCCAGACACCGGGGATTACTGTCTGGTGGAAGACTGTCCGGTAAAGGAATATGAAGACCGTATTGAAGAATTGATCCTATTCCGCTGGAATAAGATCTATCCGGCAGACCTGTATTTTGACCTGGATCTGTCAGCATGGCATCTGGAAGAAACCGAGGAGTTTGAAGGATCCACCCATCACATCACAAAAGAAAGATATACAAAGGAGAAACCATCACTATGAAACTGCGAAATAGAATCTCAGCCGCACTGTTGACCCTGATCCTGGCACTCAGCCTTGGAGCGTGCCAGGCAGCTGACAAATCCGGTTCAGCTGTCAAAATGACGGTAAAGACCGAAACACAGAATGTGTCCATAGACAATATCCCCGACTATTCAGGCAAAATGTATGTGGAGCTAAATAACAACAGCCCTGATTTTTCTTCAAAGGATTTAAAATCCAAATCCTACGAGTCCTACAGTAAACTGGATTCTCTGGGCAGATGCGGCACAGCCGAAGCAAACATCGGAAAAGACATCATGCCCACAAAAAAACGCGGAGCCATCGGAATGGTGAAACCCACGGGGTGGCATACCGTTAAATACAGCAGTGTAGACGGCAAGTATCTCTATAACCGCTGCCATCTGATCGGTTATCAGCTCACCGGAGAAAATGCAAATGAAAAGAATCTCATCACAGGAACCAGAGCCATGAACGTGGACGGAATGCTGCCGTTTGAAGACATGGTGGCCGACTACGTAAAGGAAACCGGAAACCATGTTCTGTACCGGGTCACTCCGGTCTATGAAAAGAAGGATCTGGTAGCAAAAGGTGTTCAGATGGAAGCGAAATCCGTGGAGGATAAAGGAAAAGCAATAGAGTTTAATGTCTTTGTATATAATGTGCAGCCAGGTATATCCATTGACTACAAAACAGGTGAGAGTACGGCATCAAAAGCGGTATCCGGCCAAAAGAGAACATCTTCCGAAAAAAGCAGTCATGAAAGTACCTCAAGTTATATCTGCGGTAATTCCAGGTCCAAAGTTTATCACTGTCCTGGGCAGAGAGATTATGAAAAAATGAAATCCTCTAAGTATCTTGTGAAGTTCCAGAGTGAAAAGGAAGCACAGCAGGCAGGATACAGAAAAGCGAAAAGATAACGATTTAAATCAGAGGGAGGACGATGCATTATGTGAATTTCAAACAGAATTAAGCTGGGAAGCATTTAATGCAATTCCCTTTATCAATGCAAACGGCTATCATAACAAAACCATTGCGTATTCAGTATGGCACATTTTTCGCATTGAGGATATTGTTGCACATACTCTTATAAAACATGATGAGCAGATTTTCTTTTCGGGAAATTATCATAGTACCATAGGATCTCCCATAAAAAGTCCGATCAAGAGTGCAGGCACCATCTATTGGTGGCAGGCTCTTGACAGGACTTTTTTTACTGTGCTGAGATAATCAAGAGGAATAAAGGAATAGAATGGCAGAATGTTTACAGCCATGTGGCAGTCAAAGAAGCTGTGAAGTATATGGATAATCAGACAAAGGCAACTCAGATGTCGCAGTTTGAACTGGTGTTACATAAGGACAGCAACTGGAAGATTATAGAATAATGGAAACAGTATGCATTTCTTGACAGGTCTGCACGCTGTCTGTTTATTGTTTTATTCATATTTTGAAATATTGTCTTGATTATAATTTCCTTTGTGGATAACAGACAAAGGAGGAATTTAACATGGCAAAATACGCATATATCCGAGTTTCAAGCAAAGACCAGAATATCGCAAGGCAGGTGGAAGCCATGCAGGAAATTGGACTGACAAAGAAACAGATGTATATTGATAAACAATCAGGAAAGGATTTTATACGCAAGAATTATCAAAGGCTGGTGAGGAAACTGAAAGCAGGCGACGAGCTTTATATCAAGTCCATAGACCGTCTGGGACGTGATTATGATGAAATACTGGAGCAATGGCGTTATCTGACGAAAGTAAAAGACATTGATATGATTGTGCTGGATTTTCCTCTGCTTGATACCAGAAACCAAGTGAATGGCGTTACGGGAAAATTTATAGCGGATTTGGTATTACAGATACTTTCCTACGTCGCCCAGATTGAAAGAGAAAACACAAAACAGAGGCAGGCGTAGGGAATACGTATCGCAAAGGAAAAAGGCGTACAGTTTGGGCGACCAAAACATGATTTCCCGGAAGATTTTGAAGAAATCTATCAACTGTGGGAAACTGGGGAAATCAGTATGCGTGAGGGTGGACGACGACTAAACACTCATCACACTACGTTTGCGAGGTGGATAGCCCGTTACCAACAACAAAAGGCATAAAAAGTAGACTTTCTCTGCCACTTCTAAACTTTGGTTTTTTTTACTGATTTAAGTTTAAAACCGCTGTTTTTATCCAAAATCATCCTATACTAAATGATAACACACACGGCACAAAAAGTCTGCTTTTTGTGCCGTGTGTACTTCTAACCATTCAATCCATTTATCCTGATGTGAATATCATAAATCTACATTGAGGGGAGGGGGAAAACGAGATAACGGCAAAACGAAGATTTTTCATAATGAGAAATCGGGAGAGTGAACCAGAGAAACAACGGCTCATGGAGATGCAGGATTTGCCCTGTCTGGTTCAAGACCTCCACAAATATGAAAAATAAAAAAGGAGACAAATAAGATGAAGTTAAAAAAATTGAAAAGCCTACTCGCCTGCGTGCTCGTCTTATGTATGGTCATTGGCGTACAGTCTAATCTTGCTTTCGCACAGGAAAATGATGATACTATAGTGCAGGAAAATGAAGCTGACTATACGACGGATATGACAGATAACACTGATACAACAGATGATACGACTGGTGCAACAACGGACGACACCAAAGATACAGACACTACAGGCAAAGATGATGTAAACCCGGAAACAGAGAGCGAACCTACGAAGTTGAACCGTAGTATTACTCCTGCAAGTGAAATAACGCCACAGTCTGATGATACTCTGTCTGGATTTTCTGCGGAGGGTGCAAAAGAATATTCCGGGCCAATCAATGACAGCGAAACATATTCTTTCACAGGCACCGCTAATCCAATCATGGTGGAAAACGGATCACCCACTATTATTTTGAATGGAGCAACCATTACCGCCACAGATACCCCGGCAATTTGGATTAAAGCCGGTGCAACGGTAAATCTGCAACTTGAGGGCGAAAACACTTTGACCGGCGGCGCAGGCTATGCAGCAATATGTGTGGATCCGGCCTATAACGATGATGGCTACTCTCCCGATGGTAGTGCGAAACTGATTGTTTCGGGAAACGGCAACCTGACAGCAAATGGAGGAAACGGCGATCCAAACAGCGGCATGTTTGGCGGCGGTGCAGGTATAGGCGGTAACGGCCAAAATTGTGATGGAGAAATGGGAGGCGTTGACTTTGGCATAATTGAGTTTTCAGAACAATTTACAGGTACAATTAAGGCTGATGGAGGAATGGCATATACTGTAACCGGGGAATTTGATAAAAAGGATTGTAGTTTTGGCGGCGGTGCGGGTATCGGTTCTGGCGGCTTTGATTGCGCAAACTTTGATTGGAATACAGTTTGTGGGCGTGTCAACATTTATAACGGAACTATCGTTGCAAATGACGGTCTGGAAAATACAGCAGTTGGTGCGGGTATCGGAAGCGGCACAGGAGGGCTTACACAGGCTTGGTACACAGATTTCTCTAATGTTACAATCGCAATCTCCGGTGGCAATATCGTGGCACAGGGCGGTGGTTTAAGTGCCGGTATTGGCGGCGGCAGTCCTTGTGATGGTGGAAATATCAATATATCCGGTGGAACCGTAGTTGCCAAAGCTGGCGCGGCAGACGGTGCTATGGGTGCAAGTGGTATTGGCGGGAGTAATGACGCTTCGATTTCCGAGGTAAAAATTAGCGGAGGCATAGTCACGGCGACTGCCAGCAGAGGCGCTGCTGGTATTGGCGGTGGAACCAATACAACTTATAGCCCTATATATGATGGTGACCAGAAGGGTAACCGCGAAAACACCGGAAAAATCACTATTTCCGGCAAAAAAACCATTGTAAACGCTTATGGTGAAACCGCGAACGGAAGTAGCGGTACATATGGTGGCGCTGGAATTGGTGCAGGCTATCCGGTTGCCAATAATACCCGAAGTGTTGCTTTTGATATATCCATTACGGACGGTGCAACTGTCAATGCCTATGGCGGCTATCATGCACAGGCTATTGGATATGGGTATCGTCCCGGCAGTAATGGTCAATATTACACCGGATATGGGATAAAGCTGGCGCTGGATGATACCATTTCCCTATTGGCGATCAATTATGATTATTTTCAACCGGCGCTGGTTGCTATAACCGAATATGACAGAGAACCTATAACTTATGGAAGCAAAGAAAAATATCTGATTTCTTATGTAGACGAAAACAAAGAGGCAACTACGGCAACTTCAAGCGAAGCAAAAGGTTATTTGAATTTGGAAGATGGACAGGTTGCAGAGATCGTTGGTTGGAACTATTCAGAAAGCAAACTATCTATCAATGGTTATAAAGTTGGCACAGTTGAAAATATGAACGGCAACTGGGCTACTCTTTATTCCACTCCGACAATCACCGTTTCCTATGAATGGGCTACAACGGATAATCCTGATGATGTGACGGCTCCGGCTACTGATGTGATCAAAGCAGGAACCGAATATACGGCAAAAGAGCAGGACGCTTCAACGCAGGGGTACCGATTTGACGGTTGGTACACAAATAAGGACTGTACCCAAGTATATCAGGACGATTCGGTGTTGAACAGCGATACAACTCTCTATGGTAAATGGGAGAAGCTGTATAATGTTCTCTATGACTCCAACGGGGGCAGTGGTACAATGGCCGACAACAGTTCACCTTATGTTTATGGTGCTTCTGTAACAGTTATGGAGAATGAGTTTACACACGAAAACTACAATTTTACGGGCTGGAATACGGCAAGTGATGGAGGTGGCAAGAACTATTCTGCGGGTGATAATTTTGTCATTGAAAATAATGTTACCTTGTATGCGCAATGGAAAATAATCCCTGCCCCTGAACCTGAATACGGCAGCTTGACCGTATCAAAGACGGTTTCCGGCGACGGTGCAAGCAGAACAAAAGATTTTAGCTTTACAGTAACTCTCGAAGATAAAACAGTCGACGGTACCTACGGAGATATGGTATTTGCAAATGGCGTTGCAACCTTTGACTTGAAAGCTGGCGAAAGCAAGACCGCTTCCAATCTCCCCGCTGGTGTTGATTATACCGTAGAGGAAAGCGACAATGAAGGATATACTGTAACGGTGAACGAAACGAGCGACACAAAGGCAAGTGGCAAGATTGCCGCAAACACTGCCGCTGCCGCAGCCTTTAACAATTATAAGGCTGGCGGTGGTACCCCTGACCCCGATCCTGAAAGTGGAAGAGTGAAAATCACAAAGACAGTGCAGGGTGAGAAAGCCCCGGCTGAAAGCGTTGAATATGCATTTAAGATATGGGTGCGAAACAGCGGCGGCACCGCTGTTTCGGAGAGGGTTTCCTATACCATAGAAAAGACTGACGGAACCACCGAGAGAGGCAGCGTAACCATCGACGCAGACGGATATACTTTCTACCTGAAAAACGGAGAAAGCATGATATTCAGTGGCATTACCAGCGGCAGGCGCGTTGAAGTGCAGGAAACTACCACCGGCGATTTCACGACAACCACCAGCGGCCTGACCGATGGCGTTTGCGTGATTACCTCAAACAGCACACATGAGGTTGCGTTTGTCAATGATTATGGCGGGATTACTCCTACGCCGGATCCAGATCCTACACCGAAACCAACACCGGGCAGACCGCTTGACGATCTGCCACAGACAGGCGACAATTCGAATATCGGACTTTGGATTGCCCTTGTCTGCTTCTCTCTGTTCGGTATGGCGGTTGCCCTGTTCGGGAGAAAGCGGCGTTGTAAAAGGCGCAGATAGGAAGCGTTGAAAAGATGATGCTATTCACTTTGAGAAAGGAAATAAACGAATTAATAAAAACGATTTTGCGAGAACTTTGCAGCAGAACCAGCCTTACCAAATCGCAGGCAACCGAAATCACAAACACAAGGCGGGTTGGATTTTTCCAGCCCGTTTCTTGTCTAAATAATGAAAGGGAGAGAGATATCAAACTTTATTCAGGCAATGGAGCAAGGCGGCTTAAAAGACGCACAGGGAAAATGCCGCCTTGATTGTTGCGTATATATAACAAAAAAGAAAAATTAGAGATTCATCTCTTCTATCATACGAATGAAAGAACATAAAAAAACATCCATGAACGTGAGTAAACCAAAGCTCTTGTACCGTGGATGATTTTTTATGTTCTGTTACATGCAATGATTTATCAAAGTCCATCTTCAGTAACAAGAAAATAGTTTTGGACTTAATTATCTTATGAGACATTTATAATAGAAATGTTGACAGATACTATAAATTATATTAGTATATCTTATATTAAAAGGGAGAAAAAACAATGAGTGAACCGAGCAAGAAGACACAATTACTTGGAAGTGCGCCAATCCCAAAGGCGCTGTTTGGCAACGTACCATGATCTTCCTTGAGCCGGTCCTGAGAGCGCTGGGTGCCACCGACAGCATACTGCCCTATGCTTTGACCTATACGGGCATCTATCTGATCTCATCCATCTTTAATGTATTTAATGTCACAATGAATAATATCGTAACCAGCGAAGGAGCCGCAAAAACTACCATGTACGCACTGCTGACAGGCGCTGTGCTGAATATCACAATGGCTCCGGTCTTTATCTATGTTCTGGATCTTGGGATCACCGGAGTTGCCGCAGCCACAGCCATCTCACATTTTATCTCTACACTGGTATATCTGTACTACATATTCAGCCAAAGAAGCAATTTCAGCTTCCGCCTGAAACAATGCTGTTTTTCAAGGGAGATCCTATCTGAGATTTTTAATATCGGTATTCCCACGCTGGTATTCCAGCTGCTGACCAGCCTTTCCATCGCTCTAGTCAGTATGCAGGCAAAGATCCACGGTTACGGAGATTCCGTTATCGCCGGGATGGGGGATGCCTCAAGGATCATTTCTATTGGAAGCCTGATGGTGTTTGGGTTTTATACAGTGTATTCCTCCCTTTACCTCGCCCTTGGAAAGGCAAAAGAGGGTTTTATCCTGGGCACCTGCAGACAGGGGATCTGTTTTCTTCCTATCATCCTGGCAGCTGCGGTCACTGTTTTTATGGCTTTCAGCCTTCGCAGAGAGTTGATTGCCTTTTCCTGCGCCTGATGATAAAATGGTATCACATTTTAAATACAGATTGGAGGAGCATATGACTTATGAAGAATTGCTGGCTTCAGCCAGAACCTGTATGGGGGCCTACTGCAAGGCCTGTCCTGTGTGCAACGGAAAAGCCTGCGGCAGCCAGATCCCGGGACCGGGAGCAAAAGGATCAGGGGACACAGCTATCCGCAATTACCAGAAATGGCAGGAGATACGGGTAAATATGGATACCCTGTCTGGAAACCAGCCGGTGAGCACCGCACTTGAGTTATTTGGACAGACATTCCGTTATCCGTTTTTTGCCGGTCCCGTAGGCGCTGTGAATCTTCACTATGGCGATAAATACACAGATGTGTCCTACAATGAGGTCCTGGTCTCGGCCTGTGCACAGGCGGGGATTGCCGCTTTTACCGGTGACGGAGTCAATCCGGAAGTGATGACGGCAGCCACTCAGGCCATCAAGGCAGCCGGCGGCATGGGTGTGCCCACAGTAAAACCATGGAATCTGGAGACGGTACGGGAGAAGCTTTCTCAGGTTCACAGCTGCGGTGCCTTTGCGGTGGCTATGGACGTGGACGCAGCCGGGCTTCCTTTCTTAAAAAATATGACGCCTCCCGCCGGAAGAAAATCAACGGAAGAATTGACAGAGATCATTAAAGAAGCCGGACTTCCTTTCATCGTAAAGGGTGTCATGACGGTCAAGGGTGCGCTAAAAGCGAAGGAGGCGGGTGCCTCAGCCATCGTTGTGTCCAATCACGGGGGGCGTGTTCTGGATCAGTGCCCGGCCACGGCAGAAGTGCTGGAGGAAATCGCAGAAGCGTTAGACGGCTCTATAAAGATCCTGGTTGACAGCGGACTGCGTTCCGGAGCCGATATCTTCAAGGCACTGGCATTAGGGGCAGACGGGGTCATCATATGCCGTCCGTTTGTGACCGCCGTGTATGGAGGCGGAGCAGAGGGTGTCCATACATATATTGAGAAAATAGGAGCAGAGCTTCAGGATACCATGGCCATGTGCGGTGCAAATTCTCTGGAGGAGATCACAAGAGATATGATCCGCTGTCTCTGATCATTTGGCTTGTCTTAAATAACAAGACTCATGTATAGCCGTCACCAGTTATATATCGTCTTTTCCGACCCAAGTATAGCATAATCGACTGTACTTGGGTCTTTTTATGTTGTTGAAGCGGGCTTGTCCTGTTTGTGCTATAATAATTTTCAGAACGCTTGACACGGAAAGGAGTTTAAAGACATTATGAAACCTCAATCTTATTACGATGAACTGAGCGTGCAGCAGACCTTAAAGTTAAGAGAACTGATCCGGACACTGCCTCCTTTTTCAAAGGAATTTTTCCGGGCGATCGATACCACGACCCAGGTACGGACCCGGATCGCATATGCGTACGACCTGCGGGTGTTTTTCCACTTTCTGATGGATGAAAACCCAGTATACAAAAATTATACGGTACTGGATTTCAAACCTGAAGATTTGGATAGGATTGAATCAGTGGACCTGGAAGAATATATGGAGTATTTAAAAACCTATGTGTCCGATGACAAACGGATGCAGAACACAGAACGGGGAATTTTCCGCAAAATGTCCTCTTTGAGAACGTTTTATGCCTATTATTATAAACGCCAGCTGATCAAGACAAACCCAACTCTGCTGGTGGATATGCCAAGGATCCATGAAAAGGAGATCATCCGTCTGGAGGCGGATGAGGTTGCCTCCCTGCTGGACTTTATCGAGAGAGGCGGCGATAATTTAACCGGACAGAAACGGATGTACTATGAAAAAACAAAAGAACGGGATCTGGCTATTATAACCCTGCTTCTCGGAACCGGAATCCGTGTTTCAGAGCTGGTAGGACTGGATATGAACGATGTGGATTTTAAGAACAACGGACTTCACCTGATTAGAAAAGGCCGGAAAGAAATGACCGTTTATTTCGGGGAGGAAGTGGCAGACGCACTGATTCAGTACATCGAAGGCTCCCGGAGCAAAATAATCCCCCGGGAAGGGCATGAGAATGCTTTGTTTTACTCCATGCAGAGGAAACGGATCGGGGTTCAGGCTGTGCAGAACCTTGTAAAAAAATATGCAAAACAGGTGACGCCGCTGAAAAAGATCACTCCTCATAAACTTAGGAGCACCTATGGAACAGCCCTCTATGAAGAAACCGATGACATTTACCTGGTGGCCGAAGTCCTGGGGCATAACGATGTGAATACTACAAGAAAACACTATTCTGCCATGTCTGACACGAAGCGGAGACAGGCGGCAAAGAAAGTGACTTTAAGAGAGAAGAACTAGAAAGAGAGAGCCATCCAAATGTTTCAGAAAAAAGAACTTTCTACAATACCAAACCTTATGGGATACTTCCGCATCCTGCTGGTCCCTGCGTATATCTATCTCTATATCAACGCGCATTCTGTGACAGATACATACAAGGCCCTGGCTGTGCTCATTCTCTCAGGTGTCACGGACTTCTTTGATGGAATTGCCGCAAGAAAGCTTCACCAGGTCACGGAGCTTGGCAAGGCTCTGGACCCTGTGGCTGACAAACTGACCCTGGGCGCGGTGATCTTCTGCCTGATCCGCAGAATCAATGGTTTCCAGTACCTGTTTCTCGTTTTTATTGTCAAAGAACTGTATATGCTCCTGGGCAACCTGACCGCCATGAAGCTCAATGGAAAAAAACTGGACGGGGCAGCCTTCATAGGCAAGGCAGCTACCATGATCACCTACTGGAGCATGGGATTTTTCCTCCTGTTTCCCGGAATGCCAAGGGCCGTCCAGATCTTTCTGATGATCCTGTGCGGAGGCATGATAACTGCTACAGGACTGTACTATCTTCCTGTGTTTTTCAGGCTTGCCAAAAAAATTTGACAAAGTTCCAAACAGATTTGCTGGCACTTTGTTGTGGGATTCAATATAATGATGGCACAGAAAGGAGCACCGTTTGTATGATAGAAGAAAAATTATTAAAACTTAGAAAGAAACAGGGATACAGCCAGCAGGAAGTGGCAGATTTTTTATCCGTTACCAGGCAGACCATCTCTAACTGGGAGTGCGGACAGGGAATGCCATCCTTAGATAAAGCGGCGGAACTTGCAAAGCTGTACCATATCAGCCTGGATGATTTGACAGGGAATGAAGTGGAAGTTGTCACGAAAGAAGCAAAACCAAAGGACCTTCACCTGCTCCGGCAGCTGATTGGAAAGACATGCAGAATTGACTGTGATGACTTATCCTTAACGCTGGATATCGGCGGAAATGATAAGGTTAAAATCCTGGACGTGAATGAAGACTAGCTCCGGGTGCAGTATCTCAGAAGAAAAGAAGGCAATCTGCTGAAAAAGGAAACTGTGGTCAAATTAATCGATCTGTCTGCGGTGAACGGATTTGAGTTCATGGAGGAAGATTCTTGACAGACTCTGATAACGAATGGGTACTGATTTCTTATACCAAGAGGAAGAAGACAGTACAGAAGCTGTTTCGTATATCTCTCATCTGTGATATCAAAGAACTTTCTACGCATGGGGAAGATGAAGTACTTCCGGAACAGGATATATGATAGAATAAGAATATATTGATGTGATTGGAGAATTCTTTATGCAGATCACCAGCCTTTCTATTCACAACTTTAAATCTATTAAAACCATGCATTTGACCAATATCGAAAATGCTCTGATTCTGGTGGGCAAAAATAACGCGGGAAAAAGCTCTGTCTTAGATGCCGTGCGGGCAGCCGGAGGGCAGTATGAGATCACGGAAGATGATTTCCACTCATCAGGACAGAATATCGAGATCGGCATCAGCCTTTCCATCACCCAGGAGGATTTAAAGCTTCTCCACTCAGAAGGGATCGTAAGCCACTATAAGAGGTATGAGATATGGGAGAAGAATTTCCGGGAACGCCTCCCATCATTTCAGGATGGCAGCCTGACCTTTTCTTTCATAGCCAACAGAAATGGCAGGATCCTGTATCAGGATGGATTCCAGAAAAACAATCCCTATATCCCGAAAGTTTTTCCAAAGATCTATTACATGGACACGGAGCGGGACATCTCCCAGATCCAGGAAGATCTGTTCATCAGCCAGGAGGATAAACTGCTGACCCAGATGCGCTCCGATTGCTGCATGTTTGACAGGAAGAAGCAGTGCACCCACTGCTTTCAGTGCATCGGGCTGATCCATCAGAAAATGCCGGAGGAATTAAACGCATTCGAGACGTCCAAGTTATTTGAATACAAGCTGTATCACCTGAATCTGGACCGTTTTGTGGAAAAGGTCAATAAAAGCTTCCACAAAAATGGAGGAGTAGGCGATGTATTTTATTATATGAACTACGACATGAATGCTCTGCTTAAGGTCCGTTCCATGATTTACAGCAGAGAACACCAAGGAGCCAGGACCGTGGAACAGCAGGGAAAGGGCATAAGGAGCATCTATATTTTGTCGCTGCTGGAAGCCTATGTGGAGGAATCCGCTAAAATCCCGTGTATCATCATGATGGAGGTCCCTGAGATCTACCTGCATCCGGAGCTCCAGAAGGCGGCGGGAGACCTTCTTTACAAGCTTTCCGAAAAGAATCAGGTCATGTTCACCACCCATGCGCCGAACTTGATCTTTAACTTTAACAGCCGCCAGATCAGACAGATCCTTCTCGATAAGGATGCCTATTCCGTTGTACGGGAAAAAACAGATCTGGGAGTCATCCTCAATGATCTGGGCTACACCGCCGCGGACCTGATGGATGTGAATTTTGTCTTTATCGTGGAAGGAAAACAGGACAAAAGCCGCCTTCCTCTTTTGCTGGAGCATTATTACTCCGAGGTCTGTGATGAAAACGGACGGCTAAAGCGAATCGCTATCATAACCACAAACAGCTGCACCAACATCAAGACCTATGCAAACTTAAAATATATGAACCAGATTTATCTGAAGGACCAGTTTTTAATGATCCGGGACAGCGACGGAAAAGATCCGGATGTCCTGGGAAAACAGCTCTGCAGGTATTACGACGAGCGGAGCATATCCGATGTGGACCCTCTTCCTAAAGTTACCAGGAAAAACGTGCTGATCTTGAAATACTATTCCTTTGAAAACTATTTTCTGAATCCTGCAGTTATGGTAAAATTAAACCTTATCAATACAGAGGAAGAATTTTATGAAACGTTGTTTCAGAAGTGGCAGGAATACCTACACCGTCTTAAGAGCGGCAGGCATTTGATGGAGGTGCTCGGAAGAACGCTGACATCCCCTGATGATGTCAAAGCTCATATGGAGGAGATCAAGATTTATCTGCGGGGACATAACCTGTTTGATATTTTTTACGGTCCCTATAAGAAAGAGGAACGGGAACTTCTGAGACAATATATTGAATTGGCACCAAGAAAAGATTTTCAGGATATCCTTGCTGCCATTGATGATTTCATTTACTTTAAGAGCAAAAGGACAAGAGATTAGGAGGAGAGATTATGGGCTGTTTCGGAAATATATTATGGTTTATCTGCGGAGGTTTGGTAAGCGGACTGGGATGGTGCCTTGCAGGATGTCTCTGGTGCATAACCATTGTGGGAATCCCGGTGGGTGTCCAGTGCTTTAAGTTTGCATCCTTAAGCTTCTGGCCGTTCGGCAAAGAGGTCCGCTACGGCGGAGGTGCCGGCTCCATGCTGTTAAATATCATCTGGATGATCGTCACAGGACTTCCTATGGCTGCCGGTTCTGCTATCATGGGGGCTTTTCTGTGCATCACTGTCATCGGCATCCCGTTTGGGCTTCAGCACTTTAAGATAGCAAAATTAGCATTGATGCCGTTTGGGGCAGAGATCATATAAATACAGGAGACAAGATGAAGGTTATACTTACTGCAATCAACGCAAAATACATCCATTCCAATCTGGCTGTCTATTGCCTGCGGGCCTATGCAAAGCCCTACCGGGAGGAGATTACCATTGCGGAATATACGATCAACCAGCAGACAGACGATATCTTGATGGATCTATATAAACAAAAGCCGGATCTACTCTGCTTTTCCTGCTATATATGGAATATAGAATACGTTGGAAGCATCCTCCGGGAGATCAAAAAGCTTTTTCCCTCCCTGCCAGTCTGGCTGGGCGGCCCGGAGGTATCTTATGATGCCCAAGATGTGCTGAAACGTTTTCCCCAGGTCACCGGAGTAATCAAAGGAGAAGGGGAAGAGACCTTTTTGGAACTGATGGACTATTATCACGGCAAAAAAGATGATCTTTCACAGATTGACGGCATCACCTGGAGGAGCGGAGAAACGATCACAGACAATCCATGGAGGCCGGTGATGGACCTTAGCAAGGTCCCTTTTGTATATGACCATATGGAAGACTTTCAGCATAAGATCATATATTATGAATCCAGCCGCGGCTGTCCGTTTTCCTGCAGCTACTGTCTTTCCTCCATTGATAAGTGCCTTCGGTTCAGGGATCTTTCTCTGGTAAAAAAAGAGCTCCAGTTTTTTATTGACCACAAAGTCCCCCAGGTAAAGTTTGTTGACCGGACTTTTAACTGTAACCGTACACATGCTATGGCTATATGGAGATATCTCAAGGAACATGATAATGGAGTCACGAACTTTCATTTTGAAGTGGCAGCCGATCTGCTCAATGAAGAAGAACTGCAGCTGATCTCGGATATGCGTCCCGGCCTGATCCAGTTAGAGATCGGTGTTCAATCCACAAATCCTGAGACCATCCGTGAGATCCACCGGACAATGGATTTTAAGAAGGTGGCAGGAATCGTCAAAAAGATTAATGAGGGGCACAACATCCACCAGCATCTGGATCTGATCGCAGGGCTTCCATATGAGGACCTGCAAAGCTTTGCTTCGTCATTTAATGACGTTTACAAGGTAAGGCCGGAACAGCTTCAGCTGGGATTTTTAAAGGTGCTCAAAGGCTCCCATATGGAAAAGAAAAAGCATGAATATGGCCTTGTATACAAGGATACGCCTCCCTATGAGATTCTGTATACCAAATGGCTTCCCTATGAGGATATGATGACTCTGAAATCCATAGAGAATATGGTGGAGATCTATTATAACAGCGGGCAGTTTGCCAACACAATGGAATATTTGGAGCATGAGTTCTCCTCGCCCTTTCACATGTATCAGTATCTGGGGAATTTTTATGAGGAGAAGGGATATCACAAGATGAATCATTCCCGGATCGCCTCCTATGAGATACTGGAGGAATTTATCTGCCGGTATGCAGGGAATGAGAGTCTTCCGCTTTACCGGGAACTGTTAACCTACGACTTATATTTAAGAGAAAATATCAAAAACAGGCCGTCTTTTTCCGGGGAATACACGGTAAACAAAGACGAGCTGTATGATCTCTATGACAATATACTTCCAAAGGATCCAAAGCTTTCTGCCTATGCCAATAAAAATCTGCGGAAGATGTCCCACATCGAAAAGTTCCAGTTTGATGTTGCGGGAGCCGGGAGCCGGAAGGAGACCCTCCTGCTCTTTGACTATCAAAAAAGAGACCCCTTAAACCGCCAGGCTTATGTGGTCCGGATATGGAGATGAGATCTTGACAAGAAAAGAAATGAAAAAACAGGCCAGACAGACGGTGAAAAGGCATTACGCTCTATTTCTTGCCATCTGTCTTGTTTCCGCATTCCTTGGTTCCAAGTTTTCTGACTCGATAAAATCCATCAAAACATATTCAACGCAGTTCACCCATGCAGCGGTGTCCGGGCCAGTGGCCACCTCAAAAGGTGTTGTGGATGTGGCAGAAGATATTGCGGCAGGGGACACCGAATCCGGCAGAAAGCTTTCCAAAAAGATCGAGAAAGAACACATCGACGCATCTAAAAAGCAGAACCCCGCATTCGGACGGAGCAGAGGGGTCTTTGCACAGATACTCAATGGCGTCACCTCTGGATCTCTCCTTGTCACATTGGCATCGGGTATGAATTCCCTGTTTGGCTCTCAAAATGTTACCCTGGCCATTTTACTGGTTCTCTGCCTGGCTGCTGTTTTATCCTTTTGGATCCTCATTGTAAATACCTTCTCCGTCATCTCCCGCAGGATGTTTCTGGAAGGGCGTGTTTACCGCAAAGTTCCAGCCCAGCGTGTGTTATTCCTGCTCCGGGTAAAAAAATGGCTCCATGCGTCCAAGACGATGCTTACCGTTTCTATTTTTCAGTTTCTGTGGTCTTTTACGGTCATCGGGGGCATCATAAAAAAAGTATTCCTATTACCTCGTGCCTTACATCGTGGCAGAAAATCCGTCAATCAAATCCTGTGATGCAATCCGGCTGTCCAGAGAGATGATGAACGGACATAAGTGGCAGTGTTTTCTATTTGAAATGTCCTTTCTGGGCTGGATTTGGGAAGTGAGCCTGCATTTAATCGCCAGCGGTGTTTTTACCAACAGGGGGAATCCTTCACGGTCCCTGGATTCCCATCTACGGGGCCGGCGGAATCTTCATCCTGACACTGTTAAATAAACTGAGACAAAAACCGGTCCTGGAATTTATCAGTATCGTAGCTGTCTGCGGCTGTGTGGAATATTTTACTTCCGTTTTTCTGGAAATGATGCATCACGGGCAGAGATGGTGGGATTACAGCGGCTACTTTCTGAATATCTATGGAAGGATCTGCGCGGAAGGTCTGCTTGTTTTCGGTATTGGAGGGCTGGCCATCGTATACGTCCTGGCGCCGTTTCTTGACAATATGATACAGAGACTTCAGCCGAGAGTCATGGTTTTTGTCTGTTCTATGCTGCTGGGACTTTTTCTGACAGACCAGGTTTACTCAGCGGGATCTCCCAATGTAGGAAAGGGGATCACTCAGAACGATTAGAGATAAGTTTGTTTCTGGCATCTAAATTTTTTGCTATGAAAAAGGATTGATTTCACAAATTAACAGTGTTATAATATGTGGGAAATAAAAAAGCGTTGAAGAGAAGAGTAGTCTGTGAAAGTCTTCCAGAGAGAGATGCATTTGGTGAGAGCATCTTAAGTACTAAAGCAGATGAAGACCACCTCCGAGCGGCTGCAAACCAGCCCGGCCGACACCGTTATCGTCAACGAAGTGGTCTGCTTTACGATATGAAGCAGGCAACCAAGGGTGGAACCGCGTGAATAACGTCCCATGGAATTTTCCATGGGGCTTTTTTTATTCCATAGGAATGTTCTCCCTATGGAATAAAAAAGCCCTCCGGGCATGATGCACACGATGTGCCAAGGAAGGCTGCTTTGTTCTTAATTACAATACAAGAAAGGAAAAATACTATGAAGATTACATTAAAAGATGGATCTGTTAAAGAGTACGGCCAGAGCATGTCTGTCATTGATATCGCAAAGGATATCAGTGAAGGACTTGCAAGAGTTGCTTGTGCAGGGGAGATCAACGGGGAAGTCGTAGATTTAAGGACTGTTGTGGAGGATGACTGCGAACTGAGCATCCTTACCTTTGACTCAGAAGGGGGAAGACATGCTTTCCGTCATACCGCATCCCATATCCTAGCCCAGGCTGTAAAACGCCTGTACCCGGAGACAAAGCTTGCCATCGGGCCGTCTATTGACAATGGATTTTACTATGACATGGAGAAGGATACTCCATTTACACAGGATGATCTGGAGAAAATCGAAGCAGAAATGAAGAAGATCGTAAAAGAAAATCTGGAGATCACTTGTTTCACAAAACCAAGAGAAGAAGCAATCGCATTTATGAAGGAACGCAAGGAACCGTACAAGGTTGAGCTCATTGAGGATCTTCCTGAGGATTCCGTTATCAGTTTCTATCAGCAGGGTGAATTCATTGACCTGTGTGCAGGACCTCATCTGATGACAACAAAGCCTGTGAAAGCGTTTAAGCTCACAAGCATTGCCGGAGCCTACTGGCGCGGTAATGAAAAGAATCAGATGCTCACCCGTATCTATGGAACAGCATTTGCAAAAAAAGCGGATCTGAAAGATTACCTGACCATGATGGAAGAAGCGAAAAAACGTGACCACAGAAAGCTTGGAAAAGAACTCGGTCTCTTTATGATGAGAGATGAAGGGCCGGGATTCCCATTCTTTTTACCGAATGGTATGGTGCTTAAGAATACTTTGCTGGACTACTGGAGAGAAATCCATAACAAAGCAGGATATGTAGAGATCTCCAGCCCGATCATGCTGAGCAGGCACCTGTGGGAGACATCCGGACACTGGGATCACTACCAGGAAAATATGTATACAACGGTCATCGATGAAGAAGACTTTGCCATCAAACCTATGAACTGCCCAGGCGGCGTTTTAGTATACCAGTCAGAGCCACGCTCTTACCGTGACCTGCCGCTTCGCATGGGAGAACTGGGATTGGTACACCGCCACGAAAAATCCGGACAGCTTCACGGACTAATGCGTGTCCGCTGTTTTACACAGGATGATGCCCATATTTTTATGATGCCTGAGCAGATCAAAGATGAGATCAAAGGTGTCGCAGCGCTGATCGACCAGGTTTACAGCCTGTTTGGATTCAAATACCATGTGGAATTGTCCACCCGGCCGGAAGACAGCATGGGAAGTGATGAAGACTGGGAGATGGCTACAGATTCTTTGAGGAGCGCACTGGACGATCTTGGACTTGACTATGTAGTCAATGAAGGGGATGGAGCATTCTACGGACCGAAGATTGATTTCCATCTGGAAGATTCCATCGGAAGAACATGGCAGTGCGGAACCATTCAGTTAGACTTCCAGCTTCCTCTGCGGTTTGACCTCCATTACACTGGAGCAGACGGAGAGAAGCACCGCCCGATCATGATCCACAGGGTTGCTTTTGGTTCCATCGAACGGTTTATCGGTATCCTGATCGAACACTTCGCAGGAGCATTTCCAACCTGGCTGGCACCAGTGCAGGTGAAGGTCATTCCGATCTCTGACAAGCATTTAGACTATGGAAACAAGGTGCTGGATGCGTTAAAAGAAGCCGGCATCCGCGCTGAGATTGACACCAGGGCTGAAAAGATGGGTTATAAGATCCGGGAGGCACAGCTTCATAAGATCCCATATATGCTAGTTGTGGGAGGAAAAGAAGAAGAAAACCAGGCCGTTTCCGTGAGAAGCCGATTTAAGGGAGATGAGGGGCAGATGTCCTTAGATGAATTCCTTTCTGCGGTCAAAAAGGAAATTGAGACAAAAGAGATCCGCCAGGTAGAAAAAGAAGACGAAGAGAAATAAATGAAAATATCCCGAATACGGCGATGAACGTATTCGGGATATTTTTTAAGTATGACGGGCATGTCCGTGTTCTGTGGTGCAAGTCCACATAGGCGTAGCTACCG
>OAWV01000379.1_pt1 | contig 37293 bp, 26 predicted proteins | sample 1495551 | NCBI WGS metagenome assembly OAWV01 (sample SAMEA2580245, study PRJEB22360) | human gut metagenome | biome: human gut; feature: human-associated habitat; material: faeces | place: Denmark | collected 2008/2010 | reverse complement strand
CCTCATCCGGGTTCACGGACTGGTTGGCTTCCTTACCGCCGGTGAGCTCCTTGACCAGCTCCTTGACGGCCGGCATACGAGTGGAGCCGCCGACGAGGACCACATGGTCGATGTCGCTCACACCAATGCCGGCGTCGGCCAGCACGTTGTTGAACGGAGTGCGGCAACGGCCCAGCAGATCGGAGGTCATTTCCTCGAAGTGGGCGCGGGTCAGGGTTTCGTCCAGATGCACCGGAGTGCCGTCAGGGGTCATGGCCAGATACTGCATGGAAATGCTGGTGCTGGTCGAGGAGCTCAGCTCCTTCTTGGCCTGCTCGGCGGCTTCCTTCAGACGCTGCAGAGCGATCTTGTCCTTGCTCAGGTCAACGCCATACTTGTTCTTGACTTCGCCGACGAGCCAGTCGATGATCTTCTGATCCCAGTCGTCGCCGCCCAAATGATTGTCGCCGTTGGTGGCCTGCACCTGAATGGTGGAGAAGCCGTCGTCGTCCTTGCCGATTTCCAGCAGGGACACATCGAAGGTGCCGCCACCGAGATCGAAGACCAGGATGCGCTCGTCTTCCTTGCCCTTTTCAAGGCCGTAGGCCAGTGCGGCTGCGGTCGGCTCGTTGATGATACGCAGGACGTTCAGGCCCGCGATGGTGCCGGCGTCCTTGGTGGCCTGACGCTGGGCGTCGTTGAAGTATGCCGGGCAGGTGATCACGGCGTCGGTGACCGGCTCGCCCAGGTAGGCTTCGGCGTCGCGCTTGAGCTTCATCAGCACCTGTGCGGAAATCTCCTGAGGAGTCCACTTCTTGCCGTCGATCTCAACGGTCCAGTCAGTGCCCATGTGGCGCTTGACGGAGCTGATGGTGCGATCGACGTTGGTCACGGCCTGACGCTTGGCGACCTCGCCGACCAGAATCTCGCCGGACTTGCTGAATGCCACGACCGACGGAGTGGTGCGAGCGCCCTCGGCGTTCACGATAACGGTGGGCTGGCCACCTTCAAGAGTTGCGATGCAGGAATTGGTAGTACCCAAATCGATGCCAACTGCGCGTCCCATAACTTATCTCCTTTGCAGATTAGGTTCGCTATACGTTCTTTCGTTCTTCGCTCGAGTCCCGGATTGCCGTCTCTCGCGCTTTCCAAAACTTGAGCCTACACCACTCAACTTTTGAACGCAACTTTTTATTCCCGAATCCACAAAAATTCTTGAGCCACCTTCGCTCAACTTTGTCGATCCCCTCAATCTACCGACGCCCATGCTCATCTCACCGTCGGCAGATTGAAAAAACAACCCAAACTACCGACCCTGACGACCACCTCACCGTCGGCAGATTGAGAACGCCTCAAACTACCGACGCCCATGCTCATCTCACCGTCGGCAGATTGAAAAAACAACCCAAACTACCGACGCTTAGAGGGCACTAAGCGTCGGTAGTTTGGGAAAAGGATGGGCGACCTGGATCAGCGGGTGATCTTCACTGTCTTGATGATCATCGCAATGGCGGCCAACATGGCCACTGCGATCGCGACGACGGCCACCGCGGTACCGGTCTCACCGAGCGGCGAGCCGTCGGCCTTCGGATTGTTGTTGACCTTGCCGGAAGCGATCACACCGTTCTTGTCGGCATTCTTGTCGGCGTTCTTGTCAGAAGAACCGGCGGCCGGAGCCTGGAAGTCGACGGTCACGCTCTTGCCGGACTGGCGTCCGGTGACGGTAAGCGTATATTCGTTGCCTTCGGCCACCTTGTCGAGTGCGATCGCGGTGGTCTGCGCGGTCTTGACTCGCACACCGGAGAGCGGAGTGGTGGAATCGGAAGCGGCGATCACATTGCCCGATTTGTCCTTCAGCTCATAGCTGAGCACGGCATCACCGTTGAAGCCCGTCGCGTCGGCGGCATACGAGCCGTTTTCGGTGGCGACCTTGACTTCGGCGTTGTTGGACAATGCCTTCTGCTGGTCGGTGGTGGTGGCCAGGCCGAGCGCGCCGGCGATGGTGTAGAAGTTGTCGGTCTGATCGGTCAAGCCGATCACACGCTGGGCGCCCGGACCAGATGCCGCTATGCGCAGCTGGGTGCCGGTGTGTTCCATGTCACCACCGTTGTAGCCGCCTTCCTCATCGCGGGAGTCCTCCTGAGCGGTGCCGTAGGAGACGACCATGTTGTTGCCGTCGGCGGTCTTGAGCACGGTGGAGAGCGCATAGGCCGGCTGAGCGTTGAGAATCTGCGAGGTGTGGGCGTGGTCGGCGGTGACGATCACGAGCGTGTCGGAAAGATCAACGTTCTGCAGCACGTAGGAGATGGCCTGATCGAAGTCATCGGTCTCACCGATCTGTCCACAGGCGTTGCCGGCATGATCCTGCTTGTCGATCGAAGCGCCCTCGATCTGCAGGAAGAAACCGTTGGATTGGCTGGCTGGATTGGCATTGAGCAGTTCGAGTGCCTTCTTGGACATGTCCTTGAGCGAGGAGCCCTGGTTGCCGAGCCACTGATCGTTCACGGTGCACACGGTCGGATTGGCGTCCTTGGACGGATCCTTGGCGGTCGCCTTCGACGCGTTGAACTTGGTCGGCATATTGCCATCGCTCATCAGCGCGAGTACCGGCTGGCCTTCCTTGTATTCAAGCGCGTTCATAGCCGCCGGATCGTTTTCGACGGTCTGGTAGCCCATCTCCTTGGCCTGTTCCCACACGGTCTTACCCGCATATTCGCCGCCCTGTACGGTCTGGCGGAAGTACTTGGAACCACCGCCGATGGTCACGTCGGCGCGGGTGTCGAGCAGCTGCTCGGAGATGGAGCCGATGCCGCCGTTCTCCTTAAGCTGGTTCACGAGGCAACGCTTCGCAGCATCATTAGAGGAACCGTCGGTCTTGCCCTGCGGACCGTAGCAGCCACGCTCGGAGGAATGTGATTCCAGTACGGCCGGAGTGGCGTCCTGGATTTCCGCGGTGGTCACGTTGCCGGTCGCCTTGCCTGCAGCCTTGGCGAGTTCGAACAGATTGAGCTGTGGATTGCCATACACGTCGACATCCACCGCGTTGTTGTAGGTCTTGGTACCGGTTGCCCAAGCAGAACCGGATGCGGAGGAGTCGGTGACTGCGGTAATCTTGCCAGGATTCGAATTGGCGTTCAGATTGCCCTTACCGTCCTTACCGACGGCGCTGTCGGAGCTGTTGGAACCGAGCGAGAAGGTCGTGTACTGTCCGGCGCCGGCTTCCACGTCGTCGAGCGCACCGGGCTGACCTACCGCGTCAAGACCGTCGAAATGGCCGTTGACACCCTTGAGATAGTTACGTGCCACGGTGATTTCGGAGTCGCCCATGCCGTCGCCGATGAACAGGACGACATTCTTGGCGGACTTGTTGCCGATTGCTGCGATGCGTTGTGCGCCGCCATGCTGGGCCAGTTCGGTCACGGATTTGCCGTTCGGACTGTAGGTGGATGCGCTGTCAGCGAGCGCCGGTACGGCGAGCGCGCCGAGCGTGGCGACGGAGGCGAACGCCGCGATGGCGCCCTGAAGAGCCTTGTGCTTGCCCATGTGTTCTTCTTTCTTCTGCACGCGGAACCTTTCCGCGCCTTAATGTTGCGGAATCTTGCGTTTCCATCACCCACGCTAAGCATGCAAAACCAACGCAGTTCAATTCGCACCCTAACGGCAGATGAATTCTGAGCCTGCCAAAGTGAATAACTTCCCTACCATCACAAAACGGGTCTGTGACTCCCCTGTTATGAGGAAGTCGCAGACCCGTTGACTCGCTTATATGATATCGACCGCTGATTCATCGCATATGGCGGATGCCCCTAGCATGCTTATCAGCTACGCAACAGAATCTCCTCCAAGACGCCGTTTACCGCGTCGGGCATGCCGTATGCGACGAACGGTTCCTTGCTGAAGCGTGGTTTGCCGTCGAGCGTGCGCAAGGTGCCAACCGCTCGGACGCCTTGTTCTCGGATTGCCTGTAACGCATGCTCTTTGGTGATATACGGCATCTGTGCATGTAGCAGCGCATCAAGTACATCCTTGTCAATCGGATTATCCGCGACGGACAAACCTTTTGGAACGATGACACTCAGCCGAGCAGTTGAAGGCACGTCATGTACAGCGACGGACAGGCTCAGCGTCTGTTCATCGTATGCAATCTCAGCCGTCTCGCAGGCGATGCCGTTGATGGTAATCTGCAGTTCACCGGCCCCAACCGGCGAGACGCCACGGAACACAATCGTCCAATCGCGTCGTTCCGGCACGGATTCGACAGCTCCGTCAACCGGTGAAATCTCGAACCGACTGCCGCCGGATCCGGTAGCGTCACCATCCTTGGCACTATCAGCAATGTCGACACGCCAATCGAACGTCATCATCGTATCCGCGATATGCGCACGTCTCGCGCAGGATACGATTCCATCATCCTCACGCAACGTGAAAGTTCCGTCCGCACCGGGGAAAACCAGCACGCGCAGGGCCGAGGGATTGCGAAGGTCGTTGACATCGTCACCGATTGCAAGTTCCTGCAACGGAATGATGCCACCCGCTTTAGCGAACACAGGTATGCGGTCAAGCGCGCGCCACACTTCAAGTCGCCGCCCGGACGCGTTATCGGAGACATAGCGCCGTCCATCGAAGAAGTCGTACCATTCGCCTTGCGGCAACCATGCTTCAGTCCTGCCACGCTGTGCCGTCGGATCGTCATCGGTCACGATGGGTGCCACCAGCAGTTCGGTACCGAATCGGAATTCGTCTGGCACTTCGTAGGCTTGCGGATTGTTCGGTTCGCTCTAATACATCGGTTCGACTAGCGGCCGTCCGTCAAGCGCCGCACGATAGTTCATCGTGTACAAGTACGGCAGCAGCATATGGCGCAGTCTCAGTGAGGCGACCATGGCCGCATGCACATCGCCGGAAAAATTCCATGGCTCCTTGCCGGTGAACGGCGAGCTGCTTGAATGCAGGCGGTTAATCGGGCTGAATGTGCCCAACTGGTACCAACGGGCCTCTAGATGTTCATTACGGTAGCCACACATATGCCCACCGATGTCATGACTCCACCAGCCATAGCCGATGTTCGATGCGGCCGCGGTGAAATATGGCTGGAATTGCAATGACTCCCATGTGACGATGGTGTCGCCGGAGAAGCCTACCGGATAGCGATGCGAACCGGGACCGGCGTAACGGGAGAAGGTCAATGGCCAGCGGCCGTCGCGCCCGGAATCCAGATAGTGCATGTGATTGAGCACCCACAGCGGGTCAAGTCCCGGCTGTCGGGTCACACCGCCCTGTTGCCAGTCGAGCCACCAGAAGTCGACGCCCTCATCTTCCATACGGTGATGCATGTCAAGATATGCATCGACGAAGTCCGGATTGGTCAGGTCGAATTCCGCAGCCTCCCCGGTCGTGGGGTCAATGCCGACACGTTTGGCGACCGTTTCGTAATCGTCCTCGTACGCACGTATGCCGTCGCGCGGATGCACGTTCAATGTGGCCTTCAGCCCGCGTTCGTGCAGACTGCGCAGAAATGCACAATGATCCGGGAATAGCTGACTGTTCCACGAATAGCCGGTCCAGCCGGAACCATATTTCGGATTCACGTCATCGACACGATGCCAATCCATATCGATGACCGACGTGGTGAACGGGATACCCTCATTCTTGAACCGATCCATCAGTTCCAGGTATTCCGTCTGCGTGTAACGGTAGTAGCGACTCCACCAGTTGCCAAGCGCATAGCGCGGCAGCAACGGGGTCGGTCCAGCCAGCGTATAGAAGTCCTGCACAGCTTCGATGTAACGACGCCCATATCCGAAGAAATAGATGTCGATTTCCGCATGATCTCTTGGCCTAACCCAAGTGCCGAGCGGATTCGTCTTGCCGTCGACTTCATCGGCCTCGACGATGACGTTCGATCCGGAATCATCGATCACAGCCCAACCGTCACGTGAGAGTACACCGTCATCCAACGCGATTTCGCCATCAGCCTCGTCGAGTGTACGCGCGGTACCTTTGAGATTGTGCAGAGGCGCATCGCCGTAATGCCAAGTATTGAACTGAGTATCGGAGACGCCTTTGACGACGATGCTCAGCCCTTCCTTGCTGAACGGTTTGCCGTCGTAGGTCAGGTAGAGTGCAGGGGTATCGACGATGAGCAGCCCGTTACGATGCGTTACGGTGAATTCCGGATCGGCTCCAAAGTCGCGATTGACGGCCATCTGCGTCAACCGATCCTCAAACTCGCCTGAATCGGACCATTCGAGCCGAATGAGGGATTCGGTGAGGATGCCGATCCTCCAATGCTTTCCCTGTAGGACTGTCGCGTCGCGCATGCACGGTCGTGCATTGCGTACATAGTCGATGAATACGTTGCTTGTCATGGTGTTTCCCACTTTACTTGCCACTGCCAGTCGCGATGCCGGAGATGGATTGGCGGAACAGGAAGATGCCGAACGCGCTTATCATGCCGGGCAACACGAGGGACGTGTAGGTGTCTTGCAAACCCCAGTTGGTGAACATCTCGTACTGCGGGATGATGGTTACGGCCCATGGGATCATCATGGTGCTCATGACGACGCCGAAGAGCAGGTTACGGCCACGGAAGCGCATTTTGGAAAACACGTAGCCGAGCACGGCACTGGTATAAATCGCAATGCCGGTTTTCAGACCCGCTACGACCAGAGAGTTGATGAACAAGCGCAGGAAATTGAATTTTTCCTGGATACTCACATAGTTGGCAAGTGTGGATGGCTTGGGGAACAGCCCTCCGGTCACCTTGACGATCTCGCTGTTCGGTGCAAATGACGAGATAAACATCCAGATGAAAGGAACGATGGTGATCAGGGCGACGGCGAACAATAACGCCGTGAGGATGATGCCGCCGATTCTGCGATTTTTCATGCCAGGTCCTCCGATTCTCCCGAAATCTTGAACATGATGAGGGTCAGCACGCCGGTAAAGAGGAAGAGGATGACCGCCTGCGCCGACGCGACTCCGAAGTTATATTTCTGGAATGCCTGATCGAAGATGAGATAGCTGATGGTGTAGGTCGATGTTCCCGGCCCGCCTTCGGTCATGACGAGAATCTGCACATATGCCTGCAGATAGCTGATAAGCGACGTGATGACGATGAATAAGGTGGTTGATTTGAGCAGCGGCAGAGTGAAACAAGCATCACGAATCATTCGGAGGCACCATGAAGGCGAGTATCGGCGACGTAGCACTCAAAGCCGGCGTATCCAACGCGACGGTGTCGCGCACCTTCGCGCACCCTGAGCAGGTATCCGAAGCAACTCGCATCAAAGTGCAGGCCGCAGCCGATGCGCTGAATTTCAGCATCTCCCGATCGGCGGGAATCCTCAAATCAGGACGCACCTACCGTGTTGCATTGCTAATCGGCAGTCATGCCATCGAATGGTTCACGGCAGAGATTATCGCCGGACTCAACGACGTCTTACGCGACGCCGGCTACGATCTCGTCATCTACCCCATCGAAGGGGCCGAGGCACGCGATGCATTCTTCGAAGAGCTGCCCGTCCGCAACAACGCAGATGCCGTGTTCGTATCCTCTTTCGGCATCAGCCCAGACGAAGTAAAGCGTCTCGGCACCGCCAAAATACCGATTGTCGGAGTCAACACCACCAGCGAGGGCTTCGATGCGACTGTTGGCATCGACGACAAGGAAGGCATTAAGCTCATCGTGCGGCATCTTGCCAAACTAGGGCATCGCAATCTTCTGTACCTCTATGAGAGCTTCTCATCTACGCTCGGTTTCAGTTCATACAACCGCATCACTGGATTTCAAGAAGCCTGCGGCACCATCGATGGCATGAATGCGCGCACACTGGCCGTGCAGAAGAACGACAACATCATCGATGCCGCGATCTCCGAAATGATGGCGCAGGACAATCCGCTCACGGCCCTATGCTTCCACCAGGATTCGTAGGCTATCCCGCTGTTCTTCCGTCTTCAACGAAGCGGGCTATCCATCCCATTGGATATTTCCGTGACAGGTTTCGATGACAGCGCGTTCGCCGAAGAAGCCCAATTAACCACCGTCCGGCAACGGCCGCATGATATGGCCGTCGCAGCCGCAAGGAAAGCGCTGGATCTGATTGAAGGACGACCCGTCCCCAAACCGTTCGAGACGTTCCCGGTTCAACTACAGGTACGCGGCTCGACCGCAAAGCCACGAACTACGCCTTTACTGTAGATACGGGTGTTTCACAGACGGATGCCCGACCTCGCCAACCGATCTTGGCGCGGGCCTTCTGGACCGGCATTGACCGAAACTATGCGCGGGAACCACGAGCCGCACGAGTGGCTTTGACGGCCACGAAGAAGCTGCGGACCAATAACACGCACAGGTAGGCCGCGAACATGATGGCTCCGGCACGCGGCGAGACCGCTCCGGCGACCCATGTGCCGAAAGGTGTGGTCAGCGCAGCTATGACGCCGATAATCAGCCCGGCCTTGATGTGCACCAACTTACGTTTCATATTCGCCACACTGGTGGTAATCGAGTTCGGGAACATGGCAAGCAGCGAAGTACCGCGCGCAATCAGATCGGATGCCCCGAACAGTATCGACAATGCCGGCACGGCCAGTGCGCCGCCGCCGATACCCAGCAACCCGGCCAAAGTGCCGATGACCACGCCCAACAGCACCAGCCCGATGCCCGTCACCACACTCATGGAGATCCGTTGGTCCCGCGACGGCGTAAAAATCACCTGATTGGCGGTTACGAATATCAGAAACACCACGAACACCCACCGCAGTACGAGTTCCGGCAACCGCGACAACAGCCAGCTACCAAACTGTCCGCCGGCGAACATGCCAACGAACAGCAGCGCGGCCGCGACCCAGTCGACGTTGCCATTGTGCGCATAGGAAATCACACCGGAAATCGACGTCGGTACGATCGCCAGCATGGAGGTCGCCGCCGCATGGCGTTGCGACAGTCCGAGCCACACCAGTGCGGGCACGATCACCGTACCGCCGCCGATGCCGAACATGCCGGACAACAGGCCGACGATCATGCCGACAATCACCAGCACCATCATACCGTGAGGCGATTCATCCAGCCCACTCGGATTCGGCCCGAATAGGCGATCCGCCTTCGTGTCAGCCTGACCTACGCTCGCCGCGTTTTGTCCGCCCTCACTCAATTCAGGCTCCACACGGCTCTTTCCCGCATCACCTTGCATGTCACTCTCCTTCTTCGCCTGATACTACCCAACCGACTTCAGCACAAGCGTCCGCCAACGTTGCATCGATACCTGCGGCGGCACTACCTTCGCACGCCAGACGAATGATGGCCATCCGCAACGAGCCCGGCCTTAACCGGGCGTCCGCGCTTCCGTAATCGTCCAAGCCACACGAGCATACACCCGAACAGACACACCAGCAGTCCAACCATACAAGCTGCCACAGCGGTCATTTCCCGAGGCTCGTCATACTGCGTCATATCAGACGCTTTCGGATTCGGAATCCTATGCCCGCGCACAAGAAGTCGATGCGAGTTGATGCCGTACGGAGTGCAAGTGATCAGTGTCGCATAGTCGGCTCCGGATTCGATGTTGAGTTCGCTGATTTCGTTCGGTAGCACTACTGAAATCTGGTCGACTTTATACGTGTAGGTTTCGTCGAGCACGTGGAAGGCGAACGTGTCGCCTTTTTCGAGTTCATCCAGTCCGGTCAGCAGTCGCGCGGACGGTAGTCCGGTATGTCCGGAGATCACCGCATGCGTTGTCCCTCCGCCGACCGGCAGTGACGACCCAGCCAGATGTCCGGCGGCGATCTGCAGCACGCCGTCGCTGGTGCCGTGGTAGATGGGCAGTTTGACTTTGATACGTGGAATCGTGACGTACCCCATGATGCCGGTACCGGTCACGTCAAGAGTTTCGCTGTAGAGCTTTTTCTGCTCGGCGGTCATATGCCACCGGTCGCCGTTCGCGGCCAACTTCTCGTTGTATTCGCGCGCCTCGCCGAGCATCGTCTGCTTTTCGGTACCTGACAAATCTTCGGTTTGTTCCACGTAGGCAGCCACCGCATACGATTGGTGCATACGATTCCACCAATCGCTGAATGTCGGGTATGCAATCAGGCACAATGCGCTGATCATGAACACGGCAGAGATGACGATGAGCACGTCGAGCAGTCGGCTCGGCTTTCTCGGGGGGTTCGTTTCCGTACCGGCACCGGCAAGGGTACCGTCATCAGCGAAGTCGCCGGTAGCACCAGCCGGATCGCCGGCGACGGGTCGTGCTGTTCCAGCCATGGTTTCGGACGCGGTCTCAAGCGAGGACCAGTCCTCATCCTGAGATTTCCGTCTTGTCATCGTCCACTACCTTTCGCGAAATCCTCCGCTGAATCTTTCGCCCGGGTCCGACCAATCGGACAATCCGGTCACGCAGTCTAAGGCACTACTTGTCGCCGGCCATATCCGAGCGTTTTCCATCCCGCATTCCGCGCACGCCTCGCGCCAATAGCAATAGGATAATGCCTCCGCCAAGCGATGCCACGGCAATCCGTGCCACTTGTTCGATGTTGGAGCCGGGCTGGGGCGGCTGCTGCGGAGTATGTGAGTAGTGATGGTGGTCGTTGTATTTTCTTGGTCGACGCTCATGGTGTAGCCATCCGGCACGTCGGTTTCGACGATTACCCACGTATGACCGTCTGTCAACCTGTTCCACTGGTGTTTCCAGCCGTTGGAGGCGTTAAGTGTCACGATTTCGTAGGTTTCGCCGTCGCGAAGCAGCGTCATGGTCACTTCGTCGGGGCGTTTGCCACCAGTAAGGCCATTTTCAGGTACGTTTCAGTGTCTGTCCCCCAACTTTGCACGGGCAGAAGTCTATTGCTCCTTACGATTAAGGAGCCGGGCTGGATTCTCAAAAGAGGCAGTTTACAAGGGATAAGAGGCAGTCCAGCCCGACATGCGTGAATTAAGTTATTGTTCAGTTATTGCGATTTGCGACTGCTGTCCGTCCAGACCCGTTATGTGGATCCGGACGGACGACAGCCTATTCAGTTATCTGGAATTTGGGGATTTCGCAATCAGACTGCCGCGCACAGCGACAGTCCGACCATGCCGGTCAGGCGTTGCGGCGACGCAGAGCCATCACCAGGATCGCACCAGCCAGCATGAACACGGCGATACCGGCCACGTACAGCAGCGCAGTGCCCATGCCACCAGTGGAGGGGAGGTTGGAGCCCGGCATATCGACAAGGTCGTTGGCCAAACCCTTCGAATTCGTCAAGGTCACTGTCGGAACGGTTTCGTTAAGCTTGTGTTCGGCCTTAATCTCAATCGTCGTGTCGGCAACCGTGTTGTAGCCTTCCGGAGTCTTGGTTTCGGAAAGGACATACTTGCCAGCGTCGAGACCGATAATGTTGAACTTACCCTTTTCTCCATCCTCGGAACGAGAAGTGATTTCAGTCTGAGCGCTGGCAGCTTCATCAGCATTGTCAGAGACAGCCGGACGATAAGCATTCTTGGTGGAATCCCAGACAAGCTTCACGGCATCGCCCTTGCCACCAGTCTTCGTATCATCATATTTGTACAGGGTGAATCCTGCGCCAGCGAGCTCGTTACCGGCCTCATTCTTGCCAGCGTACTTGGTGTTATCAATCTTGAAGGAGTAGACGTACACGTCGTTGCCCGGGGTGTGACCCGTATCGCCTTCACCGCCAACGTTCGGATTGTTGGAGTAGTCAAGGGAAACGCCGTTCTTGTTGGTAGTAGTCGCGCCATCGGTGTTGGTGACCACGGCATCATTATTCAAGTGAGCAGCATACTCAACTGCCACGGTAATCTCCTGGGTACCGAGTGCCTCAGCGGAGAAGTCAGTAATCTTCTTCAAGTCAGCAATGGTCAGAGTCCAGGCCTTGGAACCGTCCGTGACACCAGGAACTGCAACTGGATCAGTCTTAGTGTAATCATCATCAGCCAACTTCAGCGTAGTATCACCATACTTGACCTTGACGGAATTGATCTTCTCGAAAGTAATGCCCTTGCTCATCGTGTCGTTAAATACGACCTTGTAGGACTCATAAGCCTTGAAGTTGGCATCACCCGGAATGGTAGCCGTCAAACGGAAGTTGAAAGACTCGCCAATGGCATGATCAGCGGTGTTGCCCCAACCCTCCTGATCCTGCGATTCGGCATCCTTGTCACCTGTCTCATCCTGGACTTCCTTCTTCACAGTCGGAGTCTTAGACTTCGGATCGACAGTCACATCACCAACAACCTGCATGATATAGGCGCTGTAGGCATCGTCATTGCCAAGAGCTTCACCAGTTTTCTCGTCAACGATGAGGTAGTAACCAGCCTCGGTGACAGTGCCAGTGTAAGCGGTCTTACCAGCGTTCTGAATCAGAGGAGTCTTGGTGTCAGTCAGATGAGCGGCCTGACTGGTCTTGCCGGCGAGCGCATTAGAGAAGGATTCCGCAGTCACAGTACCAGTGTTGGCTGTCAGTTTTTCAGCCACCTTGTCAGCTGTCTTGTCTACATCAGAAGTGAGACTCGCCCAGTCGTACAGTGCGGTTTTACCGGCTTCGCTGACACCGGATCCCCACTCAATGTTGCTGAGAGTACGAGAGGTAACATCACCCTGTTCATTCTGGCTTTCCTTCAGGTCGCCCTTGAACACCTGATAAGCGTTGAAAGTGTGTTTATCGTTCTTCTCATTTACCGTGATGGTGTAGTTCCCAGCTGTCACTGCCATGGCGGTGGAGGCACCGGCAAAACCGGCGACTGCCATCGCTGCGGTGGCCACCACAGCTACGAGGCCCTTAAGAACCTTGCTCATGTTTCTTCCCTTTCCTGATTTTGGTTGTTTCTTCATTGAATTGCGGTAATCCCAAAGGGATTGAGGTCTTTATGCCTGACTTGTCCTCTCCTTGTCTCGCCAAGGTGATCATCGCTGGCACTCTTTTGCCTTGAGGGCCAGGAGGCCAGCCATAATCGCAACCACCGCCGCGAGCAAGCCCGCAGCGTAAATCTTCATATCCCCGTCACCGCCGGCCTCCGGCAGAGTCACGCCCGGAGTATTGGCGATATTGCCGCCGTCGACACTCAAGCTCACAGAGCCATTATTCGGCCCGATGGTGAATGTGGTGACCGTATTGGTGAGGTTGAATCCATCAGGAGCCTTAGTCTCAATAAGCTGATATTCGCCCCAAGGTAATCCAGTGACGTTAAATTCGCCTTTCCCGGATGCAATGTCGTGGAATGAATCCGTTCCACAGTTTTCTACGCAATCAGCAATGGCATATTCAACACCGTTCGGCAACTTCTCATACTGCGAAATAGCGGCGTTCCACGTAGAAAGCTGAGTGAGTTTCCATTCAGAGCCACCGAGCTTGGTGTCCGACGCTTCAGAAGAGACCTTGTTCCATGTAACAGAACCGGTCTTACGCGTATTGACAATCAGAGCTATAGTCCCGGAAGTCACACCGCTCGGATTCGTCCAAGTCACCTGACCGTTGGCAACGGTAAACCTATAGGTCTCGTCGCTCTTATCATAGCCATCAGGAGCCGTCGTCTCCGTCAACTCATAGTCGCCATCAGCCACATCTTCAATCTTGAACTCACCAGGATTGGAGTTGACATCACAACGGTGACCATCATTAGAGCAATCGACGGTATTATCCGACGAGGCGAGCATCGGATCTGCGGACTTCGCCAGTAAATAAGTAACTGGTTCTGGTTGCTGATTAGATTCGTCTGCCACCGAGACAACTGCGATTCTCGATTCATTTTTCCCGCTTTCATTTGTCACGCTAAGAGCGGCTACTTCAGGACTGGTCACCGTAACGGTGATGCTTCCACAAACACTTGCATCTGAAGTGGAGCACGCTCTAATGGTTGTCTTACCTTTAGTCAACGCAGTGATTGTGCCAGCAGCAACCGATGCGACGTCTGGCGCAGTCGAACTCCACGTCACGCTTTGCGGCGTACCTTCTGGAAGGACAGTTGCGGCAACCGTCTGAGTGGTACTGGATTCCATGGAAACATCAGCACCGCCATTGACGGTAACTTTTGTCACCTTGACACGATTGTCGTCAATCGTCCAAGTCTTGTTCGCATCGCTACCGGAAGTCGCCTTCAACTGCCAGGTCGAACCGGTAAGCGTTGCAGAATCCTGTTCGGCATCGGTCTTCTTCCATTCCACGGCAGTGCCGGATGCTTTGTTGACGATTCCGGTATTCAAATGCAACAGTCTGCTGTCATTGTCCGTAATTTCAGTACCCGCGCTGTTATATACCTTGTCGATGGTGCTGTAGGTACCACCTGCTTCGCCTGCAACGATGCGATAGATATTGGTGTTCTGAACGTAGCCTTCGATGGTGCCAGTTTCCTTGATGTAATACGTGGAATTCGGATTAAGATCGGTCATCGGTTCAATCACGCCTACGGTAGAATCCGCATCATTGGCGATGTTGTCACCGACCGTGGTTAAGGGCTTGACAGTAGGATCGGCACTCGTTGCAGCACTCAGGGAGCCGTAAACCGCCCATGTGGTGCCTGCTTTCAGGTTATTGCCGTCGCTGTCGACCTTGTTCCACTTGATGCGCACGCCCTGCGGATTATAGGATGCGGTCCACGGGAAGTTATGACGCTCCTGATCCATGTCGATGATGGAGGCGGTCTTGGCGAGAGTTCCCTTCATCGTCGCTTGGGTCGGGTTGTACATCATGAAGTCCTGACCGACATACACACGACCATTGGTGGTGACGTGCGACTCGAGGCTGCCGTTCGGTATCATAATGCTGCCGAGCATGGCGGCTGCGGGGTCATCGGTGACGGATGAGTCGGGCATCGAAGTCTCTTGCGTATACCAATCGTTCGCTCCGTCCGCATGCAGTTTGGTGAGATTCACGTTGCTTGCATTCAGTGTGGTGCCACCCATAATGGTGACGGAAGACGCGTCGGCGAAGTTCCACATAATCTTCTGCGCAACCTCGGAATACAGCGCCGACTCAGTCTGGCTACCCGTATCAGTGACATAACCATTCGAAATTTCGTACACATCGTCATCGGAAATGTCGGAACTCGCGGTGCCGCCATACCAGAAACGCCAACCGGTGCGCATGACGATCGGAGTATTCGCTCCAATCGTATTATCGACGACGTTGATTAGGATGGAAGCGTTCTCTGGAATGTTACGAAACCAGAAATCCAAACCTTTGTCATCATTGACGTTCAGCAGGCTGGCGCTGACCTCGAAAATCTGCAGGGAGGAGGTACCGTCGCCGGTGAAGGTGAGCAGTCTCTCAGATTCTTGAGCGAAATCCATGCTGACCTTGTAGGTGGAGAAGGACGTCTCAGCACCACGTCCAGCGGCCCATGTCCGTTTGCCGTTGTTCTTCTCTGCTTCGTTCTTCGCGAACGCGTCGTATTTATCGTAATCGTATTTCTTACGTACGTATTCGCTCTGAGCAGGAGCGAAGCCGGAAACGACGGTGCCATTGGACGTCCAGCTTTTCTGTGTTGCGGAATCATTCGTGACCTTGGTGCCATAGATATCGATGGAATTGCCCTGACCGTCCTTCACAGTGATGAAATCCTTAATGTTCCACTGCACGTCGGAATCATTCGTATTGCTGTAGCCATACTGGTAAATCGAACGTAACTTGATGGTGTCGTCGTTATTGGCTGTACCCCACACTTTGGTACGCGAACCGGCAAGCTTGGTGCTGAAGTTCGACCATTCATTGTTACGCCGTACCTGCAGAATGCCACCGCCTTGGGTACTGGTACCGGTGATGGTGGACGGCCAAGCCTGCACAATACTTTGTACAGAATTATCAAAGGCGGAATTCGTTCCCTCCACGGCAAGAATGGTGGAGCCATTCGCAGGCTGATACTGGGCGCCGAACGCCACGGTACCGATGGTGAAGAAACCTTTCTGGGCGCGCTGCATATAGCGTCCCCGCACAAAGGTCTGACCTTCCATTTCAGCGGCCCAGGAACCGTCGATGGAGTCCGCAGTGAGGCTTTGCCTATCGCCGTCCTTGGGCTTGCCGACGTAGAAATCGCGACCGACGAATGTGGCGAGCCCGGTATCGACGTCGTTCACCGACGTTCCGTTATCGCCCATGGAGATGTTGCTGGGCACAAAAATCGCACCGTCAGCGAGAGTATCGTCGGCTTTGGCGCTGCACACAGGAATGAGCGCGGTGAGGGCCACGGTAGCCATCATGGAGACGGCGAGAATGGCGGCGGTCAGGGCATGGGCACGCGAAGCGGCACTGGCTTCCTTCATGCGCATGCCTGAGCAGTGCCGCAGTCCAGCGCCAATGACACCGTTCGTAAGTAGTTGCCTCATCTCGTCCCCTTCGAACATCCTTCCTCACCCACCTTTGAGCAGGAAATGACTTCCTTTGCAGTTCGCTTCTTCTCTCTCAAGACGGCAGCTGCGCCACCCGATTTACTGACGTATCCTATGGATACAGGAAATAACGGTAATCTTTACAGTCATGAAAATCTATGAAACAAAAAAACCTCTACCCCCCCCCCCAGTAAGATATTTTTTATTAGTTGAATTTACTTAAGGGGTTCATCACCACCAGAAAAGACATTGTGCCAACGTTTTCAAAAAAGCGCCCTCGACCACCAAAGGGGCTGATTGTTTCTCATGCGCCCATCCACCCCCGGCGTGTCACGCGACACCCACCTGCAAAACGTTTCATTCTTTTGCAGAAAACATCCCCCTAGTACAACCGTGCATCACACCCTTCACCACCCGATGCACCCTTGGCAAAATGGCGTTCCGATCGACGTCAACGCCATTGACCTATGTCAAAGCACCAGATATAAGAGGAACGCAGGGTCGCGAAATCCGTAACCTTCACTCCCACGCACTGACTTCAGCAAACCGGAGACAACCCGAGCGGACGTAAGCGCCAAAACCTAAAATCGCAAGATTTACCACGAAACGGGGCTTGCCCCATGCCAGTCCCCGCGAAACGTCAACTTAAGACCAACCTAGCTCTGATCGCCGCCATACACGGAATCGGTGCCGCGCAGCACCAACTGGGCACGGACCACTTCATGCGGGGTTTCCACGCTCTCGCCTGCAATGAGCTTCATGGCCTTATGCGCGGCAAGACACCCCATGGCAAACGGATCCTGACGCATGGTGGTCAAGTTCACCGTATCGGCGTACGGCGAATCATCGAATCCGATGATCGAAAAGTCACGTGGCGTACGATGCCCATAACGATCGAGCTTCAGTACCAATGGGATGGCCATCATATCGGTCTGACAGCAAATCGCGTCGGGGAACTCGTCCAGCGCCAGCAATGCCGTCAGCGCCGAATCCGCAAATGTCTTGCCACGCGGAACGGCAAGCACCTGCCATGTAAACTGATGCGTGGCCTCGGCCATCTTGCAGGCGCGGACGAAGCCCCGCCCTCGGGCGTCAATGGAGGAATTGATCGAATCAATCGCCTCGGAGCACACGTATACCAGGTTTTTGTGTCCCAGACTGATCAGATGCTGCGCGGCGGTGAACATACTGGCCTCGTCATCGATACTGATGCTTGCGTCAAAACCCGCCGCGGAGGGAGTATTGATACCGATAATCGGCACATGGATCCGCTTGAGCTGCTCGACTTCCTGCGGCTCGATGGCGAACGATGCCACGAACACGGCGTCGACGTTACGGCGTACCGGCAGGTTGGTGAAGAAATCACGGCGGTTCTCGGCCGTATCGATGTGCTGGAACAAGGAAATGTCGTAGCCGGCCTCATGCATCACGGCATTGATGCCCGCAAACACTTCGGTGTTGAACCAGCTGGTGATCTCCTCGTTCATGAGCAAGGCCACACGGTACGTCTGCCCGGATTTCAGCGAGGTCGCGGAACGGGAAATGTTGAAATCCAACTTATCGGCCGTTTCCAATACCTTGCGCCTAGTGCGCTCGGAAACGAGCTCGGGACGCGTGAATGCGCGCGAGACTGTTGAAATCGATACTCCCGCGGCTTTGGCCACCTCACGAATGCCAGCCTTATCCATGTCGGCCCCTTTGCGACTTGCGGCATCGCCGCCACGTCCGTCATGGACGCATGACGGCGACGATGCCCCTCTTGATACTGATTCCATCATACTGCGAACGTTGTCAAAAACGAACCAGCATTCTTGCAATCCTTACGAATCGAAATTTCATACGGATCATGCCGCCAACGCACACACCAACAGCAAGACCGGGTATAACGCATAGAACACCCACTTGTCCCACGCATGCCTATAGCCGAGCCTGCCGTTATGGAAATGAGTGAACAGCACACCGAAACCCGGAGCAATCATCATCACCGCACCGAACAGGCCGGCAGTGAGCATCATCGTGTTCTCATATTTGCGCATGAGGGTGAAAATCAACACGAAACCAAGCGTCACCGCTCCTAGACTCATCAGGTGCTGACGCAATCCGACGCGTAACAGCAAGTCCCAGAGCAGACCGATCAGCACCATCACGACGGAAAGAATCCAACGCATAGCGCCCTGATAGCGTTCAGCAATCCAATCCATCAAGGCAAGCACCGCCAATGCTATGAACAGACCAAACACGGGATTCTGCGAACCCAAGTCGAACGCACGCCCCGACGTGGCCATGTCATACGGCACTTCGCAGACCAACGCCAGCACGAACAGCTCCATGCCATATATCACCCGGCTATGCGTGTGCTCATACCCTCGCACCAGCAGCCAAGCGTACATCGGCACCGCACACCACGACACCACTTCGCATAGCACCATCGCGGTCAACGAACCCATATCGTTCGTGTTCGAACCGAACAGCAACGGCACGAGCGTGGTACTTGCCGCGGAAAGGAACAGGAAGAAACCGCCGATCGTCTTAAGCCCGAACGTGGTCAGGCCACGCCCGCGGCGCCACCTGCGCGAGCCGCCGAAACCGATCTGCTCGGTGCTATCGTTTCCTTCGCCGTGCTCGGCGTATCCTTCCATGACCATCCTCCTCAGGTGTTCAGCACGTAGTCAAGCAACCCGTCATAGTCCGCTCCTGCGAACGAACATACCGCATGACGCGAAACGACCGGATCATGCGTCGGTGATATTTCCGTACGGAAATGCGCGCCGTCGATGCCGGCCGCGGCTGCGCCGATGATGTCGTTGGTCTCGTCGTTGCCGACCATGAGTGACCGTTCGGCGGTGACGAGCTCGCGGTCGAGCGCTGACATGTACAAGTCGCGCGCGGGCTTGCGCATGCCCTCCTCGCTGGAGATGATCACATCGTCGAGCACATCGGCGAGCCCCGTCATCTCCAACTCAGGTCGGGTATAGCAAGATTGCGCATTGCTCAGCAGCACCACTCCCACGCCGGCTTCCCGCAGTCGCCCGATCATATCGAGCGCACCTTGGTAGAGTCGGATCATGCCGGTACTGCCCTGACGGAACGCCCAAGCCGCCCGTGCCGCCGCCTGCGGGAGCGGCAGAATCCGTTCAACCTCGTCGGCTTGGTCGATAAGCAGCGAACGATAGACCGGGAGAATATCGAATTCCCTCCAATCGTCCCGCACGGTACTGCGATTGGCTTGGCGCAGCTTCTCACCCGCCTCGAGTTGCGCAAAGCGGCCACGCAGCGCTTCCACCGATTCGTATTCGACGCCGAATCCCCGCAACTTCTCATACAACGCCTGCCAGGCGGTTTCGGACCGTTCGTCGGTGCGAATATCGATCAGCGTTCCATACAGATCGAAGAACACCACTTGATAACGTGACCCCCTTGGCATCAACGCCGCATCGTTCATAATCCGTCCTTTCGTCATGGAGACCATTTCAGCGGAGCTGCCAGATTGCAAACGTATGCGGCGGCACCACGATATAGTCACCATCACCTGCATCAATCGTGACGCCCATCTGGTCGGAGCTCAGCACGGCGCACCACTGCTTGTTGCTCCACCCGTCCCCCGCAACCGCGATGTCCGCGACATTGATGGCGATCGGCGTATCCTCGGGATTGGCAAAAACCGCATACCCGTTGACACGGAACACCAGCTCGTCCCCCGGCGTGGTGACGATTCTGCGTTGCGCATCGAACCAGTCGGGGTTCTCCTTGCGCAACGCGATCAGACGGGCATAGTAGTCAATCATGTCACGCATCTGGTAGGCATGATTCCAGTCGAGCCAGTTGAGTTCGTGGGAGGAATCATAGGAATCCTCATTGCCATATTTGGTGCGTGCGAACTCTTCGCCGGAGAGCATGAACGGCAGACCTGCGGAGGTCAATATGATGCCGGCCGCCATACGATTCGCCGCCATGATGCGCCGTACCGCGACGCGCTCCTCTTCATTCAAGGGACGCGCGTCGTAGATACCGGAGGTGACGGCCGCTCTGGCAACGGCAGATGACTCGACCCTGTCGGAGCCATTTGAGGCAGCCACGGCTGCCGCGGCCTCACCGCGTATGCTCGCACACAGCTTGTCCCACAACGTCAGATCGTCATGCGCCGAAACGTACTGCACGATCTGCCCTGCCTCACCCTCCGGCCGCGGCGAGGTACGCCACGCATTCACCGCTTGGCGAATCTTGCGCGCGGTGGCATGCTCGCCGCCGTTCACGAAGCCCGGACGGTTCGAATAGAATACATGGCCTTTGATGGTGTCGCGCGTAGTGTCGCAGAAGTGCCCGATACGCTTGTCCAGCAATCGTAGGCCTTTCTTGTCGGCCAGCACGGTACCCGGCAACGGCGCGGATGCTCCGGCAGCCCACGGTTCGCCGTACATGATGATGTCCCTGCCACGCTCCGGAATCTCATCCAAGGCGGCACGCACGGCGTTCATGGTGTCGACGTCGATCAGCCCCATCAGATCGAACCGGAACCCGTCGATGTGGTATTCGCGCGCCCAATATGTCACGGATTCCACTACGAAACGGCGAAACATCGCGCGTTCGGTGGCCATGTCGCAACCGCAGCTGGAACCGTTGGCAAGCGCCCCATTCGGTTTGCGGCGCAGGAAGTATTCCGGCACGGACCGCTCGAACCAGTTGTCGGGTGAGAACATGTGGTTATAGACCACATCCATAATCACTTTGAAGCCGGCGTCATGCAACGCCTGCACCATCTGCTTGCACTCACGGATGCGCACGGCCCCGTCATACGGATTGGTCGCATACGAGCCTTCCGGAACGTTGTAGTTAACCGGATCATAACCCCAGTTATAGCGATTGCAGGTGGTTTCGTCTACGGAACCATAGTCGTGCAACGGCATCAGCTGCACCGCCGTGACGCCGAGTCGTTTCAGATAGGCGATACCCGTCGGAAAATCGGGATGGCCGTCCAAGGAAGTGTCGGCATCGGTGAAGGCAAGATACTTGCCGCGATGGGATTTCGGGAAACCGCCCGCCGGATCGTTGCTGAAGTCTCCGACGTGCGTCTCCCACACAATCGTCTGCGACAGCGGTATTTCAGGCATATGGTCATGATCCCACCCCTCGGGGTCGGTGCGGGGCAGGTCGACCACCATGCTGCGCCGGCCGTTCACGCCGGCCGCACGGGCCCACGGATCCGCGACACGATCAATCGATCCGCATTCACGGTGAATCAAAAAATCATAGTAGACGCCATGCTTGTTGTCCGCAAAATCATAGACCCATGAACCATCCGTCTGCGGATGCATCGGGTATTGCCCAATCAACGCGTCGCCGCGTTCACCCATGGAGCCGTGTGTAAACAGCCTCAGCGTCACCTTATCGGCTCTTGGTCACCAGAGAGCGAACTGGGTGCCGGCAGGCGAAACCACGGCACCCAGTTGCCGTTCCAGACACAGCGGGAACGGTTCGGCGACGCTCGTATTCGGCTGTTCGTAGCTGGTTACGAGCGTCATTACATCATCCCTTCACGGAACCCGCCATGGATTCCTGGTAGAAGCGCTGCATCAAGATGAACAGGATGGCGATCGGAATGGAGATCACGACCGCAGCCGCCGCGAAGCGGGCATACCAGTTCTGGATGTATTCCTTCTGCAGCATGAGCCACAGGCCCAATGCCACGGTGTAGTTGGACTGCGTGCGGCAGATCACCTTGGCCATGACGAAGTCGAGCCACGGACCCAAGAAGCCGATGATGGCCTGATAGACGATCATGGGCTTGCAGATCGGGATGATGATCTTGTAGAACACCTGGAACCGGGTGCAACCGTCAAGCAGCGCAGCCTCGTCAAGCGAGGTCGGAATGGTGTCCATATAGCCCTTCATCACGTAGAAGCCCGCGCCGGTACCGGCCGAGTAGACCAGAATCAGGGCGACGATCGTCATATTGCCATCGGCCAGGCCCATGGCCTTGAGAATGAAGTAGATGGCGGTGACGGCCATGATGCTCGGGAACATGCCCAAAATCAGCACGACGTTCATGAAGGTCTTACGCACGCGGAAACGCATGCGGCTCATGCAGTATGCCACGGACAGGACGAAGATCACCGAGATGACGCAGGTGAAGCATGCGATGATGAACGTGGTCGTGAACATCTTCGGGAAGTTCAGCACGTTACGGTCGGTGAACAGCACCTTATAGTTCTCGAGCGTCCATTCCTTCGGGAAGAAGCTGCTGGTATACGGTGCGGTGTTCTTATTGAACGATTCCGCGAACACCCACACGATCGGAACGAGCCAGATGACCGCCAGTACCGCCAGGAACAGATGGGCCGCGATGTCGCCGACGATGCGGCGCTTCTTCTGGTCGTGCAAAAGGCCGTGGCTTTCGACTTCGGCTACGGAGTGCTTGTTGCTCATCGGAATGCCTCCTCATTCTTGTAGGAGCCGGAATTGCGGTAGGTGATCAGCGAGACCACGGCCAGCACGACGAAGGTCATGATGCCGATGACGGCACCCAGGTTGTAGTCCTGCTTGTCGACGGTCAGCTTGTACAGCCAGGTGATCAACAGGTCGGTCTTGCCGGCGGAGTCGCCCAGCGGCGTCGGATCGCCGGCGGACAACAGGTAGATCACGTTGAAGTTGTTCACGTTGCCGGTGAAGGTGGTGATCAGGTACGGAGTGAGCACGAAGATGATATACGGCATGGTGATCTTCGTGAAGATCTGCCACCAGTTGGCGCCGTCGATCTTTGCGGCCTCGTACTGGTCGGCCGGAATGTTCTGCAGAATGCCGGTAATCTGCATGATGGTGTACGGGATGCCGACCCACAGATTGATGACGATGACGGTGACGCGGGCCCACGTGGCGTTCGTGAAGAACGGCAGTGGATCAGTAATCCAGCCCCATGCCTGCAACATGCGATTGACCGCGCCCTGCGGCTGGAGCATGGTGTGCATGACCAGCAAGGACACGAATTGCGGCACGGCGATCGACATGGAGAAGCATGCACGCCAGAAGCCCTTGCCGCGAGTGGTCTTGCGGTTGATGATCATGGCCACGAACATGCCGAGGAAGAAGTTCAGGAACGTGGCGAAGAACGCCCACACCAAGGTCCAGATCAGCACTCGGACGAACAGTCCGGCGTTGACGGTGCCGCCGCTGTTGGAGAATACGGTGGCGAAGTTCTTCAGGCCGACCCAATCGAAAAGAACCAGGTTCTTATGGTCATAGCTGGTGAATGCCATGGAAATCATGAAGATCAACGGCAGCACGGTGAAGACCGCAATGCCCAGCGTAGGCAGGAACATCAGCAGCAGGTGCGCCTTGGCGTCGAGCAATTCATGCACATCGTCCATGAAGCTCGGGGCCTTACCGTTCTCCTGCATCTGGACCTGGGACTTGTAGGCAGCGCGCACGGATAGGATCCACAGCCCTACGAAGGCGACGCAAATCACGATGGAGCACACGCCATACAGCAGAATGACCACGGAACGATCAGGTTCGACGTACTCCCAGAAGCCGTCAACGAGCTTCTTGCCACCCTTGTTTTCTCCTAGGCTCGGAATCTTGGACAGATATCCGATGCCGCTGGTGAACAGGTACACAAAGAATGCGACTTCCAAAGCCAGCATGGCAATGCCCTTGACATACTGCTTGCGAACGATGTTGCCCAGACCGAACACGATTGCGGAAAGCCTAGTGAATACATCACCCTTGGTCAGTGCCGCCTTCACCGTATATGGCGATGGGGGAACGTAATCAGCGCCTTGCTTCCGGCGGCGCTTCATCTCCCGGGGGGAAAGAGTTATTGCTGTCATTTCGACCGCCTCTCTATTGGGAACGAACCATTTCACGCATGGAAGCGGATCCGCCCTGCCGTGCTTCATTGCGTGAAAGATTCGCGCTTACATAAAAAGGCCTTGCTTTCCGGACAAGGGGAAGGAGAATTGAAAACCTTGCCCGGGAATGCAAAGCGTAAAGGAGGAGTGAGTCATGGTGCCGAAATCATAGGAGGCATCATGACTCGCAATGCGTCCAGTGTGGTCGGTGGTCGGCGAATGCATCGCCGGCCACCGCAATATTCAGTTATTGTTGTCTTCCATCACCGATTCACTCGGCGATGGTGCCCTTGGCCTGGGTGACCCAATCCTGGTACTTGGAAGCGGCGTTGTCCTTGGTGATTTCCTTGTTGACCAGAGCCTTGCCGAAGGTCTCGGCCGGAGTCCACCAGTCGTTCATGCCGGCCAGACCGGACTGCAGGATTGCGGTGTTGGCCATGGTATCGGTCTGAGCCTGAGCCGCGATGTCATCCTTGGTGAGATCGGCCAAGGACTTGTCGGTCGGCGGGATGGAACGCATCTCGTAATGCAGCTTCTGGGATTCGGTGGAGCCAAGGTAGGCTGCGAACTGAGCGGCGGCCTTGGTGTTCTTGGCGTTCGGATTGTAGGCGGCGGCCTTGGTGGCCGCGAAGGACTTCATCTGCTTCTTCTGGCCGTTCACGGTGAAGGTCGGCAGCTGGGTGGCGGCGTAGTTGTCGCCCAGGGCTTCCTTGACGTCCTTGGCGGACCAGGTGCCGGAGAAGAGCACGTCGGCGGAGCCGTCCTTGATGGCGGCCAGACCGGAGGCGCCATCATCGTTGCTGAAGTTCGGGTTGGCAACCACGTCGACCAGGTAGGAAGTGATGTCGGCGCCATCCTTCGGGAAGACCATGCCGGCCTTCTCGTCGTTGCCGGACTTTCCGAACAGGGTCAGGCCATCGAAGAAGCCGTTGATGTACCAGGAATTGGACATCGGGAAGGTGACCTTGGCCTTGGCGAGCATGGCGTCGAAGTCCTTGGCCTCGTCCGCGGTGATCTTGGACTTGTTGTAGTACATGAACCAGGTGTTGTCGGTGTACGGCACGCCGTAGAGCTTGCCGTCGGTGCCGGTGACGGAGTTGATTTCCAGATCGCCGTTCTGTTCCTTGACCTGCTTCTCGGCGTCGGTGCCCAGCTGTCCGATGCCACCCTGTTCGATGAAGGTGCCCAACTGATCGGAAGCGAACATGTAGACATCCGCGGCGGAAGCCGGATCCGTGGCGACGTTCTTGGAAGCGTCGCCCTCAGAGACAACATCGTTCTTCCACGTAATCTTGTATTCTGGGTGAGCCTTGGCGAAGTTCTCTTCGACCTTACCCAGCCAATTGGAGTCCTTGGCCTGATCTTCCTGCGGAGCCCACACGCTCAGCGTGATGGCTTCGGTGCCCGAAGAGCCCGAAGAGCCGTTGCTTCCAGAGCCGCACGCCGCAAGCGGTACCAGCATGGAGACAGCAGCCGTCAGTCCGATTGCCTTCTTCCAATCGATCTTCATTGATCTTCCTTTCCTCACATAACCTGTGTTCCCTCAACACAGCCAGTATCAAGCGTTCGCTCAAGCTCTGCATACGTTCACATCATCGTTTCACGGATAATTGCTGTCCGTCCTTGGAGCCACCGGGAGTGCATCAGTGATTGTCACTATAGCACATTTCTGCCAACGTTTGCAATTTGCGGTAGGATATTTTCATCGCCATCAGGCAAGCCGCATCTTTCCAAGGAGACACCATGGATTCCCGCCCGACGCACTCCAGGCCGGCATGGCTCGATACCGCCGTGTTCTATGAGATCTATCCTCAATCCTTTGCCGACGCGAACGGCGATGGCATCGGCGACATCGCCGGAATCACCGCCTGTCTGGATTACATTCAGGACCTTGGATGCAATGCGATTTGGCTGAATCCCTGCTTCGATTCCCCTTTCAAAGATGCCGGTTATGATGTGCGCGACTACCGACTCGTAGCCCCCCGATACGGTACGAACGCCGATCTGATCGCACTGTTTCACGAGGCACACGAACGCGGCATGCACATCCTGCTCGACCTGGTCCCCGGTCACACCAGCGAAGAGCACGCATGGTTCCGCCGTAGCGCCGAAACCGATCACAATGAGTATTCCGATCGATACATCTGGACGGATTCGTGGATCGCAGGCGGCGACGGACTGCCGTTCATCGGCGGCGAATCACCGCGCAACGGCACCTACATCCTGAATTTCTTCAAATGCCAGCCAGCACTCAACTACGGGTTCGCCCATCCAAAACACGCTTGGCAGCAGCCCGCCCTGGGACCGGACGCACTCGCCACCGCCGACGCGATGGTCGACATCATGCGTTTCTGGCTGTCTCGCGGCGCCGATGGCTTCCGCGTGGACATGGCCGACAGTCTCGTCAAGCATGACGATGACGGCAAGCCCTATACGATCCGCACCTGGCAGTACATGTTCTCGAAGATTCGCCCGGAATTTCCCGAAGCTGCGTTCGTATCGGAATGGGGACGTCCACGTGAAAGCCTTGAAGCGGGATTCGACATGGATTTCTATTTGGACTGGCGCTGGGACGGCATTCCGAACGGGTACAACATGTTGTTGCGCAACGTTGACGACCCATTAAGCCGCAATGGCGACCTGAGCTATTTCAACGCGGATTCCGGGACGCCGATCGCCTCGTTTCTGGAGCAATATGAGCCGCAGCTGCGCGATGCGGAACGGTTGGGAGGCACGTTCAATTTCATCACCTGCAACCATGACACCGCACGCATCGCACCGCGATTGAGCGAACGCGAGATCGCCCTGGCCTACTGCACGCTGTTCGCCATGCCAGGCACGCCGTTCCTGTATTACGGCGACGAAATCGGTATGCGATATCTGCCCCTGCCCACTCTTGAAGGGGGTTACGTACGCACTGGCTCACGCACGCCGATGCAGTGGAGCGTAGCAAGTTTGGCTGGGTTGAAGGCCGGAGCTATCGCGCACACGGATGACAAGACCTCCGCCTACCTGCCGGTCGACCCATCCGCCGACGCGCCGACCGTTACCGAATCGCGAACACGAGATGATTCGCTATGGCGCATCGTGCACGACATGCTCCATCTCAGAAACGGAACCGAGGCACTTCATGCAAGAGGGACGTTCACGGCATTGAGTCGTGGGCGATTGTTCGCATTCGCACGGTCGTCGGGGCCGCAAAGGGTGATTATCGCCGTCAATCCAAGCCGGCACAGCGAACGTTTGCAGTTGCCGGAAGGCGATTTTACCAAAATCTTCCATATCGGCGATACCGATGTCTCCGGCGACTCTCTGAACATGGGTCTGCAAAGCTTCGCAATCCTACGAGACTAAGTATGCTTCATATTGCAAACGTTCGTCATAATAACCGCGACAAATCAATATGCCAGCCATAGCACAGTCATCGTCATAACGCCTGCCGGCGGCATCGCAGCCTGCCGGCACTCACCATAGACAGTCGTTGCACAGCATGTAGGCGGACGCATACGAAAGGGAGACTGAATCAGCATGACAGCATCAACGCAGCACACCGAAAGCGCCGAGCGTATCGCGCGCCCGCTTATCCAGCTGGCCAAAATCAACGGCATCTCCACCTCGTATATCGACCAGCTCGGCACCTATGTTGAGATCCGCGACGAAGTGCTTGTTTCCGTGCTGGCCGCACTGGGTGTGGACGCATCCACCGAGCAAGCCATCACCGATTCATACGCCGAGGCCAGGCAGCGCATTGCCGATACGCTCATACCGCCGAACAGGTGACTGCCGCGCAGAGGATAATGGCCATCTACTATTGGGCATGTCCGAAGCCACTATTGCTCCCAAAAAGTAACGTCTACTTGTATCGGCAAAGTCTCGACACATGTCGCAATACGGCAACAAAAAATACGCCAACACGCATAAACCCCCCGACTTTGACAGTAGCGAACCGGTTCGATACAATCAATCTCGGACCGGTTCGACACAGACGATGACCGTCTGCAAGAATCAGGCCACGGTCAGATTGCATCAGGCAAGAAAGGGCCCGCATATGACCTTGACAAGTGATTTCCGACGAAGGAAAGTCGCAAGGAGGAAAGGAAACCCCATGAAGAATCTCACGAAAGGCATCGCCGCTGTCGGCGCGTTGGCCATGTTGATGGGCGTCGGCGCCTGCGGTTCCAACACCGCGGACGACAAAGGACATGTCTATTTCCTGAACAACAAGCCGGAAGTTGTCGATCAGTGGAACGAACTCGCCGAAATGTACACCAAGCAAACCGGCGTGAAAGTGGATATTCAGAGCGCCACCTCCGGCAGCTACGAGTCCACTCTGTCGTCCGAACTCGCTAAGAACAACGCCCCGACCATGTTCGGTATCGGCGGCTTCGATCAGTATGCCAAATATAAGGACTACCTCGAACCTTTGCAGGATACTGAGGCTTACAAGCTTCTCAACGATCAGGGCAAGCAGATGGCCCACAAGGACGGCGACAACGTGTACGGCCTGCCATATGCCGCCGAATGGTTCGGTATCATCGTCAACAAGAAGCTCATCAACGAGTATGCCAAAAAGGACTACGCCGTCATCAAGTCCTTCGACGACATCAAGGACTACAACACTTTGAAGAAGGTCGCCGACAGCATGCAACAGCATAAGGATGATCTGGGCATCGACGGCGCGTTCTCCACGCCGGGTCTGGACTCATCCAACTACTACCGATATGCTTCGCATATGACTCAGGTGCCAGTCGCCTACGAGTACATTGACGAGGGCGTGGACTTCGAGAAGGAACTCAAGGGCACCTATCTCGATAACTACAAGAATCTGTGGGATCTCGAGATGAAGGACAACCCGACCGAAAACACTATGCTTGGCTCGGTGAATTATGAGGACTCCACTGCCGAGTTCTCCGCCGGCAAGGTCGCTTTCTACCCGAATGGTGTATGGGCCTATAGCCAGATCAAAGGCAACGAAGTTGCCGATGAAGACTTGGCCATGCTGCCGTACTACATGGGTTTCCCGAACGAAAGCAAGTACGCCGCGAACTCCATCTATGACATCTCCTGGTCTGTGAACAAGAATGCTTCCGACAAGGACAAGAAGGCCACTGAGGATTTCATCAAGTGGATGGTCTCCGACGAGGATGCCAAGAAGATTCTCTCCAAGGATATGGGCTTCGCCGTTCCGTTCACCACCTTTGACTCCGAGGATTTCCAGCCTGACAACCCGCTGACCAAGTCCGCGCTCAAGCTTGAGTCCGATGGCCTCACTCCGATTCATGGCGCCTATATTCCGGGACAGGCATGGGCTGACGGCGTGGCCAATGCACTGCTCGAGTACGCTCAGGGCACCGGTGACTGGAATGGCGTGAAGAAGGCATATCTGGACGATTGGACCAGCGCCTGGAATGATTATGAAAACAACTTCGGCATGCTTCCGCCGACCCACAAGTGATTCGCCTATGGGTCGCGGTGAATCGCATAGCGCCATTTTCACCTGGTCCATAACGGCATGACCACAGTCTCCATCGGCTTTCTCGCTCGTCGATGGAGACTTTCTCATATTCAAAAAAACAAACAACGTCTGTGACCGAAGCTGATACGCACAGATATGAATGTATCGCGCAAACAGACGTAGCATACGCCATGAAAGGAACGAACATGACACTGGAATCCTTGACCAAGATACGGCACGAATCAAGCCGCGCAGTCAACGCGGAAAACCCGACCGGCGAACCGGGCAAAGGCGGCATAGCGGCCAGTGAGCTTGGCCCAAGTCGCAAAGGCAGCCCTTGCCTACGTAACATACCCGTCGGCGCAACGGCGACTCTTGCTGATATCACCGGCCCCGGCTGCATTCGACACATCTGGATAACCGTTGACGAGAAGACCACCGATGCCGATTGTTTTGTATTGCGGGACCTTGTGCTGCGCTTCTATTGGGATGACGAGGAGGAACCAAGTGTGGAGTGTCCGCTTGGTGACTTCTTTTGCTGCGGATTCGGCCGTGCGTGCCTAGTAAATTCCATGCCTGTCGCCGTAGTGCCGAACCGCGGTTTCAACATGTACTTTTCGATGCCGTTCGGCGCACGCGCACGCATCACGCTCGAAAACCAACACAAGAACGCCATCAGCGCATTTTTCTACCAGATTGACTACACCGTGAATGACGAGCCGTTCGACGATGACATTGCCTATTTCCACGCACAATGGCGGCGCCAGCGCCTTACTGAAAAGGGGAGAGACTATGTGGTGCTTGATGGCGTGAAAGGTGAAGGGCATTATGTAGGCACCTACCTGGCACTGACCACGCTTGAGCGCTACTGGTGGGGTGAAGGCGAATTCAAATTCTACATCGATGACGATGAAGAGTACCCCACGATCTGCGGCACCGGCACCGAGGACTATTTCGGAGGCTCTTGGAGCTTCGCCAAGCAGGTCAATGGCAAGACCGTGGAGCAAAACTACTGCACACCGTATCTCGGATACCCGTATTACTCTTCACACGACGAGCTGATTCACAACGATTATCACAATGATGATTGCCCCCCGATGCGTGGCTTCTACCGTTGGCACATCCCCGATCCGATTCGTTTCCGTTCCAACCTGAAGGTGACCGTTCAGCAAATCGGTGTTGGTCACCGCGGATTCTTCGAACGTCAGGATGATGTGGCATCAGTTGCCTACTGGTACCAGAAGGGGCCACACGCTCCATTTCCGCAACTACCTAGCGCCGAGGAACGTTGGCCGCGCTGACGTCATCCATAAGTAGCTCACCTCAAGCCGCATCCCCTGAGAGACAAGGGATGCGGCTTTTTGCTACAGTCAATCGTTTGATGTACAACTTTTTTTAGCAAACGCTTGCATAGTGTGTCGCCTAATTTTATGCCTAAAAATGGCGGCAAATAGCGGATTGCCCGGTATTGCAACGTGATAAATCAACAAAATACTGCCATCGTTTGCAAAAAAGATGAAAGTGATGCATAATAGGGGCATCGGCAGAAAGCAGCACTATCTCAGTGCACATATCCAACGGGGACGTTGGACCCGATGCAGAAAAGAAAGGTTCGAAGATGAATCGTAAATTGAAGTCCGCACTAGCCCTCATTGCGGTCACCGCCATGTCTGTCACAACATTTGCCGCTTGTGGCAGCTCATCGAGCTCTGATTCAAGCAAGGGCAAGGTATACTACCTCAATTTCAAACCAGAAGCCGCCGACGAGTGGACCGATTTGGCTGCGGAGTACACTAAGGAAACCGGTGTCGAGGTCAACGTTCAGACCGCGGCCTCCAATACCTATGAGCAGCAGCTCAAGAGCGAGATGGCTAAGTCCGAGGCACCGACCCTGTTCCAAGTCAACGGTCCGGTCGGTTACGCCAACTGGAAGAACTACACTGCTGACATGTCCGGCACAGAGGTATACAAGCAACTGCAGAACCAAGATGTTGCCCTCAAGGATGGCGACAAGGTCGTTGGCGTACCGTACGTCATGGAGACTTATAGCCTAATCTACAACAAAGACATCCTTAACAAATACTTCAGCACTTCCGGCGCCAAGGCCAAGTCCATCAAAGACATCAACTCCTTTAGTAAGCTGAAGGCCGTTGCTGACGACATGCAGTCCAAGAAGGATGAACTCGGCATTAAGGGCGCCTTCACCTCTGCTGGTTTCGACTCCAGCTCCGATTGGCGTTTCAAGACCCATCTAGCCAACCTGCCTCTTTACTATGAGTTCAAAGATGACAACATCACTGAACAGCCGGCCACTATCAAGGGAACCTATCTGCCGGAGTACAAGAACATCTTTGACCTGTACATCACCGATTCCACCACCGAGCCGTCCCAACTAAGCTCCAAGACTGGCGACGACGCCAATTCCGAATTCGCACTCGGCGAGGCCGCTTTCTATCAAAACGGCACTTGGGCATGGTCCGATTTGCAGAAAGCCGGCATGGAGGCCGATTCCGTTGGTATGATGCCAATCTACATCGGCGCCAAGGGCGAGGAGAACCAAGGTCTGGCAACCGGCTCCGAGAATTACTGGTGCATTAATTCGAAAGCATCCAAGGCCGATCAGAAAGCGACCGCCGACTTCCTGAAGTGGGTCATCACCTCCGATAAGGGCAAAGAAGCGCTGTCTCAGAAGATGGGCTTCACCACCCCGTTCAAGACCTTCTCCAGCGTCAAATCCGACAACCCGCTGGTCACTGCCGCCATGGACGACCAAAAGTCCGGTACCACCGCAGTGTCTTGGAACTTCACCATGATGCCGTCCGAACAATGGAAGAACGACCTCGGCTCCGCTTTGCTCGAGTATGCCCAAGGCACCGGCAATTGGGATGGCGTCAAGTCCGCGTTCGTGGATGGCTGGGCCAAGGAATATGCCAACGCCCACAAGTGACCGCAATTGACTTCACTGTCTGATTTTCTCCTTATAGGAAACCGCTCCGGAACCAACCGGAGCGGTTTTCTATGTATCGGTAAGCGATTAGCCCTTATCCAAGGACACTCGCGAAGTGCTGGAGCGAACAATCAGTTGCGCCGGGAACGTCTGAAACGGCATACCCGTGGTCTTGCGATTGATCAGGTCAAGAGTCTTACAAGCCGCCTCGCGTGCCATGCCAATCGGATCCTGGCGAATCGTGGTCAAGCCGATATCGTGCGCATAGAAGCTGTCGTCATAGCCGATGACGGAAATATCAGACGGAATACGGTAGCCACAACGCACAAGCTGATAAATCAGTGGAATCGCGATGCCGTCCTCCTGACAGGCGATGGCGGTTGGCATTTGCGGCAAGCTCAGCAACTCGGAGACAATCGTGCTAATGCGGTCCTCACTTTCCTGCGCAACCAACGTAGTTGGCGTGACACCCTGTTCCAGACAGGCCTTGACGAAGGAGTCATAACGTTGCTGCACACTGAAGTGCAAGGAAACCTCACGCGACGTACGTACGTAGACAATGTTGCGATGCCCCAGCCCGATAAGATGGCGCGCAACCAGACGCGAACCTTGATCATCGTCTATCCCCACGGCCGCAGTGAAACCGTATTCTCTTGGATTCACACAGTTGATGCCGATAATTGGTACGCCGGTGCTGGCCAACTGTGCGCTTTCCTGCGCATCGACATCGATGGAAGCAACGATCACCGCGTCGGCATTGCGGCGAACCGACAGCATATCAAAGAACTCACGGCGTTCCTCGATGCTGGAAATCTGGAAGATCGATAAATCATAGCCGTCTGCGTGCAAAACCTGGTTCAACCCTTCGATGACGGAAGCGCTGAACCATAGTCGGATATGGTCGCTCATCAGCAAGGCGACACGCAATGCTTTGCCGGACTTGAGCGCAGTGGCCGAACGGGAGATGGAGAAACTCATCTCGTCGGCGATGCGCAACACCCTGGACCGTGTCGCCTCAGATACGAGCTCAGGTCGGGTGAATGATCTGGACACCGTGGAAACCGACACTTTTGCCGCTTTGGCAACGTCTTGAATATTGACTGACATGCACAACTCCTTTATGGCAGTAGATACTACAAGACACAACGTGTTTTGCAAAAAATATCCAAACGTTTGCAACGACACGACAATACGTATTTCTTGCTTATTTCCAAGGGTATCCGTATACTGATAACTGTTCACATTTGATAAATGAATTGACGTTGCATGAAAATCATGACAACGTTTGACTTTTATTTATCTGTGAAGTAGGGTATTCTCGAACCGGTTCGAACCCGACGTTGCGGTCACGGTCGAACTGAGTGTCGTTGAATCACTCGAGGGGTGTTCCCCGGGTGTACTCAAGGAGGAGAAAGTGGGCATGAAATGATTACGATGTCCGGCAAGGCAATTCGCAGGTGGTGGGCGCTGTTTGCGCTACCCACGTTCGCGGCTTTCGTCATTGGTTTCCTGGTGCCGTTCGCCATGGGCGTGTACCTGTCGTTCTGCAAGTTCAGCACGGTCACTGACGCCACGTTCGTGGGCGTGTCGAACTACCAAAACACAATCACGGATCCGGAGTTCCTGCACGCGCTGGTGTACACGGTCCTGTTCACGATTGTGACAACCGTGGTGATCAACGTAGTCGCGTTCGCCATTGCGTACATGCTGACCAAGGCCATCAAGGGCTCCACGCTGTTCCGTTCGGTGTTCTTCATGCCGAACCTAATCGGCGGCATCATCTTGGGCTATATCTGGCTACTGCTGCTCAACGGCGTACTGGCGCACTGGGGTCGTTCGATCACATTCTCGGGCGTGTACGGCTTCTGGGGCATGGTTCTGCTGACCTGCTGGCAGCAAATCGGTTACATGATGATCATCTACATCGCGGGTCTGCAGGGCCTGCCCGGCGATGTGATCGAGGCTGCCGCAGTTGACGGCGCGAACTCCCGCCAGACGCTGTTCAACGTGACGATTCCATTGATGATGCCGTCAATCACAGTGTGCACATTCTTGACGGTGACCAACGGCTTCAAGATGTTCGACCAGAACCTCGCCCTGACCAATGGCGCCCCGTCGAATAGCTCCGAGCTCTTGGCTCTGAACATCTACCGCACGTTCTACGGACGCGCCGGCTTCGAGGGCGTGGGCCAGGCCAAGGCCGTGGTGTTCTTCATCATCGTGGCCGTGATTGCCCTCATCCAGAACAAGCTCACCACCAGCAAGGAGGTCCAAGCATGAGCGACAAGGTCAAGCATCCTGTATTCTGGACGGTTTTCCTTTCCATCGTCTCACTGGCATGGGTCTATCCAATCGTGCTGGTGCTGATCAATAGCTTCAAGCAGAAGGCTTACATCTCGCGCAACGCATTCTCCCTGCCCACCGGCAAGGCCTTCGTGGGACTGGAGAACTACATCAGAGGCATCGAGCGCACGAACCTAATCAGCAGTTTTGGCTGGACCGTAGTCGTCACGGTCGGCGCGGTCCTGCTGATCATCGTGTGCACGTCGATGTGCGCTTGGTGGATCGTACGTACGAACAACTGGGCTGCGCGCCTGCTGTACACACTGTTCCTGTTTAACATGATTGTTCCGTTCCAGATGGTCATGTTCACGCTTTCCAAGCTCGCCGACATGATGGGCCTGAACACCCCATGGGGCCTGTGGATTGTGTATCTAGGCTTCGGCGCGGGCTTAGCCGTGTTCATCTTCACTGGCGTGGTCAAGGGCATCCCGTCCGAACTCGAGGAGTCTGCGATGATCGACGGCGCGTCGGTACCGAGAATCTTCTTCCAAATCGTACTGCCTATCATGCGCCCGAGCCTGATTTCAGTGGCGATCCTGCAGACGATGTGGATCTGGAATGACTTCCTGCTGCCGTACCTGACGTTGGACATGCGCCGTTTCAAGACGATGTCGATTGCGATTCAGTACCTCAAAGGTGGTTACGGATCAGTGGACATGGGCGCCATGATGGCCTGCTTGGTGGTGGCGATTGTGCCGATCATCATATTCTACCTGTGCTGCCAGAAGTACATCATCAAGGGCGTGATGGCCGGCGCCGTCAAAGGCTGATTAACTCCATCGCATGAGGGGTGCTGTCGGAATTTTCGTCGGCACCCCTTTTCTTCATATCCGCAGAACACGCACGTCAACCGTTGCAAACACTTATGTTAACGTGTCTCTAGCAGTTGTCATGACAGCAATGTCGTTCGTCAGTGGAGGATTCTCTATGAAAGCGAGCATCCAAGCCGTGGCCGCCGAAGCGGGAGTATCGATTTCGACCGTCTCTCGCACATTCGCCAAACCGAATCTGGTGCTGCCGGAGACTCGCAGCAAAGTGATGGCAGCCGCGGAAAAACTTGACTACCGCATCTCCCGCTCAGCGGCCGCACTGAAAACCGGTCAATCGTTCCGCGTCGCGCTGTTGATGAGCGATCCGATTTCGACTTGGTTCAATTCCAATACCTATGCCGGATTGGATTCCGTGCTGCACCCGGCCGGATATGACATTTCCATCTTCGAGATGGCCGACGCGCACGACCGCCATGAGTTCTTCGCAACGTTACCGGTACGCCGCAACGTCGACGCGGTCATCGTAAACTCCTTCAACATCGTGCCCGAAGAGGTCGAAAAACTTTCGAACATGAAGGTACCGATCGTCGGCATCAACATTCCATCAATCAACGGATTCAATGCCACGGTGAGTATCGACGACCGTCAGGCCATGCATGTTGCTGTGGAGCACTTGTTCTCCATGGGCCACCGACGTATCGCTTATGCGTACGAGACATCAAACGACAATAACCAGAACATGGTCTTCAGCGCCGAAGCACGTCTGCATGGGCTGATGGAAACTGCCGAAGAGCGAAAGATGACGGTGGAACGCATCGCAATCCGCAACTATGAAGACGCCACCAACACTATTCTCAATTCATTGCTGACCATGGGCCCCGCCCCCACCGCACTGTATTGCGAAAGTGACGAGCTGGCATTGCCTGTCATCTATAAGTTGTGCCAGTACGGGCACGCCGTCCCTCAAGAGCTCTCGATCATCGGATTCGACGACGTACCACTTGCCGCAAAGATCGGCCTGACCACGTTGCATCAGGATCCGTTCAACATGGGCGAAAACGCCGCACGTAAGATGCTGAGTGTCATGTCCGGAAAAACACCGAAACCGCTGCATGAAACACTACAGGCACAACTCATGATGCGTGAAACCACCGCATTCATCGACTGACCAAGCCACTACTACCTCGCCAAAGGGTTCTCTATGGCACATATGCTGTAACTGACTGCCCAACCATCTATGAATCCGAAAATCACCATTCAGGGTGACCTTGGCGCATCGGCATCATCATCGAATCTCTAATTCTGTCCGGAATGGCAGGAAGATGGCATTTTCGAAAACCACGACACGCAGATAGTCATGGCATCACGACTGGAATCCGACCAGCAATTCACCAAGACCCTGCAGGATGACCTACTCATCATCGGCACTCCGGCCCTTCAGCCTGCCTATGGTATGCGCCCCCTCAGCAAAGAAAGGTTTGAGTGTAGTGGTTAGAGGCCCTGCACCAAGCCAGATGAACACATACGCATTACGGTGAGGTTCAGCATGGCAAATCTTCGCGGTACCGATGAAGCTCAACCTGACTAGTCCTATATCGTAATGCGGCAAACGGGGCTTGGCGGATAAACCGCC
>OAWV01000372.1_pt1 | contig 37786 bp, 47 predicted proteins | sample 1495551 | NCBI WGS metagenome assembly OAWV01 (sample SAMEA2580245, study PRJEB22360) | human gut metagenome | biome: human gut; feature: human-associated habitat; material: faeces | place: Denmark | collected 2008/2010 | reverse complement strand
CTCTGCCTGCCTGACCAGCTTCACTTCGTCAATACGGTTCTCACTGCACGCTTACAAATCTGTTACTTCACTCATATATCCTCCGTCAAAAAAATTGCCCTCACATTAGAGGGCAAAGAAGATTTCCAATAATCAGAACAAGTCGGCTCCTGTTTAGTTACGAGCGACATTGCTCCGTGTATTCACTCGTTGGAATGAATACACAGTGCTTATTCGTCATGCATTTCAGGTAATTCTTCGTATTCGACTCCCCATACGAGTTTACACCAAGTGACTCGCTCATATCTTTTACAAAAATCAGACCACATAACTTGTGTTCCATCATGGTTTGTTATTACTTCTGTAATATCACCAACACTAACAAAACTGGTATTAGAAGCAGTTATTTTTACTTTCATTACTTATCCCCAAGAGCTTTTCTGATTGCTGCGATACCTTTATTAACAGCTCCATACCATTCTGGATATGTTGTCGTTGTTCTATTTTTGGTTTGCTTAAGTAATAACTGAAGTGCTTCGAGAAGGTCAGGAGCTGCTGCTATCAGTAGCGCATCCTCCCTTTCATTTCTTGTTGCTGCTTCAATGTATGTGTCACCAATCGTCACACCATGGAACGTAGTCATCATCTCGTTGACGTTTCTAACCGTGTACTTCCATTTACCAGGCGTACCCTTAAACTCTTTCATATCCACCTCTGTTGTTTATGCCAAAGCAAATTTAACCATCAACAAACTCTTCTGGTAATTTATCAACCAGTTGATGACTTATTATCAGCCATTTGCCATCCTTCGTTTCGTATGCATATTTCTGGTCTTTTATCATCATGTGTTCGGCTACTGCCCTAACTGCCTGATCGGTGACATCTTCTTTCTTTCCTACCCACATTCCTTTTTCAGTGTTTAATGTTCCTTGAAAAATACGACCGCTTAATGGGCTTGCGCCCATAGTTTTTACTCTCATGTATCAGCTCTCAAATAATTGGTTTGCTGCCAAAACAATGAACCATCCGGAAATTCCAGATAGTTCATAATTCACTCTTCAATACTTCCAACTTACTAATCGCCGATAGATATCCGCGCTGATAGGGCATCATCATTCCTTCGAGCTTGCCACTTCTTAACTCCTCCCTGAGCAATTGTATTGCTTGATCAATAACCTCTGCCTTAGCGTCCTTTATGGCTTGCTTGCGGGGCTTTGCTTTCTGCTTTGGCAGATTTCTCAAGCATGATGGAATGTATGTCTGATTCATCACTTACCTCGCCGTCAGTTGTTTTGATTTCCGGTAGCCTGCCGAGTAAATGGCTACGTTTGGAAGACATACACCAGTTTCTGGTTGCTTATGTCCAAACTCATTCGCGTACACAATGGCCGCTCGCTCCAGATTGCGTCTGTATTCTTTCTGTTGCCAGATCACGTCCTGTGCCATGAACTTAATTGGCTTAGCGTCTTCTATGCGCTCAGGCGTTTCGTGAGTACCTTTAGCCTGAATCTGCGCTCTGCTTAGAGTAGGGCGGTGTAATACTTCTGAACTTATTGCTTCTTCGCGGGCCAGTACGCCGTTAGCTAATGCCTTTGCCTTTAAACGCTCACGACGACGAGAACGTGAATTGCCTTTGAACTGAGTTCTGCGTGTCATATAGACCTCCTGATGAACTTTGGTGGTGTGGTAGGTGGGAGACCCATTTCGACCTGTTTCGGCCTACTTCAATTCGGCAATAGTCCCGCAGGCCTCGCCGCTTTACGTGCGACATATTCCCGTCCATGAACCCTTCACCACACCCCAAAGTTCACTTTGGTTATTGCGCTCTGCGTGTCATATAGACCTCCTGATGAACTTTGGTGGTGTGGTGGCTGGTAGTCTAGCTCCAGCTTGTTGAGTCTCATTCGGAGGGGTATAACCGGCACCCCAGTGATTTTTCCATGCGACAACGTGCGCGTTATGGCGGCCTTATCGCCCGCGGCTCCCCATCTCGTCCACGCTATTGCTAGCGTTGGGAGCGCTTCACCGCTCAACAGTAGGTAAGCACTTGCCAGTGACTAGCTGGCTTCACCACACCCCAAAGTTCACTTTGGTTATTGCGCTTTGTCAGCGCCGTAGATTCATATTCGAATCGTTGTATATTCACCGCCCTGGTGAGTAGTGCGTCCTGCTGATGGGCAAACTTTATCGGAATGATAAATTAATGGCAATAGCAAAATGATAAATTCTTTTGATTTTCAAATATCGTATTGATTCTTATGGTGTTTTATTTTGTTGTAGGAATTCGACAGGATAAATAAAGAGATTTGAGGGAGATCTGGATTGCGTGGTTTAGCAAGTTGTATCAATCAGTTTTTCAATAAATACAATGAGTTATGTTTTTTTTAGGTGGGGGATCGAGAGGCAAAGAAAACCCGGCGCTGAGGCCGGGTTGATGATTAGCGGTGTGGCCTTGAGCGATAATGCTCACACACATGTTCAAGATTTCCATGCCTTATCCGTTCATAGGCATTCACATGAACTTCTCGATCGAATTGGTCATTCAAATTGTATGTAGACATCTGTGTTTTCTCATATTGGCGGCAGCCCTACAACCGCTTGAAAAAATGTACCAGACGCGCTAAGGTTACATCGCAAATATTGTGTACCTTAACAAGGGCTCCTTTTGGAGGCTCTGGTTAAACAGCATCAATGTCGGACTGGGGAGTTGGACATTGTGCTGAATGCTTTTGCATTATTGAGGCCGAACGTAAACCTTCAGAATTGAAGAGATGCGTTCGGCTTCTTCGTTTGTGATATCGTTAGGAATGCCTTTAATCGTTACTGTAACCCCTGATTCAGGTCGAAGAACTACTGGAAGATCATAGGTATGAAGTGCATTAGCCTTGCCTTCGACTTTTGTTGGTTCGCCAGTCAAATCTTTTTCCTCACTGGATTCTTTGTCAATCGGAGTGTATGGGATTTCTTCACCAGACTGGAAAGCTACAAACTTTTTGATTGCACTTTCCATGCGGCTTTTATATGCAGTAATGCTGCTGTCGCTAGGCTTCGGCTCAGTTGCGTTGATGTATCGCTCGGCAAGCTCATTCACATCAAGCTGAGTAACATCACCCATTTCCTCTTCTTGGACTACCGTTAAGAGGCGAGCGGATGAGTTTTTTAAATTTCGAGCGGTGGCCTCCTTCATTATGTTCAGCGACATAAGCTCTTCAAGGAAGTCCTTGAATGCCTGCACGCTAACGTTTGACTTTGCCATTTGCTCTCTCTCTAAGTTATTGACTCAGATCGAGTTTATCCAGGAATTGATTTGCATGCAAGACTCAAGTCTTGAGAATTTCCGTTCAAGATCCACTCTCAATAAAAAAGGCCGCACCTCTGCGACCTTTCATCTCCTAAATCTCTTTTCTCTTACCTAAAGAAACAGCAGGCTGGGTCAGCCCTAACAACTTCAAGTGCATCGGTCAGAGAAAGCTCCGTGCTATACAGGTGTTATTTCATATCTTTTTGCATCCAATAAATTTTCCATCTGTCCAGAGAGCTGATGCACTTGATTCTTGTTGATGGCAGGACGTTTTTTTCACCTGCCTCACCCTGCCATACAGGACGCTGCTCACCGATATCTATTGTCCGGTCATTGATGTTATAGACAATATCCAGATCATTACGGATATACTCAGATGGCCTTATGCTTTCAATGAATAGATGAACTTCTTTTTGACCGCGTGATACTCATGGCCATTAAACTCCATCTATCCTCTTCACCCAAACGTCTCTTCAGGCCATTGGCTATCAGCTATGTGACGATGAAGTCACGAACTTTTCAGCCACTCCCTTGCCTCGATGTCATCCAGATGGCGAGATTGCTTCAGAATACCAGCCACATACTCCACCTTTGCTACTTGATGATAAGGCAACGTTATTGGCCTATGGTCCTGGTTGATGCTTGTAAACTGGTATTCTCCATCTCTGTCATAGCCAAGAACCTTAATCATGTTGTGTCCTTCAACGGTTCTGACAAACACCTCATCACCCGGGAATACTTTGGTGTTAGGCTCAATGAGTACATATTCTCCTGATTTTATTCTAGGCCACATGCTGTCTCCTTTCACACGAAGGCCAAAGGCATCTGGATCATCGCTATAAATTTTGAGCCACCCATCGCGCTCTTCGGTCATCTCGATGGCACCATCAACACCAAGAATTGCCTCACCAACCACGCGCACTAACCCTTTTCTTACCTGACCGACAAAAGTTAAAGAATCTGAGCATGATGCAATTGGTGTTACATCATGTACCAAATCAAGCCACCCATTAGGTAACCCAAGTGCGGCTTCAAATTTTCTTGCTAGTTTATCCCCTATGTTTCGAGTGCTTTTTTCACCGGAGACTTGCGTGAGTTGAGAAGGGCTAACCCCAAGCTTATCGGCAAAGCTTGCATTAGTGTTACCCGCGATTTTTTTATGCTCATCTAGCAAAAACGCCAGATTCGATTTGCGAATATCTTTGTTTTCCATCTCACAATTCTCCCTCTATTTAGCAAATGGATAAATACGCAATATGATAAATTTACATTGCGGTTGATTTATCAAAATGGTAAAGTTATTCTGTATGATAAACGGAGGCACTAATGAGTAATGAACTACTACGCTGGCGAAAAGAGGCTTCTAGTGAGGAATGGAAGCGACTCGCCGCATTAGCGAAAACTTCAGTTGGCTATCTTGACCAGATTGCATATGGATTTCGAAGAGCTTCCCCTGATAAAGCGAATGCAATCGAAGAAGCTACTCGTAATTTCACGGCCTATAAACCCGTGAAAAAGGAAAACCTGGTGTTCGTATCGCGTAGAGCATCAGCAGCATAAGTAACACCGCTCTTTTCACAATGGACATTCGTCCTACGTCGCTGACAAAGCGAGTCCCAAGATATCTGACCAACTAAGGTCATATGCGTTTCCACGCATACCTTTCAACTAACTATTCACTATTGGAAATAGTGAGAAATGACACAAGCAAGTTACAGCAAGCCAACACAGCGAGAAATTGATCGCGCTGAAACTGATTTACTCATCAACCTGTCAACGCTTACCCAGCGCGGTCTGGCAAAGATGATTGGCTGTCATGAATCGAAGATAAGCAGAACGGACTGGAGGTTTATTGCTTCGGTCTTGTGTGCTTTTGGAATGGCATCAGACATCAGTCCGATTAGTAGGGCTTTTAAGTATGCGCTTGATGAAATCACAAAGAAAAAATCCCCGGCCGCCACCGAGGATTTTAAGCAAATTGATATGCAATTCTGAGGTAATTACTGGATCAATCCACAGGAGTCATTATGACAAAACGTCGTAAGAAATACCAGGAAAAAGAAGAGATTCGACACCCTGATTCACCTGAGGGATTAGTGGTAGCCGCAGCAAATAACAGGGCGTTCGCAGAGCGCCTTGTTGGTGTTTACAGACTAGCCAAAGCAGGAGTGAAACATGGGCGTCGTTAAGTTAGCTGATTACAGGCCTCAACTGGAGGTCGTGGAGCATCGCGTGGCAGATACCGAAGATGGTTTCATGCGCGTTGCTAACGAGATTACCGACAGTCTGCTGATGGCTGATTTAACCGTCCGGCAGCTGAAGGTGATGCTCGCTATCATGCGCAAGACATACGGATTCAATAAGCCGATGGATCGACTCACAAACACGCAGATAGCAGCCATGACAGGTATTCATCACACTCATGTTTGCGCTGCCAAGCGCCAGCTTATTGAGCGTAAATTCCTCATTGCTGATGGCGTGAAAATCGGAGTGAACAAGGTGGTTTCGCAGTGGATTAGCCAGGACAGCTTAACATTAGCTAAAACAGCTAATAAAACATTAGCCAAGTCGGCTAATGGGTATAAGCCAAGTCAGCTAAACACAAAAGACAATATACAAAAGACAATAAATACAAACACCCCCTTACCCCCTAACGGGGGCGGCGATGGGCAGGTTAAACCTGAACGTCGCAAGGCAGAACGAATCGACTACGAATCCTTCCTGAACGCCTACAACACCGAAGTCGGTGACAGACTGCCACACGCTGTTGCGGTCAACGAGAAACGAAAACGCCGCCTGAAGAAAATCATTCCGCAACTGAAAACGCCAAACGTGGACGGTTTCAGAGCGTATGTCAGGGCGTTTGTGCATCAGGCCAAGCCGTTTTACTTCGGAGACAACGACACTGGCTGGACGGCAGATTTTGATTACCTGCTGAGGGAAGACTCGTTAACGGGGGTACGGGAAGGGAAGTTTGCAGACAGGGGGATTGCATGAAACAGGATATCGAAGCGAGCGTTATCGGTGGCCTGCTGATTGGTGGATTAACTCCAACCGCCAGCGACGTTCTGGCAACGCTGGAGCCGGAAGCGTTTTCAATTCCGCTCTACCGGAAAGCCTTCGAAGTTATCCGTAAGCAGGCGAGAAACAGAAACCTAATCGACGCGCTGATGGTTGCCGAGGCGTGCGGAGAGGAACATTTCACGTCAATCCTGATGACCAGCAAAAACTGCCCGAGTGCCGCAAACCTGAAGGGATATGCCGGAATGGTCGCGGATAACTATCACCGCCGTCTGGTTCTGGAAATCATGGATGAAATGCGTGAACCAATTCAGAGCGGAACCATCGACGCATCGAGTCAGGCGATGGATGAACTTGTAAAGCGTCTTTCAGCCATCAGAAAGCCCCGTGACGAGGTTAAACCTGTACGGTTAGGGGAAATCATCACTGACTACACTGACACGCTTGACAGGCGTCTGAGGAACGGAGAAGAGTCAGATACCCTGAAGACCGGAATCGATGAACTTGACGCCATCACCGGAGGGATGAACGCAGAAGACCTGGTGATTATCGCCGCTCGTCCTGGTATGGGTAAAACCGAACTGGCGCTGAAGATTGCCGAAGGCGTTGCAAGCCGCGTTATTCCTGGTTCTGACGTCCGGCGCGGAGTGTTGATTTTCTCGATGGAAATGAGCGCATTGCAGATTGCAGAGCGAAGTATTGCCAACGCCGGGAGGATGTCGGTTAGCGTGCTGCGAAATCCTGCATCGATGGATGACGAAGGCTGGGCGCGCGTTGCTAACGGCATGAGTCAGCTTGCAGATTTGGATGTATGGGTAGTCGATGCCTCGCGGTTATCGGTCGAAGAAATACGCTCAATCGCAGAACGGCACAAACAGGAAAATCCAAACCTGTCACTCATCATGGCGGATTATCTTGGTCTGATTGAGAAGCCGAAAGCAGACCGCAACGACCTCGCAATTGCTCACATCTCCGGAAGCCTGAAGGCGATGGCGAAAGACCTGAAAACACCGGTTATTTCCCTGAGTCAGCTTTCACGCGATGTTGAGAAGCGACCAAACAAACGCCCGACAAACGCAGATTTGCGTGATTCAGGAAGCATTGAACAGGACGCAGACTCAATCATCATGCTCTATCGGGAAGCGGTATATGACGAGAGCAGTAGCGCCGCGCCATTTGCTGAAATCATCGTGACGAAAAACCGTTTTGGCTCGCTTGGTACGGTTTACCAGCGGTTCTGTAACGGACACTTTGTTGCATGTGACCAGGATGAAGCCAGACAGATTTGCACAGCATCAAATGCGCCCGCTGCGCGTGGCAGACGATATGCACAAGGGGCTGACGTATGACCATCTACATCACTGAGCTTGTAACAGGCCTGCAGGTAATCGCAGGCTTTTTTATTTGGGGGAGAGTAATTGGAGGCTTTAAGAAATGAGTTCGATGACTGAGCTTGTCTGCGCCGACTTTCAGGAGAACATTGGTCGTGCAAAGCGGTACTGGTCTGCTTCCAGACTTCCGACTGGCGAGAGACAGAAAAACGCCCCTAAGCCACGGATCTATCCGCGTGACCGCGTTCTTCGCCGGTTGGTTAAAATCGATACTGATTTTCAGTGTGACAGAATTATCCAGCAATTAGATTTGATGACTGATGATGAATGATTTCATTCTGCACGAAACCAATAAATCACAATTCTGGTTAGTTCTGAAACAAATCCTCTCTACCGGCAAACGCTGGAGAATCAAAATATCTGAGTACCGTGAGAAGCGTACATTGTCACAAAACAATCTGCTGTGGATGTGGAATGCAGAAATAGCCGCACAGTTATCTGCTGCTTCTGCTGAAAACTTCACGCCTGAAGAGGTTCATGAGTGGCTGAAAGATATATTTTGTCCGGCTAAAAGGGTGACGATTTTTAATATTACACGATGCGTTAAATCAACACGTCAGCTTGATATTGGAGATATGCACAAATATCTGACCGATATTGACCAGTGGGCGCATCAGAAGGGATTACGACTAACCATTCCTGATAATTGCGAGTACCGGGATCTAAAGGAGAGGCAAGTAGAGTGACTATCAAATCAAATACGCCAGCACACGACAAGGACTGCTGGCAAACGCCGCTCTGGCTTTTTGATGCACTGGATATTGAGTTTGGATTCTGGCTGGATTCGGCAGCGAGCGACAAAAATGCTCTGTGTGCTCACTGGCTAACTGAGGCCGACGACGCGCTCAATTCTGAGTGGGTAAGCCACGGTGCAATCTGGAATAACCCGCCGTACAGCAATATCAGGCCGTGGGTGGAAAAAGCCGCTGAGCAGTGCATACAACAGCGACAGACGGTAGTTATGCTTGTGCCAGAGGATATGTCAGTCGGATGGTTCAGCAAGGCTCTGGAGAGTGTTGACGAAGTTCGCATCATCACTGATGGACGGATTAATTTTATCGAACCATCGACAGGGCTGGAGAAGAAGGGAAACAGCAAAGGCTCCATGCTGCTGATTTGGCGACCGTTCATCAGTCCTCGACGGATGTTTACTACCGTATCCAAAGCGGCATTGATGGCGATCGGGCAGGGCGTCAGGAGGGCGGCATGAGGCGACAGCGACGAAGTATCACCGACATCATCTGCGAAAACTGCAAATACCTTCCAACGAAACGCTCCAGAAATAAACGCAAGCCAATCCCAAAAGAATCTGACGTAAAAACCTTCAACTACACGGCTCACCTGTGGGATATCCGGTGGCTTAGAGAACGTGCGAGGAAAACAAGGTGATTGACCCAAATCGAAGTTACGAACAAGAAAGCGTCGAGCGGGCTTTAACGTGCGCTAACTGCGGTCAGAAGCTGCATGTGCTTGAAGTTCACGTGTGCTCCGATTGCTGCGCAGAGCTGATGAGCGATCCGAATAGCTCAATGTACGAGGAAGAAGACGATGAATGAGTTAATAAATGGCAATGCCATCAAAATGACAAGCATTGAAATCGCTGAGTTGGTAGAAAGCCGCCATAGCAATGTAAAAGTATCCATAGATAGATTGGTGAAACGTGGCGTTATCAAGCCTCCTGCATTGCAGCACACTAACATAATCAATGATTTAGGTGTTATTACCGGGAAGCGTGATTTCTACGTCTTCGAAGGAGAACAAGGAAAGCGAGACAGCATTATTGTCGTCGCCCAGTTGTCGCCAGAGTTCACCGCTCGCCTTGTTGACCGCTGGCGAGAGCTTGAAGGGGCAACCGCGAAAATCCCACAAACCTTCTCTGAAGCATTGCGCCTCGCGGCTGACCTTGAAGACCAGAAGGCTGAACTGGAGAAACAGCTTGCTCTCGCAGCACCTAAAGTTGAGTTTGCCGATCGCGTTGGCGAGGCCAGTGGAATTTTGATTGGAAACTTTGCAAAGGTTGTCGGTATTGGTCCAAACATACTGTTTGCGTGGATGCGCGATCACAAAATCCTTATTGCTTCAGGTTCCCGGCGCAATGTGCCAATGCAGGAATATATGGATCGCGGCTATTTCACAGTGAAAGAAACAGCGGGCAACACAAATCACGGAATACAGATATTGTTCACCACAAAAATCACCGGGCGTGGTCAACAGTGGCTGACCAGAAAGCTGCTCGATAACGGAATGCTGAAAGTAACAGGGGAGGCTGCTTAATGGCTAATCTACGCAAAGAAGCACGCGGCAGAGAATGCCAGGTACGTATTTACGGCGTATGCAATGGTAATCCTGAAACTACAGTTCTGGCACATTACCGGATGGCTGGAATTTGCGGAACGGGAATGAAGCCTGGCGACCTGATCGGCGCATGGGCTTGTAGCGCGTGTCACGATGAAATCGACCGACGCACAATGATTCTCGACAACAAAGACGCCAGACTTTACCACCTCGAAGGCGTGATCAGGACGCAGGCGATACTGCTGAAGGAGGGGAAGATTAAGTCATGAACGAATATCAGTTTGTGCTTCCATACCCGCCGTCGGTGAATACCTACTGGCGAAGACGGGGAAGCCAATACTACATCAGCGATAAAGGCCAGAAATACCGAAAAGACGTTCAGCAAATCATCCGCCAACTTAAGTTAGACATTTTCACCAAATCACGACTCCGCATCAAAGTCATCGCAGACGTTCCAGACTCCCGCCGCCGCGACCTCGACAACATCCTGAAAGGTTTACTCGACTCCCTTATCCACGCCGGATTTGCGGAAGACGACGAGCAATTCGATGACATTCGCGTAATTCGTGGCGTGAAAGTACCAGGCGGACGGCTTGGAATAAAAATCACCGAACTGGAGAACGTATGAACGCCACAATTCAAACGATACCAGAGCTTCTTATCCAGACACGAGGCAATCAGACCGAAGTGGCGAGGATGCTTTCCTGCGCAAGAGGAACAGTGCTCAAGTACAACCGAGACAGCAAAGGCGAGCGTCACGTAATAGTTAACGGCGTCCTGATGGTCAAACAGGGCAAGAGGGGAAGACGATGAGCATAAGAGAACTAAACCTCACCAAAGAGCAGCACGATTGGCTGAATGGATGGCTTGAACTATGGGGCGCATGGGTTTATTCAGGTCGTCTGGAAAAGCGCATGAGCAGCGTAATAGCGAAGTTCATGGAGAGCGTAGAGCCGGGAAGAGTTATTACAAGGCCAATGTGTAATGATGACGATGGAATGTTGATTTCTCAGGTCGTCGATTCCGTCATGTACATTGACAAGAAAGCCTTTGGCATCCTCCTCAGCTACTACGCTCATGGTTCATCTAAGCGAGCAATTGCATCCTACTATCACGCGACTGCAAAGCCACGCAAGATGTGTGGACGTGGTGGCGAGGGATGGAGAAAACCTTCACTGGCAACCTGTAGAAATGAAATTGACGACATCCTGAAAGCGTCATTATTTGTTTTGTACCAACCAATGCAAAATGCTTTCAAAATGCGTAAACGTGTTGAGAAAGTTAAGCATGTTGCTGTTAAAAACCTTGACATGCAATTAGCCATTTAGCCATAATTAGAGGGTAAGCTGCCGTTAGTGACTCTTAAGTTGCAACGGTGGCTTTTTTTATTTGGGTCAGTCGTATAAAGGTCATTACGGAAGGCTGTTAACCTTCTTATCGTGGTTCGAGTCCACGCTGTCCCGCCAAACATGCTGGTTTAGCTCCAATGGTAGAGCGGTCGCCTTGTAAGTGAATAGGTAGCGGTTCAAATCCGTTAACCGGCACCAAAAACCCAGCCAGGGTATCTTCAGCCGCAGAGCTGACATTGCCACACCCTAACATTCCCGCCTTGAGCGGGTTTTTTATTTCAGGCTCACGGGAATCAATCACTACGTGCTTTGTTGAAAATCCAGCCAGTGAAGCCTGATCCTTTTCATACACACACAGCGCCATCCGAAAAATCGGAGGTGAGGCCTATGAAAATGCCATACAAACAAGATTTCATCGCTGCGCTACTTGCCGCCAAGGAGCAGGGTATTGGTGCAATGCTGGCTTTTATCATGGCGTATCTGCGTGGTCGCTATAACGGCGGCGCGGTAACAAAAACGCTAATTGATGCGCTGATGTGCGCGATGATTGCCTGGTTCGTTCGTGACCTTCTGGACTTTATCGGCCTGAGCAGCAACCTCGCCTACATAGCCAGCGTCTTTATTGGATACATCGGCACCGATTCGATCGGCAATCTTATTAAAAAACTTGCAGCAAAAAAGGCGGGAGTTGACGATGCAAACCAGTCCTGACGGAATTGCTCTGATAAAAAAATTTGAAGGTTGTCGGCTGACTGCTTACCCAGACCCCGGAACGGGAGATGCGCCGTGGACCATCGGCTATGGCTGGACCCATCCGGTTGACGGAAAGCCAGTAAAGCGCGGTATGACTATCGACCAGCAAACCGCTGACAGGCTTCTGAAAACAGGGCTTGTTGGTTATGAGAATGACGTGCTGAAAGTTGTCAGGGTGAAGCTGACACAAGGCCAGTTCGACGCACTGGTGTCGTTCGCTTACAACGTTGGGTCGCGTGCTCTTTCCACATCTACACTGCTGAAAAAGCTGAATGCTGGCGATATAAAAGGCGCGGCAGATGAATTTCTGCGCTGGAATAAATCAGGCGGAAAGGTGATGCCGGGGCTCACGAATCGCCGCAAGGCAGAGCGAGCTCTGTTCCTGTCATGATTAGCGCACTGGTTAAGCGTTACTGGCTGCAGTTGCTGGTGCTGGCGTTAATCGGCGCACTGGCTTTCTTCGTGAACCACTACCGCGACAACGCCATCACTTACAGAGACCAGCGCGATAAGGCCACTGAGAAACTCCTCCTGGCGACCGCCACCATTAAAGACATGCAGACCCGCCAGCGTGATGTCGCTGCACTGGATGCCAAATACACCGGAGAACTGGCTGATGCGAAAGAAACCATTGAGCGTCTGCATAGCGATGTCATTGCTGGCCGTAAGCGGCTGCAGCTCAACGCAAACTGTCCCGCGAACGGAACGACCAGCACCGGCGGCCTGGGCGATGTTACCGGCCCCCGACTTACTGACTCCGCTGAACGGGATTATTTCACCCTCAGAGAGCGAATCGTCACAGTGACGAAGCAGGTTGGCTATCTGCAGGAATACATCAAAGAGCAGTGCCTGAAATAAACACGTTTTGCAAATCACAAAGTCCATTTAATGAGCCTCGCGATGCGGGGCTTTTTATTCCCAACTCTATAGGTAATTTTATGACCCAGCATATTGGCGTAAAACTGATTAACGCCTTTCCGATGACGAGACAGGCATATAACGATTTTCGTGGCTGGCAGCTTCCTGCCGGAGAAAACGGCGAGGATGAAGGCTATCTGGTTGAATATCTTGATGGCGGAAAACCTAACACCGATCGCTTTGATGGCTACGTTAGCTGGAGTCCAAAAGAAGTATTCGAAAAGGCTTATCGTCCGGTATCAGGGCTAAGTTTCGGCCTTGCCATTGAAGCGCTCAAGTTGGGGAATAAAGTTGCCCGTGCTGGCTGGAATGGTAAGGGGATGTATCTGTTCATTATCCAGCAGAATGCTTGGGGGTTTGAGTGTGACCTGGACGGAGTTAATGGCCTTGTGACGCTGCCATGCATTTGCATGAAGACAGCGGACGATAAATTAGTACCGTGGCTGGCTAGTCAGACTGATGTTCTAGCAGAAGACTGGCAAATCATTTAACCATGTAGGCATTACAAAGCCCATCTACGGGTGGGCTTGATAATGAAACCGGAATTTATTCTGGGCCACCAGTTAACGGCAGTACCACGAAACAACCCAAGCCAGTAAGTGGGGAAATAACACTGGCAGCCACTGAAAGATGAACCTCCTGCCTTATGGCAAAAAAGATTCTTTGTGGTGGCGGACTGATGGAAAGACATCGGTTATTGCAGAGGCTAATCCTGAGTAAAATGGTGGATCAATATTGGGCCGTTGGTGGAGATTAAGTGGACCACTTTTCATCCGTCGTTGACACGAAGAAAGACGTACTGTCGCATAACAAATCGGTGCAGGCGCACTGCCAGCAGAATGAATACCGGGCTTTGAAGTCGCGGCCTGAGTGAAGCATAAACAATAAAGCGAGGTTTTTTCATCATGAAAAAAGAAGACCGTGGTTTTATCTCGGTTGTTAACTCCATCTCAGAAGCTAAGAACTGGTTTGTGGAAAATGAAATACCTAAGGAAGGCGATGTGCTAGAGCTGGTAGTTGTTAAAAGCAACATTGAAGGTGAATCATACACGCTTGATCTCAAGTTACAGACAGCTCAAAAATGATACGGGCCAATTGGTGTATTGAATATTCCGGGCGTGAATTGATGTGATATATCAATTATTCTGGGAAATGAGTTCATTATGAAATTCCACTAACCAGAATCGGAGGATTTCAATGCATCAAAACTTAGCCAACGCAACATTTCAGGTCATTGCAGGTAAGTCTCGTGGTAGCGGGTTCAGTTTCATGCGAGAAAACCTAGTTGTAACTAACTTGCATGTTGTGGCCACCTGTTGTGACTTACAAACCGAGTGTCAAATCAATGACGTCATTCTTCAAACTGAAGCAAATGAGAGTATCGACGCTAAAATTTTGCATGTTGATGGTAGTAACGACTTTGCTATCATGCAATTGCAATCCCCCCTTCCTGGCGGAAGAACAGTCCTTCAACCATCTGCTGGGTTTGCTCCATCCAGGGGCAGAAAAGTAATTTTTGCAGGATACCCGCATGGGATACCTCTGTTACTAACAAGTGAGGCAATTATTTCAGCACCGATGGAGCATGGCCGATTTACGCTTGATGGAATGGTTAATGGGGGGAACTCAGGAGGACCTATTATTGATCGAGATTCGGGAGAGTTAGTAGGTATCGTCACCCAGCGTAGATATATAATGGGCGATCAGGCTGATGCTTTCAGCCAAGAAATAGCCCAACTGCGACAATATCTTTCTTCAGCAAGTCTGCATGGAAGTGTTGAGATCATGGGTGTTAATTTCGGGCAAATGGCGGACATGTTTGGTAGATCGCTACAGATTGTTTCGGACATGATGTCGCTGAATGCTAACTCCGGAATTGGTATTGGATTTTCAATCCAGCCCATCGTTGATGTGATCACATCTTTCCCTACGAAATAAACATTCGTTGTATAAGATTTTATACATGATATGGCCACGCATATGTGTGGCTTTTTATTGCCATCACAAAAGCCATTCCTTGCAGAGTGGCTTTGATAATGGCTTATACCCTACACGGGATAACTTAACTGATATCCCTTTTAACGGATAAACGGAGCCAACAATGGCAGAGATTATTCCCATGACTGAAGAACAGAAATTCCAGTTAGAGATTTACAAACTGGTCATGAACCAGAACGCAGCCGCAGAAGAAGCATTTCAGTTCATTGGCACTGACGAACTGAAGCTTGAGCTATTCAAAATTCACTTCCAGTCAGGCGGCGCTAATTCGGATATCACGATCCGCACATTTGAAGCGGTGCGTAAATCGAAGGAAGCGTTAGACCTGTTCACTACCGGAGCATGATGTGAGCCGCGTAATCAATTTGGGTAAGGAGAAGAAATTCCCAATTACTCAAGAGCTATACGAGAGGCTGGAAAGCGTCATCCATGATTATGGTGAAATCAGTGTATGTGAGGCGATTGGCACACTCGAATTGCTGAAGCAGTCATTGATTGAAAGCATGAAGAGCCAACGACCTGAAATGACAATTAAGTGAGATGAATATGGCAGCACCAAAGGGCAACCGATTTTGGGAGGCCCGCAGTAGTCATGGGCGAAATCCTAAATTCGAATCGCCTGAGGCGCTGTGGGCTGCTTGTTGTGAATACTTCGAGTGGGTAGAAGCTAACCCGCTATGGGAGATGAAGGCGTTCTCGTATCAGGGTGAAGTGATACAAGAGCCTATCGCCAAGATGCGAGCGATGACCATTACCGGCCTCACTCTGTTCATTGATGTGACGCTTGAAACATGGCGCACATATCGCCTGCGAGAAGATTTATCTGAAGTCGTTACGCGAGCAGAACAGGTCATCTACGACCAGAAATTCTCTGGCGCAGCCGCTGACCTTCTCAACGCTAACATCATCGCCCGTGATTTGGGCCTCAAAGAGCAGTCGCAAGTTGAAGACGTGACACCTGATAAGGGAGATCGCGATAAGCGGCGCTCTCGTATCAAGGAGCTATTCAACCGTGGAACTGGACGCGATTCTTGATAACCTGAGCGACGAAGAGCAAATCGAATTGCTCGAGCTACTCGAAGAAGAAGAGAACTACCGGAACACACACCTGCTATATGAATTTACGCCATACAGCAAACAGTGTGAGTTCATCGACGCCGGGCATGACTATCCAGAGCGCTGTTTTATGGCTGGTAACCAGCTTGGTAAGTCATTTACTGGTGCTGCTGAAGTAGCGTTTCACCTTACAGGGCGTTATCCGGGCACAAAAGGCTATCCTGCTGATGGTAAATATGGCGGTGAGTGGAAAGGTAAGCGTTTTTATGAGCCTGTTGTCTTCTGGATTGGTGGCGAGACAAACGAGACTGTAACCAAAACGACTCAACGCATCCTGTGCGGTCGTATTGAAGAGAATGATGAGCCGGGCTACGGTTCAATACCGAAAGAGGACATCATTAGCTGGAAGAAGTCTCCTTTCTTTCCGAACCTTGTTGATCACCTTCTGGTTAAGCATCACACGGCTGATGGCGTTGAAGATGGCATTTCAATCTGCTACTTCAAACCATACTCGCAAGGCCGTGCTCGCTGGCAGGGTGACACAATCCACGGCGTGTGGTTTGACGAAGAGCCACCATACAGCATTTATGGCGAAGGTCTTACCCGTACCAACAAATACGGGCAATTCTCAATTCTGACGTTTACCCCGCTGATGGGGATGTCTGACGTTGTTACTAAGTTCCTGAAGAATCCCAGCAAGTCGCAGAAAGTGGTCAACATGACCATCTATGATGCTGAGCACTATACCGACGAGCAGAAAGAGCAAATCATCGCATCCTATCCTGAGCATGAGAGAGAGGCGCGTGCTCGCGGTATTCCTACGATGGGTAGCGGTCGAATCTTCCAGATACCGGAAGAGACTATTAAGTGTCAGCCGTTCGAGTGTCCTGATCACTTCTACGTCATCAATGCAATGGACTTCGGATGGGATCACCCACAGGCACACATCCAGCTTTGGTGGGATAAAGACGAGGACGTGATTTATCTTTCTCGCGTCTGGAAGGCCAAACAGAAGAAGGCGACAGAGGCATGGAGTGCTGTTAAAGCATGGAGCAAAAACACCCCTACGGCTTGGCCTCATGACGGGCATCAGCACGAAAAGGGAGGCGGCGCTCAGCTCAAGGAACAATACGCCGACGCTGGGTTCGATATGTTGCCAGATCATGCAACATGGCCTGATGGAGGTAATGCGGTCGAACCCGGGATAGCAGAGATACGCGACATGATGCTCGACGGTCGTTTCAAGGTATTTAACACCTGCGAGCCATTCTTTGAAGAGTTTCGCCTGTATCACCGCGATGAGAACGGGAAGATCGTCAAGCTAAATGACGACATCCTTTCTGCTGTTCGCTATGGCTACATGATGAGGCGTTTTGCAATACAGATGCGAGACATCAAAGATCCTAAAGAGATTGATTACTCAAGCTACAACATACCTTGCGGAGTTGGATAATGGCTGATGATAGAAAGATGACTGACTGGCATCGCAAGGTGCTGTGCAACTTTGATAATGCCTGGTCAGCAACGCAGGATATGCGTGAGCAGATTATTGAGGCTCAACGTTTCGTCAGGGTGTCCGGTGCACAGTGGGAAGGCAGCACAAACGCTGGTTACTCATTTGATGAAGGCAGGTTTGAGCATTACCCGCGCTTTGAACTAAATAAGATTGCCCGTGAATGTGATCGCATCATTGGCGAGTATCGACAGAATCGCATCAGCGTTAAATTCAGGCCGAAGGATGACAAGGCATCGGAAGCGTTAGCCGAAAAAATGAACGGCAAATTCCGCGCTGACTATCAGGAAACATCAGGTGGCGAAGCGTGTGATAACGCATTTGATGATGCTGTAACGGGCGGATTCGGTTGTTTCCGCATGTGTGCCGATTACGAAGATGAAATGGATCCGAGTAACGAGCAACGCCGTATAAGCCTTCTTCCTGTTTACGACCCAGCGACATGCGTCTTCTTTGATCAGGACAGCAAGCAATATGACCGCTCTGATGCTATGTGGGCTATGGAAATGTTCTCCATGACGCCTAAAGCGTTCGAGACTGAATACCCTGATTCCATCGCGGCAAGCCTTTCTCGTGATGACACTGGCACTCAATATGACTGGTCAACGCCCGATGCCATCTATGTTGGACGCTACTACGAAGTTCGCATAGAGAAGGTGAAGCTCACGGCGTGGCGCAACCCTGTTAGCGGAGAAACGGCAATCTATGATGAAGAGCAAATCAAAGATATTGTCGACGAGCTGACCGATGGTGCATTCGAACTGATTGGCGAGCGAACGGTGAAGAAGCGCCGCGTTTATTGCGGTCTTCTGTCTGGCGCTGAATGGCTGGAAGAACCGAAGCGTATTCCGGGTGAACATATTCCTCTCATCCCGGTATATGGGCGTCGCTCATTTGTTGATAATCAGGAGCGAATTGAAGGCCACGCAGCAAAAGCGATGGATGCACAGCGTCTTGAGAACCTGATGGTTTCCATGATTGCAGATAACGCTACTCAGGCTGGCGGTGATGGCATTCCTGTAGTTGATGTTGACATGATTCCTGGTCCTCTCGCCGCTCATTGGGCGGAGCGCAACAAAAAGCGCCCGGCGTTCCTGCCGATGGTCAGTCTGAAAAACAAAAACGGAGATATTACTGCGCAGGCTCAGGTCAGCAGTTATACGCCTCCGACACAAATGCCTCCAGCTCTTGCCGGGCTATTGCAGTACACCGGAACGGCTATTCAGCAAATTACAGGTGCGTCGCAGCTTGAGAACATGCCGAGCAACGTCGCCACCGATACCGTTGATAGCATCTTTAACCGGATGGACACGCAGTCCTATATCTACATGGACAACATGGCTAAATCCATGCGCCGCGCTGGCGTTGTGTGGCTTTCTATGGCGCGTGAGGTCTATGGCAGTGATACGCCGATGCGCATCGTTAATGAGGACGGCAGCGATGACGTGGCGCTAATGACTGGTGAAGTGGTTGACCGTCAGACAGGGCAGGTTATCGCGCTTAACGACCTTTCGCAGGGTAACTATGAAGTGACTGTCGATGTCGGTCAGTCGTTCGCTACTCGCCGTGATGCAACGGTTAAGTCGTTACTTTCCATGCTGGCACTTATCCCACCAGGAACGCCGAAGCACGACCTTGTATCGTCGATGATTCTCGACAATATGGACGGCGAAGGGATGGACGACCTTAAAGAATACAACCGCAATCAGTTGCTTCTGTCTGGTGTTATCAAGCCGAGAACGCCAGAAGAACAGCAGATGGTTGAGCAGGCGAAACAACAACAGGCCAGTCAGCCAGATCCGGCTATGGTTGCAGCGCAAGGTCAGCTTCTTGCTGGTCAGGCTGAATTGCAGAAAGCGCAGAACGAACAGGCAGCCATTCAGGTTAAAGCATTCCAGGCACAGACTGATGCTCAGGTTGCAGCGGCAAATGTTGTGAAAATACTCGCATCTGCCGATAGTCAGCAGAAATCTGATATCCGCGAGGCTCTGAAACTGCTCGGACAGTTCCAGCAACAGCAAGGAGATAATGCCCGTGCTGATGCAGAGCTTGTCCTGAAAAGTCAGGCACAGGGCCATGCGCAGCGCATGGACATCAGCAGCATCCTGCAAAAATCAACTCAGCAACAACCACAGCAGTAATTAACCCATAACGTGCAATGGCTGTCTTTATGAGGCCTGGCACCCTATTGCCTTCCGATGGGCTGAACATCGAGTAAACAGGGGTAACAAATGGACCAGATGGCAGAAAACACACCAGAAGTTGAAATCGAAACCGACGCGTCAGAGCAGATTCCTGATGATGTCGAACTGGCTGAAGAAGTCGAAACAGAAGATGGCAGTGAGTCCTCCGGCAATGATGCAGAGGAAGCTACTGAAACTGATGACGACGAATCAGAACAGGAATTCTACTTTGGTGACGAAAAGCTGGATTCGCCAACCAGCGAAGATGGCGCAGAGCATGGACTGGTAAAACACCTGCGCAAGACGATTAAAGAGAAAGACCGCGAACTGAAAGAACTGATGCGTCAGTCTCAGAAACCCGTCGAGCAGCAGCCGGTAATCACTCAACCACCGCGAATGCCAAAACTGGATGATGAGGACATCGGTTTCGATGAAGAAATCTACCAGCAACGCATGGCTAAGTGGGCAGAGGATAACGGAAAGTACCAGCAACAGGAGATGGCTCGTAAGCAGAAGGAGCAGGAGCTTCAGGCTGCCTATCAAGAGCGATTATCCAAATATCAGCAACGTGTTAAGGCTCTCAAGGTTCCTGGCTATCAGGAAGCTGAACAGGCCGTACTCGAGGAAATCCCCATAGAGACACAAAACGCGATCCTGTTTGAGTCAGAGAAGCCGGAAATCGTTGTTCTGGCGCTCGGTCGCAACGCTGAACTGCGCAAGCAACTGGCAGAAGCTACCAACCCCGTAGCAATTGGTCGTCTGCTGGAACGTATCGAATCGAAGGCCAGAATCATGCCAAAAGCAAAAACCACGGCAGCCACAACCCCGACAGTTAAGGGGAGCAATGGCGCTGCAATTAATAATCTCGACAAACTTCTCGAAAAAGCGCGCGCCACCGGTGATTACACCGCATACCGAGCGGCGAAGAATAAAGCTAAAAAATAATCCATCGGAGCTAAAAAAGTATGCCTAATCAGTTAACTAAAGACCTTGAAATCCTATTTGAAAACGTCATTGATGGATTCGAGGCATCAAACGTAGTATCCCGTGAGTGCAGCAAGTTCCGCCCGGGCGACACTGAAATGCAACGCGCAGGCGACGTAGTTTATCGCCCTCAAGGTTACCATCTGAAAACCGTTAGCGGCCTAGATCTGACCGCAGCAACTGCAAACTCACTCGTTCAGCGTCAGGTACCTGCGCGTTTCCGCGAGCCAGAAAACGTTATCTACGAGCTGGACGCAAAAGAAATGCGCGATCCATGGCATAAGGAGCAAGCTGGTAAAGCGGCGGGTCGTCAGCTGGCAGCGTGGGTTGATAACCTGATCGTCGATGAGGTGGCCGCCCGCGCTACCAACATGGTCACCATTGGTTCGGCATCAACCGGCAAGACTCTCGGCGAAGACCTCTGGAACGCATCTGCAGGCATTGACGCAATGATGCTCTCTATTGGTGTGCCGCAGGGTGGGCAGCGCAAAGCGTTCTACAACCCGTTCAACTACAAAGACCTGGCTAAAGAGCTTGGCTCTCGCGCATATGCAGTTGGCGCAACGCTGACGGCGTATGAGAAAGCTCAGATCCCACCTGTGGCATCCTTCGACAGCTTCCGTGTTGATTATGCTGGCGCGATGAAGGCAGGTTCTGCCACCGCCGTAACTCTTGGTGGCGCAGTAGCGCATAAAGTTACCGCAATGGACTCCAACGGCGCACCTACTGATAACCGTCAGGGCGACATCACCGTGTCTACTGCTGGCGTGCTGGCTGTTGGTGATGCATTCACTATCGCAGGCGTTAATAGTGTCCACATGATCAAGAAGGTGGATACAGGCCAGTCGCAGGTATTCCGCGTCCTGGCGGTAAATGGCACCACCGTTACCATCAGCCCGAAAATTCTGCCACCAAACAACGCTGATGCGCCGTCTATTCCTTACCAGAACGTTACCGCCAATCCGGCGAATAACGCGGCGATCACCATTCTCAACAAGAAGGCTGCGGCTTCCAACATCTTCTTTGCTGAGGGATCTGTAGAGCTGATGTACGGCAAGCTGGCATTCCCGACCGGGCAGGGCCCGCAGGTTATGACGGCAACTACCGAGCAGGGGGCGACCATCATCATGGCTTACCAGTTCGATGCCAAAGCAGGTAAGACGTGGACGCGATTCACCACGCTGGCTGGCGCAAGTGTATTGGTTCCAGAGTTTACCGGCCTGGTACTGGCTAACCAGTAATCTAAGGGGCTTCGGCCCCATTTTTATTGGGAGAAGACAATGGCACGAACAATGCTCTATAAGCCTGGCAACATGATCACCTGTGGTCAGTTTGCTGTCGATTACATCATTGTTGATGACGAAGAAGTTAAATCTCACCTGAAAAAAGGCTGGGTAAAAACTCCTGAAGAAACCGCAACGAAGCATAAAGTGGCTAAGGCGGAAGAAGATGGCGAAAACGAAGGGTGATCTCGTTCTAAAGGCTTTACGAAAAGCCGGGCTGTATTCCAATGCCACGTTGACAGATGCTGACCCTCAGGCAATTGAAGATGCCATTAATGACCTCGAAGACATGATGGCAGCATGGCAGGCTAAAGGTATCGAGCTTGGGTATCAGTTTGCTGATACAGAAAACGGCATCATGCCGTTACCGGACGATGATTCAGGTATCCCTGCATGGGCAAATGATGGCGTCGCTTTGAAACTCGCTGTGCAAGTGTGCATGGATAACGTCATTCAGCCGTCAGACGCTCTCCTTACCGCTGCTGACAGTGCATATCAGACAATCTGTATCGCTTTAACCAAAATACCACCACTTGAGCGGCGAAATGACATGCCTCGCGGTAGTGGTAACAAAAGCGCGTTTACGTGGAATCGGTTTTACATCGAGAAAGATGATCCGAGTACGTGAGGTGAATAAATGCCGATTCAGCAACTTCCGCTTATGAAAGGTGTCGGCAAAGACTTTCGAAACGCCGACTATATCGACTATCTGCCAGTGAATATGTTGGCTACACCCAAAGAAATACTCAACAGCAGCGGATATCTTCGCTCATTCCCGGGCATTGCCAAACGTTCTGATGTGAACGGAGTATCGCGAGGCGTCGAGTACAACATGGCGCAGAGTGCTGTTTATCGTGTGTGTGGTGGCAAGCTGTACAAAGGAGAAAGTGAAGTCGGTGACGTTGCCGGAAGTGGTCGTGTATCAATGGCGCATGGTCGGACATCACAGGCGGTAGGCGTTAATGGTCAACTGGTCGAGTATCGCTATGATGGCACGGTTAAAACCGTCTCAAACTGGCCTACAGACAGTGGATTCACTCAGTATGAGTTAGGTTCAGTTCGCGACATTACGCGCTTACGTGGGCGTTATGCGTGGTCAAAAGACGGCACTGATTCATGGTTTATCACTGACCTTGAAGACGAATCGCATCCTGACCGTTACAGCGCACAATATCGCGCAGAATCGCAGCCGGACGGCATCATCGGTATCGGCACATGGCGAGACTTCATAGTCTGCTTTGGTTCGTCGACGATTGAATATTTCTCCCTGACGGGGTCAACCACCGTTGGTGCCGCTTTGTATGTCGCACAGCCATCATTGATGGTGCAGAAAGGTATTGCCGGGACTTACTGCAAAACGCCGTTTGCTGATTCGTATGCGTTCATCAGCAATCCGGCAACTGGTGCGCCGTCTGTATACATCATTGGCTCCGGTCAGGTGTCACCAATCGCCAGCGCGAGCATTGAGAAAATTCTCCGCTCCTACACTGCTGATGAACTGGCTGATGGCGTGATGGAGTCTCTGAGATTTGATGCGCATGAGTTGCTGATTATCCATCTTCCGCGCCACGTCCTCGTGTACGACGCATCTTCAAGCGCCAATGGTCCGCAATGGTGTGTGCTGAAAACAGGCCTGTATGACGATGTGTACCGCGCTATCGACTTCATTTACGAAGGCAATCAGATAACGTGCGGCGATAAGCTGGAGTCCGTGACCGGGAAATTGCAGTTCGATATCAGCAGTCAGTATGGTCTTCAACAGGAACACCTGCTGTTTACTCCGTTGTTCAAAGCAGATAACGCCAGAGTTTTCGACCTTGAAGTTGAATCTTCAACTGGCGTTGCGCAGTATGCTGACCGCCTGTTCCTCTCTGCGACCACTGACGGCATCAATTACGGGCGTGAGCAGATGATTGAGCAGAATGAACCGTTCGTTTATGACAAACGTGTTTTGTGGAAGAAAGTAGGGCGCATCAGGAAAAATGTCGGCTTCAAATTGCGCGTTATCACGAAGTCACCTGTCACTCTGTCAGGCTGCCAGATAAGGATCGAGTAATGGCTGATTCGAATCTCAACACCCCTGTTATTGTGCAGGCGACGCGGCTCGATACATCAATACTTCCACGCAATATCTTCTCGCAGTCGTATCTGCTTTACGTTATTGCACAGGGCACTGATGTTGGTAACGTAGCTAACAAGGCCAACGAGGCCGGACAGGGTGCTTATGATGCACAAGTCAGGAACGATGAGCAGGATGTGATTCTGGTCGATCACGAAGAAAGAATTCGTCAGCTCCGCATCGACGTAGACGACCATGAAATCCGTATTACTGCAAATACCAATGCAATCGCGTCGCTGGATGTCAGACTAACCACGGCTGAAGGTGAAATAGTCACCTTGCAGGCTGATGTCAGTGCTCTCGATGGTAGAGTGACGGAGGCTGAAGGAAATATTTCTGCATTGCAGGACGATTACGTATCGAAAACAGCAACAGCAACACAATCGCTGGCATCCCCCCTCAACGTAGCAACATCCTATTCAGTCGGCGGAACCAAGGTTATCGGTGCTCGTCAGACAGGATGGACAGCGGCAACCGGAACGGCACTCCTCGGCGCATTCAACGCTAACCAGGCATACACGGTCGGCACTACGTACACACAATCCGAAGTCGCAGCTCTCGCTACAGGTTTGCAGCAGGCGCGGCAGCGTATTCTGGCGCTTGAAACAGCACTTAGATTACATGGGCTGATTGACTGATGATTACATTCAAACCAACGCGAAACATCGACCTGATAGAAGCAGTAGGAAATCACCCTGACATTATCGCCGGGAGCAACAACGGTGATGGATACGACTACAAGCCTGAATGCCGTTACTTTGAGGTTAACGTGCACGGTCAGTTTGGCGGCATTGTTTACTATCAGGAGATTCAGCCGCTTACATTCGATTGCCACGCCATGTACCTGCCAGAGATTCGCGGCTTCAGCAAGGAAATCGGGATGGAGTTCTGGCGGTACATTCTGACTAACACCACCGTTCAGTGCGTCACATCGTTCGCTGCACGCAAATTCCGCCACGGGCAGATGTACTGCGCAATGATTGGCCTTAAGCGTGTAGGAACCATCAAGAAATACTTCAAAGGCGTGGATGACGTGACATTTTACAGTGCTACACGCGAAGAACTAATCGACTTCCTGAATCACGGGAGATAGCCATGTTATATGCATTTAAGCTGGGCAGAAAACTGCGCGGCGAGGAACCTTGGTGCCATGAAAAAGGCGGGAAAGGTGGTAGCTCTGATAAAAGCGCAAAGTATGCAGCAGAAGCCCAGAAGTATGCCGCAGACCTGCAAAATCAGCAGTGGCAGACGATCATGAAAAACCTTGCTCCGTTCACGCCGCTTGCGGAGCAGTATGTTAACCAGCTTCAGAATCTTTCCAGTTTAGAAGGTCAGGGGAAGGCACTTAACCAGTATAACAACTCTCAGCAGTACAAAGATCTTGCTGGTCAGGCTCGCTATCAGAGTCTGGCTGCAGCGGAAGCAACAGGTGGATTGGGTTCCACTGCAACCGGTAATCAGTTAGCAACAATCGCACCAACGCTTGGTCAGCAGTGGCTGTCTGGTCAGATGAACAACTACCAGAATCTGGCAAATATTGGTCTTGGCGCACTGCAAGGTCAGGCAAACGCCGGGCAGACATATGCCAACAACATGAGTCAGATTTCGCAGCAAAGTGCGGCTCTTGCCGCTGCTAATGCCAATAAACCATCAGGTCTTCAGACAGCAATTAGCGGCGGAGCTTCAGGGGCTATGACTGGCGCTGCTCTTGGCTCTATTGTTCCCGGACTTGGCACTGGATTAGGTGCGGCAATTGGCGGCGGACTTGGCCTGCTTGGCTCGTTGTTTTAAGGGGTAATCATGGCTACTTGGCAAGGATCAAATGGCGGATTGTTAGCTGGTATCGGCGGCGTCAACTCAAACGCTCCGAACGTAAATGACATCGGCAATACGCTTCAGCTTATCAGGCAGAACAATGATATTGAGCGTTCAGGCGCTAACAATGTTGGGCTGACTGCTTTGCAAGGCCTTTCAGGTATTGCGGGGGTGTTTCAGCAGGAAAAGCAGGCTCAGCGGCAGAAAGAATTTCAGCAGGCATACGCTAATGCTTATGCGTCTGGTGATCGCGGTGCTTTGCGTCAGTTAGCTACTCAATATCCAGACCAGATTGAATCCGTTCGTAAAGGCATGGGATTCATTGATGAAGACCAGCGCAATTCTATCGGCACCTTAGCGGCTGGCGCACGCCTTGCTGCCTCGTCTCCAGAAGCAATGCAATCATGGCTGCAAAACAACGCCAAGGAACTGACTCGCGTAGGTGTTGACCCTAACAGCGTTGCTCAGATGTATCAGCAGAATCCTTCAGGATTTGGTGAGTTTGTTGATCACCTTGGGATGGCTGCTCTCGGTCCGATTGACTACTTCAATGTTCAGGACAAGATGGTTGGTCGCCAACTTGAGAAAGGGCGATTGGATGAAAGCATCCGTCAGGCTGACATGCAGAACGCCACCACGCGACAGGGGCAGCAGCTCTCATATGGCGCTCAGATGGCTCGTCTGAATCACGATAAATACGTATACAGGCAGTCACAGGCGGCGCTTAAAAAATATGGCGACGTTCAGGACATGGACACCCTGGCGTTAAACTCTCAAATCGCCTCTACGGGAGTTGACCCTTTAACCGGCAAGCCAGCAACCGGCGCGCGAATGGGGCAGGCCAGAAAGTGGCTTGAGGGTAATAACGGATATAACGAATCTCTAATCACTGGCGAGAGGGGGATCGAGAAGATTGACTCTCTGATGAACAAGGGAGACCTGGCAGGCGTCGGTCGGGTTGAAGGTCGCTACCCTGACGCCATGACCTCTGCTGAAGGGCTGGAAAACAGAAACGCTATTGAGGAACTGAAATCTGGCGCTTTCGTTCAGAACGTTCAGATGCTCAGAGGCTTGGGAGCACTTTCGAACGCAGAAGGAAGCAAGCTCGAAAACCTGATCGCCCGCCTCGATGTTACACAACCAGCTGACGTGGTGAAAAAGCAGCTTGGAGAAATTCGCAGCCAATATTCTGTACTGCAAAAGGTGGCGGGCCGCGAAGCTGAATCTATGGGCTACAGCTCGCAGGGATACGATACATATGTGTCAGAAAGGAAATCACAGAAGGATCAGCAGAAGGCAGGCACAACAGGGCAAGCACCGGAAGCAGCTATCCAGGCACTGAAAGCAAACCCGGCATTAGCGTCTCAGTTCAAAGCTAAATACGGCTATCTCCCATAAGGAGGGAGTAATGGCGAATTTCTTCGACCAATTTGATGAAGCCATCCCTCAACCGGAAACTCCAGCGGCAGAGGGTAACTTCTTTGATCAGTTTGATGAGCAGCCAGCTCAACCGCAAGAGCAGTCTCTGTTGCAGAGCGCAGAGCAGGCCGGTCGCGGCCTGGTAAACATTCCGTTCGATGTGCTGCAGGGCGGTGCAAGCCTGATTAACGCTATTAGTCAGGGGTTAGGCGGGCCAAAAGTATTGGATGATGTCTATCGTCCAGTAGACAGACCGACAGACTCCTACGCTCAAGCTGGAGAAACAATTGGCGGGTATTTAGTTCCAGGAGTTGGAACGGCAGGAAGTATGGCTATTGGATCACTGGCAGAGGCCGCAAATCAGAAAGGCGATTTCGCACAAAATGCAGCAAGAAACGCCGGAGTTAACCTTGCCGCTCAGGGGGTTCTTTCCGCAGCAGCAAAGGGAATAGGGCGTGGAATTACTGCTGTTCGTGGCGAAATATCACCAGCAGATCAGCAATTGCTCAAGCGTGCCGCTGCGGCAGATGTACCAGTTATGACATCGGATGTAGTTCCTCCAAAAACAAAACTTGGCAATCAACTGCAGGGTTACTCAGAAGGAGTCATAGCTGGTACTGGACCAATGAGAGCCGCACAGCAGGATGCCAGAACCAAGCTTGTTAATCGCTTCACCGAAAAATACGGCGACTACGATCCATCTGTAGTCGTTGATAGTCTAAAGTCAGGCGTTGCAAGGGAAAAATCGTTAGCCAAGTCAAAACTAAACAGCCTGTCAGGAAGAATGGTTGGAAAGCCAGTTGATACAAGTGGCGCCATAAGAGCTATCGACGGAGCAGTAAACGAACTTGGGAAACTTAAAGGTGTTTCTGACACCCAGACCATTTCTGCGCTTAATGATTATAAGAATGCCATTCAGGAGATAACAAATGGAGATGATGCCTTTGAGTTACTTGATAAGCTGAGAACTCAGTTCCGCATTGACGTAAAAGGCGATCGTACAGTTCTGCCACCAATGTCGCAAACAATGGTCGACAGGGTCTATAACTCGCTAACCAATAGCCTTAGTAAATCTATAGCGAAAGGACTTAGCCCAAAAGATGCTTCAGCATGGAGAGCGGGAAAAGCTGATTATGCAAAAATGGCAACACATGTAACTCAAACGCGCCTTAAAAACGTTCTAAACAAAGGAGATTTAACTCCCGAGGCTGTAAATACCATTGTGTATGGACAATATGGGTCAGATATAGCTCGATTGTACGGGAAACTCGATCAAAAAGGTAAAGACATGCTAAGGGCGGCATATATCAGCAAAATAGCTGACAAGGTAGGTGACAGCCCTCAGAAAATGATGACCGAGCTTGGCAAGCTGCAAAAACAAGCAAATGGTCAGGTGTTTAAAACTGTATTTGGTGGGAAGAACGGAAAAGAGATAGAGGGGATGTTATCTATTCTCGATGCTACCAAAAGAGCATCTGAGGCTAATGTTGTGACGAAGACTGGCATGACACTCGCGCCTTTGGTAAGGGTTATTGGTAACCTAAAAACCGGAGGCGCGCTATTGGCTGGGGAAACAGGGATTGGCCTTATGTCGAGGGTTTATGAAAGCCCTATGGCCAGGAATGCTCTCTTACGTTTGGCAAACACCAAAGCAGGAACACCAGCCTATGAAAGAGCGCTAAATAATGCTGCAAATGCGATACGCCCTATACTTTCAAGCCAAATTACAGCAGAACAATAGATAAATAATTAATTAAGTACATAACTACTGACAGATAACCAACGCAACGACCCAGCTTCGGCTGGGTTTTTTTATGCCCAAAATTCACCGTAGCCACGCTGCGGCGATTCCTTGTATCTGGAGCAAATTAAATGACAGACATTACAGCCAATGTTGTGGTAAGCATGCCTTCGCAACTCTTCACTATGGCGCGTTCTTTTAAAGCCGTAGCCAATGGCAAAATTTATATCGGTAAAATTGACACTGACCCGGTAAATCCTGAAAACCAGATTCAGGTTTATGTGGAGAACGAAGACGGATCTCACGTTCCTGTTTCGCAACCAATCATCATTAACGCTGCTGGATATCCGGTATATAACGGACAGATTGCCAAATTCGTTACCGTGCAAGGCCATTCTATGGCTGTTTATGATGCGTATGGTTCTCAGCAGTTCTATTTTCCGAATGTGCTGAAGTATGATCCATCATCAAAGTTTCCTTACCTTGATATAAACTTATTAAATCTTTGGGATAAATACAGTAAACTTCCTGGATATAATTTAATTGGATATTTCAAACCAGGAGTAACAATAAATAACCCATGCGATGTTGTATTGCATCTTGGTAGCGCAACCGTTTATAGATATACGGCAACCATACCGCACACCATAACCAGCGATGAAGAGCCATCAGGATTTTGGCTGCCAGTAAAAGAAGGCATTGAAGCAGCATCTTCTGCTGATATGACGAGGCTGATATCAGAGGGGCATTACATCATTGAGAAAAATGCTGATTTCCTAATTCCAGGGCTAATACCTGGTTCATATAACAGATCTGATAGAAGTTTTTCTGATGGTTATGAGTTCCGATATGGAGGAATAAAGCATCAAAAACAACCATTTGGTGTTTTTGAAGATGCATGTGTTTTAACGGCTGTGGCTGCGACTCGTGATGCTGAGCATTTTACCGGCATTCTAGGCGCCGGAACCGGTCAATCGCTGGCCCAATACGGCAGTACAGATACTGCTGCTACATATTTTGAAAATACTGCATTACCGCCATTGTACACGCTAACTGGAGCTATTTTTAGCACAACAGGAGCATCTAGTATTACCATTGATCCGGCTAAGGTCAGGATAAATATGACCGCGGTGGTTATAGGATCTTCGAAAACATGGTTTGGTCTTATTAGGGGGTTTAATTCGTCAAGCATCACCGTTGATGGATGGTATGAAAAAACGTCAGGAACTCAGAGCACTCCATCAGGAACACTTTATATCTCTCCTGTATATCGTGTATGGGGGAATAATACTGTTGTAACAGTTCCTGAAGATGCAGCTGCAACGTCTGCAGTTGGTATGGAGGTGATGCTTAACCTATATAAAGACGGAACAGGTTCTGATAGTCAGGTTTATAAAGCTATCAACAACAATGCATTTAATCCTGATGAGATAGTTGATAGCGCATACCAGGCTGTAGGTAAGTTTGGCAAAGCACATGATGTTTGGCCTGGTTCAACATATTCATATCGCTCATGGGGTGCTACATCATATGGGTTCTTCTCAGACCACGATCAGTCCGGTATCAAAATTCTAACCCCCAACGCTGCGGCATTTGTGCTGGCGTCACAGGTTGATGGTGTTGGAGAGGAAACCAACGTACTTATCATTGACCCTGCCGGTAGCATCACACAAACAAACCGAAAGGGGGTGAACGAAATCGCCGCACAGTTTGGTCCCAATGGAGCAGCTGGGGTCGTCATACGGCAACAAGCCTCAGGAGGTGCGAACGCATCAGACGCTGTTATGTTCGTAGGAAAGTCATCAGCAACGGACAGGAGCATAAACTGCGCTGGCACAGTTAATTCTTCCGGAGCTGATTACGCTGAATATTTCTACAAATCAGAAGGCTGTGGAGACATTAAGCCAGGCGATATATGCGGAATTGACGCGGACGGGAATATCACTGACAGATATGACAGTGCAGTTAGCTTCATGGTAAAAAGTACCAACCCATGTCTTGTTGGCGGTGACACATGGCTACAAAGCGAGCGCCCAGAATACCCATCGCAAGAATGGGCAGAATGGGAAAAGAAACTCAGAAAACAAAAACCCGTGAAACCTGAATATTCTATGGTCTCGGCTATGATTCGGTCAGGGATGTCACAGGAAGAGGCAGAGTCAGTTTATGCTGAATACTTCCGAAGCTATGAAGCCGAACTTGTATCGTGGAATTCAGAGCAGGAGTGGGCCAGAAATAATGAGCCAGACATGGAGAGTGCTGAATACAAACAATGGATAGCATCCTCAGAAGAGGAGAGGAAGAAAGTTGACCGCTTAGCCTTTTGTGGTCGCGTTCCTGTTAATGTCATCGGCGGAAATCCAGGCGAGTATCTTATACCACAGAGAGATTCTAATGGTGGCATAAGCGGGGTGTACATATCAGAACCATCATTTATAGATTATCGTAAAGCCGTAGGGAGGGTAGTATCAGTAAATGAATCAAAGGAAGTAACCATCACTGTACTTGTACATTAATTAAAATAAAATTAGATAAATATGCAATGTGTTTATTTTTTTATTCAATAAACACATTGCCATACTCATATAAATATAATTGATGTTTTTATTTAAATCGAGATGATATTAACATCGCTGGCTTTGAAAGCAAAACACACAAAACAATAATTGAAATGAATCCAAAATAGAATTGGAAATCTGTTTTGTAATTTATTATCCCATAATCATATGCTTCATATATAATTATATGATGAAACAAGAATACAAAAAATGAAAATCCTGATGCATATTCTATTTTTTTGTTTACTGAATCTGAAGTTATTATTGACTCATAAACAATAGAAATAAAACAAAACATGGCAATGAAAAAAGGAACAAAAACATAAGTGTTTATTATTATTTTTGGTGATAGGATATAAGCTATACAAATAAATAATGATATCATAAATAATGATATTCTTGTTTTTTTATCACCTAATATATAATCATAAATTATAAATCCAAAAACAAATTCAAATAATCGAGTTCCTGGATTCCACATTGATACTGGATTTAATATATCTATATAATTCCGTAGATCATCATTAAAATTGTAAGAAAAAAAGCTCACAACAAAAGATAAGGACAGCATAATCCATTTGTTTTTTGTTACTCCAATAAATATCAACGGAGCGAATAAGTACAATATTAAAATAAATCCTGTAAACCACTCTCCAATCAAGTAATATGTTTGCGTTCTCCACCCAAGCCATCCGTCCATCCCTGAAAACGTTAAGAGGAGTTTGTATACATCAGTTCCTAAAGAAATCCTTCCACGTGACAGATACAGTAATATTGATACTATTATATATGCAGTCCAGAATGGTATATATATAGATTTAATTCTTTTTTTGAAAAAATCAAGCGTAGATCTGTTCTTTTTCATGCTTACATTTAATGATGCACCTGAAATTATAATGAAAAACGAAACTCCAAGCATTGATAGTATATCCATTTCATGCGACATGGATGGAGTGAATCCGGCATCTATTGAGGCGCGAGATAGATGATATATTACTATTGATAATATTGAAAACACTCTTAAAAATGATATTGAGTTTATCCTTTTCCAATTCATTTTGCATTCCAAAAAAATATCATATACATTTGCGATTCATCATTTTAACACAATAAGATAGTTCTTATCCATAAAAATTTAAATGCACATTTTTTGTAATATCAATAGATTGTGATGAAGGTGATGCTGCCAACTTACTGATTTAGTGTATGATGGTGTTCACCATGGATGAGAAATCTCTCTATATCAACATTCTTAACTTGGCTGCTCCATGGCATGTTAAATTCCTTGCCATTGATGAAAATGCAGGTCCCGTCAATGTCTGAACGCTGATAATGCTCAACCAACCTGTCTATGCTGTGGTGATTTCTGTAATGATCCTCAGGAAGTTTCTGGTGGGGGGGATCACTCCACCTTTTCATCAAGCCAATCCGCCCACCACTGCATCATTTCTCTGCGCTTATCGAGATACTGAGCATGGTTGTAAATTCAACTAACCCAGTGCGTTGACAAAAAATTAGCGCAAGAAGACAAAAAATCACCTTGCGCTAATACTCTGTTACAGGTCACTAATACCATCTAAGTAGTTGATTCATAGTGACTGGATATGTTGTGTTTTGTAGCATTATGCAGTCTATTTTTTAGACTGAATCAATTATAAGTCGTTGATATTAATTGTTTTTACCGTTTCACATTCAACTTTTTTATACTAACTTGAGCGAAACGGGAAGGTAAAAAGACAAAAAGTTGTTTTTAATACCTTTAAGTGATACCAGATGGCATTGCGCCATCTGGCAGAGTGATTAACTAAACATCGCAGTAATCGAGGCGCTTGCCAGAGAGTGGAAATGAACGTTAAACCCGACCATCGCGCCGCTGGCACCTTCATCGACATCAATACGTTCTATATCCAGCGCGTGAACGGTAAAAATGTAGCGATGAGTTTCGCCTTTCGGCGGTGCTGCGCCATCGTACCCGGTTTTACCAAAGTCGGTACGCGTCTGCAAAACGCCGTCTGGCATTGCTACCAGACCAGAGCCAAACCCTTGCGGTAATACGCGGGTATCAGCGGGTAAGTTAACAACTACCCAGTGCCACCAGCCGGAGCCGGTTGGCGCATCCGGGTCGTAGCAGGTGACAACAAAACTTTTCGTTCCCGCAGGAACATCATCCCACGCCAGATGCGGTGAAATATTATCGCCATCGTAACCCATGCCGTTAAAGACATGACGATGCGGCAATTTATCGCCATCGCGCAGATCGTTACTGATGAGTTTCATGAACCCTCCTTTCTTGTTTGCAGAAAGTGTAGCCAGAAACCCTCACGCGGACTTCTCGTTATTGGCAAAAAAATGTTTCATCCTGTACCGCGCGGTTAACCGCTGCGGTCAGACGCTGCAACTGTTGCGGGAGAATAATATAGGGCGGCATCAGGTAAATCAGTTTGCCAAAAGGCCGGATCCAGACACCCTGTTCGACAAAGAATTTTTGCAGCGCCGCCATATTCACCGGATGAGTGGTTTCGACCACGCCAATGGCCCCCAGTACGCGCACATCGGCAACCATTTCGGCATCACGGGCGGGGGCAAGTTGCTCGCGCAGCTGTACTTCAATATCCGCCACCTGTTGCTGCCAGTCGCCAGATTCGAGAATCGCCAGGCTGGCGTTTGCTGCCGCGCAGGCCAGCGGATTGCCCATAAAAGTTGGCCCATGCATAAAGCAACCGGCTTCACCGTTACTGATGGTTTCTGCAACCTCGCGCGTGGTGAGTGTGGCGGAAAGGGTCATTGTGCCGCCGGTTAAGGCTTTACCGAGGCACAAAATGTCCGGCGCGATTTCTGCATGTTCACAGGCAAACAGTTTCCCGGTACGACCAAATCCAGTGGCGATCTCGTCGGCAATCAGCAAGATACCTTCGCGATCGCATATTTTGCGGATTCGTTTTAACCATTCCGGATGGTACATGCGCATCCCGCCTGCGCCCTGGACAATCGGCTCAATGATCACCGCCGCGATTTCATGACGATGCGCCGCCATCAGGCGGGCAAAGCCCACCATATCGCGCTCATCCCATTCGCCATCCATACGGCTTTGTGGGGCGGGAGCAAACAAGTTTTCTGGCAGATAGCCTTTCCACAGGCTGTGCATTGAGTTGTCCGGATCGCACACCGACATCGCGCCAAAGGTATCGCCATGATAACCATTGCGGAAGGTCAGAAAACGCTGGCGCGCTTCGCCTTTGGCCTGCCAGTACTGCAACGCCATTTTCATCGCCACTTCCACCGCTACGGAGCCGGAGTCCGCGAGAAAAACGCATTCCAGCGGTTGCGGCGTCATTGCCACCAGTTTGCGGCATAGCTCGATGGCGGGCGCATGGGTGATACCGCCAAACATCACATGCGACATAGCATCAATTTGCGACTTCATCGCCGCATTAAGCTGCGGGTGATTATAGCCGTGGATCGCCGCCCACCAGGACGACATACCGTCAACCAGGCGTCTGCCGTCAGACAAAATTAGCTCGCAACCTTCGGCGCTCGCGACCGGATAAACCGGCAGAGGGGAGGTCATGGATGTGTATGGGTGCCAGATATGGCGTTGGTCAAAGGCAAGATCGTCCGTTGTCATAATCGACTTGTAAACCAAATTGAAAAGATTTAGGTTTACAAGTCTACACCGAATTAACAACAAAAAACACGTTTTGGAGAAGCCCCATGGCTCACCGCCCACGCTGGACATTGTCGCAAGTCACAGAATTATTTGAAAAACCGTTGCTGGATCTGCTGTTTGAAGCGCAGCAGGTACATCGACAGCATTTCGATCCTCGTCAGGTGCAGGTCAGCACTTTGCTGTCGATTAAGACCGGAGCTTGTCCGGAAGATTGCAAATACTGCCCGCAAAGCTCGCGCTACAAAACCGGGCTGGAAGCCGAGCGGTTGATGGAAGTTGAACAGGTGCTGGAGTCGGCGCGCAAAGCGAAAGCGGCAGGATCGACGCGCTTCTGTATGGGCGCGGCGTGGAAGAATCCCCACGAACGCGATATGCCGTACCTGGAACAAATGGTGCAGGGGGTAAAAGCGATGGGGCTGGAGGCGTGTATGACGCTGGGCACGTTGAGTGAATCTCAGGCGCAGCGCCTCGCGAACGCCGGGCTGGATTACTACAACCACAACCTGGACACCTCGCCGGAGTTTTACGGCAATATCATCACCACACGCACTTATCAGGAACGCCTCGATACGCTGGAAAAAGTGCGCGATGCCGGGATCAAAGTCTGTTCTGGCGGCATTGTGGGCTTAGGCGAAACGGTAAAAGATCGCGCCGGATTATTGCTGCAACTGGCAAACCTGCCGACGCCGCCGGAAAGCGTGCCAATCAACATGCTGGTGAAGGTGAAAGGCACGCCGCTTGCCGATAACGATGATGTCGATGCCTTTGATTTTATTCGCACCATTGCGGTCGCGCGGATCATGATGCCAACCTCTTACGTGCGCCTTTCTGCCGGACGCGAGCAGATGAACGAACAGACTCAGGCGATGTGCTTTATGGCAGGCGCAAACTCGATTTTCTACGGTTGCAAACTGCTGACCACGCCGAATCCGGAAGAAGATAAAGACCTGCAACTGTTCCGCAAACTGGGGCTAAATCCGCAGCAAACTGCCGTGCTGGCGGGCGATAACGAACAACAGCAGCGTCTGGAACAGGCACTGATGACCCCGGACACTGACGAATATTACAACGCGGCAGCACTATGAGCTGGCAGGATAAAATCAACGCGGCCCTCGATGCGCGGCGTGCTGCCGATGCCCTGCGTCGCCGTTATCCAGTGGCGCAAGGAGCAGGACGCTGGCTGGTGGCGGACGATCGCCAGTATCTGAACTTTTCCAGTAACGATTATTTAGGTTTAAGCCATCATCCGCAAATTATCCGTGCCTGGAAGCAGAGTGCGGAGCAATTTGGCGTCGGTAGCGGCGGCTCCGGTCACGTCAGCGGTTATAGCGTGGCACATCAGGCGCTGGAAGAAGAACTGGCCGAGTGGCTGGGCTATTCGCGGGCACTGCTGTTTATCTCTGGTTTTGCCGCTAATCAGGCGGTCATTGCCGCGATGATGGCGAAAGAGGACCGTATTGTTGCCGACCGGCTTAGCCATGCCTCATTGCTGGAGGCTGCCAGTTTAAGCCCGTCGCAGCTTCGCCGTTTTGTTCATAACGATGTCACTCATCTGGCGCGACTGCTTGCTTCCCCCTGTCCGGGGCAGCAAATGGTGGTGACAGAAGGCGTGTTCAGCATGGACGGCGATAGTGCGCCACTGGCGGAAATCCAGCAGGTAACGCAACAGCACAATGGCTGGTTGATGGTCGATGATGCCCACGGCACGGGCGTTATCGGGGAGCAGGGGCGCGGCAGCTGCTGGCTGCAAAAGGTAAAACCAGAATTGCTGGTAGTGACTTTTGGCAAAGGATTTGGCGTCAGCGGGGCAGCGGTGCTTTGCTCCAGTACGGTGGCGGATTATCTGCTGCAATTCGCCCGCCACCTTATCTACAGCACCAGTATGCCGCCCGCTCAGGCGCAGGCATTACGTGCGTCGCTGGCGGTCATTCGCAGTGATGAGGGTGATGCACGGCGCGAAAAACTGGCGGCACTCATTACGCGTTTTCGTGCCGGAGTACAGGATTTGCCGTTTACGCTTGCTGATTCATGCAGCGCCATCCAGCCATTGATTGTCGGTGATAACAGCCGTGCGTTACAACTGGCAGAAAAACTGCGCCAGCAAGGCTGCTGGGTCACGGCGATTCGCCCGCCAACCGTACCCGCTGGTACTGCGCGACTGCGCTTAACGCTAACCGCTGCGCATGAAATGCAGGATATCGACCGTCTGCTGGAGGTGCTGCATGGCAACGGTTAATAAACAAGCCATTGCAGCGGCATTTGGTCGGGCAGCCGCACACTATGAGCAACATGCAGATCTACAGCGCCAGAGTGCTGACGCCTTACTGGCAATGCTTCCACAGCGTAAATACACCCACGTACTGGACGCGGGTTGTGGACCTGGCTGGATGAGCCGCCACTGGCGGGAACGTCACGCGCAGGTGACGGCCTTTGCGCCTGATGC